>OFFK01002754.1_pt1 | contig 10339 bp, 9 predicted proteins | sample 1521361 | NCBI WGS metagenome assembly OFFK01 (sample SAMEA3504096, study PRJEB24116) | mouse gut metagenome | biome: mouse gut; feature: mouse-associated habitat; material: faeces | place: Denmark | collected 2011
ATCCCCTGCTTGCGCTTCTGGATTCGCTCCCGGTCGTAGCGCTTGATTTTAAATTCCCGCACAACCGCACCTCGTTTCTTTTATGATGCCCCGCCTGCTTGAAAGAAAAGCGCTGGAGCACCCCGGCGTCCTCCTCCTTTGTGGGTTCCTGGAGCTTTCGCCAGCGGGAAAGATATCCATCCTCCCAAAAAACGCAGCAACGCCTTTTCCCAGCAGTATACCCCCATACTCTCCGGGTTATTCTATGTAGATTCTACATTTTGGATAAGATTTACAGAGCCAGCTGGTGTCCCACCAGGCCAAAAAGCGCCAGGGACAGCAGCCCCAGGTAGATAAACAGAATGGGCGCACCCCGGAAGGCTTTGGGGATATCGCAAAGGTCCAGGCGCTCCCGGATGGACCAGCAGAGGAGCATCGCCAGAACATAGCCGCCGCCAGCCCCCAGGGCGGTCCAAAGGGCCTCCCCCATGCCGCCGGCCCCAAAGCCGGTAACCAGCAGCACCCCCAGGGGCAGGAAGCCAAAGGCGATGGCTGTATGGAGCTTATACCGCTTTTTGCTGGTTTCCTTCCCCTGCTTTTTGCGCCAGATAAGAACACCCATCATAATCACAAGGAAGAAGGCGGTAAAAATCCCCAAAAACACCGGAGGCTGGAGGTAGTTGGGCAGGTGGAGATATTCCCCCACCAGCCACCGGCCCAGCCAGCCGCTGGCAGCGGCCAAAACCGACATCAGGGAGACGATGTATCCCTCCTCCAGGGCACGGCGGGGGGTGAACTCCTCGTAGTCCAGCTCCCCCATACCGAAGGCCCGGACAAAAACCAGGTTCTCGCTGATAGCGGCGGTAAGGGCGGTAAAGAACATCCCCTTCAGGGTAATCCAAAACACACTCATGGCAGCGGCTCGCCTCCTTCCCTATCCTGGGGCCGGACAGCCCGCATACGGCGCAGCTCCGCCAGCACCCGGCGGACGCACTGGTATCCGGCGGAAAAAACACCGAACATAATAAAGCCGAAGAAGGGCATCTGGGCACCGGAAAGGCGCAGCGGCTCCGGCAGGGCAAAGCCCCACAGGGTGCCATAGGCCAGAACCTCCCGGATGGCGGAAATCACCACCGCCGCCAGGGCAAAGCCTCCGGTGTACCGCAGGGCCCAGGCCCCCGCCGCCGGCAGGGTGGTGATACGTTTGCCGGTAAAAACTGCCGAAACCACTGTTCCGGAGGCCAGCAAATAAAGATAGATTCCCAGGGAATCGGTGATTTCCAGGGAGATAAAGCGAATAACATAGTAGGAGAGGGAGGCCAGCAGCATGGCGGCCATGGTCCACACCGGGGTACCCAGCCAGTAGGGGAACCGCAGCTTCTGGCGCAGCAGCAGGCTGAGTATCACCGTGGGCACCAGCACCACCGCCATCGCCAGGGAAAGGGCCACCCCGTTTTTCAGGTTGGTGGCGGCCACCACCAGGAAGGGGGCGGCAAAGGTAAGGTTGATGATGAGGGTCTTATCCGACAGGATGCGGGTGAGACTTTGGCTGCTATCCCTCTGGGCCGGGCGGGGTTTAGGCGTTCTGGGCGCCTTCGGCGGCCGGGACCCCTTCGTCGGTTCCAAAGTCGTCCTCTCCGGAGAGGTCGATGGCGACCTTTCGTCCATAGCGCATCCTCCTTTTCTTCGTGATATATCCCTCCGCCAGCTCATCCAGGGCCGGGGACAGGGCGTTCATCAGCAGAATGGCAAAGACCATCGTCTGCTCGTAGCCGCCGAAGCGGGTAAAAAGGACCATGATAATCCCTCCCAGCACCCCATACACCCCTTTGGCGATGCCGCGGCAGGGGGAGGTGACCGGGTCGGTGAACATAAAGGCGGCGCAGAACAGCACCGGCGTCGCCAGCACCTCGTAGAAGGCGGAGGCCACTCCCTCGGCAGCGCCCCTTGGGAAGAAAAAGCTGAGGGCCGCCACCGTCAGCAATAGGAGCAGGGACTGCTGGTAGCGCACTGTCCCCCGGAAAATCAGGTACAGCAGGCAGGCCAGAATCACCAGCACGCAGGTGGTGCCCATGGGACCCGCCTGCCGCCCCAGCAGCACCGTGGTGTAATCCTCCATCGGCACCCCGCCGATGGACAGGGTATAGGCGGCGGAGCTGGAAACGCTACTGCTTACCTCCCCCCACAGGTCCAAAGAGGTGTTGGGGACCGGGTAGGAAAACATCTGGGCCGGCCAGCAGGCGATGGCAAAGGCCAGTCCCCCCGCCGCGGGGTTAAAGAGATTGTTCCCCAGCCCTCCAAAGGGCTGCTTTACCAGCAAAATGGCAAAGAGGTCCGCCACCACCACCACATGGAAGGGGATGTTGGCAGGCATCATCAGGGGGATAATCATACCGGTGACTGCCGGGGAAAAGTTCCGCAGGCTCACCTTGCGCCCCCGCAGCCAGACACAAAAGGCATCCGCCCCCCAGCACACCGCTACTGAAAGAAGACCCAACTGCACCGCCCGCTGTCCGTAGTAGCAAACAGACATAAAGTAGAGGGCCGCCAGGGTCACTACAGCGTCCCCCATTACCGTCTTGTTGCTGGTGTCGGAGCGGATATGGGGCGCTTTTTTGGGGAAAAGTTTCACCTGGGCTGCACCTCCTTCCGGCTCTTCTTGTACCAGGCGATGCGCCCGGCGATATCCAGCTTGGCAGGACAGACATAGCTACAGCACATACACCCGATGCAGGTTTTGTAATCCAGCTTTGCCACCCGCTCGTGGAGGCTCATACCGATGCCCCGGTAAAGGAGCATGGGATTGAGACCGACGGGACAGGTCTCCACGCACCGGCCGCAGCCCATGCACTGGTAACGCTGGTCCCGCTCGTCCTCCCGGAAGGCCAGAATGGCCCTTGTGGTGGGCTTTACCAGCACCTGGTCGGTATCCCCGATGGATTCCCCGGTGATGGAACCGCCCACCACCACGCGGGTGGGCTGCTCCTCCAGGCCGCATCGGGCCAGGACATCGGTGGCGGTGGTATCCAGGCTCACCTCCATATTGCAGGGACGGCTGACGCAGTTCCCCGCCACCGTGATAAAGGCGGTGGTTTGGATGCGGGCATCGTACACCGCCCGGTGGAGATGAATCAGGGCGCAGGCCCCGATGTACAAGCTGATATGGTCGTCCTCCTCCACCAGGCTCTGGGCGGAGAGCAGCTCCGAGGGGTACTTGCCCCGCACCCGCTGGATGGGGAAGCCCCCCACCGAGCGGGGAATCTTCACCTCCAGGTCGGTGATCCCCTGGTAGACCAAGATGGTGGCCTCGGAGGCATCCACCGCCTTGCAGGCCAGCTTCAGGCCGCTGACACACTCCCGGTTCCGGTGGAGCATCGGCCCCAGCTGGCTGGAAATGTAGGGTTCTTCGTCCAGGGCGTCCACCAGCACCGAGGGGCGGCGGCCCATGCACTTGCGGAGCTTCCGGAAGAGGGGCACCCCATCCCGCTCGTCCACAATGCGGGCCAGCCGGGCCACCTGGACGATAGCTTCGGTGTCAATCTCCTCGTCCTCCCGCCAGGGCTCCAGGTCCCGTATCCTGCGCACCCGGTCCGGAGCGATGAACCGCACCAGCTCCTGGGAGAGGATGGGGTCCTTGTGCTGCTCCAGCATCACGCCCCCGTTCCAGTACCAGGCTCTGCTCCTTGCGGCTTTTATGGTTTTGGAATCATCCTTCATCCTTCCCGGCCTCCTTCTGCATCCAAATCACGCCCCTGCGGCAGCGGCGCGAATCGCCGCGATTTCCGCAGCGTAATCCCCCTTGCCAAAAACAGCGGAGCCCGCCACCAGGCAGTTTGCCCCCGCCTTGCCGCAGGGGGCGGCTGTGTTCCGGTCCACCCCGCCATCCACCTGGAGGATAAGGTCCGGCCTGCCAATTCGCTCTGCTTCGCTGCGAATGGCTGCCACCTTGTCCATCATACCGGCCATGAAGGACTGGCCGCCAAAGCCCGGCTCCACGCTCATCACCAGGGCCAAGTCCAGCTGGGGCAGCCAGGGCAGTACTTTTTCCACCGGGGTACCGGGGCGGAGGGTCAGCCCGGCCTTCATGCCATGGCCTTTAATCTTTTGGATGACGGCTCCCACATCCTCCGCCGCCTCCACATGGAAGGTAATGCCGTCCGCCCCGGCCTTTGCCAGGCTGTCGATGTACCGTATGGGGTCCACAATCATGATATGTACATCGAAGAACAGCCGGCTGGTTTTCCGCAGGGAGGCAATCACCGGCATCCCGAAGGAGATGTTGGGAACAAACACCCCATCCATCACATCCAGGTGAATCATATCCGCACCCGCGGCCTCAATCTTTTCCAGTTCCTCCCCCAGGCGGGAAAAATCCGCCGCCAGAAGGGAGGGAGAAATCTGCATCTTCATTTCGTTTCTCTCCACCATCTTAGTGATATCCCCCATCCTGCCCCCATCCACAAATTGGGGGCTGCTTACGCCGCTCTTCTTTTCGGTTCCTTTTCTTCTCCCGCGAGAAGAAAAGGAACCAGGGTCCGGGGCAGCGCCCCGGCGGGGAATGCAGGAGACAGCGACGCCGCTATTCCCCTCTCCCGCAGCATTTTTTATACTTCTTGCCGCTGCCGCAGGGGCAGGGGTCGTTGCGGCCGATTTTCTTACTTTGGGCGCGCACCGGCTGGGCCTTCTCGCTGCCGTCGGAGGAGGCGGTGGTGGGCTTTGCCACCTGTTCCCGCTTCACTTCCTCCCCGGTTTTTATCTGCACCGTCAGCAGCATCTTAATAGTATCCTCCCGGATGGAGGCAATCATGGCGTCGAACATCTCGAAGCCCTCCATCCGGTATTCCACCACCGGATCCCGCTGGGCCAGACCCCGCAGGCCGATGCCCTGCTTTAGGGCCTCCATATCGTCGATGTGGTTCATCCACTTCTGGTCCACGTTGCGCAGCAGAATCATCCGCTCCAGCTCCCGCATCAGCTGGGGATTCAGTTCCTTCTCCCGCTTTTCCAGCCGCTCCCGGATACGCTCCTGAAGCAGCTCTTTAATCTCCTCCTTGGTGACTTCCTCCAGGGCCTGGGTGTCGTACCGCAGGTCCTCCCCGGTGGTGACCCAGCCCAGGAAGTTATCCCGCAGGCCGTCCAGGTTCCATTCGTCCTTAATCTCCCCGTCCAGGAGGAAGCGGTCCACCGTTTCCCCCACCAGCTCCCCGGCCATGGTGCGGATGTTCTCCCGGAGGTCCTCCCCATCCAGCACCTTGCGCCGCTGCCCGTAGATGATCTCCCGCTGGCGGTTCATCACGTCGTCGTACTGCAAAACATTTTTGCGGATTTGGAAGTTACGCCCCTCGATTTTCCGCTGGCTGGATTCGATGGTGTTGGAGAGGAGCTTGTTTTCAATGGGCATATCCTCTTCCACGCCCATGGTGTCCATCAGGCTTTGAACCCGCTCCCCGCCAAAGAGGCGCATCAGGTCGTCCTCCAGGGAGATGATGAACCGGGTCTCCCCAGGGTCCCCCTGGCGGCCTGCACGGCCCCGGAGCTGGTTGTCGATCCGCCGGGACTCGTGGCGTTCCGTGCCCAGGATGAACAGGCCCCCGGCCTGGCGCACCCGCTCCGCCTCCTCCCGGATCTCCTCCTTATACCTGGCCTCCGCCTCAGCGAAGGCCTTCCGGGCGTCCAGGATCTCCTGGTTGTCCGTGTCCCCGTGGCCGGTGGCCTCGGCGATGAGCTCGTCGCTCATGCCCTTCTTGCGCAGCTCCGCCTTCGCCATAAACTCGGCGTTGCCGCCCAGCATGATATCCGTGCCGCGGCCCGCCATGTTGGTGGCCACGGTGACCGCCCCGAACTTGCCCGCCTGGGCCACGATCTCCGCTTCCTTCTCGTGGTGCTTGGCGTTGAGGACGTTGTGCTTGATCCCCGCCTTGGTGAGCATTTTGCTCACCAGCTCGGAGATCTCGATGGACACGGTGCCCACCAGCACGGGCTGGCCCTTTTCGTGGCAGGCCCGGATCTGCTCCACCACCGCCCGGTACTTGCCCGCCTGGGTCTTGTACACCACGTCGGGCTGGTCCACCCGGGCCAGGGGGCGGTTGGTGGGGATCTCCACAATGTCCAGGCTGTAGATGGTGCCGAACTCCTCCTCCTCGGTCATGGCGGTGCCCGTCATGCCGGACAGCTTGTCGTACAGCCGGAAGTAGTTCTGGAAGGTGATGGTGGCCAGGGTCTTGGACTCCCGGGCCACGGTGACGTGCTCCTTGGCCTCGATGGCCTGGTGGAGGCCCTCGTTATACCGCCGCCCGTACATCAGCCGCCCGGTGAACTCGTCCACGATGATGACCTCGCCGTCCTTCACCACGTAGTCGATGTCCCGCTTCATCACCCCCCGGGCCTTGATGGCCTGGTTGATGTGGTGGGACAGGGTGGTGTTCTCCGGGTCGGACAGGTTCTCCACGTGGAAGGCCTCCTCTGCTTTCTCCACGCCCCGGGAGGTGAGGGTGGCGGTGCGGGCCTTCTCGTCCACGATGTAGTCCGCGTCGTCGGAGGCGTCCTCCTCCTCCTTGGCGTCCACCGCCTTCACCCGCCGGCACTTCAGCCGGGCCACGAAGCTGTCCGCCAGCTGGTAGAGCTGGGTGGACTGCTCCCCTTGGCCGGAGATGATCAGCGGGGTGCGGGCCTCGTCGATGAGGATGGAGTCCACCTCGTCCACGATGGCGAAGGCGTGGCCCCGCTGGACCAGCTCCTCCTTATAAATCGCCATGTTGTCCCGGAGGTAGTCGAAGCCGAACTCGTTGTTGGTGCCGTAGGTGATGTCGGCGGCGTAGGCCCGCTTTTTGTCCGCCTTGTCCACCCCATGGATCACCAGCCCCACGGTGAGGCCCAGGTAGCGGTACACCTTGCCCATCCACTCCGAGTCGCGCTTGGCCAGATAGTCGTTGACGGTGATGATGTGCACCCCCCGGCCTGACAGGCCGTTGAGGTAGGCGGGGAGGGTGGCCACCAGGGTTTTGCCCTCTCCGGTCTTCATCTCGGCGATGCGGCCCTGGTGGAGGATGATGCCGCCGATGAGCTGCACCCGGTAGGGGCGCATACCCAGCACCCGGTCGGCGGCCTCCCGGCAGACGGCGAAGGCCTCGGGGAGAATATCGTCCAGCGTCTCGCCGCTGGCCAGGCGGGACTTGAACTCGTCCGTCTTGGCCCGCAGGTCGTGGTCGCTGAGGGCGCGGTACTCCTCCTCCAGGGACTCGATCTTGTCCACCGTGGCGGTGAGCGACTTCACCTCCCGCTGGGAGCGGGTGCCGAATACTTTGGAAAACAGACCCATAGCTTGTGTGTCCTTTCTATCGTTAAAGTATAGAAGCCCAATTTAACTCGGTACAGTATACCACAAGCCGGGGGAAGAAAAAAGAGGAAATTGTGAATAAAGCGGCGGGAGGGCAGGCGGATTTTTCTTGCCTTTTGCCCTCACGCGGTTTACAATAGGCTTGACAAATTGTAGCGGAGGGTGTGGAAGCCTATGACCCGGGACGAGGCCTTTGAGTTTTTAGACCGCACGGCGCGGGGGATCGCGGAGATGTTCGGTTCCTCCTGCGAGACGCTGGTGCACGACATGGGGGTGCCCACCCACCCCATTCTGTCCATCTACAACGGCCACGTGTCCGGCCGGGAGGTGGGCTCCACCATGGACATCATGGGCATCGGCCTGGAGCTGGACGAGCAGGCCGCCACCACCGACCAGGTGAACCTGGCCGCCGCCACCCCCGACGGGCGGCAGACCAAGTCCTCCACCTTCCACATGATCGGGGAGGACTACAACCTGGCCCTGGGCATCAACTTCGATTATACCTCCCTGGTGTTCGCCAACCGGATTTTGGTGGACCTCATGAGCGCGCAGTCGGATCTGCGCACCGCCCTGTGGCAGCCGGGGAACTCCCGGCAGCTGGCCGACCTGTTCGACCAGTGCGTGGACGCCCTGGGCAAGCCCCTGGACGCCCTCACCAAGGCGGACCGTTTGAAGGTCATTGCCTTGCTGCGCCAGCGCAGCGCGTTCTCCTACCGCAAGTCGGTGCCCTACGTGGCGGGGCGGCTGGGGGTGTCCCGGTACACGGTGTATAAGTACCTGGACGAGCTGTCCGGGGAGGACGGGCCGGAAGGCCCCCTCTGATTTCCCTTGTAATTGACAGCGGAATGGAGTAGAATGGGACAAGCCTAAACAACCGGGAGGGGTCCGCCCCGCCCCATGATGGAGGATGCTACATATGATCACAAAAGAACAGATTGACGCCTGGTTCGCGGACAAGGAAAAGCTGCTGGTGGAGGCGGTGAGCCGCCTGGTGTCCATCGACAGCGTGGAGGGCCGGCCCGCCCCCGGCGCGCCCTTCGGCCCCGGCCCCGCCGCCGCCCTGAGGGAGGCCCTGGCCCTCGCGGAGGAGTGGGGCCTCACCGCGGAGAACCACGAGGGCTATGTGGGCACCGCCGGCCTGAACGGCGGCGAGGACGCCCTGCACATCCTGGGCCACCTGGACGTGGTGGCCCCCGGGGACGGCTGGACGGTGACCCAGCCCTATACCCCCAAGCTGGTGGACGACCTGCTGTACGGCCGGGGCACCGACGACGACAAGGGCCCGGTGGTGGCCTCCCTGCTGGCCATGAAGGCGGTGAAGGATCTGGGGGTGCCCCTGACCAAAAACTGCAAGGTGATCATGGGCACCAACGAGGAGAGCGGCTCCGGGGACATCGCCTGGTACTTCGCCCGCCACCCCTTCGCCCCCGCCACCTTCTCCCCCGACTCCGGCTTCCCGGTGATCAACACCGAAAAGGGCAGCCTCCGGCCCACCTTCACCAAGAGCTGGCCCGTCCAGAACGCCCTGCCCCGGGTGAACTGGCTCCACGGCGGCATCCGGGGGAACGTTCTGCCGGGGGACGCCTCCGCCGGGGTGGAGGGGCTGACCATGTACGACATCCAGCCCGTGGCCCGGGATATCACCGCCCGCACGGGGATCAAGTTCACCTTTGCCCATGAGAATGGCGTCACCGTCATCCGCGCCAAGGGGGAGGCCTCTCACGCCGCCTACCCCGAGGGGGGGAACAACGCCATCACCGGGCTCATCTCCCTGCTGTGCGCCCTGCCCCTGGCGGATGGGGGCTGCAAGGACGCCCTCCACGATCTCAACGCCCTGATCCCCCACGGGGACTGCAAGGGCCGGGCGCTGGGCATCGCCCAGCAGGAGCCCATCGCCGGGCCGCTCACTGTGGCCTTCTCTCTGCTGGAGGTGACGGAGACGGGGCTGGAGGGCTTCTTCGACAGCCGGGTGCCCCTGTGCGCCACGGAGGAGAACTGCCTGAACGTGGCAAAGGCCGCCTTTGAGGGGAAGGGCTTCACCTTTGAGGCCGTCCAGGGCGCGCCCCACCACGTCCCCGCCGACAGCCCCTTCATCAAGACCCTGCTGCGCCGGTACGAGGAGTACACCGGGCTGAAGGGGGAGTGCCTGTCCACCGGAGGGGGCACCTACGTCCACGACATCCCCGGCGGCGTGGCCTTCGGCTGCACCCTGCCCGGGTTCGACACCCACCTCCACGGGCCGGACGAGCGGGTGCGGGTGAGCGACCTGCTGCTGTCCGCCCGGCTGTTTGCCCATATTATCGTGGATTTGTGTGAATAAACCTTGACATTTGCGGCGGGCTGCGGTATAATACCGCAGTCTGCCGCCTTTTACCTGCGCGCGGCATACCATCCTTGCCTCCGGTGCGGCCGGAGGCCAAATGACCACAAGGAGGTGCAAAGAAAATGGCAAAAGTGAGTGGAAGCTACGAGGTGCTCTACGTCCTCAACCCCACCCTGGGCGAGGAGGACACCGCCGCCCTGGTGGCCCGCTTCAAGGAGCTGGCCGAGGGCCGCGGCTCCGTCACCGAGGTGGACGAGTGGGGCAAACGCCGTCTCGCCTACCCCATCAACGACCTGGAGGAGGGCTACTACGTCCTGATGACCTTCTCCGCCGACCCCGCGTTCCCCGCTGAGCTGGACCGCCTGATGCGGATCAACGTGAGCGTCATGCGCTCCATCATCGTCAGCAAGGACGCCTGAGGGGGAAGCAGACCATGCTCAATCACATCGTAATCATGGGCCGGCTGGCCCGTGACCCCGAGCTGCGCCACACCCAGTCCGGCACGCCCGTGGCCACCTTCCGCCTGGCGGTGGACCGGGACTTCAAGGACAAAAACACCGGCGAACGCCAGACCGACTGGATCGACGTGGTGGCCTGGCGGGGCACCGGGGAGTTCGTCTCCCGGTACTTCTCCCGGGGCCGGATGGCCGTGGTGGAGGGCCGCCTCCAGATGCGGGAGTGGACCGACAAGGAGGGCAACC
>OFFK01002767.1_pt1 | contig 10296 bp, 9 predicted proteins | sample 1521361 | NCBI WGS metagenome assembly OFFK01 (sample SAMEA3504096, study PRJEB24116) | mouse gut metagenome | biome: mouse gut; feature: mouse-associated habitat; material: faeces | place: Denmark | collected 2011
CCCCGAAGCCCACCCCCGCTCCCACGCCCAAGCCCACCCCCAAGCCCACTCCGGCACCCACACCCGCTCCCACGCCGGAGCCTACCCCGGAGCCCCCGGCGGGCGTGGACCTGTCGGCGTTCTACGCGAACGTCACCAGTATGCATGAGTTCGGCTTCCTGGAGCTGGCGGACGCCACCCTGCTGGACGGCTACTACGCCGGACTGACCTCCATTCCCACCGAGCAGCGTCTGGTCTACATCTGCCAGATGTCCATGAACAACGGCGAGTTCGGGCTGGTGCAGGTGAAGAACAGCGCGGACGCGGCCCGGGTGAAGGCCATCTTCCAGGCCCGCATCGACCGGATGAGCGGCGAGGACGGACAGGGTAAGCCCGGCGCGTGGTATCCCGGCCCCACCGAGCAGTGGCTGAACAACTCCCGGGTGGTGTCCAACGGGAACTATGTCATGATGGTGGTACACGAGAACTGCGACCAGATTGTGGCGGAGTTTAACGCCCTGTTTTGATCGGAGCCTGTATTCCAAGCTGCCCCGGCGGAAACGCCGGGGCAGTTCAACCTAACCACGAGGTGACCGCGTATGATATTTTCCAGTCCGTATTTTCTGTTCCTCTATTTCCCCGTCGTATTGACCCTGTACTACATCTCCCCCCTGCGGTGGCGCAATCTGGTGCTCCTCATCGCCAACCTGATCTTCTACGGCTGGGGGGAGCCGGTGTACGTGGTGATCATGTTCCTGTCCATCGCCATCGACTACTCCCACGGGCGGATTGTCACCCGGTGTAAAGCAAAAGGCAATGACAGGGGTGCCCGGATGGCGGTGGCCTCGTCGGTGATCTTCAACCTGGCCCTGCTGGGCTTCTTCAAGTACTGGAACTTCATCGCCGGGAGCCTTGCCGCCATCGGCGCGGGCTTCCTGCCGGTGATCGACAATCTGCCCATGCCCTGGGGGGAGTCCATCGGCTTCACCCTGCCCATCGGCATCTCCTTCTACACCTTCCAGACCATGAGCTACACCATCGACGTGTACCGGGGGGACGCCCGGTGCCAGAAGAACATCGTCACCTTCGGCACCTTCGTCACCCTGTTCCCCCAGCTCATCGCCGGGCCCATCCTGAAGTACAAGGATCTGGACGACCAGCTGGAGCAGCGGGACCACACCTTCCAGCGGTTCGCCTCCGGCGTCCAGCGGTTCACCATCGGGGCCTGCAAGAAGGTGCTGCTGGCCAACGCCCTGGGGCCGCTGTGGGACGTGTACCTCGCCACCCCCACCGCCCAGCTCACCACACTGGGGGCGTGGCTGGGCATCATCGCCTTCTCCCTCCAGCTCTACTTCGACTTCTCCGGCTACTCCGATATGGCCATCGGCCTGGGCCGTATGCTGGGCTTCGAGTTTTTGGAGAACTTCAACTATCCCTATATCTCCAAGTCCGCCAGCGAGTTCTGGCGGCGGTGGCACATCTCCCTGGGAAGCTGGTTCCGGGAGTACCTGTACTTCCCCCTGGGCGGCTCCCGGGTGGGGAAGGGCCGGATGGTGTTCAACCTGCTGGTGGTCTGGGCCGCCACCGGCATCTGGCACGGGGCCAGCTGGAACTTCCTGTGCTGGGGCCTGTACTGGTTCGTGTGGATCGGCCTGGAGAAGGTGTGGCTGGGCAGGGCCCTGGACAGGGCCCCCGCCTGGGTGTGCCACGTCTACGGCGTGCTCATCGCCGTGGTGGGCTGGGCCATCTTCGCGGTGGAGGATTTCTCCGCCATGGGGCCGTACCTGGCCGCCATGTTCGGCTTTGGCGCGGGCGCGCTGGACGGGGATTTCCTGTACTACCTGCGCAACTACCTGCCCATTCTGGTGATCGGCATCGTGGCCGCCACGCCGCTGGCCAAGAACCTGTGGCACAAGCTGCCGGAGCGGGCCCGTCAGATCGCCTTCCCGGTGCTGATGCTGGCGGGGCTGGTGTTCACCACCGCCTATCTGGTGGACGGCACCTACAATCCTTTCCTCTACTTCCGTTTTTAGGCCAAAAGGAGGGACGCTCGTATGTTCATCGACATCTGGGGCAAAAAAATCTGGTATGAGGTATATGGTGCGGAGCATAGCGATACCCTGCTGTACCTTCACGGAGGCCCGGGGGCAAGCTGTCTGGATTTTGTGAACCAGGCAAAGGCGTTGAGCGGGAAAATGAAGGTCGTTATCTTTGACCAGCTGGGGGTGCTGCGCTCCGACGCCATCGCCGGGCAGGAAAGCTACGGCATGGAAGATCAGATCGAAATGATTGAGGAAATGCGGAGCCTGCTGGGGATCGGGAAATGGAGTATCCTGGGCCATTCCTATGGCGGTATGCTTGCGGTGTTATACGCCCACACCTACCCAGATTCCATCCACAAGATCATTCTGGAATGCCCATCGCTGTATTTTGAGGATTCCGCCCGGTCAACCGCCGAATATTTGAGCGAACATATCAACAGCCTGAACGACAGGCAGGCAAGCGGGCTGTGTGAAAAAATCAAATCCGCGGACTATCCGGACAAGGCGGAGATCGTATGGGATCTATCCGCTCTGCTGGGCTATGTCACGGATATGGAGCTGCGGTTTTACCTGCACGGGATTTCTTTTGAGGAATATTGGAGGAGTATGGACACCTCCGGCATCACGGATGAAATGTGGGCGAAGGGGGAACAGCATCTGAAAAAGCTGCTGGAAGCGCGGCCCGCGCCGGACGGTTCCCCGGCAAGCAAGGTGAGGATGACCGACAATCTCCTGCCCATGCTCCCAAAAATTTCGGCCCCCATGCTGTTGATCAACGGAGCCTACGATCCCGCCTGCTCCAGGCATCAAATCCAGTCTATTATGAGCCGCGCGCCCAAGGTGACCCAGGCGGTTTTTGAAAACAGCGGGCACTTTCCAAGGCTTGAGGAAGCGGAAAAATATACCGATACCGTTCTGGCTTTCCTTGAATGAGGGGATATCATTATGAGCAAAAAGTATTCTATCTTCATCACCGTGCTGTTCTGCCTGTTCATCTTCGGCTTCGGCGCGGCCCTGATCCTCTCCCCCAGCCGGGACTTCTCCGACCAGGAAAACCGTTTCCTGGCCCAGTTCAAGGCCCCCACGCTGAAAACCCTGCGCTCGGGGGAGTTCATGGAGAAGTTTGAGGACTACGTCACCGACCAGTTCCCCCTGCGGGACCAGTGGATTCAGCTCAAGGCGTATTCCGAGCGCGCCCTGGGCAAGCAGGAGAACAACAAGGTCTATTTCGGCACCGACGGCCAGACCCTGTTCGCCCAGTTCAACGCCCCCAGCCCCGGGGATCTGGAGCAGAAGGTGGGCTTCGTCAACGCCCTGGGGCAGAACCTGACTGTTCCGGTGTACTTCTCCCTGGTGCCGGACAAGAGCTGGGTGTGGGCGGATCTCCTGCCCGCCAACGCCCCCAATGTGGACGACGGCTCCACCATCAGCGGGGCCGAGGTGCTGTGCGGGGCCCATGTGACATATATCGACCTGCAATGGGCTCTGGCCGATGACCGCAGTGCTTTCTACCGCACCGACCACCACTGGACCACCATGGGGGCCCTGAAAGCCGGACAGACGCTGTTGGAGGGTATGGGCATGGTTCAGCAGGCGGGAGATCTGAAAGTTCTGGGCTATCAGAGCCTGCCCTACACCGAGGTGAGCGACAGCTTCTACGGCACCACCTACTCCTCCTCCGGGGCGGCCTGGGTGGAGCCGGACAGCATCTACGCCGTCATACCCGAGGGCGGCACCGGGGGCCGCGTCACCGTGGACCGCTACCCCGAGGGCGTGGCCATTCCGGGGGGGCTGTACTACCCGGAGAAGCTGGAGGTCAAGGACAAGTACGCCTACTTTTTAGGCGGCAACCAGCCCCTGTGCGTCATCAAGAACCCGGACGCCGCAGGCGGCAGGCTGCTGGTGATCCGGGACTCCTACTCCGACTCCCTGGCCCCCTTCCTGGCGGAGGAGTTCCAGGAGGTCCACCTGTTCGACCTGCGGTATAACAACACCGCCCTGACCCAGTACGTGGCGGACAACGGCATCGATCAGGTGCTGGTGCTCTACTCCGCCGCCAACTTCGCCACCGACATCAACCTGTTCAAGCTGGCCCGCTAAGTTCCTTTTTCTCGAGAGAAAAAGGAACCAAAAAGAGCTTGAAGCTCGCCGACGAGCGCGGGCGCAGACCGTGCACAACTGCGACGGCAACGGAAGCAGAGCGGTAATGGAAACACAGCAAACGCCCCCTGCGGTATCTTCCGCAGGGGGCGTTTTGTCATCTTGTGAACTCAGCCGCCCAGATACGCCTTTTTCACCGCCGCGTCCCGCAGCAGCTCCTGGCCGGTGCCGGTGGCCACGATCCGGCCCGTCTCCAGCACGTAGCCCCGGTCCGCCACGGACAGGGCCATCTGGGCGTTCTGCTCCACCAGCAGGATGGTGGTGCCCGCCTGGTGGAGCCGCTTGATGATGTCGAAGATCTGCTCCACCAGAATGGGGGCCAGACCCATGGACGGCTCGTCCAGCATCAGCAGCTTGGGGCTGGACATCAGCCCCCGGCCCATGGCCAGCATCTGCTGCTCCCCGCCGGACAGGGTACCCGCAATCTGCTTGCGCCGCTCCTTCAGCCGGGGGAACTGCTCATACACCCGCTCCAGGCTGGGGGCGATGGTGGACCGGGGCTGGGTATAGGCCCCCATCTCCAGATTCTCCTCCACCGTCATTTGCAGGAAGATCCGCCGTCCCTCGGGCACGTGGGCCAGCCCCTGCTCCACAATCCTGTGGGCAGACACCGCCCCCAGGGGCTTGCCCAGAAACTCAATGGAGCCTGTCCGGGAGTGGAGCAGGCCGCACACCGTATTCAGGATGGTGGACTTGCCCGCGCCGTTGGCCCCGATGAGGGTGACCACCTCGCCGGGGCGCACCTCGAAGGACACCCCCTTGATGGCGTGGATGGCTCCATAATAGACGTTGATGTCGTTTACCTTCAGCATTTACGCCCCGCCCCCTTCCCGCTGCTTGCCCAGGTAGGCCTCGATCACCGTGGGGTTGGACTGGATCTGCTCCGCCGTCCCCTTGGCGATGATCTGGCCGAAGTTCAGCACACAGATGCCCTCGCAGATGCCCATGACCAGGTTCATGTCGTGCTCGATGAGCATCACGGCGATCTGGAAGGTGTCCCGGATCTTCACGATGTTCTCCATCAGCTCCGCCGTCTCGGAGGGGTTCATCCCCGCCGCCGGCTCGTCCAGCAGCAGCAGGGACGGGTTGGTGGCTAAGGCCCGGACGATCTCCAGCCGCCGCTGCGCCCCGTAGGGCAGGCTGCCCGCCTGATGGCCCGCCAGATCCTCCATATTGAATATGCTCAGCAGCTCCAGGGCCCGCTCGTGGGCGGCCTTCTCCTGCCGCCAGTACTTGGGCAGGCGGAGGATGCCGGAGAACATGGAGTATTTCTCCTGGTTGTGCAGGCCGATCTTCACGTTGTCCTCCACGGACAGGCTGCTGAACAGCCGGATATTCTGGAAGGTCCGGGCGATGCCCATGCGGTTGATCTGGGCGGGGGTCTTGCCGTGGGTGTCCAGCCCGTCCAGCAGGATGGTGCCCCGGGTGGGCTGGTAGACCTTGGTGAGCAGGTTGAACACGGTGGTCTTGCCCGCCCCGTTGGGGCCGATGAGGCCCGCGATCTCCGTGCGGCCCACAGTGATGTTGAACTCGTTCACGGCGGTGAGGCCGCCGAAGTCGATGCCCAGGTGGCTGCACTCCAGGATGGGCGTCTTGTCCACGTCCCGCTCCGGGATAATGGACACGCTGGGCACGGGCACCATTTTGCCCTTGGGGAACTGCTTCTTGTCAGCCATGGCTCGCCGCCCCCTTCCGCTTCGGGATGATCCGGCCCGCCAGCGTTTTGAGCTGGTCGTTGTTGGTCACCAGCATCACCAGGATGAGGATGATGGCGTAGATCAGCATACGGTAGTCGGAGATATTGAACTGCCGCAGCAGCTCGGGCAGGACGTACAGCACCGCCGCGGCGATGATGGAGCCCCGGATGGACCCCAGCCCCCCCAGCACCACGAACACCAGCACCAGAATGGAGCTGTTGAAGTCGAACTTGGAGGCCACGGTGGACGAGTAGTTCAGCCCGAACAGCGCGCCCGCCGCCCCCGCCAGGGCCGCCGAGGTGACAAAGGCCATCAGCTTGTACTTGGTGACGTTGATGCCCACGCTCTCCGCGGCGATGCGGTTGTCCCGCAGGGCCATGATGGCCCGCCCGGAGCGGCTGTTCACCAGGTTCTGCACCACCAGCAGGGTGATCAAAATCAGCACAAACCCGGCGGTGAAGGAGGCCAGCTTCTGCACCCCCACCGCCCCCATGGGGCCTTTGATGATGGCGGTGCCGTCCTCCGCCAGATGGAATCTCTCGGAGCTGAGGGCCATATGGAAGCCCTCGCCGTCCACCCCCACGTACAGCACCATGATGATGTTCTTGATGATCTGCCCGAAGGCCAGGGTGACGATGGCGAGATAATCGCCCTGCAAGCGCAGCACGGGCACGCCCACAATCACGCCTCCCGCCGCTCCGAACACCGCGCCCACCGCCATGGACAGGGCAAGGCGCAGGGGGGCGAAGGGGATCGCCTCCGCCAGCAGGAAGGAGGCCACCACCCCGGAGAAGGCCCCCAGGCTCATAAAGCCCGCGTGGCCCAGGGACAGCTCCCCTAAAATGCCCACCGTCAGGTTCAGGGACACCGCCATCACGATGTAGCAGCAGGCGGGCACCAGCAGGCTCTGCATGATGTTGGACACCAGGGTCACCCCCAGCGGCTTCTGCACCGCCAGCAGGAGCTGGATCAGGGCGAAAGCGGCGATCACAATGCCGTAGTTGACAAAGCCGTTGAGGGAGGCTTTGCTGATTCGTTTCCCGTTCAGTCTCTTTTCCATGGCCGCCTCACACTTTCTCGGGCACATACTTGCCCATCAGCCCCGCGGGACGCACCAGCAGCACCACGATCAGCACCGCGAACACCACCGCGTCGGACAGCTCGGTGGAGATGTAGGCGTTGGCGAAGGTCTCGATCACCCCCAGCAGGACGCCGCCCAGCAGGGCCCCGGGGATGGAGCCGATGCCGCCGAACACCGCGGCGGTAAACGCCTTGATGCCGGGCAGGGACCCGGTGGTGGGGGACAGCACCGGGTAGGCGGAGCACATCAGCACCCCCGCCAGCGCGGCCAGGGCGGAGCCGATGGCAAAGGTCATGGAGATGGTGGCGTTCACGTCGATGCCCATGAGCTGGGCCGCCCCCTTGTCCTCGGAGCAGGCCCGCATGGCCTTGCCCATTTTCGTCTGGCCCGTGAACAAGGTCAGGCCCACCATCACCACGATGCAGCACGCCACCGACAGGATGGCCACGTAGGAGATGGAAAGCTGCCCCGGCACCAGGGCCAGGGAGCCGGACACGATGGGGGTGAACACCTTGGTGGCCGCGCCCCAGAGGAGCTGCGCGCTGTTCTGCAAAAAGTAGCTGACGCCGATGGCGGTGATCAGCACCGCCAGGGAAGGGGCCGCCCGGAGGGGCTTGTAGGCCAGCCGTTCAATCACCATGCCCAGCACGGTGCACACCACCACCGCCAGCACCACCCCCACCGCCGGGGGCAGGTTAAAATTGCCCATGGCGAAGAAGCACACGTAGGCCCCCACCATGATCACGTCCCCGTGGGCGAAGTTCAGCATTTTGGCGATGCCGTACACCATGGTGTAGCCCAGGGCGATGATGGCGTAGATGCTGCCCAGGCTGACCCCGGTGATCGCGTTGTTCAGGAAGGACATTTCCGATCCTCACCTCTCTGCGTTTTTGGGGTCAGCAAAGCCGCCCCAAAAACGGATTAAACTTTTTTCGCGCCTGCGGGCGCGAACTCTGCGAGGCTTGCCCGCAGCCGGAGAATTGCGACACAGCCATGGCAATTCTATTGCCATGGCTTAAAAAAGAGGGGGCTGCCGGAGCGATCCGACAGCCCCCTTGGCGTTCTGTTTCCTTATTGGGCGTCCACGTACGCGCCGTTCTCCACCTTGAAGATCAGCGGGGCCTTGTCGATCTCGCCGGTCTTCTTCCAGGTCATGTCCTTGCCGGTGAGTCCGTCCACCTTAAAGGTACCGCTGCCGAACTTGGCGGACAGGGCGTCGCACAGGGCCGCGCTGTCCATGCCGGCCAGGCCCTCGATCTCCAGGCAGGCCTCGTAGATGGCGTACATACAGTCGTAGCCGTCGGCGGCGAACTGGTTGGGGAGGATGTTGTGGGCCTTCTGGAACTTCTCCACGAAGGACTTGGTGCGCTCGTCCTCCGCACCCGCGCTGAACGGGGTCATGAGCAGCAGGCCCTCCGCCAGGGACTTGTCGAAGCCGTCCATGTCCAGCATACCGTCCATGCCGTCGCCGCCGATGAACAGGGGGGCGTAGCTCATCTGCTTGGCCTGGGCCAGGATGAGGGAGGCGGGGGTGTAGTAAATGGGCAGGAACACCACGTCCGCCCCGGCGTCCTTGCAGGCGTTGAGCTGCACGGTGTAGTCGGTGGTCTTGTCGTCGGGATAGGTCTGGGTGGCCACCAGCTCCATGCCCAGCTCCTTGGTCTTGGCGATGAAGGCCTCGGCAATGCCGGTGGAGTAGGCGTCGCCGTTGTTATAGATGACGGCGTACTTGGTGCCCAGGCCCTTCTCCTTCAGGTACTCCGCCCCGGCGGTGCCCAGATAGGGGTCGGTAAAGCACATCTGGAACACGTTGTCCTTACCCGCCACCACGTCGGGGGAGGAGGCGGAGGGGGTGAGCTGGAAGATGCGGTCGGCGTAGGTCTCGGCGGACACGGCCACGCAGGGACCGGTGGTGGTGGTGCCGTAGATGACCAGGGGCGCGTCCTTGGCCCAGTCCTTCAGGTTGTTGTAGGCGGCCACGGCGGTGTCGGCGGCCCCGGTGTCGTCCTCGTACTTGAACTCCAGCTTCACGGGGCCGTTGAGGGCGTTGATCTCCTCCACGGCGATCTCCGCGCCCCACTCGGTGGCGGTGCCGTACTGGGCGTTGTCGCCGGTGGTGGGGCCGATGCCGCCCACCTTGATGGTGACGGCATCGCCGCCGCCGTTCTCCGGCTTGCCGCCGTTGGAGCAGCCCGCCAGCAGGCCCAGGCCCATAGCCCCCGCCAGCAGCAGGGCCGCCAGTTTCTTCTTTTTCATTCTCAGTTCCTCCTCTATGTCATGCTTGACGATCCAAAGGGAACTTGTATTCCCCGGCGGGCCTCCGCCGGTGAACGCAGGTTCAAACATCGAAGGGGGCACGATTGCGCCCCCCAGATTGTTGACAATTATATACTTGCCGCCCTGTGTTGTCAACCACAAATTTGCACAAAGGAGGGTTTCCCCGCCCCGGGGTTGTGTGGTATTGTGACGGGAAACCGCCCTAAATCACGAATCCCCCGTTGGGGCACACCACCTGCCCGGTGAGGAAGGACGCCTCGTCAGAGGCCAAAAAGGCCGCCGCGGCGGCGGCCTCCTCCGCCGTCCCGATCCGGCCCAGGGGGGTCTCCTCCGCCAGGGCCGCCCGGTCGGCGGGGGACAGGTGGGCGATCATCTCCGTGTCGATCACCCCCGGCGACACGCAGTTTACCCGGATATTGGAAGGGCCAAGCTCCTTGGCCAGGGCCTTGGTGTAGGCGATCACCGCCCCTTTTGCGGCGGAATAGGCCGCCTCGCAGGAGGCCCCCACCTGCCCCCACATGGAGGATACGGTGACGATGGAGCCGGACTTCCGCCCCAGCATATGGGGGAGCACCGCCCGGCAGCAGTGGTGCACCCCGTCCACGTTGACAGCGAACAGCCGCCGCCACTGGTCCCCGTCAATTTGACTGATCAGGCCCAGGTGGGACACCCCGGCGGCGCAAAGCAAAATGTCAAGTTGACAAAATTTTTCTAACACATTGTCAACCATACGGACCACCTGCCCCTCCTCCGCCACGTCCGCTTGGACGGCCAGGGCGGGCACGCCCAGGGCGGACAGCTCCTCCGCCAGGGCCTGGGCCTTTTCCCCGCTGCGGCAGTACCCGATCGCCACCCCCCAGCCCCGGCGGGCGAACAGGCGGGCGGCGGCGGCCCCGATGCCCCGGGAGCCTCCGGTGATCAGCGCGTATTTCATAGAAAATTCCCCCTGTGTAAGAACCTGTATTCAGAAGCTGTACCAATAGCCTCAGCACCCAGCTTAACGGTCAGAATTGCCGCTGGCCGCGTTGAAAAATCTTGAAATACACAAAGTATTCCCGCG
>OFFK01002769.1_pt1 | contig 10294 bp, 8 predicted proteins | sample 1521361 | NCBI WGS metagenome assembly OFFK01 (sample SAMEA3504096, study PRJEB24116) | mouse gut metagenome | biome: mouse gut; feature: mouse-associated habitat; material: faeces | place: Denmark | collected 2011
AACTCGTTTCATGCGACGTCTCAACATAGTTGAGACAAAAGCAGCGCAGAAATGGAGAAAATGATGAAGAAAGCGATCATTGTGTTGTTCTGGCTGGGTGTCTGGCAGGCGGCAGCGGTCTGGGCGGATAATCCGGTCCTGCTGGCGGGGCCGGTCCAGGTTTTGCTTGCTTTCGCAGAGAATCTGCTGCGCCCCGACTTTTTTCTGATTATTTTTCATTCGCTGGCGGGGATCGGGCTGGGATTTTTCCTGGCCCTTTTTGCGGGATTGCTGCTGGGAGCTGCAGGCTTTCGCCTGTCTTGGGTGGAGGAGCTGTTTGCACCTGTGATGGCGGTGCTTACGTCTGTTCCGGTGGCTTCTTTTGTGGTGCTTTTGCTGATCTGGTTCGGCGCCGGGAAGCTGTCCTTTCTGATCAGTTATCTGATCGTGTTTCCCAATGTGTATGTGAATACCGTGGCCGGTCTGAAGGGGACGGACGGGAAGCTGCTGGAGATGGCCCGGGTGTTTGGCATGAGCCGGGGAAGAAAGATTTTCTATATTTACAGACCGGCGCTGATGCCGCATTTGGGCAGCTGTCTGAAGATTTCGCTGGGCATGAGCTGGAAGTCCGGCGTAGCGGCGGAGATCATCGGACTGGCGGAATTGTCGTTAGGGGAGCGGCTTTATATGGCAAAGATTTATCTGGATACGGCGGGATTGTTTGCGTGGACGGTGACGATCGTACTGGTCAGCTTCCTGTTTGAAAAAGCGGTCCTCTGGCTTTTCCGAAAGTTTGCACAGTGGCGGCCGTATCCGGTTTGTGGGCTGAGGGAGCGTTCTTGTGAAGATCCGGAAGAAAAGAAGGAGGCACAGGGCAGAATCCGCCTGCAGCACATTGACAAAGCTTACGACGGACAGCCGGTGCTGCGGGATTTCAGTTTGACGATGGAAGCGGGCGGGCGGTATCTGCTGATGGCTCCTTCGGGAGCCGGGAAGACGACGCTGCTTAAGATACTGACAGGGCTGGAGCAGGCAGACAGGGGCGAAGCCGCGGGGATGGCCGGCCGAATCGGCATGGTCTTTCAGGAGGACAGGCTGTGTGAGGAGTATGATGCGGTCTGTAATATCCTTCTGGGCATGAAGACAGGCGGAAAGAAGGGGGCGCCGCCGAATGGTTTCACCGGTATGGCAAGGAGGCAGCAGGCGGCTTACGTCAGGCAGCAGGCGGCGGAAATCCTGCCGGAAGATTGTCTGACCAATCCGGTCAAAAATCTGAGCGGCGGGATGCGCAGACGTGTGGCGCTGCTGCGGGCGCTGCTTTCGGATGCGGACGTGCTGGTTCTCGATGAACCTTTTACCGGGCTGGATGAAGAAACCCGTGTGCGATGCGCCGGTTTTCTTATGGACAATCTGCAGGGCAGGACGCTTGTCATGTCAACCCACAGGGAAGAGGATGCGGATCTGCTGCAGGCAGTGAGAGTGGTCTTGGGTGATTTTATGGGCGCCGCAAAAGCAAAGGCTCAAATTTAGCGATGTGTGCTTCCAGCGTGCTGCGGTCCGCAAGAACGGGGGCCGTTCCCTGACGGGAGACACAGAAGCCGGCAGCGTAGGTGGCGATGCGTATGGACTGTTCCAGAGAATAGCCTTCTGTCAGGTAGGCGGCAAATGCAGAGATGAAGGCATCAGCGCCGCCGGTGGTGTCCACGGCCACGAAATCTGCGGCGGGAAAATATCTGGCGGTCTCGCCGGTCTTCAGATAACAGCCGTCTTCGCCCAGTGTGATAATCACGATTTCGATCCCTTTGCTGAGAAAATATTCGGCCTGTTCTTCTATGGAAGCGCCGGCAGGGCACAGGGAGGCCGCCTCCTTGCGGTTGGGGATCAGGATGTCGATCAGTTCATAGAGCCGGTCGGGGATGGTTCCCAGAATGGCCGGTTTCAGGATATTTTTTGCACCATACATTCTGCCGGTTTTTGCCGCTTCCAGAAGTGTCTCTACGGAGAGTTCGGAAGAGATCAGGCAAAGGCCGGCATTTTTGAACAGATGCTGTCTTTGGCGTATCATTTCCGCAGAGAGACTGGCGTTGGCTCCGGACAGGATGGTAATTGTGCTCTCGCCGTTGCTGTCAATATAGATATAGGCTTTTCCGGCGGGTGAGTAGAGGTCTCTGTGGATGCCCTCGCCCGGCACGCCCACATGGTTCAGCGCATCCATGATAAAGGAGGAGTCGATGTCATTGCCGATCTCGCCGATCAGTGTGACCTTGCAGTTGAGTTTGGCCACGCCTACGGCCTGGTTGGCGCCTTTTCCACCCACCGTTCTGGTGGCATTCAGAATTTTTGTGGTTTTTCCTGCCTGTGGAAGGAAATCTACATTAAAGGTCATATCGGAATTAATACTCCCCACAACGACAAGCTTTTTTGAGCATAAAGAAGACGGGATGCGTATGCTGTCCTCGCTGTCGAAGCAAAAATCGGCAGCAAAGAGCCTGACGGCATCGTCAGAAGCCGTCTTCTCGCATTTTTCGATCAACTGTTCGCATACGAAGCGCCCGAATTCCTGCCAGGGAATCCTGATGCCTGAGATATGGGGAAATGAAATGGCATTCTGGTCATTTTCTTTCAGGCTGACCAGGGACAGGTCGGAGGGTACACAGTAATGAAGTTTACATAATTGCTCATATAAAAGCAGAGATGAGGAAAAATGGGAGCTGACAATCCCGGTAATATCGAGTTCGGTGATTTTCTGCAGAAAATGGGAACTGTCTGCAAAACTGTCACTGTAGAGAAGGACGTCCTCGTTGAAGGGCAGACCGTTTTCGTACAGGCATTTATGAAATCCGTTTAAAACCTGCTCGGAACGGGCATTCTCCTTCTTGAGAAGGCAGAGCATCCGGGTGTGTTTGTGGTCGATCATTTTCTGTGTCAGACGGCGGCCCATTTCCTGGAAATCGATGGAGTAGGAGGGGAAAGCCGCACCGTCGTTCAGGCAGCAGATGGGAATGCCCTGATGTGTGAGGTGCTGGACATGTGCCGTACTGCCGGGGCTGACAGGCTCCCAGATCACACCATCGACCCGTTTCCGGCAGATAGTGGTGATATGTTTCAATTCTGTGTTCAAGTCGTCCTGGCTGTCAAAAAGAAGGACGTTGTATCCGTGCGCCTGCGCGGTTTCCAGAATTCCGTTCAACATCAAAGGGGAAAGGCCGGAATTGCGAAGGAGCACCGCCAGCAGAAAAGATTTGGCAGTGGAAAGATTCTTGACAGTGCCGTAGGGGGTGTAGTTGTATTCTTTCACGATCTTCAGGACACGGCTTCTGGTTTCCGGATGGATGTTCTGGTCTTTATTATTTACGATCTTTGAAACGGTCGAGATGGAAACACCGGCCAGTTGTGCAATTTCTTTGATAGTCATAGGCAAAATACTCCGATCATGCATTCTTCTTCTTTTATAGTATGAAGGGAAAACAGGTAATTGTCAATCGGAAAAGGACTGAAATTGTGCAAGTTGCATAGGAAAACAGTTTTCGAAATAGTTTAATTGACCAAAATATATTTATTGATTGACAAGAAAAAGGCGAGATGTTATCATAAACACACAAGAAAAACTTTTACGAAAACATTTTCCTATATGAGTGGGAGGTGATGCATTGAAGCGGAAAATTCTGAATATCGGCAGTCTCAATATGGATATGGTGATTGGTATGCAGTATATGCCTCTCGAAGGGGAGACTGTTCTTGGCGACAGTCTTACATATATTCCTGGAGGAAAAGGTGCAAATCAGGCATGCGCATCGGCCAGGCTTGGCGGGGACGTCGTGATGCTGGGCTGTGTGGGAGAAGACAGCATGGGAGAGGCGCTGGTTGAAAGCCTGCGGGAGTGCGGAGCGGATGTTTCCCGTATCCGGACGGTACGGGAGGTTCCCACCGGGACGGCTGTGATCTATGTAAATGCCAGAGGGGATAACAGTATCGTTGTGGTAGGCGGAGCGAATCATTTCTGCACCGTCGCTTATCTGCAGGAACATGACAACCTGTTTCAGGAAGCGGACTATATCATGCTGCAGATGGAGATTCCCTATGACGCGGTGTTCTATGCCATCCGGCGGGCCGGTGAACTTAAGAAGACTGTGATTCTGAATCCGGCGCCGGCTCCGGACGGTCTGCCGGAGGAGATCTGGGAGAAGATCGACTATATTACACCGAACGAGACAGAGCTGCTCAAGCTTTCCGGACAGACGCAGATGTCGATGGAGGCGATTCATAAAGGGGCGGATCTGCTGCTGGACAGGGGAGTAAAGCATGTTCTGGTGACGCTGGGCGACAAGGGTGTTTTCTATAAGGACAGGGGGGAAGAATGGTTCTGCCCGACAAGGACGGTCACGGCGGTGGATACGACGGCGGCAGGCGATTGCTTTAACGGAGCTTTCGTGACGGCGCTCTCGGAGGGAATTCCGGTCAGGCAGGCGGCGGCATTTGCCAACGCGGCGGCGTCTATTGCGGTGACGCGCAGGGGCGCACAGAAATCCATCCCGCTGCGGAGCGAGGTGGATGCACTGAACTATGGTCTCTGATTTTGCTTTGGCAAATTAACAGGATTAGAGAAAGATTGAAAATTAAAATTTTCAATCGCGAGATTTGTGTCTGCGCAAAAAACAGCGCAGAAATGGAGAAAACTATGTAACAGAAATTGGAGAAGAACAGGAGGAAGACTATGAAAAACGGAAAGAAATTATGGGCGCTGCTTCTTGCAGGGACAATGGCATTTTCTCTGACGGCCTGCGGAGGATCGGGGGGGGGGGAATAACAGTCCGTCCTCTGATGACACAGGAAGCGGTGAAACGGCACAGGAGGAAAACGATACGGCAGGGGAGGCTGCTGCGGATGAAGACAGCGGAAAGACAGATTCGGGAGAGCGGCAGAAGCTGATCATTTCCTGTTACCTTGCCGACGATGCACAGGTGGCAGTTCGTGAGAAGTATATTGATGAACCGTTGAAAGCGGCGTTCCCGGATGTGGACATTGAGATCAAGATGTACTCTGACCGTCAGAGCCTGCAGGTAGAGGTTGCCGGCGGCGGCGGACCGGATATTCTGGATCTTGACGGGCCGACGGACGTTGCGGAATTTGCAAAGGCGGATAAGGTGCTGGATCTTGGCGCGTATGCGGATCAGTACGGCTGGAAGGATATGTTCTATGAATGGGCCTATAACAGCTGCTTCTACAATGATAAGCTTTACTCTCTGCCGACCTCATTTGAAGGCATGGTAATGTATTACAATATGGACGTCATGGAAGCAAACGGCTGGGAAGTTCCGAAGAATAAAGACGAACTCGTGACATTGATGCAGGCAGCCAGGGATGCAGGCCTGATCCCCATCATTTTCGGTAATTCCGATTACCAGGGAGCGGTTGACTGGCTCTATTCTACTTTTACCAGCTGTTATGGCGGGCCGGCGGCCATCAAAGCGGCTATGGAAGGCACAGGCAAATACACGGATGAGCCGATCAAGAGTTCGATCCAGACTATGGTTGACTGGTGGCATGAAGGCTATATCGGTGAGAATGCTTCCCAATCGGTATCCAATATGGACATGCTGGCATTCTTCTCGGAAGGCAGAGGTCCCATGATGATCGATGGTACCTGGGCTTCCAACCAGCTTCTGGCGACTTATCCGGAATGTAATTGGGATTCGGAGATGATGCCGCAGGATGAGGCAATCGGTGAGATTCTTCCTTTTGCGACAGGCGGCGGTTATGCGATCAATGCCAACAGCAAGAATCCGGATCTGGCGGCAGAGGTGATGAATTATCTCTTTACCTCTCTGGACCGTCACTATCAGTCTATCAATGAAGCAGGCTACCAGCCCTATCCGCTTAAGGAGTTTGACCTGGCGAACCTGCAGGGTATGGATGCGAAACTGATGGATCAGTATGAGCTTTTGATGAGAGCGCAGGACGAGAATAAGATCGGGTACTGTTCCTGGACATTCTATCCTTCGGAGATGCGTGTCTACATGAATGAGAATACGGATTCCCTGTTCCTGGATGTTTTGACGGTAGACGAATATATGGAAAATGCGCAGGGCTATATTGACGCGGCGAGAGAAGCCGGAACGATTCCGGTATTACCGTAACGGCGGATGGCACTGAGTAGAAAGAGATGATACAAGGGACACTGCATAACGGCTTTCGGACAAATATAATAGACAGAATGCCGTTGTGCCGTGTCTTTTTGTCAGATGGATGGAGGCATAATTCTAATATGAAGATCAAAAAGCAGAATATCATACCCTATCTCTTTATTCTTCCTGCATTCGTGATCCATGCATGTATCGTGACGGTTCCGGCATTCAGTACATTGATCATGTCTCTGTTTGACTGGAACGGAATGGGGAATGCAAAGTTTATAGGGATGGATAATTTCAAAGAAATCTTTCGGGATCCGCTCGTTAAGCTGTCCGTGATTCACAATATCGAATGGCTCCTGGTGTTTATCACGATACCGTTGATTCTTGGATTTGTGGTCGCGATACTGGTAAGCCGTCTTAGAAGAAGCCAGATGTTTTTCCGGACAGTGTATTTTATTCCGTATGTAATCTCGGCAGCTGTGGCAGGCAGGATCTGGATGGCCTATATGAATCCTTATTACGGAGTCAACCAGGTGTTTGGCCAGATGGGGTGGGAGAAACTGGCGAAGACCCTGTGGCTTGGCAATCCGAAGATTGCGCTGTTTGCGGTGGCGTTTGTGGACAACTGGCACTGGTGGGGATTTATCATGGTATTGTTCCTGGGAGCGCTCCAGCAGGTGGACTCTACCCTGTATGAGGCGGCCAGGGTGGACGGGGCAAACCGGTTTCAGGAACTGCTGCATGTATCGATTCCGGGCATCCGGCAGACCATCGCATTTGTGCTGATCATGACAATCATGTGGTCATTCCTTACGTTTGATTATGTGTACATTATGACAAACGGCGGACCGGCGAATGCAACGGAGATCATGGCCACGTATATCTATAAGAATGCATTCGTGAAGTATCGTGCAGGGTATGCCAATGCACTGTGTGTAATCCAGAGCGGCATCTGCATTATCTTATATTTCCTTCAGAAATATATCAGTAAAAAGGGAGGTATGGAAGATGAGTAACGGAGTAAGAAATAAGACGAAGTACAGGATCTCCAGCGTTGTGACAATGGTATTTTTGATCCTGATGGTCCTGTTTGCGGCCGTGCCTCTTCTGCAGGTATTGTTGAATTCCTTCAAGACGGATCGGGAATGTAAGACATCTCCGCTGGGGCTTCCGACAGAGTGGGCTTTCAACAATTACGGGGAAACCTGGCAGATCGGCGGGTATGCCACGGCATATTTCAACAGTCTGCTGACGGCTTTCGTGGTGATTGCGGTGGTGCTGGTGGTGGTTGGACTGGGGGCCTATGCGCTGACCAAGCTGCAGTTTAAGCTGCGGGGATTCTTTACGGCCTATTTCTTCGTGGCAATCTCGCTGCCCAGCTTCCTGTACATCGTACCGGATTACTTTGTCATGAACAAGCTGGGGCTGGTGGATACGCGATGGAGCCTGATGATCGTGTATACGGCGATTCAGATCCCTTTTAATATGCTTCTTCTGCGGACCTTTCTTGCCGGGATCCCGCGGGAATTGGAGGAGGCGGCCAAGATAGACGGCTGTAATGAGCTGAACAGCCTGCTGCGGATCACGCTTCCCATCGCCAAGCCGATGTTTCTCACGGTGGCAATTCTGGTGTTTGTGAATGTATGGAATGAATTTCTCTGGTCCAATACTTTCATCACGAGAGAAGAATTGAAACTGGTAGACACCCGTTATGTGAGGTTTACAGGAGAATACGGCATGAACATGGCAAGGATTTACACGGCCAGCGTGATTACGATCGCACCGGTGGTGATACTGTACCTGTTTTTCAGCCGCCGGTTTATAGAAGGTATGACCAGCGGAAGCGTTAAGGGATAGATGAGGTAAAGTTGAAAGAAAGTGGAGGGTATTTCATGAAAGCATCTTATATAGAACAGATTTATGCCGGATGGCTGGCGAAGATCATCGGAATACGGCTGGGAGCGCCGATCGAAGGATGGACTTATGAAAAGATCAGAAATATTTATGGGGAACTGAACGGATATCCGGTAGCTTACCGGGAGTTCGCGGCGGATGACGACAGCAATGGCCCGCTTTTCTTCCTGAGGGCGCTGGAGGACGGGCGGCACGGCTATGATGTGAAAGCTCAGGATGTAGCGGAAGCGCTTCTCAATTATGCGCCCTTCGAGCACGGGTTTTTCTGGTGGGGCGGTTACGGGATCTCCACGGAGCATACGGCCTATCTGAATCTGCGGAACGGTATTCTGGCTCCCGCCAGCGGCAGCATTGAACAGAACGGCCACGCGGCGGCAGAGCAGATCGGCGGGCAGATTTTTATCGATACCTGGGGGCTGGTGAGTCCGGGCAATCCCGATCAGGCGGCGCGCTTTGCGAAGGAGGCGGCCAGTGTGACCCATGGCGGTAATGCCGTTTACGGCGGGATCTTCGTGGCAGTCTGTATCAGCTGCGCCTTCGAGGAAAAGGAAATCCGTAAGATCCTGGAAAAAGGACTTTCTTATATTCCCGCGGACTGTGAATATGCCAGAGTTGTCCGTGCGGTGATGGAGTATCATGAGAAGCATCCGGAGAACTGGCGGGCGTGCTTCCGGTTTATCTTTGAAAATTTCGGTTATGACAAATATCCCGGGGCCTGCCATATCATTCCGAATATAGCGGTAATGATTCTGGCGCTTCTGTACGGGGAAGGAGATTTCTCCGATACGTTGAATATCTGCAATATGTGTGGTTGGGATACGGACTGCAACGTGGGTAATGTGGCCACCATCATGGGAGTGCGGTGCGGGCTTGAAGGGATCGACTATGATAAATGGAGAAAGCCGATCAATGACTTTCTGGCATGTTCCAGTGTTGTCGGTTCCATGAATATGATGGATATTCCTTATGGAGCGGTATACATTGCCAGGCTTGCCTATGCGGTGGCGGGAGAAGAGATGCCGGAGCCATGGCGGGAGATCGCCGAAAAGAGGATCGACAGCTGCCACTTTGAATTTCCGGGTTCCACCCATGCCATGCGGATAAGAGCTGCCGGATTGGACGAGCGTGCGAGAGCGGAGCGGGAGTACGCGCTTGTGAATACGGATGAGACGGCACATACGGGCAGCCGTGCGCTGAAATTCCTTGCAAAGCCGGTGGAACCGGGTGAAAACGTGTATCTGTACCGGAAGACTTACTACACGCCCGCGGATTTTGATGACAGCCGCTATGATCCGTGCTTTTCTCCGCTGGTTTATCCCGGACAGACCCTGCACGGCAGCGCTTTTCTTCCCGAGTATTCGCAGGAGGCGCAGGTAAGCCTGTATGTGCGTGATGCGCACAGCGGGCAGATTTACGAGGGCGTAAGACAGGAGATTACGAAGGGAGAGTGGAAGACGCTTGCGTTTCAGATTCCGGCCCTGGAAGGAGCGCTGCTGGATGAGATGGGATTTTGCTTCCATATCCACGGAGTGCATACGCAGGTGTTTGATTTTACTGGAATTGTGGACGACCTGTATGCGGACGGGCAGCCGGAATACTCCCTGGAATTTGCGAAGGAGCGGGAGGAACTGTGGACGGTGCTGCACCGGGAGATCAGTCAGTTTACGAAGCTGAAAGGCCTGATGTATCTGGAAGAGGGACAGATGCATCTGTCGTGCTCGGATTTTGCGGAAGCTTATACCGGCAGACATGACTGGGAGGATTACCGGGCCGAATTTACATTCACGCCTTTGACCGGGGAAAACCATATGGTCAATGTGAGAGTACAGGGGGCGATCCGTTCTTATGCGGCCGGCTTTCTGCCGGATGGGCGTCTGGCAATCTTAAAGAACGACAATGGGTACAGCGTATTGGCGCAGACACCGTTTGCCTGGGAGAAGGGCAGAGAGTATACGATCGCCGTGACCGTAAAGGGAAATGAGATCCGTGCGGCGGTGGAGGACGTTGTCCTGAGCGCGGTGGATGAAGTGCGGCCGTATCTGCATGGTTCCATCGGGGTATCTCTGCAGAACGGAAGCCATGACAGGTATAGAAGGATTCGGGTACTGAAAGAATAATATACGCACGGAGTCTCCTTGTGCCAGATTTTGTGAGATGAGAGATTCCGAGAGTATATAATAAGGAAAGAGGTGGAGATGGCCGTCCTGTGACAGACAGGGCGGCTGTTTCGCGGCGGCTGGAATGGTTTGTGGACCGGCCGGCCGCAAACT
>OFFK01002770.1_pt1 | contig 10293 bp, 14 predicted proteins | sample 1521361 | NCBI WGS metagenome assembly OFFK01 (sample SAMEA3504096, study PRJEB24116) | mouse gut metagenome | biome: mouse gut; feature: mouse-associated habitat; material: faeces | place: Denmark | collected 2011
TTTTCTTAAAAACTTTTGGATGGATCAAATTTATATCCTAATTGATCTAAAACAGGTATACATACATCGGTTAATTCGAGGTATCGAAGTAACAAATCTAGTGCTTCATCTTCGCTGCATTCCATTTGCTCTGCAAAAAAATATAGGCTATTCTCTGCTCGTTTTGTAATGTGATAGATACAAGGTACAGTATCTTCATTATAAACTTCTTGTCTGAGTTGTTCTATTAAGCTCATAGTTTTCCGTTTTCTCCTGACATTTTTCTATCATCTATCTTAGAAGGAGTTTTCTCATTTCGTAGTATTGTAGTAACATATACTCGATCTGCCCTGTGATACTTCTTCTTTCTCGTTCTGCGTCTGCCTTGATTTTTTCATATAGGTCTTTGTCCATTCGTATGGAAGTAGGCTGTATATTGTTGTTCCCCATGATTATCACCTCACTGTGAGTATACATGAATTTGGAAAATTTGCAAATTACACTTGACTACAAATGCAGTTGTTGCTATTATGTGTTTGTAGTAAGAAAAAATTTTTCCTGGTACGTGGAGGCGTACTTTGTAATACAGTTGGTAAGGGCGGTCCAAGCCCATAACCATACAGCTGGTTTAGGTCACATCAAAAAGCCACAACGAGGTTGGACGTTAGGATTAAAGGATATATGCCTGTTATTCGCTACGGGTAGTTCTTGTAAATCGTCTGTAAAAGTAGTCCGGAATGTGTAGACCTGCTATCGTAAAGGCTTTCCAGCAGGGGTTGATTGCCGTAAAACCCGGATAAACCGAAATGACCGGCAAGCCCAAGGGGTGGGGGCTAGGACAATACCACCCTAAAAGCTGGTTTAGGTCAGATCAAAAAGCCACGGGGCTCCGACCCGTAGACCGCCGGATGATTACAAGGCTTTCCAGCAGTAAAAAACGAGGAAAGGAGGACCAAGGAAATGAGTGAAGTAGCGAGACTGGTAGGAATGGAGCGGCGGAGCTATGAGAAGGACGGACAGAACCGGCAGTATTGCGGTCTGCATCTGATGTATGTGGAGAACAGCGTGGAAGGTGTAAGAGGCAGTAAGGTAGAAGTATTGTCCTGTCCTCGGGAAGTGGACCCGAACCGGCTGAAGGTGGGCGCACTGTATGCGCTGGACTATTCGTTCTATCAGACCCGGAATGGGAAGATGGCGCGTCTGGCCGGGCTGGAGCTGGTGGAGGAGTAGTGACGGCTTGCCGGCGATCGGAGGGATCGTCTTCAAGTAAAAACGAAGGAAAGGAGAAAGGCAATGAAGAATCTGAAAACGATCTTCGCCAGTTTTGAGGAAAAGGCGAAGTCCGCGAAGGTGCAGCGCGTCCTTTTGACCGGGGCCACCGCCTTCGCGCTGACGCCCGTAGCCCTGGCCTCGGAGGGCAGCGGTGGAAGCGGAAGCGGAGGGATGTCTGCGGTTCTGGGCGCGTTTGATACCGTGGTCAGCCTGATGAACAAGGTATGGGAGCTGATGACCAGCAACCCGCTGCTGACGCTGTTCCTGGCGGCTGGCCTGCTGACGATCGGCGTGCGTGTATTTCGCCAGATCAAGAGAGCGGCGAAGGGATAAGGCCCAAAAGCGGGGCGTGGGAGGTCCCACGCCCCGTCATTGTTGGAGGTAGAAAGATGAACGAAGGGTATTTTGTAAATTGGCTGGGTTCGGTTCTGAGCCTTTTTAATATGACGCTGAACAGGATTCTCGGGTTTGTGCCGTCTCGGCTGTATGTCGGGACGTTGGTTTTCCTGACCATGTTCTCTCTGCTGGCGCATCTGATCCGGCAGGGAAGGAAGGGGAAATTGTAATGCGAAAGAGAACCGCTGCGGCGCGGAGCTGTATGACAAGAGCGGTGTCGCTGCTGCTCTGTTTCGTGGTCGCGGCCTCCATGATCTCCCGGCCCTCCGTGGCCCGCGCCGGTCTGACGGATGCTGCGGAGTATGGTTTTGATACGCTGTCGAAGTGGCTGTCCGGCGACAGCTCCCAGCCTCTGGGCGGCTGGACTCCGGTGGGTTATCTGGATGCTTTGTTTTCTTCCAATAAGCCCCAGAAGTACTACACGACCCCGACCAGCAGCGTGGTGGACAAGTCCGGCAACGTGACCAACTACTACCGGGGCGGCGATACGACCAATACCCAGATCATTGACAGCTATAACAAGACCTTCAATACGATCCATAACACGACGAACAATACCAATAATTATGAGGCCAATGTCAAGCTGTCCGATTTTCTGAATCAGTACACGACCAATAACGTCAGCAACCAATACACCTACAGCGCGGATTTCAAGTCCTGGTACTACGACAATACCACAAACAACTACAATTTTAACCAGTTCACCAAAAACGATTATACCCAGAACAACCTCTATTATAACCAGGACAACAGCCGGTACTATATCTCCATAGACAACAGCACGGATGAATATTACCTGGTGGACGTGCAGTATTCTCCCACCTTCGTGACGGTCAATTACACCTATAATAATACCGTCAACCATAACGAAAAGTACGGTGACGTAACCAACGTCTATTACTACGAGCTGACGGACGGGCGCAACAGCTCCACCCTGAGCGCTGACGAAGTGGCCGGAATGGTCTTCGGCTATGACGTGGTCAATTACGAGCTGATAACGGACGATCCCAACACCCTGAGCCTCCAGCACTTTGACGGAGACTATAATGACAGCTCCAGCTATGGGCGGAGCTTCTATTCCCAGAACCGGTCCACTACTTACGTAGACAGCGGGGCTTTTGGCAAGGCGTTGTCTCTGCCCAACGGGTCCGCCGCCGGCGTTCAGATCCCGGGCCTGTCCGGTTATGACAGCCTGTCCTTTGATTTCCGAATTTACTATAACGATATTTCCAAGCTGGGGATCTATTTCGGGGATACGAATATTTTTCAGGAAGTGCCGACTTTGCGGAGGTGGGTCGGCAGGGATGTTTATAGTGATAATGATAAGGCTTTGACCGCAAATTGTGTTCGTTCTGATGGATATGGCGGTTCCGCTTATGACACTATTTATGTAAATCGTTCTTTTGAGATTACAAAAGGTCAATATTATGCTTATTCGGATATTCGATCAAATATGTATGTCGGTGGCATTGTTGTTTCAAATTCGCTTAACCCTCTTTCTAATTCAGTGTCTTCCGCGATGGCAATACCAAGTTCGTGTTTCTCTTCGGGTTATGTAGAGGACAATTCTGCTAAGAGATATGGTTGGATGGATTCCAGCAATAAGCCTGCGTTATATTCTTCTTCTTTAACTGCGGACTGTTTAGCGACTCATGTGACTTATGCTAACAGTGCTTCTTATTCATGCCACTTTACTATTGCCCGTCATTATTTGGACAAAGAATACCGCTGGTCCCCCTCTCGATATGTCCAGGCCAATTTCGCCTACGACAGCTACAAAAACCAATGGGTATCCATGCGGATCACGATCTCCGGCGGCAAGCTCTACTACTTTGTCAACGGCGACCTGGTGGGCTCCGGCAGCTTCACCAAGCCAACTGCTGACAAGTTTTACATAAAGTCTTCCGGCACGGTCTATCTGGATGAGCTGCGTGTGACCACCGGCAGCCTGTCCTCTACCAGTCCTTATAACCCTTCCAACGCGCCCTACGACACCAACAAGGTCCTGGCCCTGCCGAATGAGCTTACAGCCAATACCATTTACGTCCAGCATACCACCCCTGTTGCTAATCACCGGATAGGCGGCGTCCGCCCCTCCAATCCGGAGACTGGCTATTTTTATATCCCTCTCCACGAGGACAATACCGGAGGCCAGCCCCAGCTCTATGACGGCAGCAACTGGGTGAACGTCACCGCCATGGTCTATGACGGCAAGGTCCTCAAGGATGCCAAGGGCTTCAAGTTCTCGCCGGTCGGTTCCTCCCCGGACGTGGATGTGGACGCGAAGCCGGAGCGGCCCACCAAGCCGGTGGATCCGGAGAAGTGCACCCATGAATGGGAGGAGACGGACCGCACCGAGCCGACCTGCATCCTCGCCGGTTCTGTGGAGTATACCTGCTCCAGCTGTGAGAAAACCAAAACGGAGACTTTGCCTAAGCTGGGCCATACCTGGGAAGTAAAGCAGACCGTCCAGACCGCCTATAACGAGGAGGGAAACATCCTTACTCAAGGTTTCACCATTTACCGCTGTTCCGCCTGCGGTGAGGAGTATAAGGACACTGACGGCAGCGGCCCGCCCGGCTCCGGAGGAGGGAGCGAGGGCGATGACGGAGATAAGACGATCTGGGACCGAATTGCCGATTTAATTGGCACGGTGATTGGCGGTCTTCTGGATGGCCTGGTTTCCCTGGCCAATATGCTCCTGGGCAAGCTGGCGGATGTGGTGGCCGCTGTCATGTCCATTTTTATGGAGGTCCCCCAGCTCTTCGCCGGATTCCTGGATTTCCTATCCGCAGTGTTTCCGTTTGTACCGCCTGACATTATGCTTCTGATTACCTTCGGCATCGCCGCTGTTGTATTTGTCGGCATTATCAAGGCGTTAAGGAGGTGAGCGGATGATTTCGGATTTGGCCTGGCTTTTCGGCGCGGTCCTGGAGGTCTTTCGGATTGAATTTACAATCTATGGCTTCACGTTCTCCCTGTGGCAGGTGTTTTGCTTTGATGTCGTGGCTGCAATTATAGGATGGATTTTAGGGAAGGTGTTTTTAGATGACTGAAACAGAACTTCGAGAGAAATACGCTGAGGAATGCGGCATTCCGGAGCCGCAGGAGGAAGCGTATGAGAGCGCGGAGGCGTATTGGGCCGCGCATAATGTCTGGCTGTCCGGCTTCGCCGGCTGGTGCGACCAGCGTCTGAAGGACGAGGCGGCGCGGATCGCGGAAGAGGAGGCCGCCCGGCAGGCTGCGGAAGAGGAAGCAGTCCGCCAGGCGGAAGAAGAGGAGCCGTTGGACCAGCAGGGGAGGGAAGAGGCGGAATCCCAGACCGTCCAGGAGCCGGACCGCTATCCCGTGGGCAGTTATGTGGATGAATTTCCCACGGACGGAAAGGTCTATGATCCCGGCTCGGTTGGCAGCTATGTGGATGCCGCCGGAAATCTTTGGTCCGCTTCCGGGGAGCTGATGTCTCCCGGCACCACTCCGGCCATGGAGCCGGAGGAGGCGGTCATGGAAGCGGCAGGGGATGTGGTGACCGGTGAGCCCGCCATAGATACCGCACTCCTGCTCCTCGACCTGTATAACGCCATAACCGGGGAGGACGGCATGACCGGCGATATTGACGGCATTCAAGAGGTTATGGACCATCCCCTCATGACTACCTCCTTCCGGGATTACACCGTTACCGAGGGCCTGCTGCTGCTTTTGCTGCTGAGCGCGTTCATAGCGGCCTGCGCCAGGATATTGAAAGGAGGATTCTCATGGCTGAGGTAGTTTCCGAGTTTTTCACGGTGGTTTGGATGGATATGATCCCGCCGGACAACCTGTCCGAGCTGATTCCGTACCTGCTGTCCGTTTTCGTGAGTGTGGCTATGGTGTCCGGCGTATTCCGGGTAATAGGCCGTCTGGCCGAGGCGATTATAGATTTTAGGAGGTTCTGATGTCCGCCATAATCCTGATTGCGCTGTGCTTCGCCCTGGTGATGTTCCCAACGCTGCGCTGTGCGGCGTCCCATCCGATTTCCCTGCTCCACTTCGGTGTGCTGGACCTGCTGGACCATTTCCGGCATCGTGAGTATGACCGCTGCGGCTCCGGGGAGCTGGTGGCTTATACCGGCCTTTTCGGCAAGGGTAAAACCCTGTCGGCAGTTCATAAGGTGGTAGGCAGCTACAAACAGTTCAACGGCAAAAAGGTCTGGTGTCCCCGGCGAAAGAAGCTTGTGACGCAGCGCGTCAAGGTGATCTCCAACGTGGCGTTGTCCATCCCTTATGAGGACTTCGTCAGCCTGGAGCAGATCGTCCTCGCCGCTGAACGGAACCGGGAGTATGACGATGAGCATGACACGCTTACTGTCACCCTGGTTCTGGGGGACGAATTCTCCGTCCAGATGAACAGCCGGAATTTCAAGACCAATATTGATCCGCTGTTCCTCAATACCATCCTGACCTGCCGCCATTATTACATATCCCTCTATTATACTGCCCAGCGGTTCGGACATGTGGACGCGCTGCTCCGGCAGGTGACCAGCTATGTGGTGGAGTGCGACAAGCTCTGGCGGTTCCAGCGGCTGTATCTGTATGATGCCTGGGATCTGGAGAACGCCGCCAACAGCCAGCTTGTTTCTCCCAGGGGGCGCAGCTGCTGGTTCGTCCGGAACAGCGATTATGCCGCCTATGATACCCTGGCTTGTGTCGGCAATCTGAAGAAGGCCATGAAGGCGGGGGACATGATGAGCGAGGAGGAAATTCTGAAGCTCCAGCAGAACACCCAGCAGCCCAACATGGACGGCGTGTCCAAGCCTTCCCGCCGCTGGCTGAAGCTCCGGCGGCAGAAGAAGTAATCCAAATTGTTGATTTGTGGAAAGGAGAATCCCAATATGTATGACGAATCTTTACGGCATGAGCCGTTGGAGCTGGCCGATCCCATGGCTGATATGATGTCCGAGCTGGATCTGTTTTATGACAGCCTCCTTGATCCGGACAAGCTTTTCGTTTCGGAGCCAACGGAGGAGGAGCTGGAGCGGATCGCGGAGGGCGCGGACCGCTGGCTCATGGGTGCGGCAGGCATTTTGTAATGCAATTCCATTCTGCAGCGCCGCTGATCCGCGCCGCTGCAGCCAGAGGGTGTAATACACGGGGAAAGTTGCGGCTTTCCCCAACCCCCCGGGGCTAACAGGGGGGGTACTACCTACAGGATAGGGGTAGAAAAGTTATGAAAAGCTCTATTTCCGAAAATGTGATTCTGTTCGATTGGCTGACGGTATCCTGCAAGGAGGAGGACCCCTGGTATTGGGTGACGCTCCTTCATATGGAGGATTTGGCATGGACCGCCATGGAGAAGGGACGGTACGGCTACAGGAACGGCATCTATTTCGGAAGCATTTCTATTTTGTATGATGGTAATCCAGGTATGGGCATTTGTTTGGATATGTCCGGCCAGGGATGCCGGGCTTTTGAAGAGTACGGCAGCGGGGATTTTGTTGGCCTATTCCGGATGATCTCCCAGGATGACCGGTTCCATATCACCCGTCTGGATGTGGCTTTTGATGACCATACCGGGATACTGGATATTTTTCAATTGTTTTGGGACACGGGCAAAAGAAAAGATGGTGATGATGAAGAGATTGAGCAGCAGTTTATTAGCAAATTTAGGAAGAGTAAGAGAACGGAGGAATTTGATAATGGGCGTTCTGGTATTACCATCTACCATGGCAGCGAGCACAGTGAAATCATAATCCGAATTTATGACAAGGCAGCGGAGCGCGGCCTGCCCGAGGAGCAGCATTGGGTCCGGGTGGAGCTCCAGCTCCGGAGGGACCGGGCGTCCCAGTTCGCCTTTGCCGCCGTCTCAGAACCGATTGGGACCCTGTTTCGCGGGGTCCTGGTCAACTATGTCCGTTATGTGGACGATCCCGGCGCCGATACGAACCGCTGGCGGTGGCCCATGAAGCCCTATTGGGCGGAGCTGATTGACCAGGTCGGGCGAATCTCGCTCTTTGTGAAGCCGGGAGTTGAGTACAACATCCGGCAGCTGGATCATTATGTTTTTAACCAGGCGTCTAATGCTATTGGCGCTGCTATTGACATCTATGGCGCACCCTTTTTCATGGAGCAGATACAGAAGAGGCGGTCCGACAATCCAAAATACAGAAGGTTGGTAGAACAGTATGGCAAAGACAAGTCAAAAATGCGCGCGGCGTTTCGGTCTTCGGGAGGCGAAGCGGGAGCGGCTGATCCGGAAGTGGATGCGGCTGCTGGTGGAGCAGGGGGACACGAAGAGGGCTCTGGCCCGGCTGGACAGGAAGGATGGAAGGGATGAAAAGTAACCAGAAGTGCGTTCGGCTCTCGGACCGGGTGCTGAAGTACATAGACGGATACCGGGGCGAGAATTTTTCCCAGAAGCTGGAGAACTACGTCCTGGACGTGGAGGAACGGCGGGAGCAGCTGACTCTGGACTGGGAGCGGCTGAACGCCATGACCCATGCCCAGCGGCAGGAGCTGGAGAAGATCCGCAGCGAGATCCGGCGGACGGCGGAGGTAGACCGGCGTTTTACCGCGCTGGTGTCGGCAGTAATGGAGCTTGTGGACAGCTGAGGGATGTGGTATAATCTTGAAAAACCAATGGAAGGAGGGGCGTGGGAGCGGTATAGATGCAATTGAACAAAATAAAAATTTTGTTTGATACAGAGGAGTCCAAAATCCGGGTTTCCCAAATGACCAGCCCCACGCGGCATTCTGTGACTGATTATCGTGACGAGGCTCCGCAGGTTCTCTGCGACTTCTTATCCTATCACGAAAGCATCAAGGCCCACTCGCAAAAAACGGTGGACGAATATTTCCTGGATCTCAGGAACTTTTTCCGCTACATCAAACAGTCCCGGGATCGTTCTCTGCGGGATTTGGAATTGGATCAGGTTTCCATTATGGACGTTGACATCAATTTGATCCGCACGATTTCGCTGACAGACGTTTATAGCTATCTGACCTATCTCAGCCGGGACCGCGCCCGGCAGCCCAACAGCGACAAGACAAAATATGGACTTAATGCCTCTACCAGAGCCAGGAAAATCGCCACACTCCGTTCCTTTTTTAACTACCTGACGCAAAAGGTCCATCTTTTGGACAGCAACCCCATTAAGGACCTGGATTCTCCCAAACTGAAAAAAACGCTGCCCAGATACCTCACGCTGGATGAAAGCTTGGAGCTGCTGGACAGCGTGGACGGCGCGTATAAGGAACGGGATTATTGTATTCTGACCCTTTTTCTCAACTGCGGCCTGCGAATTTCGGAGCTCATCGGCCTGGACCTGACGGACATCCAGGGAGATGCCCTGCGGGTCCTGGGCAAGGGTAACAAGGTGCGTATTGTCTATTTGAACGATGCCTGCAAAGCGGCGCTGGAACGCTATCTCGCCGTGCGCCGTCCCATCAGCGGACGGGATCAGGACGCGTTGTTCCTGTCCTCCCGGGACCAGCGGATCAGCCGTTCCACTGTACATGCGCTGGTCAAAAAGCACCTCTCCCAGGCAGGGCTAGACAGCAGCCAGTATTCCTCCCACAAGCTCCGCCATACAGCTGCTACGCTGATGCTGCAAAACGGCGTGGATGTCAAGGCGGTGCAGGAGGTGCTGGGGCACGAACATTTGAACACTACCGAGATTTACACCCACATCGACAATGAAGCCCTTCGCGTAGCCGCTCGGGCCAATCCTTTGGGACGCGTCAAGCCGCCAAAGGATTAATCGAGCGCCTCCCGCACCTTCTGGGACAGCTCGTCCCAGGCGCGGCGCAGCAGCTGCCGCTGCTCTTTCAGCTGCTCTGAATTCCTGGGCGCTGTAAGCAGGAGGTTCATCTGCGCGGGACGGAGGGATTCCGGGCAAAACGGCATTTTCGCCAATGCGGCCTCCAGCTTTTTATCGCCAGTGAAATAGACACGGTTGAGCGCAAATACCACCTGAACCATATCCATAACCGTGTGCAGCACAATCGGTGCGGTAAAGAGGATGTCTTCCCTGCGGACGGCGCTTTCATAGTGGAAATTGTCAATCCAAGTCCCTGCACGGCCCATGAAGGTTTCCAGAATCGCACGGCGCAGGGGCTCCGGATAGACGGATGCCTTCCTCTGGTATTCCGCCAGAACGCCGTCCGGGTCCCAGACCGGCTTGAGGAAGCTCAGCTCGCACAAATAGATAAAGGTATAGTACCCATTGGAGGTCCAGGTGGCAGGGATGATCTCAAACTTCCCTTGCAGACAGTCCCCTACCACCTGGTCCATCCGAGCCAAGGTTCTTCCTACCGCTTCCACCGGCGTTCCCTGATACATAAAATCCATTCCGCCGCCCCAGGGCGCCGCATCAAAATCCTGGTCGACCCACGGTACGGTGCCTGGGTCCGCCGCACCTCGGATCAGCTCCAAACGCCGGGCGTAGGGCTTCGCCCGCTCCGCAAAGACATACAGATCGATATCGGACGCGGCGTCCGCCGCTCCCTTCGCGTGCGCTCCGGCCAGGGCAATGGCGCACCGTCCCTCCGTTGTCTCTTTCAGCAGTTCTGCCAGCTGGTTAATTTTTTCTTCCATTGTAAAATCCTCCTGACTATGCCGCCCGCACGGCGGCAGGAAGTTTCCCGCCAACTCGCCACTCTTATTTCCGAG
>OFFK01002779.1_pt1 | contig 10272 bp, 8 predicted proteins | sample 1521361 | NCBI WGS metagenome assembly OFFK01 (sample SAMEA3504096, study PRJEB24116) | mouse gut metagenome | biome: mouse gut; feature: mouse-associated habitat; material: faeces | place: Denmark | collected 2011
TACGGGCCGCAAAGAGAGCCGCAGGCCGGGAGGGGCCGGGCGGAGTGTGCGGAAGTGAGGAAAAAGTATGGAAAATCTGGAATCGTCAAAATTATTTCAACTGATAACGGAGGAGGAAACCCAAAGGATTTTAAAGTGTTCCAAGGCAAGAATGCGGCAGCATCCTGCGGGGACTTATATTTTTGAGCAGGGGGGACTTCCCACCAGGCTTTTTTTGCTGCTTTCGGGGCAGGTACAAATCTGTAAGGATTTTACATCGGGAAAAAGAGACGTGCTGTATCTGGTGGAACCGGGCAATGTGTTCGGGGAAATCTTTCTGTTTGGCGACAGGAAAAAGTACTGGTACGACGCGGTGGCGGTGACGGACGTGAGCGTTCTGGAAATGCCCTGGGACTTTTTTTATCATTTCTGCTCCAATGCCTGCGACCACCACAAGCAGCTCACCCAGAATATGCTGGAAATTTTGTCCGAGGACAATTTTAAGATGACCAGAAAACTGCATATCATCAGCACGTCGTCCCTGAGGGAGAGGATTGCCATCTGGCTGATTGATTCCATGAATGAAAATTCCGTGGTGGAGCTTCGCATGAACCGGGAACAGCTTGCGGATTTTCTGGGGGTTGCAAGGCCGTCTCTGTCAAGAGAGCTGATGCGTATGCAGAAGGACGGCCTGATTGAGGTGAGCCGTAAGGCGATTCGGATATGCGACAGGGACGCGGTGGAAATGCTGTACGGATAAACGGCGTACGGGCAGTTGCGCCGCCGGTAAATTGTTCCGCCCGTTGAATGTTTTTATAAAAATACACAAAATTTTTCAGTATGTAACTACAGTTACGGAAAAATCGCTTCAAACATCATATTATATACTCACAGAAACGAAAAACAGATGTAAAACAATAAATTGTATTGTGGGAAAGGAGTTAATCATTATGGCAAATGTAGCACAGGTTGATAATTTGGTAAATCTTTTGGACGGATATGCAGAAAAAGGAGGACATCATCTGAACGTTAACGTATTAAACAGAGATATGCTTTTAGACGCTCAGAAGCATCCTGAGAATTATCCGCAGCTCACCATCCGCGTTTCCGGATACGCTGTAAACTTTATTAAGCTGACACCGGAACAGCAGGCCGACGTTATTTCCAGAACATTCCATGAGTCTGTATAACCGGCGCGGTATCCCGCAAGGGTGAAAAATCGTAAATCATATTTCATAAACTGCTGCATTTTACACGGTATTATGCAGCGCATACAAAAAGAGAGAGCGGTTATCCTGTGATAACTGCTCTCTCTTTCTGATTACAATAAGCTGGCTGGCGGAGTCTTGCATCCGTTGTCTGCCGCTTGAATTTTTACTTCTTATCCGCTGATTTTTTACCAATCATGGTAAAGCAGATAACCGCCGCGACGATGTAAAGGGCAAGCGTCACGTAAAGCACGGTCTGGTAGCCTACCGGATTTACTTTGATAATTTCTGTGGTTCCGTCGGCTAAGGCATGTTCCAAATCAACCTCTGAACCGAATTTGTTTACGATAAAGGTTGCCATCTGGTTTCCGGTAAGACCTGCAAAGGCCCATGCGGAAAGGGTGATGCCGTGGATGGCGCTGATGTTCTTCATTCCGTAATGGTCGGAAAGGAGGGTGGGCACGTTGCTGAACCCGCCGCCGTAACCGGCATTTACCACGAAGAGCAGGAGCAGTACGGTAATCATCAGAACCGTGTTTGCGCCCATATTGGTGATGCCTCTGGTGAGCACCACAAGCCCTGTGGCGGCAATGGACAGGATGAAGATAATCTTATAAATGGTGTTTCTGTCCTTAAAGGTATCCGCCCATGCGGAGAAGCCAAGACGTCCTCCGGCGTTGAATACAGCGGTAACGGAGGAAAGCACGCCTACCGCGCTGGCAAGGCCGATACATTTTACAATCATTTTTTCCTGTGAAATCAGCGCAAGGCCGCAGGTAATGTTCAGGTAGAACATAATCCAGATACCGATAAAGGTAACGGGCTTTGCCTTGATAACGTCAATGGCGCTGGCGCCCTTTTCAGAGGAAGCAGGCTCATGCCATCCGGCGGGTTTTGCAAGAAGGACATGGCCGATGAACATCATTACAAAGTACACAACCGCCAGAATCAGGAACATCTTGTAAATTCCACCTTCGCCCAGGGAATTTAAAAGGGACTGCATAATGGGGCTTGCGATTGCCTTTGCCGCTCCGAAACCGGCTACGGCAAGGCCGGTGGCCAGACCCTTGCGGTCTTCAAACCAGAGCATGAGGGTTTTAACAGGGGAAAGATAACCGGTTCCAAGACCGACGCCCATGATAAAGCCATAGCAAACGTAAATACCAATCAGTGACAGCATGCTTCCGGGATGGGAACCGCCGTACCAGATAAAGAATCCGGTTCCGGCCATACCGGAGGCAAAACAGATAGCCGCAATCAGCGAGGATTTGTGGATATCCTTTTCAACAATATTTCCGAGGAAGGCGGCGGACATGCCAAGGAAAAAGATGGCAAAACTGAACGCCCATTCGGTAGCTCCTTTGGAAAAGCCGATGTAATCGGCGATTTCCTGACTGAAAATTGACCAGCAATAAACAGTACCGATGCTGCAGTGAAGTAATAAAGCGGGTATCGCAGCCCTTACCCATTTGTTTTGTGGTAAGTTCTTCATTGTGTAGCTCACTTTCTTCATTTTTTTATTATGTATAATTTATAAAAACTTTATCTTTTATTATACATTAGCAGTTGTATTTTTCAAGTGATTTCGGGAAAGAATTGCGGCCGCACCCGGGAAAGAATTAAAGCCAAGCGGGCAGTAAATCAGGCGGCGGCGCCCGGCGCGGCGTCTATGGGAAGCGCATATGAATAAGAGAGCAGGAAAAATTGCAAAAGAGGTGGCGGATAAAAGCAGTATGAGCTATAATGACTTCAGTGTTATTCACAGAATATGATTTTTTGGAGAGAGACATAAAGATGAAATACCATAATGCTATGAATATTTTTATCGTGGGCGGCGGGGAAATCGGCGCGTCGCTTGCGGTACAGCTTGCGAAAGACGGGTATAAGCTTACCGTGATTGACAGGGAGGGGAGCATTGTCGACAATATGGGCAACACTGCCGACGTCATCTGTTATCAGGGAAACGGCGCGTCCTATGCCACGTTGAAGGAGCTAAAGGCCAGCAACGCCGACATGTTTATTGCGGTTACAAATTCGGACGAGCTTAACATTCTGAGCTGTATGACGGCCCATATGATGGGAGCAAAGCATACGATAGCCAGAGTGAGGGATGTTGACTATGCCAGTCAAAACCGTTTTTACCGGGATAAGCTGGGACTTTCCATGACCATCAACCCGGAGCTTGCCACAGCCCTTGAGGTTTACCGGCTGCTTCGCTTTCCTTTGGCTACCAGGGTGGAGGTTTTTGCCGGAGGCCGGGCCGAGTTAGTGGAAATGTCGGTAAAGGAAGGGTCGCCCTTAAGCGGCAAAACGCTGATTGAAATCAATCAGAATATGGGAATCAACCTGCTGATATGCGCAGTGGTGAGAAACGGGGAGGCTTTTGTTCCCAAAGGCGACACGAAGCTTCATTCCGGGGATAAGCTGTATCTGACCGGAGCGGCGGAGGAGTTTCGGAAGTCCTTTAAAAAGTTAAAACTTCCGGTAAAGCCCTTGCAGTCCGTTATGATTTCGGGGGGAGGGCGGATTTCCAGTTATCTCGCCAACGTACTGATTAAGCAGGGGGCCACCGTCACCATTGTGGAAAAGAGCAAGGCGCTTGCGGAGGAGCTTTCCCGCGCAATACCCAAAGCGTCGGTGATGTGCGACGATACCCTCGCTTACTTTGATTCCATGTCGGGGGCCGATATCGCAAACACGGACGCCTTCATCGCCCTGACGGAAAACGACGAGTACAATCTGGTGGCGGCAATGTACGCGGAGTCCCAGGGGGTTTCCAAGGTAGTGTCCCGTATCAGCGCGAAGTCAAGGCTCAAGGTATTGCAGCCGGAAAGCAGGATTTGCACCATTTCCAGAGAGGACGTGGCGGCGGACAGAATTTTGGGCTACAGCCGTTCTCTGCTGAACGCGGAAGATAACGACGCGGTGGAATCGCTTTACCGGCTGATGGACGGAAAAATTGAGTTCATTGAGTTTAAAATAGATGAAAATGACAGGAATTTAAATACGCCGCTTAAGGATTTAAGGTTAAAAAGCGGTATACTGCTTGGCTGCATTATGAGAGAAAACAAGACCATTATCCCCAGAGGTGACGACGTGCTGCTTCCGGGAGACATGGCGCTTGTGGCAACCATAGGCAGACAAATTGTGCGTCTGGAAGACATTTTTCAAGCATAAGACGGATGTAAAAGATATTTGACTACAATTTGAAAAAATGGCGGAAAGGCATTAGGAAATGAATAAGAGAATCATTGTCAGTACAATAGGCAAAATTATACTGTTGGAGGTTTTGCTGATGATACCGGCTCTGCTGGTGTCGCTCATTTACGGGGACGGGGATACCACCGGTTTTCTGATTACCATGGTTCCGGCGGGGATAGCCGGAGCGGCGTTTACATCCGTGAAGCAGTCCGGCCAGAGAATGAGCAGCCGGGACGGATATTTTATCGTGGCGTCGGCCTGGATTTTAATTTCCCTGATAGGCGCGCTGCCGCTTTACATCAACGGCGGTTTTGCCACTTACTGGGACGCGCTTTTTGAAATTGTTTCGGGATTTACCACCACGGGAGCCTCCATTCTGGCAGCGCCGGAGGAGCTGGGGCACGGGGTGTTGTTCTGGAGAAGCTTTACCCACTGGATAGGGGGTATGGGGGTGCTGGTGTTTCTTCTGATGGTGATGCCCATGGAAAACGACAATACCATGCATCTGGTGCGGGCGGAGGTGCCCGGGCCTACGGCGGGAAAGCTGGTGCCGAGGATGCGCACCACTTCCATGATTCTGTACGGTATTTACGGAATTATGACCCTGATTTTGATTACATTGCTCTGCCTGTTCGGCATGAAGCCCTTCGACAGCTTCTGCATTGCCTTTGGCACTGCGGGAACCGGCGGTTTTGCGGTTTCCGGCGCGGGAATTGCGGGGTATAACAGTCTTGCCATTGAGGTGACGCTGGGGATTTTCATGCTTTTGTTCGGAGTGAATTTTACGGTGTACCATCTTCTGATGCTGCGCAGGATAAAGGAAGCGCTTTTTATGGAAGAGGTGAGGGCTTACTTTGCCATTGTCGCCGTGGCCACGGCGGCGATTACCTGGAATATTTTAAGCGTTGCCGGCGGATTCGGAAACGCCCTCCGCCAGGCTTTTTTCCAGGTGACGAGCATTATCACCACCACAGGCTTTGCGACGGTGGACTTTGAGCTCTGGCCGGAGTTTTCCAAGCACATGCTTCTGCTTTTGATGGTGGTGGGCGCATGCGCCGGTTCCACGGGCGGCGGAATGAAGGTGTCCAGAGTTCTGATTATCGTAAAATCCTTTGTGGCGGAAATCAGGCAGATTATTAACCCCAAGGCGATTGTGACCGTTCGGGTCAACGGAAAGCCTGTGGATAAGAAAACCTTAAGCTCCACAAGAATTTACGCCGCTGCGTATATGCTGCTGCTTTGCCTGTTCACTCTGATAGTATCGCTGGACGGATTTGATTTCACTACCAATTTCACCGCGGTGCTTTCATGCTTTAACAATATCGGGCCGGGGTTAAATAAGGTAGGGCCTATGGCGAATTTCAGTATTTACTCGGACTGGGCGAAGGTGGTTCTTTCCTTTGCCATGCTCACAGGAAGACTGGAAATTTTCCCCATGTTCCTTCTGTTTGCAAAGTCGGCCCATGACAGGTAACTATAAAAACAAAATAACGGGAAACGGGGGTATGTATGGCAAAATTATGGATGAGGCTGGAAAAGCTGAAAAAGTATATTCATGTGATTTGTAACGCGTTGGAGCTGATTGCGGCGGGGCTGATGCTGGTGGGGGTTGTCTTTACGATTATCGGGATTTTAAGGAATTTCGAACTTTTCAGCCATCTGTTGACGGATACTTCCCTGTTCAGGGAATACATGGAACAGGTGTTTATGCTGGTTATCGGCATCGAGTTTCTGGTGATGCTGTGCCGTCCAAACTCAGAAAACGTAATGGAAGTGCTGATTTTCCTGGTGGCGCGTCACATGATTGTGGGGGAGACCACTTCCTTTGAGGATTTTGTGTCGGTGGTAAGTATAACGATTCTGTGCGTTGTGCGGAGATATCTGCGGATAAACAATGAAAAGCGCGGGGAGAAAAACGAAGAGGAGTATATTACGGAGAAAGAAAAGAGCGAATAATCAGTAAAATCAGTAAAACCCGTCACAGTCTGCCCATGGGGCACTGCGGCGGGTTTTATTTTTCTGCCGGAATTAATAGGTAAGCGCGTTTTCTTCTCCGTTTAAGACACGCAGCGCGCCCTGTGCAAGGGCAAGCAGCTCATCCTCGCCGGGATATACGGTGATGGGAGCGATAAATCCGACTCTTTCCGTAAGGCCGGCAACCACCACCTTGTCATAGGCGATTCCGCCGGTGATAATAATCTGGTCAACTTTTCCCTTAAGGACGCAGGACATGGAGCCGATATTCTTGGCAACCTGCATGATGAAAGCCTCGCGGACCTCGGCAGCCTTTGCGTCGCCGTCCTGAACCATCTTTTCAACGTCGCGCATGTCGTTGGTGCCTACATAAGCGTTAAAGCCGCCGTTCCCTACTACTTTTTTGTAAACTTCCTTTTCGGAGTATTTGCCGGAAAAGCACATCTTAATCAATGCGCCGGTGGGAACCGCTCCCGCTCTTTCGGGGGAGAAAGCGCCGTCGCCGTCTAACGCGTTAAACACGTCGATAACCTTTCCCTTTTCATGGGCGCCCACGGAAACGCCGCCGCCCATATGAACCACTACAAGATTCAGGGAATCATAGGCTTTATCCTGCTCCTTTGCGTAACGCTTTGCAACGGCCTTCTGGTTTAACGCATGGAACACGCTGGTGCGGGGAAGCTCGGGAACGCCTGAATAGCGGGAAATCGGCATCAGCTCATCCACTACCACAGGGTCAACGATGTAAGAGGGAACGCCGATGGAATCCGCGATTTCCCTGGCAAGGATGCCGCCTAAGTTGGAAGCGTGCTGTCCCTGTACGCCGATTTTCAAATCCTCCAAAAGCGCGTCGCTTACCGCGTAGGTGCCGCCGGGAATGGGTTTTAACATACCGCCGCGTCCTACTACAACCTGAAGGGATTTGATGTCAAAATCTTTTTCCTTTAATAAGTCCAGAATAATCTGCTTGCGGAAATCCTTCTGGTCCACGATGGAAGCATAGCTTGCGATTTCTTCTGTGGAGTGGCGAAGGGTTTCTTCGAATAATAAGGTTTCATCCTCGAAAACGCCAATTTTGGTGGAGGTGGAACCGGGATTGATGATTAAGCTTTTTACAGACATTTCACTAAGTCCTCCTGTTTGAAAGGTTTCCTGTTACTGGTTTTTCATGGCCTCGGCCACAACGGCGCCAAGGGCGATGGAATTTACTTTGGTTTCAAAATCGTCGGAACGGGAAGTCAAGATAACGGGAGCTTTTGTTCCTGTAAGAATATTTCCGTTCACAACCTTTGCCGTGTGCACCAGACATTTGTATACCAGATTGCCGGCGTGGATGTCAGGGAAAAGAAGGATATCGGCGTCGCCCTGAATGGCTCTGTCGGTAGCGCCCTTATGCTTTGCGGCTTCGGCGTCGATGGCAAGGTCTAAGGATAAAGGACCGTCCACGATACAGCCTGAGATTTCGCCCTCTTTGTTCATGCGCGTAAGCTCTCCGGCGTCCACGGTGGCGGGCATTTTGGGATTGATTACCTCAACGGCGGCAAGAGGAGCAACCTTGGGATTTTCGATGCCGCAGGCTTTGGTGATTTCCAGTGTGTTGGTGATGATATGTACTTTATCCTCCAGAGTAGGATAGGGAATAAACGCAACGTCGGTTAAGAAAAGCAGATGGTCGATGCCTTCGATGTCAAATACGCATACATGGGATAAAGGTTTTCCTGTGCGCAGGCCCACTTCCTTGTCCAGAACGCTTTTCAGGAATCCCTTGGTGTCAATCAGACCTTTCATGTACATATCGGCTTTTCCGTCATGTACCAGGCTGACGGCAGTGCGGGCCGCCTCAGTGACGTCTTCCACGTTGATGATTTCAAAACCGCTTAAATCCATATTCAGGGAATCGGCGATTTCACGGATTTTCTTTTCGTCGCCCACTAATACGGCGTCGGCGATTTTCCTTTCTTTGGCTGCCTTGACGGCTTCAAGCACGGCAGAATCCTGGGCTACCGCCACAGCGACTTTCTTTGTGCCGCATTCATTGACTTTGGCAATTAAATCAGCGAATGTCTTACTCATTGGTCTCCTCATTTCTGCACGGCTGTATTTATATTGGAAGAGTTTGCGGGCCGTGCTGACACAAACTGCTTTTTACCTGATAAATTTTATGATGTTTACATCGTTAAAATAATAACACTGTTTAAAGGAAAAAGCAATAATGATTGATTTCCAAACGCCAATCTTAACAGTTGAATATACCGCGCAAATCTGTTAAAATACAGTTTATGGTTTTATTAGCAAAAAGAACAGGAAACTAGATGTCTGCGCCCCGTGGCAGGCTTTGGGAATCACAGGGCCGAAAAGCAGGGTGGCGCGGAAACGAGGTAGCAGTATGAATTTAGTCCAGAAAGTGTTCGGCACCCACAGCGAAAGGGAGCTGAAACGAATAGAAAGTACCGTAAAGGCCATCGAGGCTTTGCGGCCCGCCATGCAGGAGCTGACGGACGCGGAACTTTCCGCAAAGACCGAGGAATTTAAAAAGCGCCTTGGGGAGGGAGAAACCCTTGACGATTTGCTTCCGGAAGCCTTTGCGGCGGTGCGGGAAGCGGCCAGACGGGTGCTCAACACGGAGCACTACAGGGTTCAGTTAATCGGCGGAATTATCTTACATCAGGGCCGTATTGCGGAAATGAAAACCGGTGAAGGAAAAACCCAGGTAGCCACCCTTCCGGCGTACCTCAACGCGTTAGAGGGAAAGGGCGTCTGCGTGGTTACGGTCAACGATTATCTTGCCAAGCGTGATGCCGAGTGGATGGGTGAAATTTACAAGTTCATGGGGCTTACGGTGGGCGTCGTGTTAAACAGCATGAAATCCGACGAAAGGCGGGAGGCTTACAACTGCGACATTACCTATGTTACCAATAACGAGCTTGGATTCGACTATCTGAGAGACAACATGGTGATTTACAAGGAGCAGCTTGTTTTAAGGAGCCTTCACTTTGCCATCATCGACGAGGTGGACTCGGTTCTCATCGACGAGGCCAGAACGCCCCTTATTATATCCGGCCAGAGCGGCAAGTCCACCCGGCTTTACGAGGTATGCGACGTGTTGGCGAAGCAGCTCCGCCGCGGCGAGGATATGGAAGACTTATCCAAGATGGACGCCATTATGGGTGTGGAAAGGGAGGAAACCGGGGACTTTATCGTAAACGAGAAGGACAAGGTGGTGAACCTTACGGCCCAGGGCGTTGACAAGGTGGAGAAATTCTTCCAGATAGAAAATCTGGCTGACCCGGAAAACATTGAAATCCAGCACAATATCATTCTGGCTCTTAGGGCAAACAACTTAATGTTCCGGGACCAGGACTATGTGGTAAAGGACGACCAGGTGCTGATAGTGGACGAGTTTACCGGACGTATTATGCCGGGAAGACGGTATTCCGACGGTCTCCATCAGGCAATAGAAGCAAAAGAGCATGTGAAGGTAAAAAGGGAAAGCAAGACCCTTGCCACGATTACCTTCCAGAATTTCTTTAATAAATTTGAAAAGAAAGCGGGCATGACAGGTACGGCCCTCACGGAAGAGCGGGAATTTCGCGATATTTACGGGATGGACGTTATTGAAATCCCCACCAACAAGCCGGTTGCAAGGAAAGACTTGCAGGACGCGGTATACAAGACCAGAAAGGAAAAGCTCCACGCTATTGTGGAGGCCGTGAAGGAGGCCCATGAAAAGGGGCAGCCTGTGCTGGTAGGTACGATTACCATTGAGGCGTCCGAGGAATTAAGCAAGCTTCTGACGAAACAGGGAATCCAGCATAAGGTGTTAAACGCCAAGTTCCATGAACTGGAGGCGGAAATTGTCGCGGACGCGGGTGTCCACGGAGCCGTTACCATTGCCACCAATATGGCGGGG
>OFFK01002792.1_pt1 | contig 10227 bp, 7 predicted proteins | sample 1521361 | NCBI WGS metagenome assembly OFFK01 (sample SAMEA3504096, study PRJEB24116) | mouse gut metagenome | biome: mouse gut; feature: mouse-associated habitat; material: faeces | place: Denmark | collected 2011
CCGCCTATTAAGGCGGCTGGCAGGTAACAGGTTATTTTTTTGATGCGGCAAAAAGATGGTTGGCTACTTTATGCGACCGCCGCGCCATCATGCGGGGAATCTTCGTAATGCCTTTTGCCGCTTTCGCGCCGATGACCAACGGGATTACAGGCGCGGAAATACGTTTCGGACGCTCGCCGCTGTCCAGTATTTTCTGGTAAAGCTGTTCAACACTGTCAGCGAATGCCTTTACGGAAAGCCGTTCCATCGCCTGTATGGATGCTTCGGAAAGCTGCGCGGAAAGTGCTTTGTCTGTCAGCACGCGGTAAAGCAGTCCAGGCAGGTCTGCGCTGTCCTCGAACAGCAGTCCAGTTTCGCCATCTGTAATGATGTTTTCAATACATTCGTCCTTTTTGGCTACGACCGGCACCCCGCCATTGCTTCCGCGAAGGTCAGCCCCTGCGTTTCCGAAACGGACGCGCTGCAAAATACATTGCCCAGCTGGTAGTATTTCCCGATTTCCGTCCATGGCTTTCCGCCGGTAAATATGACATGTTCCCCGACGCCGATGGATTCGGCAAATTTCCCGAGGTTTTCGATTTCATTTCCTTCTCCGACAATCACCATTTTTGTTTCCGGCAGCTTTTCCAAGAGCTCCGGCAGCGCGCCGATGACAACGTCAATGCTTTTTTCTCTGGCAATGCGCCCGATGGAAATAATGACGGGCGTTGTTTCCTCCAGACCGAGGGAATGGCGCAGTTCCAGAATTTCCGCAGGGTCATACTGCGCTTTTTGGAAACGTGAGGTGTCTATCCCTGTGGGGATGACGGAAATGGGCTTTGTCACGCCATAGCTTTTCAGAAGCTGCTCCGTTTTATGCGTCGGAGCGATGACGTCCATTGCCGTATTACAGAACATACGGCTGAAATCCCGCGCCATATCCGGAGTGACGACGTGTCCGCCGCCGATGTAATGCACGTAGTCCTCGTACATGGTGTGATAGGTATGTACCATGGGAATCCCCTGTGTGGTGGAAATCAGCTTGCCAAGGAAGCCGAGGGGGAACTCCGTCTGCGTATGGATAATGTCAAGGTTCATGCCGTGGATCTTTTTCAGCACATGCGGCGGACAGATGTAGCCGGCGCGGTAATTGCGCACGAAAAAGACCGGAATGCTGGGCAGGCGGAAAACATTGGGTTCGTTTTCGTTCCCGCAGCGGGGGTCGGACGGAGTAAAGATATATACATGGTGTCCGCGTTCCTCCAGCGCGGTGGAAAGTGTGCGGATTGAGGTGGCGACACCGTTCAGCTGTGGAAAATATGTGTCGGAAAATATACCGATATTCATGATGTACCTCCTGTTTTTTGTACAGATGTTGTTTGGGCACGTGGTTTCAAGCCTGTATACACTTCTGCATTTTAATACACTTCGCTTTTTTTTACAACAGAGAAATTGTTAGGATTTTGGAAAGATTTTATTAAGAAAGGACCTTGAGGGCTTTCCCCTTAAACTCCCACAAGGAGGCTCCACCTCCTTGACATGGGATTTCAGCCGCATATCCATGCGGCTGGACAGCATGTTTTTGGAAATGATGGGTTTTGCAGACGCATAGAGGAAAAATGTGTTATAATGGTTGAAAATTTGTATATCAAAAAATAAATTCCGCCCATGCGGATGTATGGGCAAAATATAGTTTGGGCTCCAACCCTTTCCAAAGGGTTGGCAGGGGTTCTGGGACAGCGTCCCGGAGGTTTTCCCCCAAGGCCTTTAGAGTTTTTAAGGAGAACATACATGCAAAAACAACTGAACCATAATCAACGTGCAGCGGTCTGCCATGAAAATGGGCCGATGCTTGTGCTGGCAGGCCCGGGCAGCGGTAAGACGACTGTCCTGCTCTGCCGAATCCGCCGCCTTTTGGAACAGGGGCTGGCGCGCCCGAACGAAATACTCGCGCTGACATTTTCCCGCGCCGCGGCAGACGAAATGCGGGAACGCTTCCGCGCGGCGCATGGTGCGGACGGCGTCAGTTTCGGCACATTCCACAGCATTTTTTTTCGTATACTCAGAAGCCGTTACGGCTGGGGGATGGAACGCGTGCTGGCGGGGGAGGAACGCCGCAGCGCGGTGCGCGGCATTTTGGAAGAAATGGAATGGGACATTCCGGATTTAGATGAATATACGGCACAGTTCCTGACGCAGCTTTCGCTGATGAAAAATGAACTGGCGGAGCTTTCAGCCTTCCGGCCGAATGGAATCCCGCCAGCGGAGTTCAAAAAGCTCTGCCGCGCATATGAGGGCTATAAGGAACGGCAGGAAAAAACGGATTTTGATGATATGCTGACGGAGTGCTACTGGCTGCTGGAAAAGGATGCGGAGGCGCGGAAATACTGGCAGAGGCGGTTCCGTTATATTTTGGTGGACGAATTTCAGGATGTGAACAGGGCACAGTTTGAATGTCTGCGCATCCTTGCAGAGGAGCATGGGAATTTGTTTGTGGTGGGCGATGATGACCAGAGTATTTACGGATTCCGTGGCGCGCGTCCGGATTTTCTGCTGAAATTTCAAGATGTCTTTCCGAATGCGGCAAGAGTGACGCTGAATATCAACTACCGCTCGACTGACCGCATTATTCTGCTTGCGGAAAGGGTTATTTCGCAGAACGCTGCGCGTTTTACGAAAGAGATGACAGGCATAGGGGAAGAAGGGCAGAAGGTCACATTTTTTCTGGCGGCAACCCCTGCGATGGAAGCGGAACGTATCGGGGAGAAGATCGCCTCACTTCTGGATGAGGGTGTGCCGATGCGGGAAATTGCAGTAATCACACGCACTAATTTGCAGTGCGGCGCGTTTGCAAGGGAGCTTTACCGCCGTTCTATACCCTACGAGCTGCGGGACAGCGGTGGGAACATCTATGAGCACTGGATAACAAAGGATTTGCTGGCGTACCTCCTGCTTGCGGAAAATGAGGAGGCGGACAGCGCGCTGCGCCGTATATTGAACAAGCCCAAACGCTATATCAGCAAGGAACTGCTTGCGGAGGCGGAGAAAATGCCGTATACGCTTTTGCGGAGTTTTTTTGTCTGCCCGTCATTGAAAAAATGGCAGGAGCAGCAGCTGGAAAACCTGCGGGAGGACTTGGCGAACATTCGGAAGAAAATGCCTTACGACGGGCTGAAATACGTGAGGAAGGTGATTGGCTACGACGAATATCTGGAGGAGTATGCCGCCTACCGCAAGACCAGCGCACAGGCACTATGGGAGATTGCAGAGGAAATTACGGAAATGGCAAAGGACGCGGCTGACGCGGCGGCATTCCGCGAAGGGCTGGAGGAGATGAGCCGCCAGATGAAGGAAAGGCCGAAGGACAGCGGCAGGGAGCGGAATGGCGTTGTCCTGACGACAATGCATGGCGCGAAGGGGCTGGAGTTTCAGGAGGTATTCCTACCGACGCTTGTGGAGGGCGTTGTGCCGCATGAAAAGGGCGTTTCCGCCGGAGAGCTGGAGGAAGAGCGGCGGCTGTTTTATGTAGCAATGACACTCGCAAAGGAGCATCTCTGCCTTTCCGCTGTGCGCAGCAGATATGATAAAGAAACGGAGCCTTCCCGCTTTCTGGGCGAAATGGGGCTGGACGCCGCGTCGATTTTTCAAAAAAAGATTAAGAAATCGTAAGAAAGAGTTAAAACATTCTCATGCGCGGTTTGGTATAATAATGGAAATCGGAAAGCCGCTGATTTTACCGCCGGTATGCATATCAGCGGCATCTGTTCAGCGCGTTTACAAAGATTCTGGGACTCGTAAAGCGGCGGCGTCCCGTGGGTCTTTGACAGCTTTTCAAATCCGAAAGGGGAGGTTACATGAAATATCAGGAAAAACAGAAACGGAAACGAACGGCGGCGGCTGTGATTGCGCTGCTGATTGTACTGGCAATGGTCGCGGGGCTGGTCACGCCGTTCATCGCGTATGCCGCGCCTGTTTCGACGCAGACGGTTACGATGACAAACGGCGGAACAACCGGAACAGCGCAGGCAACTCCTTCCACATGGCAGGAGAAAGAATTTGGACAGGAACAGTTTACGCTGGACGTGGTAGTCGGCTTTGACGGGGAATATATCGTTGGGAAAACCGCGCCCCTGAAGGGCATCATCACGAATAACGGTGCGCCGTTCCGCGGCGAATTGCAGGCAAAGGCGTATACCTATGAGAACACAGGGCGGAACGGCGTGGAATCAGCTTCGGCGGAATATGCTGTGTACTATCAGGAACTGGAACTTTTGCAGGGTGCGTCCCAGAAAATAGACTTGGAGCTGAACATAGGGACGATTCAGCGGTTTTTGCAGATTACGCTGGTAGACGAAAACGGCCGAACGGTATTCCTGCAAAACGTAGACTTAAAGCCGAGGGAGCCGAACATGCTGGCAATCGGTGTTTTAAGCGAACGTCCGCAGGATATGCAGATTCTGGCGGGCATGATGCCGCCGAATACCAACGGAGCAGATGCGAAGTTCTATTATGGAACGTATTTTTTTGACGGGGAAGGCTTTCCTTCCAGCGCGGCATTGATGGAAAATTTCCGCATCATTGTGGCAGACGGCATTGATTTCGCCGCTTTGACGCAGGCGCAAAGAGATGCCCTGAACGGCTGGGTCACAGGCGGCGGTATGCTGGTCATTGGCACAGGCGAAGCGGGCGCGCGCACGCTGGGCGGGCTGGAACTGACGACGGACGTACAGATTACAGGCACAACGGCGGGCAGCCTGCAGGGCACGCCGGTTACGCTGGCATCTCTGGAGGGCGACGGCGTGGAACCGCTCTGGCAGGAAAACGGGGCAGTTCTGGCATACCAGAAGAAGGAAGGCGAGGGCAGGATTATCCTGCCGGCTTTCAGCATTGCCACAACGCCTGTCGCGGCTATGGCGGAAACGCCTGCTGTCCTTTGGCAGATTTGCAGTATGGCGGATAGCAGCTATCTGGTTCTGGACAATATGGAAGACGACCGTTATTACCATTACAGCTCCATGAGCAATTTCCCGCCGCTGGGTATGGGCACTGTGAAGCTTCTGCTGGGGCTTCTGGCGGTTTATATCTTCATTGTGGGCCCTGTGCTTTATCTGGTACTGAAAAAATTGGATAAGCGTGAAAAGGGCTGGATTGCCATACCGGCTCTGGCAGCTGTGTTCGTGGCGGCAGTTTTTGCGGTTTCCCGAACCAGCCTTTATGGTAAAGGCATGCTGCGGATGACTTCTGTAGTAGAGCTTTCAGCGGGGGCAGACACCGCTGCGGCGGAAACAGACATTTATTTGAAATCCGCTGATGCGGGCAGCCTGACATACAGCAACGAGGACAATCTGAACATTTTCCCGCAAAAGGAGGACTATTACTATTATAACCTTTCGGCGGGCGACGTCAGCTGCGGCTATAAAATGCTTTCCGGTGACAGGACGGAAATTACGTTCTACGGAAACCAAAGCTGGCAGACGAACCATCTTTCCGCGAAAACTACGGTGCAGACCGGCGGCGCACTGGAAAGTACGCTCCGGCTGGAGAACGGGCGGCTGAAAGGTACGGTTACCAACGGCACGAACACGGGGTTTGTAGATACCATACTGAATGCGAATGGGACCTGGCTGCGGATCGGACAGATGCAGGCGGGTGAAACGCTGGAGATAGCCCAGCCTGTGGATCCGGACAGCGCAGGTCTGGGAAGCTATTCGATGTTTGAGCGGCTGTTTTATGATGATTACAGCAGCAATACGCCGCCATTGCGGGAGCGCGTGCGCAGGGGCGAAATCAGCCGCGAGGAAGCCTTCCGCATCCGCAGTGAACAGAGTCTGTTGGACAATCAGACGAATATCAGTGGTAAGGAAGGACTGTCGCGGGATGGGAAACTTCAGATGGATATTTATGCGTTCAGCGAAGTACCGATTTGGGACAGCGCAGGGACAATCAACGGCAGGGAGCCGTTTGTCAGCGCGCTGACGCTCTACCACCAGACGTTTACTACGGAACTGGCAAAGCTGGAATCCTTTGACACGTCCTTTGCGATTCTGCCGGAGGCAGTGGAAACGGCGGAACAGTATGACTGGACCACCCGCTATGGCGTTGAGTTTTTCTATCTGTATGATGAGGGCGAAGCGGAGCTTATTTATCACATTGCAGACGGAATCGAACTGGAACTGTTCCAGTTTGAGGAAATAGAAAGACACAGCATTGAGGAAAAAGCACAGATTTACAACGTATCCACAGGGGAATGGGATATCCTGCGGACGCGTGAATACAGCGCGCCGGGAGAATATGACCCCGCACAGTATATTTCCGCTGACGGCAAAGTGCGGCTGAAGCTGTTCATGCTGGGAGGGAATGAGGTTGAAGTGCCAAGGATGAGAATGAAAGGAAGTGGTCTGCTTGCTGGAAATTAAGGATTTAGTGAAACGCTACGGGAAATTTACGGCGGTCGACCATTTGAGCCTGAGCGTGCCGGAAGGGACGATATACGGCTTTGTCGGCCCCAACGGAGCAGGCAAGACGACGACCATGCGCATTATGGCAGGCTTGCTGACGGCAACAGAGGGCAGTGTGTTGATGGACGGGATAGACGCGACAAAGAACCCGAAAGCACTACGGGAAAGGATTGGCTACATGCCGGATTTCTTCGGGGTGTACGATAACCTGAAAGTGACGGAGTATATGGATTTTTACGCTGGAACATATGGGATTCCCTATAAAGAGCGCGGAGGCATGATCGATAATCTGCTGGAAATCGTAGATTTGACGCACAAAAAGGAGTTTTATGTGGATTCGCTTTCGCGCGGCATGAAGCAAAGGCTCTGCCTTGCCCGCAGCCTGATACATGACCCAAGCCTGCTGATACTGGACGAACCGGCATCAGGGCTTGACCCGCGGGCGAGGGTAGAGATGAAAGAAATCCTCAAGCAGCTGCAGTCGATGGGAAAAACCATCGTAATCAGTTCGCATATCCTGCCGGAGCTGGCGGAAATGTGTACGCAGGTCGGCATAATCGACCATGGCAGGCTGGCGGCGGCTGGGTCTGTGCAGGAAATCATGCACAGGCTGACGCAGAAGCGTGTGATATATGTCCGCCCTGCCGCGGAAATGGAAAAAATGCTGCGGATATTGGAGGAACAGCCCTCTGTGCAGGGGCTTGTGGAAAATACGCTGGACGCGGAATTTGATTTCGACGGTACAGATGAGGAGCTTGCGGGCATTTTGAAGCGGCTTGTTTTGGCAGACGTGCCGGTGGTGGCGTTCAGGGAGAAGGAAGGCAATCTGGAAGAAGTGTTTATGAGAGTGACGGGAGGCGAAAGCGTATGATGAATCCGGTTTTGCGGCGGGAGGCAGTTACGTCCCTCAGGGGCTGGAAAAATTTCGCCGTACTGACGTTTTATCTTGGGGTAACAGCACTGGGCGCAGGCATGGTGATTTATACGGGCATGTTTGACAACTGGGATTTCAGCTTTGACCCGCAGATTATGATGGTGCTGTATGTTGTGCTTGCGGCGGTGCAGATGGCTTTGATCACGCTGACTGTGCCTGCGCTGACGGCAGGGAGCATCAGCGGGGAGCGGGAACGGCAGACGCTCGACCTGCTTCTGGTAACGAAAATGTCGTCCTTCTCCATCGTAATGGGGAAACTGCTGGCATCTCTGGCGTTTATACTGCTTTTGATTGTGGGGACGCTGCCGGTGCTCTCGCTGGTGTTCTATTTCGGCGGAATAAAGATTTCAGCAGTCCTGCTGATGGTCGGCTTTATGCTGATGACCGCACTGATGCTGGGGTCGATATCGGTATTTTTTTCCTGCATATTCAAGCGGACGGTCGTTTCTATCATGCTGGTGTATATCATCATGGGTGTGCTTTGTCTGGGAACGATCCTTGCGGCTGTACTGCCTCTTGCAGTGCGGGATTATAACGCGGTAAACATGATAAACCTGGAATCGGAATACTGGCGGATTGCGCTGACGCTTATCCCCAATCCTGGCGTAGCGTTTTTCTCGCTGGTGGACGCACAGCTTGGCAGCAATATCGTTACCAGAGAACTGCTTTCCATGCTGAACAGCAAAAACAGCGCATTGAACTGGATTGTGGAAAATATCTGGATGATGAACATGCTGTTTGACGCGGCTGTGACGGCATTGTTTATTGCCCTTTCTTGCCGCGCGATTAACCCTGTGCGGGAACACAGACATGGCGGCGCGGAGAGAAAGCCGAAGAAGGAACGGAAAAAAGGGAAAAAGAAAGAGGCTGTGTAAATGAAGGAGTTTTGCAAGGCATTGCTGCCCCTGCGGAGGAGGCTGACGCTGGAGGCTTTTCTGAGGTATTTCCTATGGTGCATGATAATGGCAAGCGGGTTGGCCCTTGCCGTATTCCTGCTGTCTGCTTTTGTGGTGCTGCCGGAACGGTTCCTTGCGGCGGGCGCGCTCTGGCTTGCCGGATTTCTGGCGGCTTTGTGTGTGGCTCTGTTCTGGAAACGCCCGGGCTGGAAAGCGGCAGCGGAAGCTGCGGACAGGCTCGGCGGCAGGGAGCGCATGATAACGACGCTGGAACTTCTCGCGCGGGACAGCCGAAATGAGATGGAGGAAATGGCTGTCAGGGACGGCATGAAAATGGCAAAGGAGCGGGATTTTGCAAAGGAATACCGTTTCCGTCCGCCCAAAAAGCCGCTGGCGTTGCTCTGCCTTCTGCTGGTGCTGACGTTTGGCGCGGCGTTCCTGCCTTCCCCGAAGGAGGAAGGGATTGAGGCATATACACAGGCGGAGATTGCGCGGATTGAAAAGGTTTCCCGTGAAATTGAAAAGGAAGAAACGCTTGACAGCGAAGAACGGGCAGAATTCCGCAGACAGACGCAGGCATTGACAAAGGAACTCAAAAAAGCAGCAACAAAAAAAGAGGTGGAGCAGGCGGTGCAGAAGGCTCAGCAGGAGATGAAAAAGCTGGAAAAGAACAGCATACCGAAGGACCTGCGGGAAATGGCGAAGGGGCTGGAGCAGAACGAAAAGACGAAGGAGCTGGCGGACGCGCTGAATCGGGCAGACGAAGAAGCGATACAGGCGGCAATGCAGGCGTTGATGGAACAGCTTGCTGGGCTTTCTGCGGAACAGCAGGCAGAGCTTGCGGAAATGCTTGCGCAGGCTGCGGGAGAGCTGAGTGACGAGGAACTGTGGGAGGCTTTGGAGGAATTGGCAGAGGCGCTGGAGAATGGCGCGAACCTGACGGCGGCAGGGGAACGGCTGACAGCCGCTGCGAAGGCACAGGCTGGGAAGAACGCTTCCTTACGGGCGGCTCTGCAAAAAATGAACGGGCAGCTTGCGGCAGGGCAGAATCAGGGTAATGGACAGGGGCAAGGACAGGGCAATGGACAGGGGCAGGGACAGGGCAATGGACAGGGGCAAGGACAGGGCAATGGACAGGGGCAGGGACAAGGCAATGGACAGGGGCAGGGACAGGGCAATGGACAGGGAGCAGGACAGAACAGCGGGCAGGGGCGTGGCTTCGGGCATCAGGAAACGGAACGTGTTTTCACACGCAATGCGGAGGGGAAAGCCGGATTTGACGCGAAGGTGGAAGGGCAGGAGAACGAAAGCGGACAGACCAGCATGACGGAACACCGTACGATGGGCGAAGCTGGGGAGAGCCTGCCCTATGAACGGGTCTACCAGACTTACCGCAATGAGGCGATGAAAACGCTGGAAGAGGAAAACGTGCCGTATGGCATGCGGGAAATGGTCGCGGAGTATTTCTCTGCTTTGGAATAAGGGGGAGGAGAGCTTGAAAAAAGGAAAAATAGCAGGAATGGCTATACTGCTGCTTCTGCTGGCGGTTTTAGGGTATGCGTTTTTGGGCAGCCCTGTTGAAATGTACCGCCGGAGGGCGCTGCGGCAGGCAATGGCCGCGGTGGAGGACGGAGAGGTCACGCTGAATGAGATTGTTCCGTTTGCATGGGATACCATGTACACCTATGAGCCTTATATGAGCAGGGAAGAAGTAGAAGAAATGATGCAGATTCCTGTGCGCGGGCTGAAACAGTCGGTCAGTGAAGGTGCGGTTCAGCTTGTGTTTGTAAAGAATGGGCATATGGTTTGCAATGTATGCGGGTATATTTCCCGCGAAGGATATGCTTTCCTGTGGTGGTCCGGAAGGCTGGATTTCGAAGATGAAACTGTTTTTCAGGCAAAACGGGATGGTGACGGGATTCTTTGGCTGACAGGGCCGCATGATTGATTTCTTTTTTAC
>OFFK01002795.1_pt1 | contig 10224 bp, 8 predicted proteins | sample 1521361 | NCBI WGS metagenome assembly OFFK01 (sample SAMEA3504096, study PRJEB24116) | mouse gut metagenome | biome: mouse gut; feature: mouse-associated habitat; material: faeces | place: Denmark | collected 2011
CTCCTCATCCTGTTGTACCTTTTCAGGCATATTGTTCTCTGCGGCACTGCTCTGTTCCTTCATCAGCACTGCCGTCGCTTTTCCGCAGTTGCTGCAAAATCCGGCGCTCTCCGGAAGCTCTGTTCCACAATAGCCACAAAACATCTTTTTCTCCTTTCCCGTATCCTTCTTTATCCACAGAACTGCCACTGTCAGATCAATTCACCATGCAGTGTCTTCCTCTGTTACAGAGATTGCACATTAAGGTAATACCATTTCCTTTTATATTTAAAAGCATACCCGCTTGTTAAGATGTCGCCTGCACTGCCGTCAGACAGATCAACCAGCCTGTGATCTATGACGGCTGCGGCTGAAATCTTAATGTCAACGTTGTATTTATCGCACATCGCCTGCTCCACTTCTTTCTCTTCATCCTTCCCGAGCATGGTATGTCCCGTGGCTTCGAATTTAAAAGTGCCGGCATTCGGATATATAGCGATATCATCCTCATAATTCTTTTGCAGCGTCTCTTTTAATCTGGCTTCGCCGCCTTCATATTCTATGACAAAGTCAGGCTCAGCCTGAAGCGTCAGATCAAAATCGTGCAGACAAAACCCTGTCATCCAGGCATCAAATGCCTCCTCCGGAGAAGAAAGTCCCGCTCCGGCCCCGCTTCCGCCGCCTTTCAACAGCATAATAAGCGCTAGTACAACAGCCACAGCTCCGATGATGATTACTTTCTTTTTGCCGGGTTTTACCTTCAGCTTGTTTGCTATTTTGCCGATCACAGGTTTTGTCGATTCCAGTTTCTCTCCCATTTTGTCGACCACAGGTTTTGCTGATTCCAGCTTCTCTCCCATTTTGTCGATCATTGGCCTGGCTGATTCCAGTTTCTCTCCCATTTTGTCAATCATTGGCCTGGCTGATTCCAGTTTCTCTCCCATTTTGCCGATCATTGGTTTTGCTGATTCCAGTTTCTTTCCTATTTCATTCATCACAGGCTTTACAGCCACCGTCTTTTCCTGCACAACGGACTTTTTCGGTTCGGGGTTCTCTGACACAGGGTTCCCCGGCTCGGCATTCTTCGGTTCGGCATTCTCCGACTCAGCATTCTCTGGCATTGGGGTCTTTGGCTCAGCATTCTCCTGCACAGTATTCTTCGGCCCGGCATTCTCCGGCATTGGGTTCTTCGGCTCAGCATTCTCCAACACGGGGTTCTCCAGCACAGTATTCTTCGGCTCGGCATTCTCCAGCTCAGGACTTTTCCCCAGGGGATTCCCACAGCGAATGCAAAACCTGGCTCCCTCCGGAAGCTCAGCTCCGCACTTTATGCAAAACATACATTCTCCCTCCTCCTATGTAAATCACACTATAAAAGTGTATACTAATGATAAACAGACAGGCTCTGCCCTTTGTATCTTTCGCAGAATAGACCCATCTGCGAAAATCCCGCGCTTTCTCTGTAACCTTGACGTATTTCAGATGGCCTGACCACAAATCTGACCATAAAAATCCGAAAGGCTGCCAATCTGTCTCCTTTTCGAATCCATGGTCGGATGTACATATCGGTTCAACGTGATCTTTACATCGGAATGTCCCAGAAGTTCGCTCAGCGCTTTCACATCCATGCCGTTCTCCACACAGTTTGTGGCGAATGTGTGCCGCAGTGTATGGAAATTCCTGTTGTCAATTCCGGCTTTATGCAGGAGCTTTTTGAACTGATACTGCATCGTTCTGGACTCCAGCGGTTTCTTTTGTCCAAACACATAGGGTTGTTCTCCTTTGAGACGGGAAAGAAGTTCCAGAAGTTCCGGTGTCAACGGAATCGTTCTTCTGGAACTTTCACTTTTGGGGGCTGTTTCCATCAAAATGGTCTTTGTTATGTGTCCCGGCACGGCAATCCTCTGTACAGTTCGGTTTACTGTCAGGCTCATGTCCTCAAAATCGATATCCGTCCATCGAAGGGCGCACAGCTCCCCAAGCCTGAGTCCTGCATACAGACACAGGCGCACCGCAATCATGAATTTATTGTCCATCATTCCATGGGTACAGGCAAAGAATCTTGCCTGTTCCGCCATGGAAAATGTTCTTGGTGCTTTTGGCTTTGCCTTTGCCGGAGGTCTTTCCAACACAGGTATCCCGACGGAATAATTCCCATTGGCAAAAGAAATGATCTGATTGGTAACACAGATAATACTTTTCTGCAGACTCTCAGATACCCTTCCCTCCGATAAGTGGTCAGAAATCTTTTTCCTTACTTCCTGTACCGTATCAGGCGAAAGCCTGCATGAACCAACAGTACCGGCAAGATGTGTTCGGTAAATAGTGTCATATTTTATGTAAGTCGAATATTTTCTCCGACTGGAAATTTCTGCAAGCCACTCCGCGGCAGCCTGTGAAAACAGGATTCTTCCACAGATTCCGTCCGCATTTTTCCGATTGATGCACCCAACTTCACTTTTCTCTGTGTCATGACAGACAAGACCAAGCCTGGCCCGGGAGAGTTTTTCCTTTGTTTCTACGTAATCTTTTCCATACACAGAGCGATAGATATACTTTCCCCTTTTTTCATCAAAAGTTTTATAGCGCCCTTCCCACCTGCCATCTTTCCGTTTTCTGATATTTTCTCCGTGCCTTGCCATTTCTGATTTCCTCCTGTTACCTGACTGCTGTTTTTACCACAAAATTGACCCTAAAATATTTTTTCTCCGCTGACATTTCCGGCTGACTTTCTCCATGGTATACTGCTTTGCGTATTAAATAGCAAAAAGTTCTTTTCTTTGTTGCAATTTCCCCCATGAACAGCGTATAATATTATCGTCAATGGGTAGGTTGTTCGCCCTGTTTTTCGCAGATGGGTCTATTCTGCGATTTATATTGTCGATATTCCGTGTTTTACCCTGCCAGGACAGCCGAGTGAATGGCCAGGCCGCGCCACAACCAATAACAGCGGCACGCCGTTCCTGTATAAATACATTGCCCTGGAATGGCAAAAATGAAGATTTCCCATTTTAGCCATTCCAGGGCAATGTATTTATTATGCCTTTTATTACGCTTGCTATATAGCAAAGCAGCATCTGGCCGGAAAGGCCCTGCACAAAAAATAATCCCCAAAGTAAAATGCAGCTGTAAAGACCCCGGTCACAATCCACAGTCTTTACAGCTGCACCGCCTCAAGTCACAGCACACGCTTCCACATCATTCTTCCACTTCCGCATGCTACATCTCCAGCATAAACACACTCCTGTTCTCCGCAGGAAAGAATGCATTATCCCTCCACGATCAGGTATCTTCCGTCACCGATCTCGAATACTTCCTCCGATTCCAGTATGCTGTCCTCATCGACACCTTCAAGATCCACACCTTCCTCGTCGAAGAACTCCCACACCTCCCTGACGGAATCCACCACCACCGCCATACAGTCTTCCAGAAACGCTTCCGCCTCCTCCGGCGTCTCTGCTACCGGCTCCGGATAAAGCTGCGACTGGTTATCCAAAAAACACTGCAGTACCTTCTCATCAAACATAAGTTTCTCCTTTCCTGGTTCCCCGGCCAATGATTGCTTCCTTACTGCCACAGGCCCCGTTTCTTTAGCTCCTGACAGACCCTTCCCACGGGCAGTCCCACCACGTTGTTGTAATCGCCGCAAATGCCCTGCACATAGGCCGCGCACAGCCCCTGGATCGCATACGCCCCGGCCTTGTCCATCGGCTCTCCGCTGTCCACATACTTCTTGATGTCCTCCGCCGACATGGAGTACATCGTCACATCCGTACACTCGCTGAAAGTGGCATACATGGCCGACATATCCTTATACTTCCAGGCCAGTGTCACACCCGTATAGACCTGATGGCTGCCGCCCTGCAGCTTCTCAAGCATCCTGACTGCATCCGCCTGATCCGCCGGCTTGCCCAGGATACCACCGTATCCGCTCCGATCACCACGAAATCCTCCCTGCCCTCCGCAGCCAGTTTCCCGCACACATCCACCGCTTTCTGGTAAGACAGTTCCTCCACCACCTCATGCGGCTCCTTCTTCGTGCTCTTTTCTTCCACCGTACTTGGCATGGTCTTAAAAGAAATGCCCACCTGCCGCAGCAGTTCCTTCCTGCGCGGCGATGCCGATGCCAGATATATTTTCATAGGTTTATTTCCTTTCTCTAAAGATCGATCACTGTTATCTTGTACCGCAGTCTGTTTTCCTATGCGCAAATGCTATACGACCGCTTCGATCAATGTCTTTCCGTCCACCTTCAACTCGTGAACGCCAACCTGCTTTTTCTGATTAAAATTGAAGCTGAGCATATATCCGGTATCCAGTCCATAATCTTCAAGATAATTCATAAGCTGGTGTTCTCCGCGCAGGTTGTACTCATTCCCCCTCCATATTTTGGTCTCTATCACAAACTGTTCTCCACGGTAATCCACAACAATATCTGTCCTTCCGAGACTGCGGGTTCGCGCTTCAACATAATAGTTGCCGGTACCGTTGATGATCGGGCGCAGATAGAGCAGGAAATACCGCCGTCCTTCTTCCTCCAGAAATGTCTCTCTGCACTCGCCATACAGCTCCTGAAAATGCTGCACAAACTTTGTCAATACCCATCGCATATCCAGATGTCCATCCTTCACAAACATATCCCGATCCTGCAGAGATGCCCTGTACATATCAGAGGCATGCAGTTCATCCAGTGACAGGAAGTGATTATACAGGAGTGTATCAAAAATACGGTTTGCCGGTATCACTTTTCCATCTGCATTTTTGACAAAGCCAAACATCATCGCGAGACTGATCGCCGGATTCATCGGATTATAGGTGATTGTTTTCCCGAAGAACAGTAATTCCCCAAGCATCTGTTCCAGCTCCGGATAATCTGTCAGTTTCCCGATCAGAGACTCAAACAGAGGATTTGTTTCCAAAAGGAGCATGCGCACTGCTTCCAGAAATCCTTCTTTTGTCCATGCGGTTTCCGGGTCTGTCTTTTCGTCCATCAACTTACACAGACGCGATACGAGAAAAGGATAGCCGGATGTATAACGATAAAGAAGCCCTGCCATCTCTTCCGGATCCATTCCCACAGCATGATCCGCTTCATATTCCCGCAGCATCCCCTCGATCCCCTTCCGGGACAGACTCATGTTAATATCAAAATCTGCCGCAATATTCCACGGACTGTTCGTCTTATGATCATCCTCCGGACGTATTTTTCTTTTCAGATTCTTGATATCATAGACGCCGGCAAGGATAACGGACTGAAAAGTGGTCGTTCCCTTTGCTTCCCTTTCAAGATAATAATTTCGCAGCTGGGCAAGGAAATCAAGAAATACTTGATCATTGGAAGCGCTGTCCACTTCGTCTATGATTAAAACAACTGGTTTTTCACTGCATCCACACAGATTCACCAGACACTCAAATAATTCTAAAAGGTTAAATTTTTCCTCATTCTCTTCCACTTTTTCCTGCATTTGCTGCATGATCCCGGAGACGCCGGCCATCTGTTCCGCGCAATGCCGCTTCAATTCCCTGAGCAGAATGCGCAGGAATGACAGGGAAAATATATTTTCGCTCTGAAAGCATGCGCTGCCAAGCATCTGAAAATCAAGGCTGATCACCAGATAATCCTGCTGCAGATTCTTTGCCAGCGCCGTCAGAGTCGTTGTCTTTCCATATTGTCTGGCACAGTTGATCATAAAATAGGAGCCATCATCAACCATATCACGTATCCTGTTAATCCGCTCTGACAGATCTACCATATAATGTTTTTCAGGCACGCAGATACCCGTCACATTAAATCTTCTGGCCATTCTACAGCCCCTTTCCATTTCGCAGATTATTCCCCTGTTTCTATCCGCTTTTACCTGCCCTTATCTTATCATGACTCTCTTGCCGGACGCAACTTTTTTACAGCCCAGACTTGACAACCCGCACCAAAAGATGCAAAATATAATTTATATATTTAACTACAGAATCAGTTTGTATCATTTGCACTTCTTATGATTCTTGTGCGGCAATCGCCGGATTCTATCATCACATCACAAAGGAGACACGTCTATGACAAAAAACAAAGCAAAAAATCCCACATCCATTTCCCTCACTTCCATGCTGGAGAACGCTTACGGAAAAATTCCTTATAACATGACCAACGATTACATGTTCCGTGCTGTCCTGCAGTCCAACAATAAAGTCCTGCGCGGCCTGATCTGCTCCCTGCTCCATCTAAAGGAAACCGAGGTCTATTCTGTTGAGATCACCAATCCTGTTATTCTGGGTGAAGCTGTCCATGACAAGGAGATCCGTCTCGATATCAGCCTCAAATTAAATAACAAAAGTGTCATAAATCTGGAAATGCAGATTGCAAATAAGCTGAACTGGACGAACCGTTCCCTTCTCTACCTGAGTCGCTCTTTTGACAACCTGCACCACGGACAGGATTATCTCGATATCCATTCAGCGATCCATATCGGCTTTCTGGATTACACCCTGTTCCCGGAACATCCGGAATTCTATGCCACCTACAAGATGTCAAATATGAAAAATCATCATATCTATAGTGACAATTTCGTACTAAGTGTGGTAGACTTAACCTGTATAGACTTGGCAACAGAAGAAGACAGACTCTATCACATCAACGACTGGGCCCGCTTATTCAAGGCTACTACCTGGGAGGAGGTCAAAAAAATGGCGCAACAGAACGAATATCTACAGGAAGCATCCCGCAGTATCTTCCAGTTTAATACGGACGAGCAGATGCGTAAACTATGCCGTGACCGGGTGGAATATTATCAGGATCTCCGCAACTATGAGAGATATATCAAACAGCAGGATTCTGTCATCGCAAAACTCACTGTTGAGAAAGACGCTGCCATCGCAGAACTCACCGCTGAGAAAGACGCCACCATCGCAGAACTCACCGCTGAGAGAGACGCCGCCATCGCCGCCCTCCAGTCACAGATCCAGTCCCTGACCGATCAGCTGCAGAACTCACCTGCGAACAGGGAACCAGCTGAGAAATAATCCCATAAAGCAGTCGAATACCCCGCAGCAGGCTGCCGGGTATTCACCCTTCGCGGCATGCGCCAAATACCCGTGCAGGCACGGCATCTGGCGCATGATCTCAACGCGCTCTTCTGCATCATTCCTCCACTTCTTCGTGATGCATCTCCGGAATGAACACTCTCTGGTTTCCCACTTCCTTTTCGGCTTTGGCCGCCGCTTTCGCCTGATGGCAGAAATGCAGCTGCGCATTGAATGCCTCCCGGCCCCGCATATCCACCTTCTCATAGCTGCCGTCCGGCTGCAGCATCGACGCTTTCACATTATCCCGCATCTGGCAGTCCAGTATATCCTGCAGCTTCTCCTGCAGACAGGGTTTCTCCACCGGAAAAAGAATCTCCACACGACGGTCCAGATTCCGCGGCATCCAGTCCGCGCTGGCGCAGTAGTACTCCGGCTTACCGTCATTCTCAAAGTAGAAGATCCGGGCGTGCTCCAGATAATTGCCCACGATGGAGCGCACCGTAATATTCTCACTGACACCGGGAATGCCCACTTTCAGACAGCAGATACCCCTAATGATCAGATCGATCTTCACACCCGCTGCACTGGCCGCATACAAAGACTCTATGATCACCTTATCACACAGAGAATTCATCTTTGCGATGATATGTGCCTCCCGTCCCTGCTGTGCATAGGCCTTCTCCCTGTCGATCAGCCGCAGGAACCGGTCTTTGAGCCAGAGAGGCGCCACCGACAGCTTATTCCAGCTGCGCGGCTCGGAATAGCCGGAGAGCATGTTGAACACAGCCGTGGCATCCTCCCCGATCGCCTCCGAACAGGTGAAAAGGCCTACATCCGTATATAATTTCGCGGTGGAATCATTATAGTTGCCCGTTCCCAGATGCACATACCTGCGGATACCATTCTCCTCCCGCCGCACCACCAGCGTGATCTTGCTGTGCGTCTTTAACCCCACCAGACCGTAGATCACATGGCAGCCTGCCTTCTCCAGCTTCTTCGCCCAGACGATATTGTTCTCCTCGTCAAACCTTGCCTTAAGCTCCACCAGCACGGACACCTGCTTCCCGTTCTCCGCCGCCTGCTCCAGCGCCGCGACGATGGGAGAATTGCCGCTGACACGGTAGAGTGTCTGTTTGATGGCCAGCACATCCGGATCCTTGGCCGCCTGTCTGACAAAGCGCACCACCGGCTCAAAGGTCTGGTACGGATGGTGCATCAGGATATCGCCTTCCCGGATCTTCTCGAACACGTCCGCCTCCTCCGGCAGCTCCGGCACCGGCTGGGGCCTGGAATAGCTGTCCTCTTTCAGGTGGTCGAAGCCTTTCATCCCATACATTTTCATCAAAAAAGTAAGATCGAGAGGCCCGTTTATCGAATAGATATCCTCCTTCTCAATGGAAAGCTCATTCTGGATCAGCTTTAACAGCTTCTTATCAATGCCGTCCTCCACTTCCAGACGGATGACCTGCCCCCATTTCCGCTTCTTTAACTGTTTCTCGATCTCCTGCAGCAGATCTTCGGCCCCCTCCTCCTCGATGCCCAGATCCGCATTTCTCATGATGCGGAAGGGGAAGGAGCAGATAATATCATAATTGAGGAACAGCTTCTGGATATTGCGCTCGATCACTTCTTCGAGAAGAATAACACGTGTCTGCTTACCGCCCGGAATCGTCACGATCCGCGACAGGACGCTGGGCACCTGCACCATGGCGAACTCCGTCTCCCCCTCGCCGTTTTTCTTCTTCACCAGCGCACCCAGATTCAGGGATTTATTGCGGATCAGCGGAAAAGGCCTGGAAGAGTCCACCGCCATGGGTGTCAGCACCGGATAAACATTGTCCGCGAAATACCGGTCCACATAGACGCCGTCCTCTTTATCCAGCTCCTCATGATGTCTGACAATGTGCAGTCCCTCCTCCAGCAGTCTGGGAAGCAGTGAACGGTTATAGACCGAATACTGCTGCTCTACCAGTCTGTGTGTCTCCTCATTCACGCAGGACAACTGCACATCCACGGTCATACCCGCGATATCCTTCTTCTTATATCCCGCATGTACCATATCTTTCAGGGAGGCCACCCGCACCATAAAAAACTCATCCAGATTGGAGGCCGTGATGCTCAGGAATTTCAGCCGTTCAAAGAGCGGATTCTTCTTATCCTTCGCCTCACTCAATACCCTTTTGTTAAAAAGGAGCCAGCTCAGCTCCCTGTTTGTATAAAATTCGTCCTTCGAAAAGTCCATTTCCATTCCCCCGTTTTCTATTGATACACAATTCCTTTCTATTCTGCTACCCTCTCTGTCTGATCACCGGCTGAACGCTGAACACTTCTTCGAAAAAGTGCGCCCGCCGCGCAAGCAGTCCTTTTTCCAGCGTAATATCCTGTGAGGCGTCCACCGTGATGATCAGCTTCTCATCCTTTAACACCGTCTTGACATTCTTGAACTTCTGCTTGTGGCTCCTGTCCAGCCCGTTGGCCACGCGTAGAATGGCTGTCAGCTTGGCGATCGTGAGATAGTCCCTGCTGCTAAACGCGCTGTCCCGGCCCATCAGGTCATAATAGTCGAATTCCAGATGGTTGTACTTGACCACATTGGCCACGATCTCCCGCTCCATATGGGACAGGCCGATGATCTCCGTGGACATGATGATATTATAGGAACATTCTCCCAGATTGACCAGACTGATATACTTGCCGCAGTCATGCAGCAGCGTGGCGATCCGCAGAAGAAGCCGCTCCCGCCTGCCCAGTCCGTGTATCTTCTTCATGCTGTCAAAGATGGTGAGCGCGATCTGCTCCAACGTCTCGCCTCTGCGCTTACTGCCCATATAGCGCTTGCTGATATTCTGCGCACAGGCCACGATATCCTGCTCAAAATCATGGTTCTCCTTGAGGATCTTGTTCTTTTCCCCGTATTCATAGGCGATGCCGTCACAGAGACTTACGCCCGGCGCCCAGATCAGTCTGGCATCCATCACCTTGGTGATCCGGTTGAGCAGCACACCGGATATGAACAGTAACGGCTCATTTTCCTCCGGTATGTCAAGAATACGGGCCGCCTCCTGCACCGTCGCGTTCCGCAGGCGCTCCAGGAAGCTGTCCATGGCCGCCGCCTCGATGCTGCTTTCCTCCAGACCGGGCACATTCCTGCCCACCACCGCCGAAATATAGTCGTCCACCACAATGATATTCTCGATCACCCGGTCCTTCAGATACAGTTTCTTAAAG
>OFFK01002803.1_pt1 | contig 10201 bp, 9 predicted proteins | sample 1521361 | NCBI WGS metagenome assembly OFFK01 (sample SAMEA3504096, study PRJEB24116) | mouse gut metagenome | biome: mouse gut; feature: mouse-associated habitat; material: faeces | place: Denmark | collected 2011
CCGTTATTTGTGTCTAATAATATTTTAGAATTAGCATTTAGAGAGAACATCCCTGTTACCCCAATGAAACTTCAAAAGCTGTTGTATTTTCTTTATAGGGATTATTTGAAAAAAACAAACGAGCCTTTGTTTGCTGATCGTTTCGAAACATGGAAATATGGGCCTGTGCTTTCTGAAGTATATTATGAATTTGCGAGATACAGGGATCGGGAAATCAAAGAGTTTTATATTGATCGAAATGGTAAATGTTATAAGGTAAGAGGGGGAAGCAATCCGATATTTGATTCTGTGCTTAATGAAGTATGGAATAAATATAAGAATTATTCCGGAATACAGTTGTCTAACATAACCCATCTGCCCAATACAGCATGGAGGAAAGCGTGGCAAAGCAACAAAAATTTTCTTTCTGATGAGGATATATATGCTGAGAAAGTTGAGTGATAAGTTATGGAAACCCATACATTTCAAGATGACAACAGCAATTCTGAATATGGTTCTGATAGAATTGGTATTTCAGATGAGAATATTCCTGAAGATCACGAGGAAAGAACGGTTGAGATGCCAGAGAGGGAGATGGATGAACCTCCGCGCTATGCTAGGAGACATTTAAGTTTTGGCATTTCGGAATTGACACCGCAAGAAAGGCGGAATTTGTATCAATGGCTTAAAAACTTCAGTTTTGTAAGAACTATACTATTCCTTATGTTTGTAGTGTACATAATAGACCTTTTTTGTACGAAAGGACAAAGCTCTTTAAAGGAACCATTTTTTGAAGTATTGAAAACACTTCTTTTGACTGTTTCCGGATATGTTTTTGCCAAGAATGGAAAAGATTAAATACATATTTTTGACGGGGCGATAAGCCCCGTTTTTTTATTCCTCAACCAGTTCTTTCAGGAGCAGGGGAAGGCATTTTATTCCGGCGCAAAAGCTCTCCTGTTCGATGGTAAGGACCAAATCATTCAGGAGGTTTTCCGCCTCAAGGTAATCGTCAGGATTCAGATGAAATTCGAGAAAGTCATGCATGACTTCATACTCGACTTTCCTTTGCTGGATGGTCCGGCCTTTTGCCAGTTGTTCAGCTGCGTAGTTTTGGTACAGTAAATCAATGTGTTTCATAGTGTTACCTCCTTGTGCTGCAAAAAAAAACATTTGTTACAGGGTTATTATAAAACAGCAGAGGGAAATGTAAAACGATTAACATAGACGAAAAAATGATTTTATCAGACGGCGATGCATGAAAGTCCTGTTTCCATTACAAGCACATTTTCCATCTCAAATAGTATCAATTATTTTTATTTCAGGTGTATCCACATCCCACTGTACTGTATAATACCCATTCGCGGAGGCGGTTTCGATAACATGGTTATCATACTCCCCGAACGGCGGACGGAACAGCTCCATTTCCAGCCCTGTAAGTTCCTTGACACTCTGGTGGCAGCTTTGCAGTTCCTGAGAAATCTGCTCGGCGGAAATTTGGCTCATATGAGGATGGGTCGCGGAATGGTTCCCAAGGTCATGCCCATCAGCGGCAATTTTTTTGACCTCCTCGGGATATTTTTCGACCCAATAACCGCAGAGAAAAAACGTCGCCTTGACGTCATTTTCCCTGAGAATGCGCAGAAGCTCATCGGTATCATCAGCTCCCCAAGCCGCGTCAAAACTGACGGCAATTTGAGGTTTTTTGGTATCAACACAATAAATAGGAAGCTTCCGCTCGACTGAAGCGGACACGACAGCCGAAGCCTTTGTGACGGCAGGCGGCAGAACAGCAACAGCTCCGCAGAGCAGCGCAATTCCTGCCAATCCCATTACGATTTGTTTTTTGCGGATATGTATTGCCCGAAATACTTTCATAAATACCCTCCAAGAGCTTTTATTACCAATATATTTTGGAGGAAACAGGATTTAGAACAGGTTTCGCGGCGAGAAAAATCTGCTGGCACTGCGTCCTTGTTTTCCCTTTTCGAAAAAAATCCTCCTTTTCATTTCCTGCTACAAAACCTGCAAGCCTTTTTTATTATGACAGCATTCATGATGGCGGCAGCCATATTTTCAGCTTTTTTACAAAGAATACCTATCTGATGCGGATTGTTTCTTGACACTTTTCCTAAAAAGTAATAAAATAAAAAAAGCGTGGTGTATTCGGCGTGCCAAAAACGCAGGGATTTCCCAGAGGGATTTTTCCAGATTTCCCGTTGGGCTGTCCGGAACGGGGAACCGTTTTGGATGCGGAAGAAGTCCGGCGGGAGGATGGAGCTTTGCTTTTTGGTACACTGTGCGGCATGCGCTGCTTACAGGATGTGAGAAAAAGTGAACTGTACTTTGAAAACTAAATAAGGGGAGGTGTTTTTCATAGATCCGATAAGTATCATCTGTGGTGTTGTCGTTGGGCTGGTCGTTGGCGCAGTCATCGGCGTGCTTTACCGCAAGAAGATTGCGGAGGCGAGAGTCGGCGTTGCGGAGGAGCGTGCCGGCAAAATCGTTGAGGACGCGGTGAAGGATGCGGAAGCAAAGAAGAAGGAGATTCTTTTGGAAGCGAAAGAGGACAGCATCCGGACAAAAAATGAGCTGGAAAAAGAAGTCCGTGACAGAAGGAACGAGCTTCAGAGAAATGAAAGGCGGCTGTTCCAAAAGGAAGAGGCTCTGGACAGAAAAGTCGAGGCTCTGGAAAAGAAAGAGGAGCATATGACTGCAAAGCTGGAGGAGCTGGAGCAGCAGAAGGAGGAAGCCAGAGAGCTTCGCACTAAGCAGCTTCAGGAGTTGGAGAGAATCTCCGGACTGACGACGGAAGAGGCCAAGAATTATATCCTCGCGACAGTGGAAAACGATGTGAAGCACGAAGCGACTCTGCTCATCAAGGAAGTGGAAAGCAAGGCGAAGATGGAGGCGGACAGACGTTCGCGCGAAATCGTTGCCAACGCAATACAGCGGTGCGCGGTAGACCATGTGGCGGAAACAACGGTATCTGTTGTACAGCTGCCGAATGACGAAATGAAAGGGCGCATCATTGGGCGTGAAGGCCGGAATATCCGCGCTTTGGAAACGCTGACAGGCATCGACCTGATTATCGATGACACGCCGGAGGCTGTTATCCTTTCCGGTTTTGACCCTATCCGCAGAGAGATTGCAAGGCTTGCGCTGGAAAAACTCATTGTGGACGGGCGCGTACACCCTTCGCGCATCGAGGAAATGGTGGAAAAAGCAAGAAAAGAAGTGGATGTTATCATACGGGACGAGGGCGAGGCCGCTACGCTGGATACCGGCGTAAACGGGCTGCATCCCGAACTGGTGAAGCTGCTGGGCAAGCTGAAATACCGTACCAGCTATGGGCAGAATGTATTGAAGCATTCCATCGAGGTATCCCATCTGGCAGGGCTGATGGCCGCTGAGATCGGCGTGGATGTTACGCTGGCGAAGCGCGCCGGGCTGCTGCATGATATTGGCAAAAGCGTGGACCATGAAATGGAAGGCTCTCACGTCAGCATCGGCGTAGGGCTTTTGAAGCGGTATAAAGAAGGCCGTCTGGTGATAAACGCGGTAGAGGCGCACCATGGCGATGTGGAGCCGCAGAGCATTGTAGCTGTACTTGTGCAGGCGGCGGATGCGATTTCCGCGGCAAGGCCGGGCGCAAGACGCGAAACTTTGGAATCTTATATCAAGAGATTGCAGAAGTTGGAGGAAATTGCCGATAACTTCAAGGGCGTTGAAAAATCTTTCGCGATTCAGGCAGGGCGTGAATTGCGGATTGTCATAATACCTGAGGACGTGAACGATGAAGGTATGACCCTTTTGGCGAGAGAGATTGCCAAGAAGATTGAAGAGGAACTGGAGTATCCCGGTCAGATTAAGGTAAACCTGATTCGGGAAACCAGAGCCGTAGAATACGCAAAATAAACTGCTTCGGCGGGATTGGAAAACACAGAAAACAAAAACAGGGAAAGCCCGGGGAAGACACTTCGTAAGGAAGTTGTTGTCCCTGGGCTTTTGTAATCAGCCAGAATGATTGAATATTGAAGAAAAATCAATTTTATAAGGATCCATTTTTCATATATCATATATTCATTAAGGCACTAACCAGCTGCTATCGGGTTTTGCTGTTAACCTGGCATTGCTGTATGCCGTTTCCATCGTCAGGCAGGCATGTCCCTGGCAGTATCCGTTCATTTTAGCCAATACCAGTGTAAGGTCAGGTTTTTCTTCTTTATTGGAGGCTTTCTTTTCATAACGGACCAACAATTTGCGAAAACGATTGAAAAAAGAGTGCGTGACCTCAACGGCCCAGCGGCGGGCCCGGAAGTCCGGGTTGCGTTCCGGTTCTTTTTTGCTGCTTGAACATGACCTCAATTTTCCAGCGATGAGTGTAATGACCCAGGATTGTTTCATCAGCCAGGCCACAATCAGAGCAAATGAACACACGCAACGCATTTTTATTGCCAAAAGCACTCTTTGGATAAGAAAGCAGAACGACAGCTTTGTCAATTCCGTTGAGCGCCCCGTCATAACGATGGAACCAATACTCGTGACTGCCCACAGTAACAAGGTGGCATTGGCCGTTTGGGAGCGTGGCAGCGAGGTCTTGAGCACTACAACGGTAACCGTCAGGACAAAGGATGCGATTGGTTTTCATAGCGCCAATGAGACTTGAACCGCAGCTCACTCATCCAGCTTCAGCACAGCCATAAACGCCTCTGTGGGCAGCTGGACCGTGCCCAGGTTGCGCATCTTCTTCTTGCCCTCCTTCTGCTTCTCCAGCAGCTTCTTCTTCCGGGTGATGTCGCCGCCGTAGCACTTGGCCAGCACGTCCTTGCGCAGGGCCTTCAGCGTCTCCCGGGCGATGACCTTGCCGCCGATGGCGGCCTGGATGGGCACCTCGAACATCTGGCGGGGGATGTTCTCCTTCAGCTTCTCGCAGATCCGCCGGGCCCGCTTGTACGCCTTCTCCCGGTGGGCGATGAAGCTCAGCGCGTCCACCTGGTCGCCGTTGAGCAGCAGATCTACCTTTACCAGATCGGAGGGCCGGTATTCGTCCAGCTCGTAGTCCAGGGAGGCGTAGCCCCGGGTCTTGGCCTTCAGGGTGTCGAAAAAGTCGTAGATGATCTCGTTCAGCGGCATGAGATACCGGATCTCCACCAGGTTGGTGTCCAGATACTGCATATCCTTGTACTCCCCCCGCCTGTCCTGGCACAGGGGCATGATCGCGCCCACATAGTCCGGCGGGGCGATGATGGACACCGCGGCGTAAGGCTCCATGGCCTCCTTGATGGAGCCGGGGTCCGGGTAGTTGTGGGGATTGTCCACCCGCACCACGGTGCCGTCGGTTTTCGTCACCTCGTAAATGACGGAGGGCAGGGTGGTGATGAGGTCCAGGTCAAACTCCCGCTCCAGCCGCTCCTGGATGATCTCCATGTGGAGCATTCCCAGAAAGCCGCACCGGAAGCCGAAGCCCAGGGCCACGGAGGACTCCGGCTCAAAGGACAGGGAGGCGTCGTTGAGCTGGAGCTTCTCCAGGGCGTCCCGCAGGTCGGGGTACTTGGAGCCGTCCTCGGTATACACGCCGCAGTACACCATGGCCTGGGCGGGGCGGTAGCCCGGGAGGGGTTCGGCGGTGGGGCGGGCCGCCTCGGTGATGGTGTCGCCCACCCGGGTGTCCTTCACATTTTTGATGGAGGCGGTGAACCAGCCCACCTCCCCGGCGGACAGGGCGGGCGCGCTGTCCATGCCCAGGGGCCGCAGGTAGCCGCAGTCCAGCACCGTGTACTGCGCCCCGGAGGCCATGAGCTTCACCTGCATTCCCGGCTTCAGCGTGCCCTCCATGATGCGGAAGTAGACGATCACCCCCAGGTAGGGGTCGTACTGGCTGTCGAAGATCAGGGCCTTCAGGGGGGCGTCCGGGCTGCCCTCCGGGGCGGGGACGTTGCGGACGATGTCCTCCAGCACCGCCGGGATGTTGATGCCCTGCTTGGCGGAGATCTCCGGGGCGTCCAAGGCGGGCAGGCCGATGATGTCCTCGATCTCGTGCTTCACCCGCTCCGGGTCGGCGGCGGGCAGGTCGATCTTGTTCAGCACCGGGCGGATCTCCAGGTCGTGATCCAGGGCCAGATAGGTGTTGGCCAGGGTCTGGGCCTCCACCCCCTGGGCGGCGTCCACCACCAGCACCGCCCCCTCGCAGGCCGCCAGGGAACGGCTTACCTCGTAGTTGAAGTCCACGTGGCCCGGGGTGTCGATGAGGTTGAGGCGGTAGGTCTCCCCGTCGGCGGCCTTGTAGTCCATCCGGACGGCCCGGGCCTTGATGGTGATGCCCCGCTCCCGCTCCAGGTCCATATTGTCCAGCAGCTGGGAGGCCATCTGTCGCTGCTCCACCGCGCCGCAGATCTCAATCATCCGGTCGGACAGGGTGGACTTGCCGTGATCAATATGGGCGATAATGGAAAAGTTTCTGATTTTAGATTGTTCTGTCATAGCGAAACCCTCCGTACCAAATGGGGCCCCCGCCGGAACCCAGCGAAGCGGGTCCGGTGGGGAGAGGAGGCACAGCGAAACGGTTGAGCTTTCCCCGCAGGGGGAAGCGAAGGAGTGTAGCTTGTGCCGACGAGGGCGATAATGGAAAAGTTTCTGATCTTGGATTGTTCTGTCATAGCGAAACCCTCCGTATCAAATGGGGTCCCCGGCGGAGCCCGGCGAAGGGGCTTCCCTGGGGAGAGGAGGCACAGGGCGCACCCCGCTATTTCACGTTCTCTATATGATCGGACATCTCGCCGTTGAGCCGCTCCCCGCAGGTGTGGACGATCTGGAGCAGGGACTGGTAGGTGCCCGGATAGGCCGCCTTCATGGACGCGTGGTCCAGGGGCGGGAACTGGGCTCCCTTGCCGGGGTGGTTCAGGGCCTGGGCATACTGGGCCTCGCTCATGATCATGTCCGCCCGGGGCAGGCCCGCCACAAACCAGTCGCCGGGGACGGAGAAGATGTCCTCGTCCTGGTTGGGGCTGGCCCGGTGCAGGTGCCGGAACAGGATGTAAACGGTGGTGGACAGGTAGTTGGCCGCCGCCCGGATGGCGTTTTTGTTCCCCAGCTGGCTGAGCAGGTCGAACAGCAGGCCCACGGAATTGACCACCAATTTCTTGGACAGGGTGGCCAGCACCGAGCCCCGCAGCACGTTGTCCCGCTCGTCGGACACGTCGTAGAGGGTGTCCGCGTCCAGGATGGTGGTGCCGTCCCGGCTGAGGGTGCGGCCCAGCAGGAAGTCGGCGGACACGCTGTAGAAGTCGCAGGCCTTTCCCACGAACACCAGGCCGGGCTCCCGGGCCCCGTTCTCATAGTGGGACAGGAGGGCCTGGGAGATGCCCAGGGCCTTGGCGGCCTGCCGCTGGGAGATGCCTTTCTCCTGCCGCAGCAGGGACAGGGTGCGCGCGAAATCCGGGTTTGTCATGTCTTTATTTCCCCCTCTTGCAAGTCTCATCGAGGAAGGCAGGGCAGGTCCGGTCAGGTGGGCACGGCTCATGCAATTCCTCATCATAGGGTCCGTCCGGCGGCGGCCGGCGGCGTCTTGCTTATTAGTACGGCACCCTATAGTATAACCGATCCGCCGGTGGTTTGTAAAGACTGTCTTGCCATCTTGCCCCGCGATATTCGGTGAAATTCTTCATCTCCCCTTGCAAAACCGGGGGAAGGGTGGTACAGTATTTCCATAGCGGTTTTTTTGCCGTAATCGTAAATCCTGACTGGGAGGTAACCAATATGTTCCGAAAGCTGATTCAAAAGCTGAAGCACAACCCCAAAACCATTGTGTTCACCGAGGGCAGCGACCCCCGCATTCTGGAGGCGTCCGCCCGCCCGCTGTCCGGTACCTTCCTCACCCCCATCCTGGTGGGCAACCGGGAGGAGGTCCTGGCCGCCGCCGAGCGGGAGTGCCTCAACGTGCAGAACGTCCAGGTGCTGGACCCCGCCTCCTACGAGGGCATGGACGAGATGGTGGAGAAGATGGTGGAGCTTCGGAGGGGCAAGATGACTCCGGAGGAGTGCCGGGAGGCCCTGCAAAAGTCCAACTACTTCGGCACCATGCTGGTGGCCATGGGCCAGGCGGACTGCCTGCTGGGCGGCGCGACCTACTCCACCGCCGACACCGTGCGCCCCGCCCTCCAGCTGGTGAAGACCAAGCCGGGGAACAAGATCGTGTCCTCCTGCTTCATTCTGGTGCGGCCCCTGGCCACCGGCGGCAACCAGGTGCTGGCCATGGGCGACTGCGCCATCAACATCGACCCCAGCGAGGACGACCTCGTCGAGATCACCCAGGAGGTGGCCAAGTGCGCCCGTATGTTCGGCGTGGACCCCAAGGTGGCCATGCTGTCCTACTCCACCCACGGCTCCGGCAAGGGCCCCGCGGTGGATAAGATGCGCAACGTCACCCGGCGGCTCCAGGACATGATGCTGGACTTCCCCGTGGACGGCGAGATGCAGTTCGACGCGGCGGTGAACCCCTCCGTGGGCCAGCTGAAGTTCCCCGGCTCCCCGGTGGCGGGCTACGCCAACACCTTCATCTTCCCGGAGATCACCGCCGGCAACATCGGCTACAAGATCGCCCAGCGCATGGGCAACTTCGACGCCTACGGCCCCATCCTGCTGGGCCTGAACGCCCCCATCAACGACCTGTCCCGGGGCTGCAACGCTCAGGAGGTCTACTCCATGGCCATCATCACCGCCGCCCTGGCATGAAAAAACACTCAAGAGCCGCCTTTTGGCCTGTACTGTAAGGTGCAGTGATGTGTGATTTACCTAAAATCCCCGAATCGGTGAAATCCTCCATCCAGCCCTATGTGATGTCCCCGCCGGAAGCTTTGGACTGGCTTCAAAGGACGGTGGATGTGGAGAAGTGCCCTTGGGAAAAGCTTCTGTCGCCGTACCAGCGCAAGAACCTGCGGGAGATGTCCGAGCGCTATATTCAGGAGCAGTGGCACATTGCGACCCCGGCTCACTTCCAGGCCTTTCGGCTGCTGGACACCGAGAAGAACCAGCGGTATATCCAGTCTGCGCTTGCTGATATGGAGTGGAAATTTATCTATATCCTCTATGAACTTCCCCTAGGCCGGTTTCATTCAAACTGTAACCTGCTGTCGCTGAAAGCAAACATTGCCCATGGTGTCAGCAGGTACGATCTGGAGCATGAGACTCTCCTGTTGCACGAATATATTTCTTGGCTCCAATGTTTAAGGGCAGGAGAATATTGACATGCAAATGGTATTTTTTATGCAAGGGCGGCCACAGGCCGCCCTTGCTATTTCCCTACGCAGAACTTTGCAAAAATCCGGTCGGTAATGTCCTCCCGGACGGACTGGCCGGTGAGCTCCCCTAAAGCCTCCAGCGCCTCCTCCACGTCGGTGAGGAGGGCGTCGGGGGTGACGCCGGCTGGGAGGGCCTCTCTAGCCCGGCGGACCGCTTCTCGTGCTCTGGACGCGGCCTCCTCCTGGCGGGCGTTGGTGAGGATTTCGCCGTAGCCGCCCCAGAGGTCCTGGGGGAAGGCGCAAGATATCTCATTGCACAGCTCGTCCAGGTCTCTAACCTTGGCGCTCACCGTCACGGCGGGGCACCCGATCTCCTCATAGCGTTTCACTGGACAGGGCACGGCAGGCAGGTCCCCCTTGGTCCATACCAGGATGGTGGGGGCCAGGGCCACGGCCTCATGGAGCAGGGCGAAGTCCTCGTCCCCGGCGGGCCGGGAGGCGTCGATGAGCACCAGAATCAGCCCCGCCTCCTCCATGGCCTTCCGGGAGCGCTCCACCCCCAGCTTCTCCACCGGGTCGTCGGTGTCCCGCAGGCCGGCGGTGTCAATGAGCCGCAGGGGGACGCCTCCCAGCTCGCAGCGCTCCTCCACCGTATCCCGGGTGGTGCCGGGGATGTCGGTGACAATGGCCCGGTCCCAGCCCAGCATGGCGTTGAGCAGGGAGGATTTCCCTGCGTTAGGCCGGCCCACAATGGCGCAGGGCACCCCCTCCCGCAGCAGCTTCCCCCGGCCGCAGGAGGCCAGCAAAGCGTTCAGCTCCCCCTCCTGGTCGGAAAGAGCGGTGTCCAACTCCTCCAGGCGGAAGGGGTCGATGTCCTCGTCGGGGTAGTCCAGCACGGCGTGGAAGTGGGCCATCACGTCCACCAGGGCGGAGTAGATATCCCCGATCCTTTTCGACAGCGCCCCGGCCAGCTGGCCCGCCGC
>OFFK01002807.1_pt1 | contig 10198 bp, 9 predicted proteins | sample 1521361 | NCBI WGS metagenome assembly OFFK01 (sample SAMEA3504096, study PRJEB24116) | mouse gut metagenome | biome: mouse gut; feature: mouse-associated habitat; material: faeces | place: Denmark | collected 2011
TATGGCGTTTTGGGGAACCAGCGCCTACCTGGGCTGGAGTGCGGGAGATTTCGCGGAGTAGCTATTGACTAGTCAATTCTTTTGATTTAAGCATGCCGTATGGATACGTATGAATCATTAGGCTTTTTGTTAAACAGAGCGTCACATGCATTGGCAAAGGCACTGAGAATTGTTCTGGAAAGATATGCCGTCGATTTGCCGCACTCTCAGTTTGTCATGCTTCGTTTGCTGTATTACAAGGATGGTCTGAGCCAACAGGAGATTGCCGCTTTATTATGCAAAGATGCGGCGGCAATAAAGAGAACCATAGATAATTTGAAGAAAAGGGGGTTAGTTGAACGGGTCCATGTCTCAAAGGCAAAGAACAGTATTCATATAACCAGGCAAGGGCGGCTCTTGATGTCCGAGCTGCTGAAACACGTTGATGAAGTTCTTGTTCCATTACTGAATGGCATTGATGCGGATGAATATGAAATCGCAATACGTTTCTTGCGGTGCATATATGAAAATTCAAAAACTATTGAATAAACAGAGGTACGGAAATGAAAAAAATCTCTCCGAAGGGAATGAAAATATTGAAGACTGTTCACCTTCTATCCTCAATGATGTGGGTAGTTGGCGTCATTTCAATGGGGGTGGCAGGTGTTATTAGTCCGGAGTCGGGTGACGAACTGCATATGATGTTGTCTGTCAACAGGCATATTGATGATATTCTGGTGATACCTGGGGCCATTATAACTCTTATTACGGGTTTAATATATGGAGTTTGTACAAATTGGGGATTTTTTAAACATACATGGATAACGGTAAAATGGATTGCGGCCATGGCTGTGACAATAGCCGGAACTTTTTACTTCAACGTAAAAATGGAGAGATGTGTTGAAATTACAGCACTGTCACGTGATACGGCATTAACCAACCCGGAGTTGCTGGGAAATATGCAGATTACCCTGACAGGAACGTGTTTTCAAGCCGCTGTACTTGTCGCTTTGGTGGTTATTTCAGTGTTTAAGCCGTGGAAGAAAAAAGTGATCTGTCTGTAAAGCGGATATAGCCTTTTGCCCTGCAAAAAGCTTCAGGAATCGCGCCGTGCCCGTAAAGGCAACTTCACAGGCACGGCGCACAAGGCGATAACGCCTACGCGGCGGGCAGCACTGCGCCTTCGTACGTTTTGATCATGTATTCCTTGACCTGATCGCTTTTCAGGGCCTTGAGAAGAGCCTGAATTTCGGGGCGCTGTTCGTCGCCCTTGCGCACGGCGACGATATTGGCGTATGTGGCGGCGGCAATGGAGTCAGCGGCTTCGGCGGCCAGAGCGTCCTTCACCTTGAGCCCGCCGAGAATGGCGTAGTTGCCGTTGATGACCGCGATATCCACGTCAGGCAGCGCGCGCACCAGCTGTGCGGCTTCCAGTTCTTCGATCTTGAGGTTCCTGGGGTTTTCCACGATGTCGCGGCGGGTGGCGGTGAGTCCGGCCCCGTCCTTCAGCTTGATCAGGCCCTGATCCTGAAGCAGAAGCAGCGCGCGGGCCTCATTGGTGGTGTCATTGGGCACGGCCACAATGGCCTTTTCCTTGAGGGCGGCAAGGTCCTTGCTCCTGCCCGCGTAGATGCCGAAAGGCTCGTAATGCACCGCGCCGATGGAAACGAGGTTCACGCCCTTTTCCTTCACGAAGTCGTCGAGGTAGGGCTTGTGCTGGAAGTAATTGGCGTCCAGCTCCTTGCCGTCCAGAGCCATGTTGGGCTGGACATAATCGGCGTATTCCACGATCTTGATTTCGTAGCCCTGGGGCTTGAGCACCTCATTGGCCACTTTCAGAAGTTCAGCATGGGGCGTGGGGGACGCGCCCACCTTGATTTTGACGGTTTCGGCTCCGGCCAGGGAAGGAAGAGCCAGAGCGGCGCACAGCAGGGCGGCGGCAAGTTTTTTCATCGCAGAAATCCTTTGTTTCGTCTTCCGGTGAACGGCGCGCCGCACAAGCGCGGCAAGGAGGAAGACACTCAAGGAATGCCTTTTTCCGGGGAGAAAGAAAAGAGTTTTTTCTATCCGTTCAGAGCACGCTGTTCAGCGTTTCTACAATTCCCTTCCAAGATCAGCCCCTTCGCGTATGGCATAGAGGACATCGCCGATGTTGCGGCAATCTCCGATCCTGCGGTAAGAGACGCCTTGTGCTTCCAGAACGGGAACCAGATCAGCGGCCGGGCGCACACCGACGGCCAGAACTACCGTATCGGCGGGCAATTCCACAAAGGCATTGCGGAAGGATACGGCGGCCCCCCTGCGCGTGATTTCCAGCAGCGGGGTACGGGGATACATCTTTACCCCGGCTTCCGCGAGCATGCTGACGTATTTTCCTCCAAGGCGGGGATTTGTGCCGTGGGCGATATCCTCCATGTCTATGACGGAAACGTCGCGGCCTTCTCCCGCAAGAACAAGAGCCGCTTCCATGCCGACATAACGTCCGCCGACGACAACCACGCGGCCGCCGCAGTCACCCGCGCGGCCCATGATGACCTCATTGCCCTGGACTATCCGTGGCCCGCCGTTTTCCGGCCGTCGCACCGGAGGAAGACCTTGAGGCTCGGCGCCGGTGGCCAGAACCACAAAGTCCGGTCTGCGTGTTTTCAGCAGAGAGGCGTCAACACGGGTATTGCGGAAGACATGCACGCCTGCCTCGTCCATATCGCGGCGCAGCATGGGCAGAAGGCTCCGGTACGCCGCCTTGCAGGGCGCATGCGAGGCTGTCAGCCACTGTCCGCCCGTTTCCATTTCCTTTTCATACAGTTCCACGCAATGGCCGCGTCTGGCGAGAGTCGCCGCCGCCGTCATGCCGGCCGGGCCTCCGCCTATGACCATGATGCTGCGGGGAGTCCGCGCCGGAGAAAGCACGGCGTACGCAGGTTCGCGCAGTACGCCCGGATTGACGGTGCAGCTTACGCCGAACGGCGTGATATCCTTGCGGGAAGCGAAGCTCAGGCAGTTTACACAGCCGATGCAGGAACGGATATGCGCCTCGTCACCGGAGCGTACCTTTTCCACCCACAGGGGATCAGCCAGCAGCGGACGGCCCAATGCGATGAAATCCGCCAGTCCTTTTTGCAGGAAAGATTCCGCCAGTTCGGGCCTGCCGAGCTTTCCCATGCCGATCAAAGGCTTTTGCGTCACTTTGCGAGCTTCCGCCAGCAGCGGAGCAAAGACTCCTTCCGGCTGGAAATACCCCGCGGAAATATTCCACAATTTTTCCTGCGTCCCGCCAAGAACATGAAAGGCATCCGCCCCGGCCCGATCCAGAATGGATATGATCCGGCATCCTTCTTCCACCTGAAGCCCCAAATCTCCCAACAGATCGTCAACTGTCATACGGACTACAACAGGCATACCCCTGCCTGCTCCCCGTTTCATCGCCTCCAGCAGCTCACGGGCGAACCGGGCGCGGTTTTCCGTACTTCCCCCGTATTCGTCCGTACGTCTGTTGCTGTAAGGAGACATGAACATGCTCACAAGCTTGCCGGTACAGGCGTGGAGCTCAAGCAGATCGAACCCGGCCTGGGCCGCGCGCCTCGCGGCCAGTTCAAATTCCCTGACATAAATCTGTATTTCCTCAATGGTCAGAGCGTGGGGAACGGTGTCCTCATAGGCAAAACGCATGGCGGAGGGGGCTACGGTGCGAACGCCTTCGGCCATGCGGGTTCCTCTTGCTCCCATCTGGGCCATGGCTTTTGCCCCGGCGGCATGGATGCCGTCAACGATGCCTTTCAGATGGGGAACAAATGAATCTTCCGCAATGGAAGCGGAAAGACCGTAAGCGGAGTCTGCGGCCGGGCGGCTGACAAGGCCGGGGACAGTGATAAGCCCGGCCCCGTGTTCAGCGCGCATAAGCAGGGATTGCACCGCGGCATCGCTGAAATGGCCCTTGCCGTCGGATGAACGGAGAAGCATGGAACTGTAAATAATGCGGTTCTTCATTTCCACACGGCCGATGCCGCCGGGCTGGAACAGCGCCTGTCTCATATGTTTCTCCTGTTGAGGGGGTTCGGGGGGGAATCATTCCCCCCGACGGGGTACGGGGCAGCGCCCCGAAAAATCAACGAGCATTTTCAAAGAATACTCTAAACTGTCGTGCCGATGAGCCAGCCGGAATACATGGCATCCATGGCGTCGCCTATGCCGGAGCAGTCCCCCGCGGTGTGAATGTTCCATGGCCCCCCTTCCAGTTCCGCAAGAAGCGTTCTGTCGGGAACAGTGCCAATGGCTGTCACCACAGCCTCGGCGGGCAGCAGAAAGAGCCCTCCTCCATGACGTGCTTCCACACAATCAGAGGTGACGCGGAACAGCGCGCTGTGCGGATAAAGACGCACATCAAGCCGGACAAGAGCGTCAAAGAGGCCGGAGCGGAGACGGCTGATTGTCCCCTGCCCGATGTCGTTCATTTCGATCAGGGATACCTTTTTACCGGCCTCCGCCAGCAGACAGGCGGCTTCCATGCCGATATACCTTCCGCCGATGACCACAATGCGTTCCGCCCGGGGAAGATGTCCCTGAAGCACGTCCACGCCCTGCATGACGGGCATGGCTGAAGGCAGCAGATATTCCCTGCCCAAACTGCGGGGCAGGGCACCCGTGGCGACAATAATGTCATCAGGGCGCAGACGTTCCGCGAGTTCACGGGTGACGGGTTCCCCCAGGCGGATATCCACCCCGGCGGCTTCCAGCTCCCGGCGCAGGGAAGGAACAAGCGTGCGGTAATCCTCATGATGCGGCGGCATGCCCGCTATGCGCCACTGTCCGCCGAGTTCGGCGTTTTTTTCATGCAGAGAAACGCGATGTCCGCGTCTTGCCGCTTCGAGAGCGGCTTCCATACCGGCCGGCCCTCCTCCTGCCACCATGATGTTTCGGGGAGAAGAAGCCGGCACCGCGGGTGTGCCTTCGGAAAATGCGGCAGGATTCACAGTGCAGATGATCGGGCGATCCTTCAGCGCCGGTCTGCGGTTCCAGGTCTGGCAGTTCAGGCAGCAGACACAGCGCCGCACGTCGGCAAAGCGCCCTTCCTTCACTTTGCGGAGGTAATCATGATCCGCAAGCAAGGGTCTGCTGATCGCCACCAGATCAGCCGCTCCGGACTGAAGAATGTGTTCCGCCAGCTCCGGGGTATGAGCCTTGCCTCCAAGGATGACAGGCGTGTCCGGGAAATTGCGCTTGTAGCTCCGGGCAAGATCAAACAGCGGAACAGGGGGAATCATCCATGACGGCACGCCGTATTTCAGGCGTTCCTGCCCTCCTCCGCCCATGAGCAGCGCGCTGACGCCTCCCTCAATGAGCAGCCCCGCCTGTTCCATGGCAATTTCGGGCGAATGTCCTCCTTCCATGAAGTCGGAAGCATCGTAACGCATGATCATGGGAAAAGAGGCCGAGCTTTTCTGACGTATGGCGTCCATGACTTCAAGAAAATAGCGGACGCGGTTGCGGGCCGAACCTCCGTATTCATCGGTACGGCGGTTGCTGTGGGGAGAAAGGAACTGGGCCAGAAACTTTCCGCCGGATCCCTGAAGCGAGAAGCCGTCAAACCCGGCCCTGAAAAGCCTGGCTCCGGCCTGCGCATAACAGTCGCGGTAATGACGCATTTCCTCCTTCGTCATTTCCCGGGGTATTTTTCCGTCCCACGATCCGGCAACGGGAGAAGGGGCGACATTGTTGCCTTCAAGACGCGAGCCTGTGCCGCCGAGCTGAAGAAAGACCCTGCTTCCCTTCTCATGCAGGATATTCACCAGTCCGGCCAGCGGCTCAATGAAGGAATCATCCCACAGGGCAAGCCCCCGCTCCAGCCTGACGGCAGGCCAGGCGTATGCCTGCTGGACAATGACGATGCCGGGCGCGGTTTCTCCGGCGCAGGCCGCATGCCAGTTGAGAAGTTCTCTGGTCGCATAGCCGTCCGCATCCGCGGCTCTGGTCTGAATCGGAGTCTGCACGAAGCGGTTGCGCAGCTTCATGCCATGAAACATATATTCGGAAAATAACAGCGGATGTGCATCCATCATGTTGCTCCTTTGCGGAACACTCTGTCCGCCCTGTTTTTCATGCCATGCGAAAATGATGCCAACAGGATGTTGCAGAACTCCTTGACCGCCGGAGGCGCGAACATTAGCGAGCCAGCCGTGGATACATGCTGCCTTATCTCTGCTGTCGCCATTCGTAAGGCTCCTGCGTCGCCTAACGACTGCCGCTCGCCCGTGTGGAACACAGGCCGCTTTGCGGCAATGAATATTGCCGCCTGTGCCGGAATCAACACGGCGCTATGACAGAGCCTTTTACATCAGAATGCCTTCCGGCATGGATACCTGAAAGAGTTTGACAAAGATGATCCAGAGGCAGGGAATCGCGCATACCGTATAAAGCAGGGAATCGCGCAGCCTGCGCGGTACGGGAGTTTCCGGGTTTTGCCAGAGGTCGAGCACAAAGCTGGCCGCCATGAAGAAGAGAGCGGTGGAGGCGTAGAATCCCAGCAGGTTCATGCAGAAGAGATACCCAAGCAGCAGAGCAAGGGATGCGGCGGTCTTTTTCAGGTTGAGCCCCGCAAACGGGGCGGGCATGCCGGCATAAAGCGTACCGAAGAAGATGCAGCGCACAACATTGATCGCCATGCATCCGCCGATGACCAGCAGGACGATCTGCGGGAACAGGCGGCTGGTTTCCGGGTAGTCCCGAGCCATGCGGTAGAACCATGCCGCCGCCGCGATGACGGCAAGGCTCACGGCCAAATCCCAGCCCCGGTAGCCGCGCCAGGAGCCTTTTTCCGTACATTCTTCGGTCTTTTTGCCGCATGCCCGGGAAGCTCTGTAAAACTGCCATGCCTGCCATACAAGATACAGCGCTACAAGAAGCAGCATGCCTATGGCGATTTTGCGCGTGGCGAGGTAGGGGCCGATGCCGCCCAGGGCTCCGGCTATGGTCAGGCCTTCCAGCAGCGAGACTTCCATGGTGCTGCCGAGGAAGGCTCCCAGCACAATGGCCCCCATGTTGAACCCGAGGCGTATGGCAAAGAAGGCGCAGATGCCGAGCACGAGAAAAAAGGAGATGTCGAATTCCTGCCCGCGGGAGACGAACGCGCCAAGACAGCAGATGGTGATGACCACGGGAAAGAGCCGGGATGCGGAAACCTTGAGAATGCTCGCCAGGGAGCCGATGGTAACGGCTCCGAGAAAGAGCTGTACAAAAGAGCAGAGAAAAACCGCGGCTATCAGCAGATAGACGAGATCCGCCTCCTTGACCAGAAAGTTCGGGCCGGGCGTCATGCCGTGCAGAAAGATGGCCCCCATGTAGATGGCGGCAGCCGGGGAACCCGGTATGCCCAGGGAAAGCACAGGAATGAGCGAACCGCCCACCAGGGCGTTGTTGGCGGCTTCCGGAGCCACGATGCCTTCCTTTGCGCCTTTGCCGAATTCTTCCGGATGGCTGGAATACTTGCGGGCGGAAGTATAGGCGGCCATGCTGGCCACAGCGGCTCCCACGCCGGGCACAATGCCAATGAGTACGCCGAAAAGACCGGAACGGGCGACAATGCCGAGCATTTTCGGGTAAATGGCGGCAACGCATCTGCGGAACATGGAGAAGTTGGCGCTGATGGTGCAGTCTCCGAACTCCACCTTTTCCTGTCTGATATGCGCATTGAGGGCCAGGTTGATCATCTGCGGCACTGCGAACATCCCGAGCATGCCGCCGATGAGCGGAAGCCCGCCGATAAGAATGGGCACGTTGAAGTCAAAGCGGGAAACGCCATTGATGCTGTCCGCGCCGAACAGGGTGAAAAACAGGCCCAGCCCGGCGGAAGCGATGCCCTTGAGCATGTTGCCGCGCGCAATGGATCCGACCAGCAGCAGGCCTATGGCGGCGAGAATAAAGATTTCCCCGGCCCCGAACTTGAGGACGAACTTCCCGAGAACAGGCATGCACAGCAGCATCATGAAGCCGCCGAAGCAGCCGCCGCTGAACGAGGCGACATTGGAGAGCAGCAGGGCTTCCCGCGCATGGCCTTTCTGGGCCAGAGGATGCCCGTCAAAGGCTGTGATTACGGCGGCGGTGCCCGGAGTGTTGATGAGAATGGATGAAATGGAGCCGCCGTATTCCGCGCCCAGATAAATGCCGGTAAGGGCGATAAAGGCGGTGGAAGGTTCGATGCTGTAGGTGAGGGGAAGCACCAGAACCAGCCCCGTGGCCGCGCCGAAGCCGGGAAGGGCGCCAATGACAATGCCTATGGTGACGGAAATGAACATGGTCAGAATGTTCACTGGTTCCAGACAGCTGAGCAGAGCCTGCCCGATCAGTTCCAGCATGGTGTCCTCCGTGGGAAATCTGGAAGTAAGAATATCGGGATATTAAAAGCAAGATGTATGCCAAGAATCACGAATTCAAACCGCCGGAGGCGCGAGCGAGCAACACAATTTTACAATAATGCCTTCATGGCATGATTATTGCTTTAACATGGGAACTTTTTGGCAAAGACATCGTGCAAAACTCCGGCCGCGTTTCTCCGGCCGGGTTCAACACAGCAAACAGGAGGTTCCCCATGAAACGTCTGCTCAGCGCCGCCATGCTTTTTCTGGCGGCCGTCATGGCGTACGCCGCCCCGGCTCCGGCCCGTGCTGCTGATTATCCTTCAAAGACCATAACGATGATTTGCCCCTTTGGAGCGGGGTCGGGGGCGGATATCATCATTCGCCCTCTGATCCCCTATATGAAGGAAGCCCTGGGCACGGAAGTCGTCATGGACTACAAGGCCGGCGCGGCGGGGATTGTGGGCGCGAACTTCTTCATGACCACCCGCCCCGACGGGTATACGCTGCTTACCTACAATCAGCCTCATATCCTTCTGCAGGAACGCTTCATGAAAACGGCCTATGATACGGACGCGTTCGTTCCGCTGCTGGCCGTCACCTTCCGGCCTGACCATATTCTGGTCAACAAAAACGGCAGATTCAAGAGTGTGGATGATATCATGGCCTATGCCAAGGCCAACCCGGGCAAACTTACCGTGGGCACTGTGGGCGTGTATTCCGGCAACCATCTCACCTATGCCCTGCTGGAACGCGAATGGGGCAAACAGGGCATCAGGATGACCCGTGTTCCCTTTGAATCCGGCGGCAAGATGATTTCCGCCCTGATCGGAGAGCAGGTGGACATGGCGCTTTCCGGCATCACCTGGACGGCCAACTATGAAGATGTCGTTTCCCTCGCGTCCTGCACGGAAAAGCAGGAAGTTGAAGGTATTCCCACGTTGAAATCCATGGGTTACGATGTCTATGGTTCCTATACGTCCAACTATATTTTCGCGCACAGGAAGGCCCCCAAAGAAGTAATCGATTTTCTGCGCGAGCGGCTTGCCACTCTGAAGGGAAATGAAGCTCTGAACGCGGATCTGGTGAAATCCGGCGTGGAGCCCACCATATTCACCGCGGAGGAAGCGGAAGCCCTGAATGCCCAGTTTATCAGGAACATAGACAGCGTTTCCGATCTGCTGCAAAAGAAGAACTGATCGCACCCGTGATATCGGCCGCGCAAGCGGAGAAAGGCCCGGTATTCTCCGGGCCTTTTTTCTATCTGACAGTGAGAAAATTTCTCATAAATTTTCTCACTGTATCATGGGTTATTCAGGGAAGCCTGTCGGGCGAGGCCGGGAAAGGCGGACGCAAAGAGCGAAGAACCTGCGGACGGCAGGGCGCGCTATGGCACGCACTTTGCAAAAGACTGAAGAAAGCGGGAAATTCCCGTGGAATATCCGATACGCGGATGTTCCGTCACAAAAAACTCTGGAAAAAACGCTGGAGGTTCGCATGCCGCCAATCATAGATCCGGAAAAGTGCACGGGCTGCGGCACCTGCGCGCAGATTTGCCCGGTGCAGGTGTTCCGTTTCCATCGTGCCGAGGAAAAGACGCCGCGTCCCGTCTTCGGCGAGGAATGCTGGCACTGCAACTGCTGCGTGGAGGATTGTCCCGCCGGAGCTATTCGCCTTCGTGTGCCCGTGCCGTACATGATGGTTCATGTGGATGCGGATACGCTCAAACCCGCGAGGAGCCGTCATGATGGAAACTAAAAACGTGTACGAGGCTGATGTTCTGGTGGTGGGCGGCGGCGTGGCCGGACTTATGGCCGCCATTGCCGCGGGGGAAAAGGGGGCGCGGGTTCTGGGGGCCGAAAAGGCCGATT
>OFFK01002809.1_pt1 | contig 10192 bp, 7 predicted proteins | sample 1521361 | NCBI WGS metagenome assembly OFFK01 (sample SAMEA3504096, study PRJEB24116) | mouse gut metagenome | biome: mouse gut; feature: mouse-associated habitat; material: faeces | place: Denmark | collected 2011
CGGCTGGCGACGGCCCTTGAAATCTATGTGTCCGGCTCCCTGAACATCTTCAACCCCCGGCCCAACGTGGGCTACCAGAACGGCAAGCTGCGCAACAGCCGCGTGCGCGACACGCACGAGCCGATCGCCATGCTGACCTACAACTGGGACATCGACGAGCGCACGCGCCTCCAGGCCGCGGCCGCATTCCGCTTCGGCTACAACGGCTACTCGGCGCTCACATGGCGCGACGGTGCCGATCCGCGTCCGGACTACTACCGCGCGATGCCTTCGTACCAGCTTTTCCGCTGGGCCCAGAGCGAGACGCCCGAGAGTTCGGAGACCTACCTGAACAACTACCGCGAGATCCTGCGCACGTGGACCGGCCGCATGGACTGGGACGGCTTCTACCGCACCAACATGCAGACCGACCCCGCATCTGCGGGCGGCATGTCGGCCGCAGCGCCGGGTTCGCACTTCTCGAACACGATCATCGAGGAGCGCCACACCGACCAGCTCGACTTCAACTTCGCGGCTTCGGTGGCGCACACGTTCCGCAACAATACGCGTCTGGTGGGCGGTCTGCGCGCCCGCATCAACCGCACGGAGTACTACGACGAGGTGAAGGACCTGCTGGGCGGCGACTTCTGGCTCGACGTGGACAAGTTCGCCATGCGCGACCTGGGCGAGAGCGTGCTCGCATACCAGAACGACCTCGACTACTACTACCGCCACGGCCACGCCAAGATGGCCAAGGAGGGTGACAAGATTTCGTACGACTACTACGCCAACCTGCGCGATGCGCGGCTGTGGGCGCTCTACGGCTTCTCGTTCGGCGGGTTCCATGCCGAGCTGGGCGGCGAGCTGGGCTACACGGCCATGTGGCGCAACGGTCTGTGGCGCAAGGGTCTCTTCCCCAATGACTCTTTCGGCGACTCGGAGACGCTCGACTACCTCACCTACCGCGTGAAGGGCAGCTTCGCCTACCGCTTCTCGGGAGCCCATGCGCTGACGGCCAACGTTCTGATGATGCAGGATGCGCCCAAGTTCCAGTCGGCTTTCGTGTCGGCCCGCACCCGCAACCAGGTGACGCCCGGACTGACGGCCGAGAAGATCTTCGGCGCCGAGCTGAGCTACGACCTCAACCTGCCCTACATCAAGGCGCGTCTGTCGGGATTCTACACCTCGATGGCCGACATGTCGAAGGTCATCTCGTTCTACGACGACACGGAGAACAGTTTCACGAACTTCGCCATGAGCGGCATCGACAAACGCTACTACGGCCTTGAGTTGGGCGTGCAGGTGCCCATCTGGAACGGCATCGCGTTCAACGGCGCCCTGAGCTGGGGCGACTTCCGCTATACGTCGAACCCCCACTTCGTGCAGCTGGCCGACAACAGCGCGACGGTGCGCCTGGAGTCGGACGTGTACTGGAAGAACTTCCACGTGGAGAGCACGCCGCAGCTGGCCGCCAACGTCGGCCTGAGCTACCGCGGCCCCCACAGCTGGTTCGCGGGCGTGGATTGCAACATCTACGCTAACAACTACCTGTCGATGAACCCGTTCTATCGCACGGGCGCCGCCATCGCGTCGTATGTCGAGGCCAGCGGTCCGCTGGACATCCAGGCCATCGACTACATCCGTCATCAGGAGAAGTTCGGCACGGCATGCGTCGTGAACGCCAACGTGGGCAAGAGCTGGTACATCCACCGCATCTACACGCTCGGCTTCAGCCTCGAAGTGAAGAACCTGCTCAACTCGCAGGATTTCCGCACCGGCGGCTACGAGCAGATGCGCATGTACAAGAGCCGCCAGACGGACGGCTCGACGCGCTACACCCGCTTCCCGGCCAAGTATTTCTACATGCTGGGCACGACCTATTACCTGAACGTATACTTCCGCTTCTGATTCCCGAAATACGATTAACGCATGAAGAGTATGAAAACATTCAAAATAGTACTGACGGCGGTGACGGCGGCGCTGCTCGCGGCCTGCTACAACGACTTCGACGAGCCGTCGCCGGCCAAACCCTACACCGATGCCGACATCGAGGCCATGGGTGCCGAGCACATCTCGATCGCCGACATGAAACGGGAGTACTTCATCGACAAGTTCGGCGGTCTGAGCGGCACGGGAAGCAATTCGAGCTGGAGCAACACGAAGTATTACCGCTTCGAGGAGAACCTTTACATCAAGGGCAAGGTGATTTCGAACGACGAGGAGGGCAACATCTTCAAGTCGCTGTTCCTCTACGACGGCACCGGAGCCATCGAGGTGCGCCTGACCAACGGCAACTACCTCAAGTACCACATGGGCGACTACAACGAGGCGCGGACCGAGATCCCGTCGCAGTGGGTCTACGTGCTGCTCAAGGACCTCTACATCGGCAACTACCGCATGATGCTCAGCATCGGCAACGGTCCCACGGACGGCTATAATGCGGTGGGCGACCATAAGTTCTACGCCAATTCGAACATCGAGCTGGCGCCGCAGATCGCTGCGCACGTCTTCCCGGGCGAGCCCGCCACGCTGGTCGTGGGCGAGGACATCAAGGTGGTGAACAGTACGAACTACACGGAACTGGGCGAGGCGGACTTCGGACGTCTGGTCCGTTTCGAGAAGATCGCATGCCACTATGCGGGCGTGGAGAACCAGAACGGTGTAACTCCCGCGCCGCTGCGCAACGGCCGCTACGACCAGATCTACCCGAGCTGGATCTACACCGACATCCGTCCGATCGTCAATAAGGCGTGGTACAAGTGGGCGTTCAGCAATCCGCTGGAGAGCACCAACCTCTACGGTTCGGTCTGCTTCGTCTACAACCCTGAGCCGCACTACACGTCGGACAAGGGCGTCTACATGGTCCGCACGAGCGGTTATTCGCGTTTCGCGGGCCGCAACGTCGTGCGCGACGGCGCGGAAGGCACCATTACGGGCATCTACGGTATCTACTCGAAGGACAGCGACTACAAGGGCGGTCCGAACGACTATGCCACCTACCAGATTTCGCTCAACCGCTTCTCCGACCTGGAGTTCGCCGAGGAGGACTTCCTCACGGACGAGGAGGTATTGCAGCTGACGCCTCCCGATTCCTATATTACGCCCGATGTGGACGACAACGTGGATGAGGGATAACCGCTCGCGAACGTTTCCTATCGGAGGCTCAGGCTCTTAGGCCGGAGCCTCCGTTGTTTTTGTTCCGGGCGGTTGGCCGGGCTGTGCGGCAGCGGTCGTGCCGTGTCACGGCCCGGGTGTTGCGGGGAAGCCGGTCGAGAGCAGTGCGCGGCGCAGGGCGCTTACGGCCTGCGACCGTTCGTTTTTGTAGCGGGAGCCCTACAGTCCGGTACGGTCGTGGTGGCGGTTCGGCAGAATGGTGCGGTCTTTCGTGCTTCCCGGCAGCGGTAGCGGCGTGGTACGAATCTTGCTTTGGGGGAGATGGAAAATTAACCAACACTATTTTAGCGTGAAAACAATACTTTTTACTCTCGCTTTGCCTGCCGCATTGTGTGCCGCTACGGGTGCTGCGGCTCAGAACCGGGTTACGATGCCGGTGCCGAAGGCGGATTCCGTATTCGTGTCGGAGAATACCGAGGGCGACTACCTCGTCCGCAAGTACGAGGTGCGCAACGATGCCGACACGGGGTATGAACTTTTCTATCCGATCAGCAATTCCACGCTCAACGCGTCGTTCGACGACAATGCCCGTTCGATGGAGAGCCTCGGAGCCTTCCTCGCCTCGTTCGAGGGCGATTCGCCGCTGACCATGCGCCGCATCACCATCACGGGTTACGCCTCGCCCGACGGTCCCGTGGCACTCAACCGCCGCCTTGCCGAAGGACGTGCGAAGAGCCTCAGGAACTATGTGGACAAGAAGTTCGACCTGTCGAAGAAGTATACGGTGCATATCGATGCCGTGCCGCTCGACTGGAATGCCGCACGCGAGGCCGTTGCCGCATCGTCGGTGCCCGAGCGCGAGGCCGTGCTGCGCATCATCGACCGCCGCGATGCCGTGACTGCTAAGTCGGCCGAGCTGAAAGCCATGCCGGAGGTGTGGAACTATTTGGCAGCCAATATTCTGCCGTCGTTCCGCTATGCGGACATCACCTTCGAGTACACCGATCGACGGCTCGTGGAGCAGCGCACGCTCATCCCGCGTCCGGAACCCGAGATCGTCGTGATCGAGGAGGAGCCCTGCGACCCGTGCTGCTGTGTGGATACCGAGGCCGCGATTTCGGGACTCATCGTCGAAATGCCCGACGTGCCGTCGGATTTCTGATCCGGGCCTCTGACGGTCCTGGTGCGGAGCATCGCTGCGGGCGGTGCTCCGCATCTTTTCGTATCGGCGGGGGCGGTCCGCATGCGGATGTCCGGAGCGGTAGCTGCGTGCGGACGCATGGTCCGCTGTCGGGTCCACGGGCGGCGACCGATGCGGCGGCTGTTCGTATTGTTCGTGCGGAGTTTTCGCGGGATGCAGTTGCTTATTCCGGATGCTTTTGCTATCTTTGTCACGGGAAATTTCAAATCCGAAAAGATATGGCGAATTTAAGAAATCTGAAGAAAGAGATCGACTACTGCCTGGAGGAGGTGGTGTTCGATTGCGATATGGCGATCTGCTTCCAGCCGACCAAAGAGAAGGAGATCTTCGGGCTGATGCAGGAGGCCGTAGCTGTGCGCAATGCACTCTACACCAAGGCCAATAATCCCGCCGAGCCCCACAACGCATCGCTCGTGCGCAAGCACTACGCAGCACTCCGCCGCGAGATGTCGGAGGCTTACGGTCAGTTGTTCGAGAAGCTGAGCGAGATCAACAAGTAAGCCGGGGAGCTTCCCGGTATCAGGAATCGTCGTCTTCCCCTGCGGGGGTGGACGACGTTTTCGTTTCGCCGCTTCGGGAAACGAAACGGTGGAAACGTCCGGTTGGCCGGATCGGCCGTAGAGGAGCGTGGGAAAGGTGTCCGTTGCGGCGGAAGCCACTCAGCATATTCAATCGTCGCGGTGGAATGGCAGGGACATCCGGCCGGACCGGTCGGCGCGAGAACCGCCCGCCTGCTTCGATGCGGGGTTTTCGGAAATTTCAGCCGATGGGTTCGAATTGCAGGGATCATACGGTCCGATCGGTCGGGGCGGGAACGACAGAACCAGTCGGCGGGATGTGCGGACCGGCGGGCCGCTTTGCAGAGACTTGCAGAAAACTCAGCCGGCTGCGGTAAAAAGCCCGCAGGAAGTTTGCCCTGATTGTGGGCTTTCGTTCGGATGCGGTGCGGGATGCGCGGAACGTCTGGCCCGCTCGGGTGTTCGTCTTTCTGCCCGATTCGGTACGAGTTGCGGTACGATTCCGGCCGGCTGCGGTCGTACTGCAAAGCGAGGGGCTGCTGTCAGGACTTTCCGGGGGCGTCAGTCGGTGACCGTGCGGCGGAAGAGGGCCTCCGGATAGCGCACGTCGCTCAGAAAAAGGCCTTGTGCGGGGGCGCTGCTGCTCGCGCGTGCGAGGTCGCGGCTTTCGATGATCGCGCGGAACTCCTCGGGGGTGTAGCGTCCGCGCCCCACATCGACCAGCGTGCCGACCACGGCCCGCACCATGTTGCGCAGGAAGCGGTCGGCGCGGATCGTGAACCGCAGGGTGCCGTCACGCTCCGTCGTCCAGGCCGCATGGTCGATGCGGCAGATGTTGGTGCGGTTGTTCGAGTTGAGTTTGGCGAAAGAGGTGAAATCCTCGTATTCGAGCAATGCGGCTGCGGCCCGGTTCATGCGTTCCGTGTCGAGCGGCACGTAGTATTGCCACGACGTGTCGCGCGTGAAAGGGTTCTTGCGGGGCGAGACGATGTAGCGGTATTCGCGGCTCAGGGCGCTGAAGCGCGCGTGCGCCTCGTCGTTCACCGGCGCGATCGACCGCAGCGCCACGCATTCCGGCAGCAGGAGATTGGCTTTGTAGACCGTGTGCGCGGGGTCGGGCAGGGGAGTCTCCGTGTCGAAGTGGGCCACGTAGTAGAGGGCATGCACTCCCGTGTCGGTGCGTCCGGCGCCCGTAATCGCGATTTCGCGCCGCAGCAGGGTAGAGAGCGCCTGTTCTATGGTCTGTTGCACCGACGGCCGGTCGGTCTGGCGCTGCCATCCGCAGAATGCCGAGCCGTTGTATTGCAGTTCGATGAAGTATCTCATAATGTGGTTGCCGGATGTTCGTGCCGCCCGGCCGGGGACTCCGGACCGCAGGTCTCGAAAACGAAACATACCGCCCGCGCGGGCACGAATGCCGCCTTGCGACCGGTGTGTTCCGAAAAAAAAGCGCTCCGCACCGGCGGATTTCCGGATGCGGAGCGCGGGGGTGTGCTATCGACGCGGTTTGATGTTCAGACGCACGGGACGGATCATGTTCTCGGGTTTGAGAATCTCGTCCAGCTCCTCCTTCGAGAGGATGCCGTGCTCCAGTACCAGCTCGTATACGCCGCGACCCGTTTCGAGGGCCTCCTTGGCGATCTTCGTCGAGTTCTTGTAGCCGATGATCGGGTTGAGGGCCGTCACGACGCCGATGCTCTCGTGGATGTAGCGGCGGCAGCGCTCCTCGTTGGCCGTGATGCCGTCGATGCAGCGGATGCGCAGCGTGTCGAAGCCGTTTGCGAGCAGGTCGGCCGACTCGAAGCAGCACTGGGCCATTACGGGCTCCATGGCGTTGAGCTCCATCTGTGCGGCCTCGTTGCACATCGTCACGCACAGTTCGTTGCCGATCACCTTGTATGCGATCTGGTTCATCACCTCCGGAATCACGGGGTTCACCTTGCCGGGCATGATCGACGATCCGGGCTGGCGTGCGGGGAGGTTGAACTCGCCCAGACCGCAGCGCGGACCCGAAGCCAGCAGACGCAGGTCGTTGCAGATCTTGTTCATCTTGGTGGCGATGCGCTTCATGGCTGCGGCATAGCCCACCATGCACGACGTATCGGACGTGGCGCCCACCAGGTCTTCGGCCAGGCGGATGTTCCAGCCGGTGATCTCGGCGATGGCCTGCGTGCAGCGCTCGGCGTAGCCCGGAACGGCGCAGATGCCCGTGCCGATGGCCGTGGCGCCCATGTTGATCGTCAGGAACTCCTCGGCTGCGTGGTCGAGGTTGGCGATCTCGTCCTTGAGGATGCTGGCGAAGCCGTGGAACGTCTGACCGAGGGTCATGGGCACGGCGTCTTCGAGCTGCGTGCGGCCCATCTTCAGGATGTGGGCGAACTCCTCGGCCTTGCGCATGAACGAGTCGATCAGCGCCTGGTAGTGCTCCTTGAGCTTGAGGTGCGTGGCGTAGAGACCCATGTGGATGGCCGACGGATAGGCGTCGTTGGTCGATTGCGAGCAGTTCACGTGGTCGTTGGGCGAGCAGAACTGGTATTCGCCGCGCTCGTGGCCCATGATTTCGAGGGCGCGGTTGGCGATCACTTCGTTGGCGTTCATGTTGGTGGTCGTGCCCGCACCGCCCTGGATCATGTCCACGGGGAAGAACTCGTGGTGCTTGCCCTCCATGATCTCGCGGCATGCCTGTGCGATGGCCTCGTACTGCTCGTCGGTGAGCAGCCCCAGCTCGTGGTTGGCGATGGCTGCGCCCAGTTTCACGATGGCCAGACCGTTCACGAAGAGGGGATACTGGTCCAGACGGAACGAGCTGATGGGGAAATTCTCCAGGCCGCGCAGCGTCTGCACGCCGTAGAGTACGTCGCAGGGAACCTCCACGCTGCCGAGCAGGTCGCTCTCGGTGCGCGTTTTTACATTTTGGTTAGTGCTCATGATACTGTATGTTGTATTTTAAATGGTATGCTTTCGATTCGAAACCGTTTGATCCGATAAAAGTATTGATTTTTTTTCAAACTCCCAATTTTTCGGAACTATTTTTTATTTCGGCTGCGTTTTCGTATCTTTGCGTAAATTTATTTCGACATGAAAGCAGCCATCGTAGGATATGGAAAAATGGGGCGCGAGATCGAGAAAATACTCCTCGAACGCGGCCACGAAATCGTATTGCGCATCGACGCGGAGAACGCTTCGGAGCTTACGCCCGAGCGTCTGGCCGCGGCGGATGTCGCGCTGGAGTTCACCATGCCGGAGACGGCCTATGCGAACATCCGCGCCTGCATTCTCGCCCGCACGCCCGTCGTGAGCGGCACGACGGGGTGGACGGCGCGTCTGGGCGAGCTGGAGAAGCTGTGCCGCGAGCGTCGCTCGGCGCTTTTCTATGCCTCGAATTTCAGCCTGGGCGTCAATCTGCTGTTCCGCCTGAACCGGCAGCTGGCCGCCATGATCGACCGCGTGTCGGGCTACGACGTCCGCATCGAGGAGGTGCACCACATCCAGAAGAAGGATGCGCCCAGCGGCACGGCCATCACGCTCGCCGAGGGGATCATCGGAGAGCTCGGCGCCAAGAACGGCTGGGTGAACGACGAACATGCCCCCGCGGACCGCATCGCGTCCGGCGGTGCGCGAAGGGACGGTGCCGGGCACCCACACCGTGACCTACGAGTCGGAGGACGACATTCTGGAGCTGCGGCATACGATAAAGAACCGCCGTACGTTGGCTATGGGAGCCGTCGTGGCGGCGGAGTTCCTCTGCGGCAAGGAGGGGGTTTACACGATGGACGACCTGTTGAAATAGTACGTCATGCAGAAGATCAAGGCTTTTTTCCGAAACAAATGGACGGGGTTCGTGCTCGCATCGGCGGTGTGGACGCTCTGGTTCGTGGTCTGGACGGGTAACTGGTGGATGCTGCTGGGCATTCCGGTGCTCTACGACCTCTACATTACGGGGTGGTTCCGGCGCCGCGTGTGGTCGCGCAATGCCGAGTGGTGCCGCCGCAGTGCGGTCTACCGCACGGCGTACGAATGGGTGAACGCCATCCTCTTCGCCACGGTGGTGGCCACGCTGGTTCACATCTATGTCTTCCAGATGTACGTGATTCCCACCTCGTCGATGGAGAAGACGCTGCTGGTGGGCGACTACCTCTACGTGAGCAAGGTCACCTACGGGCCCCAGATGCCCAATACGCCCCTGTCTTTCCCCTTCGTGCACCATACGATGCCCTTCTCGCAGACGCGGCCTTCGTTCTCCGATGCCGTGCAGTGGCCCTACCGCCGTCTGCGCGGCCTGCGACGCATCGAGCGCAACGACGTGGTGGTCTTCAACTTCCCGGCGGGCGACACGGTGCTGCTCGAAAACCAGGCGGTGACCTACTACGACGTGCTGCGCAGCTACTGCCAGACCTACGGCGACGCCGAGGGACGCCGCCGCCTGTTTGCGGAACATACGGTCGCGGCCCGTCCGGTGGACAAGCGTGAGAACTACATCAAGCGCTGCGTGGCCCTTCCGGGCGACACGCTGCGTGTAGTGAACGGCGAGGTGTGGATCGACGGCGTGCGCCGGGAGCCCGTGCCCGAGCGGCAGTTCTCCTACGTCGTACAGACTTCGGCACCCTTTTCGCAGTATGCCATCGCCAACCTCGGGGTAACGGAGTACAGCGGCAACGGATCGTCCTACTACATGATGCTCACCGACGAGAACGCCCGCCGCGTGGAGGCGATGAACAACGTGGTTTCGATCCGCCGCTATTCGGCGGGTCCCAACAGCGACGTCTATCCCCAGCCGGCGGTGCCGCTCTGGAGCCAGGACAACTACGGTCCCGTGTGGATTCCGGCGCGCGGGGCGCAGATCGAGCTCACGGAGTGGAATGCGGCGCTCTACGGCCGCATCATCGAGGCATACGAGGGGCACCGTCTCGAACGCGACGGCGACCGCTTCCTCATCGACGGCGAACCGGCCGACACCTATACTTTCGCGATGGACTACTACTGGATGATGGGCGACAACCGCCACAATTCGGCCGACTCGCGCTTCTGGGGCTTCGTACCCGAAGACCACATCGTGGGCAAGGCCTCGTTCGTATGGCTGTCGCTGGAAGCGAACAAATCGTTCCCGGCGAACATCCGCTGGCGGCGGCTTTTCCGAAAAGTGAGGTAGGAAGTGGCCGAAGACACCTATCTGACCCTCGAAGCGGCGGCCGAAGCGGCGTCGCGCGAACAGAGCAGCAAATTCCTGGCCTACGCATACCCGGTACGGACCGAAGAAGAAATCCGCGAACACCTGGACGCCCTGCGCAAACGCCATTTCGATGCGACCCACCACTGCTATGCGTGGCGGCTGGGACCGCGGGGCGAACGCTGGCGCGCCAACGATGACGGCGAACCCTCG
>OFFK01002810.1_pt1 | contig 10189 bp, 12 predicted proteins | sample 1521361 | NCBI WGS metagenome assembly OFFK01 (sample SAMEA3504096, study PRJEB24116) | mouse gut metagenome | biome: mouse gut; feature: mouse-associated habitat; material: faeces | place: Denmark | collected 2011
GGTGGAGGTCCACAACGACCCGCCCTGCGCCAAGTGCGACGGGGCCCAGTCCCTGACGCCGGAGAAGTTCCGGCACCTGATGGGCAGGCTGGACCCCCTCATCGGGCTCATGGGGAAGAAGCTGGTCTGACACTGAGAAAGGAGCATCATCATGGCAAAATTGGAACGCACCCTCACCGGGGATTTTGATGACATTCTGTGGCGGCTGGACCAGGCCGTGCTGAACGGAAGTATGTCCGCCACATTGGAGGACCGCTCGGACTTCTCCATCGGCCCTGTCCAGGTGTCGGTGCGGATGTACGAGCGGTACAGCGCCCTGGGCGGCAACCGGGTGGCCATGTGCCTCACCCTGGCGGGGAAGGGGGACCGCCTCCGCCTCACCGCCATCACCGCCGGAGGCAGTCAGGCCATGTTTTTCAAGATGAACACCTTTGGCGAGGAGGCGTTTCTGGACACCCTGGCCAGGGTAGCGGACACGCTGTAAGGGGGATTGGCGATGAAAACGCTGACCGTGGCCATTCCGGGCCGGGAGTACGATATTTTGATCCAGCGGGGCCTACTCTCCCAGGCGGGGGAGCGGATCGGGGCCCTCCTGCCGAAAGCCCGGAAGCTGGCGGTGGTCACCGACACCAACGTTCACCCCCTCTACTACGACCGGGTCAAGGCCGGCCTGCGATCGGCCGGATTCCAGGTGGGGCTGTGCGTCATCCCCGCCGGGGAGAAAAGCAAGGACTCCGCCCACCTGGTGGAGCTGTGGGAATACCTGATGAAGTTCGGCCTCACCCGCACCGATGCCGTGGCGGCCCTGGGGGGCGGCGTGGTGGGGGACCTGGCGGGCTTCGCCGCCGCCACCATCCTCCGGGGGGTGCCTTTCGTTCAGATCCCCACCACCCTGCTCTCCCAGGTGGACTCCTCCGTGGGGGGCAAGGTGGCCGTGGACCTGGAGGCGGGCAAAAACCTGGCCGGGGCCTTCTACCAGCCCAAGCTGGTGCTCATGGACCCGGACACCCTGGACACGCTGGACGGCGATACCTTCGCCGGCGGCATGGCAGAGGTGGTCAAGTACGGCTGTATCTGGGACGCCGGCTTCTTCGATCTCCTGGCGGCCCGGCCCGCTCGAGAAGGGCTCACCACGAATATCGAACACATTTTGTATACTTGCTGCGATATAAAACGCCAAGTGGTCATGGAGGACGAGCTGGACACCGGCCTGCGGATGATCCTGAACTTCGGCCACACCCTGGGCCACGCCTACGAGCTGGCGGGGCATTATACCCAGTGGACCCACGGCCAGGCGGTGGCGGCGGGCATGTGCGCCGCGGCCAGACTGGGGGTCAAGCTGGGCGTCACGCCCCCGGACCTGCCCGGGCGCATTTCGGACGTCTGCGCCGCCCTGGGCCTGCCCACGTCCATCCCCTGCTCGATGGAGGACTACGCCGCCGCCATCGGCCTGGACAAAAAGAGCGCCGGGACGGACATCACCCTGATCCTGCTGGACAAAATGGGCCGCGCCGTCCCCCATAAAATGCCCCGGGAGGACCTGCTGGCGCTGTTGGAGGAGACGCTATGAACATCACCATCACTCCCGCGAAGCTATCCGGGACCGTCACCCCGCCGCCCTCCAAATCCCAGGCCCACCGCCTGCTCATCGCCGCCGCCCTGGCCCACGGGGAGAGCGTTATCACCAACATGGCCTTCCCCGACGACATCCGGGCCACCCTCCGCTGCCTGGAGGAGCTGGGGGCGGGCTTTGCCGTGGACGGCTCCACCGTCACCGTCCAGGGCATGGGGGCCAACGCCATGTCCCCCCTGCGGCGGCTGGCCCTCCCCCACCTGGACTGCGGGGAGAGCGGCTCCACCCTGCGGTTCCTGATCCCTGTGGCCCTGGCGGTGCGGGGGGGCGGCGTCTTCACGGGCCGGGGGCGGCTGATGGAGCGGCCCCTGAAGCCCTACTTCGACCTGTTCGACGAGAAGGGGATCGCCTACGAGCTGAAGGACAATACCCTCACCGTCTCCGGCCTGCTGGAGCCGGGGGAGTACCGGCTGCCCGGGGACGTGTCCTCCCAGTTCTTCACCGGGCTGCTGTTCGCCCTGCCCCTGCTCAACGGCCCGTCCGCCATCATCCCCACCTCCCCCCTGGAGAGCGAGGGCTACATTCAAATGACGCTCCGAGTCATGGCCCAATTCGGGGTGGAGCTGCCCGTCACCCTGTCCCTGCCCCCCCACTATCATCCCCAGGGAAACCAGACCTACCGGGCCGCAAACGCCGCCGTGGAGGCGGACTGGTCCCAGGCGGCATTTTGGTACGCCGCAGGCGCCCTTGGCAATCCGGTGGCCCCAGCTGGGATGGATCCCTATTCCCTCCAGGGCGACCGGGTGGTTATGGAGCAGCTATTGGCGCTGAGCGGGCCGGGGGATCTGGCGCTGGACGTGTCCGGCTGTCCCGATTTAGTCCCACCCCTGGCGGCGACAGCGGCCCTCCGGGCGGGCCGCGCCACCCGCCTGACCAACGCCGCCCGCCTGCGCCTCAAGGAGAGCGACCGGCTGGCGAGCGTGAGCCAGACCCTGAACGCCCTGGGGGCGGACGTGGAGGCGGGGCCGGACTGCCTCACCATCCGGGGCAGGGAGGCCCTGTCCGGCGGCGTGACGGTGGACAGCTGCAACGACCACCGGATCGCCATGATGGCCGCCATCGCCGCCACCCGCTGTATCAGGCCGATCACCATCACGGGGGCGGAATGCGTGGCCAAATCCTACCCCGATTTCTGGGAGGAGTATGAGCGGCTGGGCGGGAAGCTGGAACGGGGCCTGTAGGGGAGCACATTGTGCGCCCGCGTCCCGCCCAACCCGGCGGAACACCACAGGCGGACAGTGTCCGCCCCTACACCCAAACACGAGGAGACAGAGAAATGGACATCATCAAATTAGTGATTCCCACAGAGGAACAGTTAGACCAGGTCTGGGCCTACCGCCAGGAGTGCTTTGAGGCGGACAGCTCCATGGACGGCTGCGGCCCCCTGCGGTTCAACGAGAGCGTGGAGCAGTGGCTTTCGGACGTGCGCTCCTACGCCGACCCCGCCACCGTGCCGGAGGGGAAGGTGCAGGCCACCCAGTTCCTGGGCGTCCGGGAATCGGACGGGAAGCTGGTGGGAATGCTTCAGGTGCGGCACTATTTCAACGAGTATCTGGAGAAGTACGCGGGCCACATCGGCTACTCCACCCGGCCGGTTGAGCGGCGCAAGGGGTACGCCAGGGAGATGCTCCGGCTGGCCCTGCCCTTCTGCAAGAGCATCGGCATCGACCGGGTGCTCATCTCCTGCAAGCCGGACAACCCCGGCAGCCGCCGCACCATTTTGGCCAACGGCGGCGTGTACGAATCCACCGTCCACGAGCCGGAGGAGAACATTGATTTGGAGCGGTATTGGATCGCTCTGCCGTAGGGGCCGATGTCCCCATCGGCCCCGGTACTTCCATCCGCCCCGGTGTCCCATCCGCCCCATCGTTACAAACCGCGCAGGGCGGGCCGGTGAGGGTGGGTGAAGGGGGTGCGCCCAACGTCCGCCCCCTCATCCGCCACGGCTTGCGCCGTGCCGCCTTCCCCCCACAGGGGGGAAGGCTTGATAAGGAGGAGTTTACACCGCCATGAAATACACCATTTTCGGCGAATCCCACGGCCCCGCCATCGGCGTGGTGCTGGAGGGCGTGCCCCCCGGCCTGGCCCTGAACCTGGACGCCGTCCGGTTCGACCTGGCCCGCCGGGCCCCGGGCCGGAACGCCCTGTCCACCGCCCGCAAAGAGGCGGACGAGCCCCGCGTCCTGTCCGGCGTGTTTGAGGGCCGCACCACCGGGGCCCCCCTGTGCGCCGTCATGGAAAACACCGACGCCCGCTCGGGGGACTACGAAAAAACCAAGGATCTGGCCCGCCCCGGCCACGCCGACTACCCCGCCCACGTGCGCTACGGCGGCTTCCAGGACTACCGGGGGGGCGGGCACTTCTCCGGGCGGCTCACCGCGCCCCTGGTGTTCGCCGGGGGGGTGGCCAAGCAGCTCCTGGCCCAGCGGGGCATTTTCGTGGGTGCCCACATCTCCACCATCTACGGCGTCAACGACGACCCCCTGGAGGACTGGGACTCCCTCCGGGCCTGTGCCGCCAAGGACTTCCCCGTCCTCAGCGACGAAAAGGGGGCGGAGATGCGGGAGGCCATTTTAGAGGCGAAAAACGAGCAGGACTCCGTGGGCGGGGCCATCGAGTGCGGGGTGTTCGGCCTGCCCGCCGGGGCGGGCTCCCCCGACTTCGGCCGCAACGCCGAGGGGATCTTCTCCCAGTACCTGTTCGCGGTGCCCGCGGTGAAGGCGGTGGCCTTCGGGGCGGGGACGGCCTTCGCCCTCATGCGGGGCTCGGAGGCCAACGATCCGTTATTCGTGGACGACGACGGCTCCATCCGGGCAGAGCAGAACTGCGCCGGGGGGATCAACGGCGGCATCACCAACGGGATGCCCCTGGTGTTCGAGGCCACCCTGCGGCCCACTCCGTCCATCGGGCGGCGGCAGTTCACCGTGAACCTGGCGGCCCGCGAGAACGCCGAGCTGGAGCTGTCCGGGCGGCACGACCCCTGCGTGGTCCACCGGGCGGTGCCCGTCCTTGAGGCGGCGGCGGCGTTGGCGGCCTGTGAGCTGCTGGGGATTTAGGGCCTGTATTGCCCCTCTATTTCCCCTCGTGCAGATCCGCCCCGCGGGAGGGGCAAGCCCCTCCCCTACTCTTTTTCATTGGGTGATGATTATGGACTTAAAAAATCTGCGTCAAAGCGATGAAAACGTGGTCATTCTCCCCGGCGCGGCGGTGGTGGGGAACGTGTCCTTCGGCCCCGGCTGCTCGGTGTGGTTCAACGCCGTCCTCCGGGGGGACGGACAGCCCATCACCGTGGGGGCGGGCTGCAACATCCAGGACGGGGCCATCCTCCACTCGGACAAGTTCCCCACCATCCTGGGGGAGTACGTCACCGTGGGCCACGGGGCCATCGTCCACGGCTGCACCGTGGGGGACAACTCCACCATCGGCATGGGGGCCATCCTCCTCAACGGCGCGCGGGTGGGCAGAAACTGCATCGTGGGGGCGGGCGCGCTGGTCACCGGGAAGCTGGACGCGCCCGACGGCACCCTGGTGCTGGGCAATCCGGCCAAGGTGGTCCGGCCCCTTACCCCGGAGGAGATGGCCGGACTGCGCCCCGGCGCGGAGCACTATAGGGAGCTGAGGGAGGAATACCGCTGATGGACGGCTTGCAGGATCTGCGGGGGGAGATTGACGCCATCGACCGGCAGATGGTGGAGCTGTTCCGCCGCCGGATGGACGTGACGGCCCGGGTGGGCCAATACAAGCGGGAGCGGGGCATCCCGGTGCTGGACCAGGCCCGGGAGCGGCAGGTGCTCCAAAACAAGGGGGAGCTGGCGGGGGAGGAGCTGCGCCCCGCCGTCATCACCCTGTACCAGACGGTGATGGCCCTGTCCCGGCGGCAGCAGCGGGATCTGATGGGCCAGGGGGCGGACAACCCCGGCGTCCTGCGCTGGCAGAAGGCCCGGGACAATGCCCGCCGGCCCGTACCCGCCCCCCGGGTGGTGTACCAGGGGGAGCCGGGGGCGTACAGCGAGCAGGCCGCCCTGGACTTCTTCGGCCCCTCGGCAAACGCCGCCGGACTGGAGCAGTTTGAGGACTGCTTCCTGGCCCTGCGGGAGGGGCGGGCGGACTACGCCGTCCTGCCCATCGAGAACAGCTCCACCGGGGCTATCCGGCAGATCTACGACCTGCTCACCCAGTACGAATGTTACATGGTGGGGGAGACCACGGTGAAGGTGGAGCACTGCCTCATGGCCCTGCCGGGGGCCTCGCTGGACGCCATCACCCACGTCTATTCCCACGAGCAGGGCCTGTTTCAGTGCGAGCGGTTCCTGAACGCCCACCCCGCCTGGAAGCAGGTGCCCCAGGCGGACACGGCGGGCTCCGCCAAGCTGGTGGCGGACAGCGGCGACCTCACCCGCGCCGCCGTCTGCTCCGCCCGGGCGGCGGAGATCTACGGCCTGGACATACTGGCCCGGGGCATCAACCACAACAGCCGGAACACCACCCGGTTTGTGGTGGTGTCCCCCCGGCTGGAGCTGCGCCCCGGCGCGGACAAGATCAGCACCCTGTTCGTCCTGCCCCATGAGGCCGGGTCCCTCCACGAGATCCTCACCGTGTTCAACCTCCACGGGCTGAACCTGGTGAAGCTGGAATCCCGGCCCCTGCCGGAGCGGAGCTGGGAGTATCTGTTCTTCCTGGAGTTCACCGGACAGCCCGATGATCCGGCGGTCGGCGACGCCCTCCACGAGCTGGCCCAGACCACCGGGGAGTTCCGGGTGCTGGGCTGGTTCCCGTCCAATCTGTACAGGGTCTAAGAGCCTGTTTAAAATCTGGCGGAATGCCAGACAGGCGCAAATTTTTTCGCTGGGCAAGGCGATTTGACGCAGGAATACTTTGTGTATTTCCAGTCAAGTCAACGCGGCCCAGCGGAAAAAGATGTGCCGGGATGGCGTTTTGATAGATTTTAAACAGGCTCTAAGCCCTCCCCCCACAGGGGGGAGGGTGCCGGCCGGAGGCGGGCGGGGGAGGGGGCGGACGTTAGGCGTATCCTCATCCGTCACGGCTTCGCCGTGCCGCCTTCCCCCTTCCAGGGAGAAGGCCGAAAGGAGCATACCATGGAACGGAATATCGTTCTCATCGGCATGATGGGCTGCGGCAAGTCCACCGTGGGCGGGCTGCTGGCCCAACGGCTGGGCCGGGAGCCGGCGGACACCGACGCCTTCATTGAGCGGCGGCAGGGCCGCTCCATCCCGGACATATTCGCCCGGGACGGGGAGCCCGCCTTCCGGGCCATGGAGCTGGAGCTGTGCCGGGAGCTGTCCCGGCGGCGGGGGCTGGTGATCGCCTGCGGCGGCGGCCTGCCCCTCCAGGCGGAGGCCATCGCCGCCCTGAAGGAAAACGGCCTGGTGTTCTGGCTGGACCGGGACCCGGGGGAGACCTATGACGGGCTGGACCTGTCGGGCCGTCCCCTGGCCCAGGGGGGGCGGGAGGACTTCCTCCAACGCTATGAGCGGCGCGCCCCCGTTTACCGCCGCTGGGCGGACTACATCATCCCCTGCGGGGACGGCCCCCAGGAGGCTGAACGCCTGATTTCCACCATTTACTTGGAGGTGTCCCAGTCATGAAATTCCTCATTATCAACGGCCCCAACCTGAACCTGCTGGGCAGGCGGGAGCCGGGAATCTACGGCGATCAGAGCTACGAGGCCCTGTGCGCCCGCATCCGGGAGCACGCCGCCGCCCACCAATCCACGGCGGACTGCTTCCAGTCCAACCACGAGGGGGCCATCATCGACGCCATCCACGCCGCCGACGGGGTGTATGACGCCATCATCATCAACCCCGCCGCCTACACCCACTACAGCTACGCCATCCTGGACGCGCTGAAGGCGGTGGACGTGCCCGCCTACGAGGTGCACATCAGCCACATCGGCCAGCGGGAGCCCTTCCGGGCGGTGTCCGTCACCGCCCCCGCCTGCGTGGGCCAGCTCTGCGGCCACGGGTTTGACGGCTACCTCATGGCCATGGACCACTTTCTGGAGGGCAGAGGATGAGGCTCCAGGTCATCGGCGATCCGGTGCTCCACTCCAAGTCCCCCGTCCTCCACGGGGCCATGCTGTCCGCCCTGGGGCTGGACGCGGCCTATGACGCCCGGGTGGTGCGCCGGGGGGAGCTGCCGGACTACCTGCGCTGGGCCCGGGACCACGGGGTGGCGGGCTTCAACGCCACCATGCCCCACAAGGAGGACCTGCTCCCCCTGCTGGACGGCATGGACCCCGCCGCCCGCCTCACCGGGGCGGTGAACACCGTCTGCCTGCGGGAGGGGGCGTGGGTGGGCTTCAACACCGACGGGGCCGGGGCCTTGTCCGCCCTGGGGGAGGTGCTGGGCTTTGACCCCGCCGGAAGCACCGTCACCCTGCTGGGGGCGGGAGGCGCGGCCAAGGCGGTGGCCCTGGCCTTGGCCCAGGCCGGGGCGGAGCGGGTGCGGGTCTGCAACCGCACCCTGAAGCGGGCCGGGGAGCTGTGCGCCCGGCACCCCCGCCTGACCCCCGCGCCCTTCGATCCGGACACCCTGGAGCGGCTGTGCCGGGGGGCGGATCTGCTGGTGAACTGCACCAGCCTGGGGATGGAGGGGTGCCCCCGCCAGTTCGAGGGCTTCTCCTTCCTGGACGCCCTGCCCCCCCACGGGGCGGTGTTCGATCTCATCTACCACCCGGCGGAGACGGAGCTGCTCGCCCAGGCCCGCCGCCGGGGGCTGCGGGCCATGAACGGCCTGCCCATGCTGGTGTGGCAGGCGGTGCTGGCCCTGGAGCACTTTCTGAACCGCCCCCTGGACCGGGGGGCGATGGCGGCGGCAGCGTCCGCCGCGCTGGGACATAAGCCGTTGTTTTGATATGGGAAAAGGAGCACGACATGGAACTGACCGCCAACGCGAAAATCAACCTGACCCTGGACATACTCCGCAAGCGGGAGGACGGCTATCACGAGCTGCAAATGGTGATGCAGGCCGTCACCCTGGCGGACCAGCTCACCGTGGCACCCGCCAAAGGCCCCGAGGGGGACGCGGTGGCCGACCTGCGCTTCCTGCCCACCGGGAACAAGAACCTGGCCCAGGTAGCCGCCGCCGTCTTCCGGCAGGCCACCGGGCTGGGCGGAGAGGTGGACGTGAGCATCCGCAAGCGGGTGCCGGTGTGCGCGGGGCTGGCGGGGGGGAGCGCGGACGCCGCCGCCGTCCTCCGGGCCATGAACGCCCTCACCGGGGCGGGGCTGTCCTTGGAGGAGCTGGCCCGGATCGGGGCGCGGGCAGGCTCCGACGTGCCCTTCTGCGTCCTGGGGGGCACCGCCCTGGCGGAGGGCCGGGGGGAGCGGCTCACCCCGCTGCCCGCCCTGCCCCCCTGCCATATCGTCATCTGCAAGCCCCCCTTCTCCATCTCCACCCCCCAGCTCTTTGGGCGGGTGAACGTGCGGAAGATCGTCCGCCGCCCGGACACCCAGGGGGTTCTCGCCGCCCTAAAGGCCGGGGATCTGGCGGGGGTGGCCCGGCGTATGTACAACGTGTTCGAGGACGTGGTGGAACGCCGCCCCGCCGCCGAGATCGCCGCCATCAAGGCCGCCCTCATCGACCGGGGCGCACTGGGCGCGTCCATGTCGGGCAGCGGCCCCAGCGTGTTCGGCCTGTTCGAGAGGTCGGACGCCGCCCAGGACGCCTTCTCCCTCCTCCGGGAGAGCTTCCGGGACGTGTTTGTCTGCCGGCCCGCCGGACCGGAGGTATAAAAGCCAACCGCGCCGTCCATACTGTACCTGTCACGGGGCACAGGAAGCCCTCCCCCCGCCGAAGGGCGGGGAGAGGGCCAAGAGCCTCCAACGGTACATAAGGACGGTGCTTTTTATGACTTCTTGCTTCACTCACAGGCTGCGCCGCTGGGAGGCGGCCCTGCTGCTGGCCTTCGGGATCACCCTCACCCTGGGCGTGTGGGCGTCCGCCAGCGAGAGCGCGCTGGCGGGCCAGGTGCTCCGGCTCCATGTGGTGGCCCACTCGGACTCGGAGGCGGACCAGGCCCTGAAGCTGCTGGCCCGAGACGCGGTGCTGGCGGAGGCGTCCCGCCTGCTGGAGGGCGTGTCCCACCGGGCCCAGGCCGAGGCCGTCCTCTCCGGGCGGCTGGATGAGCTGGCCCAGGCCGGGGCGGACGCTCTGGCGGCGGCGGGCTGTTCCCTCCCGGTGGCGGCGGAGATCACCGACCAGTGGTTCCCCACCAAGGCTTACGACGGCTTTTCCCTCCCGGCGGGGCAGTACCGCGCCCTGCGGGTGACCATCGGGGCGGGGGAGGGCCGCAACTGGTGGTGCGTGGTGTTCCCGCCCCTGTGCCTGGCCTCGGTGGCGGAGCGGTCCGTGGAGACGGCCGCCGGGGAGGCGCTGTCCCAGGACCAGGTGGCCCTCATCACCGGCCGGGACGGGGGCTATGTGCTGAAATTCAAGCTCATCGAGTGGTGGGAGGAGCTGATGAAAGGGCTGGGAGGATAACCTCCCGGCCCTTTCTGCCGTCCTCAGAAGCTGTACCAATAGCCTCAGCACCCA
>OFFK01002812.1_pt1 | contig 10183 bp, 7 predicted proteins | sample 1521361 | NCBI WGS metagenome assembly OFFK01 (sample SAMEA3504096, study PRJEB24116) | mouse gut metagenome | biome: mouse gut; feature: mouse-associated habitat; material: faeces | place: Denmark | collected 2011
GAAGAGGGGCATTCCATGGAAGAGGGGCATTCCATGGAAGAGGGGCATTCCATGGAAGAGGGGCATTCCATGGAGAAATTCACGATTCTGGTCACCCATAGATTGGGGGCTGCGCGGATGGCAGATGAGATTCTGGTATTGGACCAGGGCAGAATCATAGAGCAGGGAACGCATAACGCTTTAATCGGATTGGAAAACGGGCTTTATAAGGAGATGTTCGATAACCAGAGGTGTTGGTATGAGGCATAAAAATTTTATCTACAATCATTTCGTGTACAATAACTTAGTGGGAATCAGACTTTTGTTTCAAATATCACCAAAAAACATCATATTATATTCGGTATTTCAGATGCTGCACGGGGCGTCCTGGGTCTTGCAGGTCATGAGCGTACAGTATTTCTTTGATGGGATTTCAGAAAACCAAAGCGGAATGCCAGGCCTTGCCATCAAAATATTGCTGTTAGGAGCGGCATATGCTTTTGCGCAGACCATGAATGGCGTTGCGAATTGCTATGGGCAGATTCTGAACCTGAAAGTCATAAAAGAAACAAATAAAATCTTGTTTGGTACCATTGATAAGAAAGAGACGATCGCATTTGAATACGCGGAGGAACTGGACCGGATCGACAAGGCTGTCCGCGGCTCTGAAGGCGTATTTTGGGTAAGCACGACCATTTTGGATATCATATTCTTCTATGTTTTTTATTTTGTCATGATGAGCTGGTATCTGTTTTCTCTGGCACCAATCCTTGGCATCAGCATAGTCATTATTTTCATACCCAATGTGGTAGCCAGGCTGCTTCACATGATATCTTTTGAACATCTGGAGAATGAGACCGCGCCTGTCCGGAGGAAGATGGAATATTATGCAGGCTGCTTCATCGGTAAGGAACATTATAAGGAGACCCGCCTGTGGGGATGCGGCAGCTACTTTTTTGACAGATACAATGAGGTGTTGAAGAAGCTGAACCGACTACATTTTTGTATGCAAATCCATAAAGAAAAAATCAATTTCTGCATCAATGTCCTGACTGTGTCGGCTTATGGCATCATCATTGGGATGCTGGTCCATTCTGTTCTGACGGGCGCTGTTTCTGTGGGCGCGTTTGCGGCAGTCTTTGCCGCGCTTCGTGAGTTCTACGGGTTCATGGATGAAGTGATATCCGAGCGGCTGGCGGTCGCTATAGAAAACATGGCGACAGTAAAGAACTTTTTTGAGTTCATAAAGGAGGACAGGGGAGAACAGGAGCAGATAAGGCTGCCTGAACGATTTGAGGTACGATTGGACCATGTGTCTTTTGCATATCCGCAGACGGAAAACGGAAAACAAAAGAATGTGATTTCGGATATAAACTTAAGGATTCCCTGGGGGCAGACGGTGGCTCTGGTAGGGGAAAATGGAAGCGGGAAGAGCACGCTGTGCCATATCATCGCGGGATTATATCCGCCTGTAAAGGGGACAGTCTCCTATGGAGGAGTGCAGAGAGGTGCCGGACGGATTGGGAATGGGATATCCGCGGTTTTTCAGAAGTTCTGCCGTTACAGCATGCCGCTGGGTGAGAATATCCGGATCAGTGACATGGATAGCGATAGGTCTTGGGACAAGCTTAAGCGGATCTGTGAAGATGTGGGCGTAGTCCCTGAATGGGCCGGCGGAATGGGCGGCATGCTGGGACGGGAATTTGGAGGAGCGGAGATTTCTGGAGGCCAATGGCAGCGGATCGCAATTGCGAGAGGGATATACAGGAATAATAGCCTTTTGATTCTGGACGAACCTACGGCTGCCATAGATGCCCTGGAAGAGAAGTACCTGTATGAGGAATTTGGCAGACTGTCGCGGAACTGCACTTCGATTATCGTGACCCACCGCTCAGCTTTGGCAGCTTTTTTCTGTTTTCTGACGATTCCGGAGTCACAAGTATAAAAGAATGTCATTTCTATATTTTCGTTCTCCAATATCCCTGCCATAAATTTCGGATATAAGACCAGAGTAGTATTGACAAAACTTTAAGACTGTGGTAGTATATGTTTGTGGCCACTACTACAGTCTTAAAAAGGAGGTGTTGCGGAATGGACGTGAAGCTGTTCGATTCCGAACTGAAAGTGATGTCCGTCCTCTGGCGTGACGGCGATGTTCCGGCCAAGCATATTGCAAAACAGCTTACCGAAGAATTGGGGTGGAATGTAAATACCACCTATACCCTGATCAAGCGCTGCATGAAGAAGGGGGCAATCGAACGCTCTGACCCCGGCTTCATGTGCCATGCGCTCGTTCCCAAAGAGGAAGTTCAGGAGGCAGAGACAAACGAACTGATTGACAAAATGTATGACGGCTCCGTTGACAAGCTGTTTGCGGCGTTGCTGGGACGGAAAAAACTGAGCGCCGCACAGATTGAAAAACTGAAACAGATTGTGGACGATCTGGAGTGAGGTGATGTGAATGAGTTTGGTGCAAATGAGCTTTGCCGGAGGCGTGATGATTCTAGCCGTCATCGTAATACGCGCCCTGGCGATCAATTTGTTGCCCAAAAAGACTTTTGGGGTGCTTTGGGGAATGGCGGTGGTGCGGCTGATGGTTCCTTTTTCAGTTCCGTCCGCGCTCAGTGTGTATACATTGTTAGGCGGCAATGCATCTGCCATGGACATTGCCAAAACCCCGCAGAACGTCCCCATGCTGACCATTGGCACGGCAGGCCAGCCCGGAAGCGCTTCGGACGCTGTCTCCGTGTGGACGGTCATATGGGCGGCTGGCATGCTGGTCTGTGCTGTATTTTTTGTCACAGCATATTGGAAGTGCCGACAGGAATTTCAGGCATCCCTGCCGGTGGAGAATGACTTTATCGGAAACTGGTTAGATGCCCATCCACAGAGACGAAAGATTTCTGTTCGGCAGTCCGGCCGTTTCTCAGCCCCGCTCACTTACGGTCTGTTCCGGCCTGTGATTTTGATGCCGACATCTACCAAATGGGAAGACACGGAGTCGCTGCAATATGTGTTGGCTCACGAATATGTGCATATCCGGCGTTTTGACAGCATCATGAAATTCTTGCTGATTGTGGCGCTGTGTGCGCATTGGTTCAATCCTCTGGCATGGGCCATGTATATCCTGGCCAACCGGGATATTGAATTATCCTGCGATGAAGCCGTTGTACGGCTGTTCGGGGAAAATACGAAAGCGGCCTATGCGCGGACGTTGATCAGCATGGAAGAGACTCGGAACGGCCTGACCCCTCTGTGTAACCATTTTGGCAAAAATGCGATTGAAGAAAGGATAACTGCAATTATGAAAATCAGGAAAATTACAATATTCTCATTTGTTCTGGCGGGTTTTATCGTTATTGGGACTGCGACAGCATTTGCCACCTCTGCGAACGCGCAGCAGGCTGAAGCTGTGGAACAGGATGGTAAAAATGAAATTATTTTCAAGCCGGATTCCGTTCCTCCGGTTACGGAAAGCGCTGGTGCCTTTTTCAAGGAAGACGGTAAGACCGCCGGTACTGACACAAATGTCGCGCCCACGGCTGTCCCGGTGCAGTCGGACGAAATTCATGGCGCACCCGTAGAAAAAACCGGTGCGGCAGATGAACTGCCTGAAAGCAATGTAATATACTTTGGCACAGAAGCAGAGCGGGATGAGCATTTCCGCGCATTGGATGCTAATACAGAAAAAGGCCTGGATCGCTATGCGGGATTTGAGGAAATGTATGAGGGCATAGATACTTCCGCGCCTGTGACGTATATTGTGAGGTGAAATCCGGCGCAAGGAAAAAATGAAACGAATGGATGAAATACACGGCTTTGAGCGGAAGATTCTATGAGTTCGGCGGCATCTATACGAATCCTCTGGACGAGGATACCGCCTACGCAATTAACAGTATTTTGGCATTGGATGATGGTAAGCTTATAATATGTTTTAATGATAAGGCGGTTAGGCACTTTTGGGCTTAACTGCCTTGTCTGCTTTCTTCCGGGTGAAGTATCAGTCGGACGGCGGCCTTGATGTGAAAGCGCGATATGCTTGATGAGAGCATCACTTTAATGACATCTGGATAGGCTCTCGGAATTTCAGGGAACGAAATCCGGCATCGGGTCAGGAAAGGTGCCCGGAAAAGCGGAGGAATCGGCAGAGGCGCTTTCCGGAAAGCCGCAAGATAAGCCGCCTGGAGATTTCGAGAGACTAGGATGGCTAGGGAGGAGAGGGCGGTGAGTGTAGGTAAACTGCAAAGCCTAATTGTAAACTATAGGGAAAATATGGTTGACAATCGTCCGTTCCTTCGCTATAATCAAAATGCATCCCGTTCTGCTGATATCGGAAAATGTCCGGACAGCATGGCGGGAAAGTGATTGATTGGACAAGGGGATATTTATGAAGACCAGAGAAATGACCGTAACCGCCTTGTTGGCGACCCTGTTGGCCGTGTTTGGCATGTTCAAGCTGCCCAGCATCATTCCAGGCTGCGAGTTCCAGCTTTCGGCGCCTTTTGCCGTGTGCATTGCGGCTTGTTTCGGCTTCAAGAGATATCTCAAGATAGGCATCCTGGCCAGCGTCATCAACCTGATTCTGGGCACCCATACCGTAGTGAACGTCAGCATAGCCATGATATTCCGGCTGGTGGCAGGAGGAACCCTGGCGATTTTCGGCGTGAATCCGGTGACCATCGTCGTCAGCGGCCCGCTGGGGACAGTGGTCGGGCGGGTGGTGCTGGGAGGCATCTCCGGCACGGATTCCCTGGCGCTGATTGTGGCGGCCGTGCCGGGCATGGTGTTCACGGCTGTGGGCGCGGCTGTGATGTACCCGGTGATGAAGCGCCTGGTGCGCAGAGAGACCGCTGTGATGACACAGCCCTGACATCTACGCGGAAAGCATTGACCTCGCTAATGTGTGGGACTGCCCCGCGATTCAGCTGCATGGCTGAATCGATATCCGGTTGCCCACAGCGCAGAGGTGGGGTATTGATATAGCAGTTCTGACATCTGCGAGGAAAGCATTGGTTCTCGCTAATGTATGTGGCTGCCGCGCGATTCAGCTGCATGGCTGAATCGATATCCGGTCGCCTACGGCGCAAAGGTGGAGAATTGACATAACAAGATACAGAGGAAACAAAATGAATCGATACAGCATCAAAATGAGAGCATCGAACAAAGAAGAAGGCCATATCTCCGGGGCGGAAAAAATCATCCCGGAGGAAGAGCTGGAGCAGTACTGCGCGCGGCTCCTGTCCAGGGCCCTGCGGCACAGCAAGGGAAAGCCTGATTTCATCAATCTGAAGATCGAGGCCGTGAGGGAAGAGGAAATCCTCCACCTCCCGGCGCTGGAAGTGACTACGATAGCGACTTCCACCCCGGAAGAAGGCATGGCGGTGGTGCTGGATTATCTGCGCAGGCTGGGGCTGGAGCGGGCGGAGGAGATTCTGGCTCTCTGGAAGCAGAGCTACTGCATGCGAGGAGCCATGCTGCTGGACGCGGACACTCTCCGGCGGCTGGAGCCGGACAGAGACCGGGGCATCCGCGCCACCTATATGGACATGGAGACGGAGGACGCGGAAAAGCAGTCCGCCTGCGGGGGCAAGAACCACTTCAACGAAGCGCTTGTGCTGGCCACGAAGGTGGTGAACCATCCCAACATCCTGGCGGAACTGTGCATTTCCGACGATCCTGACTATGTCACCGGCTATATCGCCTCCAAAGAGTTCGGCTACGTGCGCATCACCACGCTGAAAGGACTGGGCAGCCCTCTGGGCGGGCGCATCTTTCTGTTCCGGGGAGGGGAAGGGGAGCGGGACGACTGCATCCGTTACCTTCAGCAGCAGAAGGTGTTGGTCCATGTGGGCGGCAAGGCATCGATGCCTGCCCTCCCATAGCGGGGTGTCCTTATGTGGTTCTTGAAATCGGATGTACATACATAAATACACTCCCTTTTCTGAAAAGTGTTCCCGCTGCTCCATAACGCCAATTCGGAACCGGCTTTATTCATTTAGGAATTGTCGGAAAATAACTGATGCAACTTGTTTAGAAGAAAGCCCGGAAATACAAGGAAAACGGCTATCAACTCGCATCAGTTATTTGTAGACAATTCCTTAGGACGATAATATACACATCAAATGCTTTATTATACACTTAAAATGTATATTTACAAGCCTATTTTTACCGGGTACACAATTTCGGAAAGGGAGTAAATATATACATAAAAATGTTAGAAAATAATTGGAATTTCATCATACCGCTATGTCCGAAATCTATCGCACTGATTCATGTCAGTGAACCGGAGCGCAGGCATGCTTTCAAAACAGTCATGCTTTCAAAAAAAGAAAAGAGACGATACAACGGCATCAGAAAATAGATACGAAATAAAAAGATTCTATTACGGAAGAAAGGTGAACAAAACCTGTGGATAAATGGAAACGAATGGAAGGGGAGCTGCAAGCCCTTCGGGAACAGCACCTGTACCGCGAAATCAAGGTAATCGAGAGCCCCCAGCGCTCCCATGTCCGGTACCGGGACAGGGACATGCTGATGCTGGCCTCCAACTCCTACCTGGATCTCTGTGACGAAGCCCAGGTGAAAGCATACGCGGCAAAGGTTCTGATGGAGTACGGCACAGGCTCCGGCGGTTCCCGGCTCACCACCGGAACCGGCATCTGCCATATCCGATTGGAGGATGCCCTGGCCCGGTTCAAGGGCCGGGAGGCGGCAATCGTGTTCAACACGGGCTTTGCGGCCAACAGCGGCGTCATCCCCTGCTTGTGCAGGCAAGGGGACGTCATCTACAGCGACGAGCTGAACCATGCCAGCATCATCGATGGGTGCAGGCAGTCCAGGGCGGAGACCGTGGTCTACCGGCACAACGACATGGCGGATCTGGAGCGGAAGATTCGGGAGCGCCCGGGAAGACAGGGGCTGATCGTCAGCGATGGGGTCTTCAGCATGGACGGAGACATCGTGGATCTGCCGGGGCTCGTGGAGCTGGCTGACGCTTACGGCCTGCTTTCCATGATAGACGAAGCCCACGCCACCGGCGTGATTGGAGCCACAGGCCGGGGCTGTGAGGAACATTTCCGCATGGAGGGCCGGGTGGACGTCCTCATGGGGACCCTCAGCAAGGCCATCGGCGCGGAGGGCGGTTATGTCTGCGGCTCCCATACCCTGACGGAATACCTCAAGAACAAGGCCCGGAGCTATATTTTCTCCACCTCCCTTTCCCCCGTGACCATGGCGGCGGCAAAGCGGGCCCTGGAGCTGATAGAGGAGGAGCCCTGGCGGGTGGAGCGGCTGCAGGAGAACATCAGCTTCTTCTGCGGCCGGCTTCGGGAGCACGGCGTGGAAGCGGCTTCGGAGACTGCCATCATACCGATTCGGATCGGAGAGGAAGAGAAGGCCGTAAAGGTTTCCGAAAGGCTGCTGGAACAGGGATTCTTCATCCCCGCCATCCGCTATCCCACGGTGAAAAAAGGGGAAGCCATGCTGCGTGCGGCGCTGATGGCCACCCACACGAAGGAAGAGCTGGCAGCCGCAGCCGCGGCCATAGCCAGGACGATTGCCCTGGCTTAGCCCCGGACACACAGAGCATGGAAAGACTGAAACATATTGAGCTTTTGCCTAAATTTTTGAGAACATCATTAGAGAATATTCCAAATGAGACTACACACATTTTGTCATATGAATAAATATCAGTTTATAGAGCCGTTAAGCTGTTGCAGGTTATGTGGATTTTGTAGAAATATACATTATATGTTTTAATTTATGCACTGGGAACACTTTTCCGAAAAGGGACAAATTGCTCTCAAAACATACGAATTATCCGGAAAGGAGTAACTATCATGGGCATAGTAGAAGAATTAAAAGAAAAGGCGCTCACCACCGGGGACATCTCCCGGGAGGAAGCGCTGTTGCTGGCGGAGGCTCCCCTGGAGGAGCTGGCGGCCGCGGCGGAGGAGATTCGCAGAAAAAAGTGCGGCCAGGGCTTTGACCTGTGCACCATTGTCAACGGCAAATGCGGCCGATGTCCCGAGGACTGCAAATATTGTGCCCAGAGCGCCCACTACCAGGCCAAGTGCACGGAAGCCTACGGCCTTCTGCCCACGGAAAAGCTCCTGGAGGGAGCCAGGCGGGCCAAGGCCGGAGGGGCGCTTCGCTATTCCATCGTCACCTCCGGCAGAAGGCTTTCTGACCGTGAGGTGGAGCAGGTCTGCGAAAGCATCCGCGCCATCCGGCAGGACACCGGCATCCAGGTCTGCGTGTCCTTCGGCCTGCTGGAGGAAGGGCAGTTCCGGAAAATAAAGGAAGCGGGCGCTTCCCGGGTGCACTGCAACCTGGAATCCTCTGCCGGGTTCTTCCCGAAGATATGCACCACCCATACCTACCAGGACAAAATCGATACCCTGAAAGCGGCCCGGAGGGCAGGCCTGTCCGTCTGCTCCGGCGGCATCCTGGGGCTGGGGGAGACCATGGAAGACCGCATCGACATGGTGCTCACTGCCAGGGAGCTGGGGGTGAAGTCCATTCCCGTCAACTTACTGAACCCCATCCCCGGCACGCCCCTGGAGCACAGGAAGCCCCTGGCCGGTCAGGAGGCCAGGCGCTGCGTGGCCCTCTTCCGTTTCCTGATTCCGGACGCATCCATCCGGCTTGCGGGAGGGAGAGGGCTTCTGGACGACAAAGGAGAGCAGTGCTTTCAGAGCGGCGCCAATGCGTCCATCTCCGGGGACATGCTGACCACGGCGGGAATCACGGTGGAGAGAGATTCGGAAATGGTGCGTAATCTGGGATTCGAGGTGAGACTTTGCAATGAGTGAAGGAAGGACGGACGGAATCGAAAAAGGATTAAGAAAGGCGAAGAAAATCTTCATCGTGGGAACCGGCACGGATGTGGGCAAGACCTATGTGACCGGCCTGATCCTGAAGAAGCTGAGGGAAAGCGGCAGGCCCGCAGGCTACTATAAGGCGGCCATGAGCGGCAACGTGCGCAGGAGCAACGGCACCCTGGTTCCGGGGGACGCCCTCCATGTGAAGGAGGTATCCGGCATCCACCAGCCCCTGGAGCAGATGTGCCCCTATGTCTATGAGCATGCGGTGTCGCCCCACCTGGCCTCCAGGCTGGAGGGGAATCCGGTGGCGCTTGACATGGTGGAGAAGGGATTCCGGGAAGTGTGCAGGGAGTACGACTACGTGACCATGGAGGGCAGCGGCGGCATCCTCTGCCCGGTCTGCTTCGACGGGACGGAGATCTGGCTGGAGGACGTAATCGCCAGGCTGGAGCTGTCCTGCCTGCTGGTCGCCGACGCAGGGCTGGGCACCATCAACAATGTGGTGCTGACCGCGGAATACATGCGCTCCCGGGGCATCCCCTTAAAGGGCATCCTCTTCAACCGTTTCCACCCGGGAAATGTCATGGAAGAGGACAACGTGCGGATGTGCCGGCACCGGACAGGGCTGAAGGTCATCGCCTGCGTGGAGGAAGGGGCAGAGGAGCTTGCCCTGGACGGCGATGCGCTGGCGGCGCTGTATGAGGAATGACTTTGGGTTTGATGCGTTGGTGATGACAAGTGCCTTGAAAGCAGAAAAAGATATCATTATATTTGAGAAAGAAGGGAACCCCATATGATCTGGTATCCATACCAACAGATGAAGACGATGAAAGCGCCCTATGAAATCATAGACGCAGAAGGCGTGTATTTATATACGGAAAACCAGAAACTGATCGACTCCGTGTCCTCCTGGTGGAGCGTGATCCACGGCTATAAGCACCCTGCCCTGACGGAGGCCATCAAGTCTCAGGCAGACCGCTTCTCCCATGTGATGCTGGGCGGCCTGACCCATGAACCGGTGCGGAAGCTGGCGGAGAAGCTGCAGGAGTGGCTGCCGGGAGACTTGGACTATTGCTTCTTCTCGGATTCCGGCAGCGTGGCGGTGGAGGTGGCCCTGAAGATGGCGCTGCAGTATTACGTGAACCGGGGGGACTGGAAGCGGACGAAAGTCCTGTCCCTGACCCATGCCTACCACGGGGACACCTTCAAGGCAATGGAAGTGGGGGACGACGAGGACTATCATTTCATCCTGGAAGCCTACGGGGAGAAGAAGGATGTAATCCACATCCCCACCCGGATCGACGCGCTGGAGGAGGCCTTCGCCCGCTGCCATGAGGAGCTGAACTGCTTCATCGTGGAGCCGCTGCTCCAGGGGGCGG
>OFFK01002815.1_pt1 | contig 10173 bp, 2 predicted proteins | sample 1521361 | NCBI WGS metagenome assembly OFFK01 (sample SAMEA3504096, study PRJEB24116) | mouse gut metagenome | biome: mouse gut; feature: mouse-associated habitat; material: faeces | place: Denmark | collected 2011
CCGCCAGAGTGCGGTACTCGCTGCTGAGATTCGTCTTGTAGACGATCTTGTAATTCCCAGGTACATTGTAGGTCCCGGTGACGATCTTGTCCAGCCGCACCGCCTTGGTGGGCAGGGTGTCTCGCCAATAAAAAGAGGTCAGCGCGGTGGTGGAATTGTTGCCGATGCCGGAGAAATCGTACTTGATGCTCTGACCGGGAACAACCTCGCTGTAGCCCCGCTTGGTGATGGAGACGTTGGTGTAGAGGCTCTTGTTTGTCATAGCCGCTTTGACGATCTGGCCGGCGTACTCGATCTCCACCTCGATGGGCGTCTTGTCCAGGCCGTAGTAATCTGCTGATTTGGATTCCACAACCTTATAGCGGCCCAGGGGCAGGGGCCGGGACTTGGCGACACCGTTCTTGTCTGTCTTGATCGTGTCCGCCAGGTTGCCGGAGCGATGCTCATAGATCTCAAACTCCGTGTTGGGCAGGGGCGTCCCGGCAGGCCAGCCGTTCATGGTGTTGTACTCAGCGGAGGTCTTGGTCACCTGGATCTGGCCGGTGATGGGGGTGTTCTTCCACTCCACGATGGTCGTCTCGCCTGCGGTGACATAGACCGTCTTCATCTCGGTGTCCACCAGATAGCCCTCGTTCTCCAGCTCCTTGAGGTAATACCGCCCGGTAGCGGTCAGATCCTCGATGTAGATATAACCGGAATTATCCGTGGTGTACTGTCCGATGGGCTTGTGGCTGCTGTCGTAGAGCAGGAAGGTCACGCCGTAGATCCCCTTGCCGGTGGTGCTGTCGGTCTTGTGCAGCAGGATACCGGAGAAGGCTTTGTTGGTGATGGTGACCACAGTGGGTTTTCCGTCCTCCACTGTAAAGTAGTGGGGCGTATTGTCGAGCTTGTACCCATCCGCCGCCTGGGTTTCCACCGCATAGTAATCACCGGCGTCCAGATCCAGCAGGACACGTCCGTCCTTGCCGGTGGTGACGGTATCCACGAGACCATCGTCCATGCGGCGGATCTCGAAGGAGACATTCGCCAGCCGCTTGGTGCGGTCGGCTTCATCCACCTTGATGATCTCCACGCCGCCTACGGGGGTATTTTCAAAGGTGAGTGTCTGGGTATCGTTGGCATTGACCACCACCGTCTGGCTCCTGGCATTGGGGTCGATGATGTAGCCGGGCAGCGTCTCGATCTCCTCCACGATCACTGTGCCGGTGATACCCAGGATCTTGATCTGTCCCTGAGCGTCTGTGGTATACAGACCATTGGAGGAAATTTTCCCGCCCTCCATATCCACATTTCTGCCGTCCGCATAGGTGATCTTGAACTTCACACCTGCCAAAGGCTTCTTCGTCAGAGCGTCCACCTTGTTGACGATGAGCCCTCCGGCCTTCTTGTTCCAGAAGGTCATTGTCTGGCCCTCGCCGGTCTTGATGGTAATGGTCTGGGGCGTGGGATTGAGGATGTAGCCATCCAGAGTCTTTGTCTCCCGCGCGGTAATAGTCGTACCCGGCTCCAGGTTGGGGATGGTGATGCGGCCGTCCTTGTCCGTGGTGTAGTAGCCGTTATTGGGTCCTACCACAGCGCCTGTGCCGTCCGTGACCAGGAACTCCACGCCCTTCAGGGGCTGGTTCTCTGTTCCGTCCACGAACTTCTGGATCGTGAGCGTGGTCGTGGGATCATTTTCAAAATCCAGGTTGTTGCCGCCATTGCCGCCTGTCCCGCTGCCGGAACCAGTGGAGCCGCTGCCGCTGGTCAGAGAGTTGCCCGTCCCATTATTTACCACGATGATCTGCGGAGTCGGGTTCAGCACATACCCATTAGGAACCTTCGTCTCTGTGACCACGACAGTGCTGCCGGGCTGGAGGCCGGTCACCGTAACCGTACCGTCTTTTCCGGTGGTGTATTTCCCAATGAGGACGCCATTGCTGTACTTGACTGTGAACTCCGTGTTCGGAACAGGTTTTCCGGTGACGGAATCCACTTTTGTTATGGTCAGGCTGCACAGGGGATCGTTATAAAAATAAAGTGTCTGCGTATCATCCGGCTTGACCTCCACCGTCTGCGTCCGGTTGGCCTCGTGGATGGTGTAACCGTCAATGGTCTGCTGCTCGGTTATCACCAGCGTACCCACGATGCCGTTGAGGATGATCTGGCCGTTCTCATCGGTATAGTACAGACCGTTGGAGCTGATCTTTCCGTTTTCGTCCGGCAGGAACTCGCCGCTGGTGGTGGTGATTTTGAACGTCACGCCCTCCAGCGGAACCTTCTTGTCCACAGAGCTGCGCTTGTTGATGACCAGGCTTCCCGCGCGGGCATTTTCAAAGATCAGGCTGTTGGCCACGCCCTGCTTGATCTTGATGGTCTTGGGGGTCATATCCCGCACATATCCGTTGGGGGCCTTCTCCTCGGTGACGATGAGGATCTGCCCCGGCTGGAGGCCGGTGATGGTGATGAGCCCGTTGCGGTCACTGGTGTAGCGGCCATTATTCGTGCCAATGGCCGCGCCGTCCTCATCGGTCACGTGGAATATCGCGCCGGTCAGCGGGGTCTTGTCGGTACTCTGCTTCAGGATGGTCAGGGAGTTATCACGCTTGTTCCAGAAGGTCAGGCGCTGGACCTCCCCGCCTTTAATGAGAATGTCCTGGGGAGATGACGATAGGTAAGTCTCTGATGAAATCATCTCGGACTTTTCCCCCGTCCCACACCGGACGGGCGCCTTTCAGCGCATCCGGCGTACCCTCTTACTTTGTATAGAGACACCTACCTCCAGGACCAAAGATGTCTCCTAATCAATGGAACAAGAGCATATTTACTGCATAAAGATTTACAGTGCGCCAATGAGCGTTTTAATCCGTTTCTTTTTCTTCGGGAAAAGTGCATAAAGCTGTTCCGGGTTGCTGCTATGCAGAATTTGATGTTCTAATTCCGAAAGGACACACAGATTGTCAAAATCATTTGTTCCGCCTTTAGATTTTGGCTTGATGTGGTGGCAGTGGTAATTCTCCACCGGAACAAATTCACCTGACAAGTAACTGATTCCCTTTACTGAACTGTACTTGCTGATTCTGAACATAGCCAGACGGCTGTTTTTGATGTATTTGGAAGTATTCACAAGGTAGGTTATCATTTCCATCGTAACCCCTGACTTGTGTTTTTTCTCACCATAATCGTAGGGATTCTTCCTGCGAACAACGCCTTTGGTTGCAGATATCAGGCCACTGTCCCAGTTGGCCCAGTCTATTCTTATGATGGGAATGCCTCCAAAGCAATAATAGCCGTCCTTTCCCCAGGAGCGATACTTTCCTCCGAGAAATTGATTTTTATAGGATTGCTCCTTGGTAAACGTAGCTCTTTTTTCCATTGTGTGATAAAACAGTTTCTTGATTCGCCAGCCTATTTTGCTAAAACTTTCACAGAAGTGGGTCATGCCGCGATAGTAGTTGTGGATTCCTACTACATAAATATTCCAGTTGTTGAATGTCTCAAAGCTCGGTTCTTTCCGAATGGCCCGCAAAAGTTCTCTGCACTTCCCAACAATTTCGTCCGCCTTTTCCTGGGGAAGGCGGTTGGCAACCATTAGCTTACCTTTCTTTTTCACATTCTTGGTATTCTGTTTGAAGACATAGTCCATCTGTTTCTTGAGAAGCCGTTCCTTGACAATTTCCGCTAATTCCATGACCGAATACTTTTCCAGGGTTTTGTAATTGCTTCCATCCGGCCCAGGCGTCATCCTGCCAGGACTTTGCCCCAACTGACGGACCGCCAGAGCAACATTGCGGTCATCATAGACCATGGGATGCAGATTGCGCATATCAATGGCTCCGTTCTGATAGTCAAGGTATCGTTTCTCCATATCCACATAATAAATATTGTTTACTGCCATAGGCTTTTCGCCTCATTTCCGTAACGATTAGTCTCTTGCGTCTAATGGGCGAATATAGGTTGTACTGTTTTATCGTTCAAAGCAAGACTAAGGCCCTTCGCTCCCCCGTATTTCTTGATACGGGATCTTCGCTACTACGGCCCCGGTGACTACCCGTTCATAACCTTTCTGGCCCTACCCTTTCGGTGCGGACCGTCCCCGGTTATTGCTGAATCGCCGGGCAGTTCGCCTGTATCGATACGACTGCCTTAATGCTATACTTAGGACTCCTCTCTGCTCCGTGAGCCTGCATTTCTGCGGTACGTTTCTCACGTACTCTATGGCGGCCATAACGCCATCCCCCATAACAACATGGCAATATTGCGTGAGGTAGACTCATTCTTGCACCCTCTTTCTATTCAGAAAGGTCGGATGCTCGCTGGTTACGAAGCGTACAAACAAAGGAATTTCTATCCATATATAGCGGAGCCCGGGGTGTACCGTCACCGGCAGTGTCCCCGTCTTCACCTATGCTTCGCGACTGCCTGTTACCAGACAGCCGGCAGGAGTATCAGCCGCAGTCGGATACATGAGATATTAGGCTCTCATGCCGCTGCCAGTCGTATCAATTACCAACAAAATACGCCTTTTTCACCTCCTTCGTGGCGTTTTTTTGCCTGGTTCATAGCTGTGTCACGCTACTACGCGAGTTTTAGGCTATGATTCAGGTCGCACTGCCATCCAGCACAAAGCCCTCCACGGTCTTGATCTCACGGGCCTTGACGGTAGTTCCGGGCTCCAGGCCGCTCAGAACGATCTCTCCGGCCTTGTCCGAATAATAGACCCCATCATCCGGGCCGACTGCCGCGCCGCTGTCGTCCGTGACCTTGAACGCCACGCCGGACAGGGGCTCATTTTCCGTACCTTCAATAAACTTCTGGATAATGAGCGTTGTTGCAGGCTCGTTGTCAAAGGTCAGGGAGTTGGCAGCGCCAGAGCGAACCACGATATTCTTCGGGGTCTGATCCAGGATATACCCTGTCGGGGCCTTGGATTCCGATACCACAATGGTGGCGTTGGGCTCCAGACCAGTGACAGTCGCCGTACCGTCCGAGCCGGTGACGTAGCTGCCGTTGTTGGGGCCGACAGCTTTACCCTCGCTGTCCCGAACGGTGAAGGCGGCTCCCGCCAGGGGCTTCTTGGTCACAGCATCCCGCTTCAGGATGGTCAGCGTACAGAGGGGATCGTCATAAAATCTGAGAGTCTGCGTGTCCCCAGCATTGACCACCACCGTCTGGGGCGTGGGGTCCTTACGGTAATTATCCGGAGCCTTTTCCTCTGCAACGACATACGTGCCGGGCAGCAGCTTGGAGAGGACGATCTGCCCGTTGCGGTCGGTGGTGTAGAGGCCGTTGCTGCTGGTGAGCCCCTCATTGTCCGGTACCAGCTCGCCGCTGGCGGTGGTCACTTTGAACTGCGCGCCAACGAGGGGCTGCCTGGTCACGGAATCGTACTTTTCGATTATCAGGCCGCCCTTTTTGGTGTTCGTGATGATAACCGTCTGGGTATCGCCGTTGGCTCCGATCACCACATTGGTGCTGGGGGAATCCATCACATACCCTGCCGGAGCTTTGATCTCCGTCAAAACGTATGCGCCGGGAGCCAGATTGGTGATCCTGATTTCTCCTTGGGCGTCCGTGGTAAAAATGCCGTTTTGGGTCAAGGTACTGCTGCCGATCACACCGTCCAAGCCCACCTCGCAGCCAGCGGCGGTGGTCACTCGGAACTCCGCGCCGGGGAGGGGCGCGTTGGTATCGCTGTCCCGCTTTTGAACGATGATAGCTCCCTTCGGCTGATTCTTGAACGTCAGGGAGACGGTTTTACCTTCCTTCACCTGGACGGTCTGGGACTGGGTATCGAGGATGAAACCGGCAGGAGCCTGTGTCTCGGTCACGACCACGCTCTTTCCGGGCTTCAGGCCGGTGATCCTGATCTCGCCGTTCTCATCTGTCCTAAAAATGCCATTGCTGTCGCCTATTACCGTTCCGTCCGCATAGATGATCTTGAACTCAGCGTTCTGGAGGGTGACGGAGGGGTTGACGGAGCAGACCTTCCGAATCAGGAGCATCCCGTCCGGGGCGTTGGTGAACCTGACGGTAACAACGCTCTGCTCACCGTTGTCCGCCAGCAGAATGGTTTCAGAAGACTGGATGATGGAGTAGCCGTCCGCCGGATCGACCTCCTCCAAAATATACGTTCCGGGTTTCAAACCTGTCCAGAGGGCTGTGCCGTTTTTGCCCGTCACTTTTGTGCCGATGACGTTCCCGCCTGTACCGGATGCCCCGGCCAGATAGCGGAGCTGGAAGGTACAGCCGGGGAGGGCTTCGCCGGTCACGCTGTCGTACTTTTCAACCGCTATCGCGTTGAGCGGCACGTTCTCAAAAGTCAGGACTTTGCTCTCGCCGCCCTTGATATAAAACTCCTGGGTAGCCGGTTCCTTGATGGTGAAACCGGCTGCGGGTTCCAGCTCAGTCACTTTGTACCAGCCGTCCCGGAGCAGGTCCAGGATAAACTGACCGTTTACGTCCGAGAAGTACGTGCCGAGGCTGTTCAGCTCGCCGGTGGTGGTATTGTTGCTGCCGTACCATACCTCGAACTTCGCCCCCTTGATGGGGCTGCCGGTTACGCTGTCCACCTTGTTCACCGTCAGGGTGGGCTTCTTGTGGTTCTTGAAGTAGAGGGTGTGGTCCCGGTTGGGGTACAGCGTCACCATCTGGGCCGGAGCGTCCTGCAGCCAGGGTGCGGGAACAGACTTTTCGCTGACCTCGTACACGCCGGGCAACAGATTTTTCAGCTCCGCTCTGCCGTTGGAATCGGTCTTGATCTCATCCACGCTGTGACCGTCCGCAGCCCGGACAGTGAAAACCGTGTTGGGAATGGGTTCGCCGGTATCGGCGTTGTGCTTGTAAACGATGAGATTGGGCCGCTTCTGGTTCTCAATGGTGATCTCGGAAGTCTTGCCGGGGAACAGCTCCACGTGGTACTCCCGAATGTCGATGATGTGATTGGAGGTCGTGGCGGTTTCCTTTACCGAGTAGACTCCAGGCTCCAAGTCGGAGATCAGGATCTCGCCCTGGTCGTTGGTGATGCGGTCCAGATACCGGGTTCCGTCCTCGATCTTGGCGATACGGAAATGCACGCCGCCCAGGGGCGAACCATCCGAGCTTTTCTTGATGAGCCGCAGGGACGGCTTGATGTGGTTGGTGAACACAAATCTCGCCGTCTCATTCCCGTCCAGCTGGATGATCCGCTGGGCCTCGTCTATGATGTAGCCGGGGCAGGAGATCTCCGTCACCACATACGCGCCCGGAGGCAGCTTGCTCAGGTCGATCTCGCCGTGTTCATCCGTGATGTATTCCTCCGGCCCGAAGCTGCCGTCCACGGAGTTGATCTCAAACTTGGCGTTGGGAATGACCCTGGAGGGATCGCTGGCGTCCACCTTGACCAGCTTCATGCCGGGCTTCTTGTCATTGTAGAAGACGAGCTGTTTGATCCCATCCCCTGCGCGGAGTTCCACCTGCTGGGGAGTGCTGTCGATGATGTGTTCATCGCCCACAAACTTTTCCTGCACCACGTATGTGCCGGGAGTCAGGCCAGTGAGCAATATCTCGCCCAGCTCGCCAGTCTCAAAGCTGCCCAGGGATTCGCCGTCCCGCCAGATCTCGAAGGTAACGCCGGACAGCACTTCCTTGTTGCTGCTGTCGTACTTGATGATCCGCAGGCCGGGAAGCTCCTTGTTGACGAAGGTGACGGTAGAGGTTTCGCCGGTGACCACGGTCACAGTCTTAACGCTGTCCGGGTCCAGCTGCCAGCCTTTGATGCCGGCGATCTCGCGCACCTCGTATGCGCCGGGCTTCAGCTCCGTGAACTCGATAGCGCCGGCTTCCTTGGTCTGGCCGGTGTAGGTCCTGCCGGATTCGATGTGCTTGATCTGGATGGTCACGCCCGGCAGCCTGTCGCCGGTATCGCTGACCTTCTCGATCCGCAGGCTGCCGAAGGGCTCATTGTCATAGGTGAGGGTGGCGGTTTCGCCCGTCTTCACCGTCACGTTCCGGGCGGGCTCATCGCTGAGAAGGTAGTATTTGGGCGGTACACGCTCATAAACTGTGTAATTTCCGGGTTCCAGGTTGGGGACGGAAACCTCGCCGCCCACCGTGGAGAAGGAGCCGATGGTGTCGCCGTTGGGGCCAACAACCTCGAAAATTGCGCCATCCAGCAGATCCAGCGTCCCGGCATCCCGTTTGATGATCAGGAGGTCGCCCGGCTCCGGGTCGGGGTCAGGGCCAGGACCGGGATCTGGGTCCGGACCAGGGTCGGGATCTGGCGTAGGATTCTTGCTGTAGCTGGCGATCACGTCCACCTTGATAGGGTGCCGGGGGTCTGTATCAGCCATATACTTCTGGAGGTTGCCGTATTTGTCCGTCTCGGCGCAGGTGGCGTAGAAGATGGCGTAGTTGTGGCCTATGCCGGAGATCTCCACCTGGACGCTGCCGTCTCCCTCCTCCATGGACTCCTGGGGGATCAGGATAGTGAACTGTCCGGCAAAGCCGTTGCCGGTACTCTCCATACAGCTGATCTGAGTACAGTCATTTCCGTCCTTGTCAATGATCCGTGTGCCGGTGGGAACGGAAGAAGGATCGGCAAACTGCACATGCAGCCAGCCGCCGTCCACCCAGGTTTCGCTCACCACCTGATAGACCTGCTGCATATACCCCTTGCCGTCAATGGTAACGGGATAGGGGTTGGGCTGGTCGGGGGTGGCGGTCAGCTTGGGGCTGAGGGGCTTGGTCCAGTACATGCCGGTCTGGTAGATGTCTTTCGCGGCCTTCAGCACCCGCTGGGCCGCCGCCTGGTCGGAGCAGCCGGGGTTGACCTTCAGGTCATAGACGCTCCAGTTGGACAGCAGGTGGCACCACAGCGCCATCTTGGTGGCGTAGTAGGCTTCGTACTTGCTGTTCAGCCCCAGCTTATCCAGCGCCACATGGGGATAGCCGGAGGCCACAATGCCCAGCACCTTGGTATCTGTGCATTTCTGGTTGGCCAGATACTCAACGCCGGTACCGGCAGGGACTGTCTGCGGGACACCCGGCGTGTTGGGGTTAACACAGTAGGCGGGAATCTCGCTGGTCGAACCGTCCTGCGCCTTGTAGTTGTAGTAGGTATACTTCTGCGTCCGGGCGGCGCCGTTGATGGAGAGATAGTCCAGTGCTGTGCCGTCTGAGAATATCTTGATCTCGCCTAAAGCTTCCTCCTCGCTGGAGGCTGCCAGGGCGGGAGCAGGGAGCATTCCCAACACTGTGACCAGTGTCAGGAACAGGGCCAGGATTCTTCGTTTCATATCGCTTCCTCCTATAGTTTTAGGATATAGTGAGGCGGTGTGCCCTCTAAGGACACACCGCCTGTCTCATATTCTGCGTTATTTTAGCGCAGATTGTATTCCGTTCTCAGGAAAATTCCATCCGCAAATACATCCCAGACCTCCAGGTAGTAGTCTCCGCCTGGGCAGGAGTGCAGTACCTCCGGGACAGCTTCCTCCCGCCAGGGCCAGAAGGGGGCGCCGATCTTATCCTCTGGGAGCGTCAGGTGGATGTGTACCCAGGGGGTCCCATCCCCCCGCATCCTCGGGCTGCCGCTCTGCATGATCCATTCATCCTCGCCCATGGCGTTGTAGAGGCTGTAGAGCATCCGGCGGGTTTCGTAGAGGTTGCGGATGAAGATGTAATCGCCATCTGGATCGTTGAACCTCCGGACCTCCGCTTTCGGCAGCTCCGGCTGGTCGAACTGGCTCCAGTCGCAGACCGCTTCCGGCAGGGGGCCGGCAGGGCCGTCCGCAAAGTAGTTCTTGTCATACCGGCTCACGTCCGTGATGGTGTAATTGGTCCCGTCATCGCAGCGGACCACATCTCCGGCCTGGGGAATGTACTGCGAACCGTCCTGGGGGATATTGATGGAGCCGTCCGTGTTTTTGCTGAGTGCGGAGGGGGAGGTCTGGCTGGGGGGCGTGGTTGGTGCAGGTGCGGTCACCTCCGTTTCATAGGGCTTGTCCGGGTGGATGGTGACGGTGTTGGTTTTGGCATCATAGGTGACGCCGAAGTCCACCGTCTGTCCGATGTCCCGGAGCTTCACGTAGTTGCTGCCGTTGATCTCGTAGGCTTCCAAGGGGATGCGCTGCTCGTTGATGTAGAATTTCTGGCTGCTGGGATTGGCCATGAGTCCCGCTGCCGCCTGTGTCGCGGGACCGCTGACGGCGATCCCCG
>OFFK01002816.1_pt1 | contig 10167 bp, 14 predicted proteins | sample 1521361 | NCBI WGS metagenome assembly OFFK01 (sample SAMEA3504096, study PRJEB24116) | mouse gut metagenome | biome: mouse gut; feature: mouse-associated habitat; material: faeces | place: Denmark | collected 2011
CATCGCCGGCGGGGTGGAGATCTACGAGTACGAGCCGGGGTTCGTGCACGCCAAATCCTTCGTCAGCGACGGCGTCACGGCGGTGACGGGGAGCATCAACCTGGACTATCGGAGCCTGTACCTCCATTTCGAGTGCGCGGCGCTGCTCCACAGCGTGCCGGCGGTGGGGGACATCGAGGCGGACTTCCAGGCGACCTTGCAGAAATGCCGGCGTATCACGGAGGAGGACTGCCGGAGGGACCGGCTGAGCCGCCGCCTGACCGGCTGGCTCCTCCGCCCCCTGGCGCCTTTGATGTAGAACCCCCCTCAAAAAAGCGGCTTCGCCATTTTTGACCTCTATCCCCCCAGGAACGCCGTGCGCAGGCACCGCTCCAGCACCTGCCAGTAGGTCAGCCGGGCCACGGCCCGCTCCGCCACCACAGGCACCTCCGCCAGCGTCTCCCCGCCGGAGGCCACCACCATCCGGCCCACCTGCTGTCCCGCCTCCACCGGGGCGTCCAGCCGCTCCTCCAGCTCCACCTGGACCTCCATAGCCTTCACCTTCTCCTTTGCCGCCAGGATCGACGTGCTCCCCTCCAGCCTCGGCATCACGCACGCCTCCTCCCCCATGTCCACGGGGATGGGCTGCAGGGGCTGGGGCGGCTGGGCCTGGGCCAGGGCGTAGGCGGCGAAGCCGTAGTTGAGCAGGGTCTTGGCCCCCTCGAAGCGCTGGGTGGAGGTGGGGGATTTCAGAATGACGGCGATGAGCTCCATGCCGTCCCGCTCCGCCGTGGCGGAGAGGCAGTAGAGGGCGCTGTCGGTGCTGCCGGTCTTCAGCCCCGTGGCCCCCTGGTAGAAGCGGATGAGCTTGTTGGTGTTGCTCAGGCCGAACTCCCCGCTGCGGAGGGTATCCGTCCAGATGGTGGTGAAACGGCGGATATCCGGGTGGTTGAGGATCAGCTCCCGGCTCATGAGGGCGATATCATAGGCGCTGGTCACATGGCCCTGGGCGGGAAGGCCGGTGGGGTTGAGGAAGTTGGTGTCGTTCATCCCCAGCTCCCCGGCCCGCTGGTTCATCCTTTCCACAAATGCCTCGGCGCTGCCCGCCAGGTGCTCCGCCAGGGCCACGGAACAGTCGTTGGCGGAGGCAACGCAGACGGCCTTGAGCATATCCTCCACGCTCATCCGCTCGTTCTCCTTCAGCCAGATCTGGCTGCCTCCCATAGAGCAGGCGCAGGCGGAGGCGGTGACCATGTCGTCATAGCGCAGGGTCCCTGCATCGATGGCCTCCATGACCAGCAGGACGGTCATGATCTTGGTAACGCTGGCGGGCTCCAGGGCCTGGTGCTCGTTGACGGCATAGAGCACCTGCCCGGTGGTTTTTTCCATCAGCAGGCAGGCCCCCGCCTCCACCGCCAGGCTCTCCGCCCCGGCCGGGACCGTCAGAACGGCCAGCGCCGCCAGGGCCAGCAGGCTGGAAATGATCTTTTTCATACCATATTCCTTCCTTTTTCCTAATTTCTCCGGGTTTCCGGGATTCTTGTACCTAGAATATGCGGGAGGGGAAAATCAAATGACCATTCCGGCAAATTTCGCCTTGCATTTGGGAAAGAAGTCTGCTATAATAGCTCCAGCGTCAGAAACGCAGGGTTAGTACATCGGTAGTACATCGGCTTCCCAAGCCGAGGAGGCGGGTTCGATTCCCGTACCCTGCTCCAGCAAGAAAGCCTAGAGCCACAATGGTTCTAGGCTTTTTCTTATGCTCTTTTTCGGGCGTTGACCCTTTAATTGACCCTTTACAGGTTTGCAATATCCTTTATGTATGCCTCCATACGGGCCGCGCTGGCCTGCTTCATCTGGTCGGTAACGTGGCCGTACACGTCCAGAGTGAAGGATGCTGTGGCGTGTCCCAGATTGCCCTGCACGGTCTTAATATCGTCCCCGGCTCTGATGGAGGCAACGGCGAAGCTGTGGCGGAGATCGTGGAAGCGGGCATCCGGCAGGCCAATGGAGGCAACCACGCGCTTGTAGTTCTGGTATACGGTGTGGTGGCAGAGATGGCTGCCCACTTCATCGGTGAACACCAGCCCACTGTCCTCCCATACCGGACCCGTCCGCAGCTGCCACTCCATCTGCCGCCTGCGCTGGGCTTGTAGCAGGCTCATGACGAAGGGAGCCGGAGCAATAACCCGCCCCCGTCCGTTCTTGGTAGGGACCAGAGTGTAGATGTTGCCGCCGGTGGTGGTTTTCTGGAGCTGCTTATTGACGGTTACAGTACCGCGCCGGAAGTCCACACAATCCCAGGTCAGGCCCAGGACCTCGCCTTCCCTCATGCCAGTGAACAGCGTGACTAGGAACAGCGTTTCGTATCGGTGACCCTTTACGGCTTCAATAAAACGCGCGGTGTCGGCTTCATCCAGAGGCCGCAGCTCCTTGTGTTCTACTCTGGGAAGTGTGCAGGCATCGGCGGGATTGAAGCGGAGATAACCTACAGTGACGGCCTGCTGGAGGGCTTTGTGGAGAATGCCATGAACGTTCTTGATGCTCTTGGCAGACAGGCCGGGTTTGTCCCCGCTGGGCTGGCTCATGGAGTTGTAGAAGCTCTGGATCGCGGGGGTGGTCAGCGCGTCAAGCTTGACTGCCCCCAGGGCTGGGCGAATGTGGTTCCTGATCTGGCAATGGTATGCCTCCACAGTCCGTGGCCGGACATGGTTCAAATACTCCGCTGCCCAGATGTCCAGCCACTGCCCCACGGTCATTTTGCTGGGGGCCTGATAAGTGCCGTTGTCAACCTCCGCAATGGCTTGCGCCAGCTTTTGTCGGACCTCCTTCTGTGTGCTGCCGTAGATGCTGCGCTGTATCTGCTTACCGGTACCGGGGTCCCGGCCCACGGTGAAGCGTGCCTCCCAGCGTCCATCCGGACGCTGCCGGATCGTGCCGCCGCCCTGGGCGGCTCTGGTGCTTTTTCTTGCCATTGCAATTCCTCCTTATTTCTGGTATGATAGGAGGGCAGAGCGTCCGCCAAGACTTCTGCCCTATAGCCGTCCTCGGTGTGTCAGCGCCGGGGGCGGTTTTTCTATTCCTCTTCATCCCAAAATACTCCATTTGCTTTTTCTGGGGGTGGGGATGTTTGCTTGCCGATCTGCCGTATTGCGCGTTCAAGATATTTTTGAGCATTTATAATAAGCAAATTCTTTTCCATTGATGCCGGGACAGCGCGCAGCGCACCCCCTGTCTTCTTTCTTACCATAGCATCCATTTCAAGAAGTTCATCGGAAGTAATTCTTTTGGTATAATGAATTGATAAATATGCTGTAATAGCATTGATAATCTCATAGAACCCGACAGATTCGACCAAGAGAATAAACGAAAAAGCGTCCCGTGGATTTTCGCAAATTTTCAAAATGGAGTTTAGCGTTTTGGTTCCAAGATGCGATTTTTCAGCGAAATTATTATGATCTTCATTTATAAGCGGTGTTGTGCCAAGTAGATACGCATAGCTTACTTTGAAAAAATCTGCTATTTCTTTGAATTTTAGCATATCCGGGACGGAGGTTCCCAGTGCGTAAGCGCTCACTGCTTGCCGCGTAACTCCAAGATGCCGCGCAAGCTCTGATTGCGTAACGCTTCGGCCTAAAGGGCTGATACCAGTTTCATTGCTCATCAAAGCCCGCAGTGTCATAGGGAACATAGAATCGTACCCGTAGCCTTCTGCTGTCCGCTTGCCCTTATTGTCCATTTCTTCAACCTCGTTAATAATTTTTGCACATTCGGAATTAGAGCAAATAGCACTTGACGCGCAAGTGGGGTTTGCGTTATGATGATGACGCAAGCTAATCATACCACACTGATGATGATTTAGCAAGAACTTTTGGAAAGGAGTTTTAAAATGGCAAACGAAAATGGAAAAATTCGGTCAGCAGCCCGTATTGCTGGAATTCCACTTTGGAAGGTAGCGGCAGCTATTGGAATTAGCGAGCCTACTCTAACCCGTTGGTTGAGATTTCCCCTCCCAAAGGAAAAGGAGAGTTTAATTCTGTCGGCAATTGATTCACTGGCGAAGGAGGTGGGCTAATGTCGGACAAGGGGCGGTTGGAGGCATTGGAGGCGATGGCGGCAAAAGCGGCCGCAGAAAAAGCCCGCTTTGCCCCATACGCAGAGGTGCGTGTTCTCTCTGTTTCCGGCGATAGGGCCTGTTTGGTTCACCATGAGAGGGGAAATTGTGGGGGCACCCTGGAAAAGACCGGGCTGTCTGTTTCGGAGGCTGTTGATCTGGCCTATGAAATGGAAGGGGAAATTTACATTCTGATGGTGTTTTCCCCGGAGTGGTTGCACAGCTTTTACATGGCCTCAGATCTGTATACGCCTGAGCAAAAACAGCTGATAAAGCAACAGCACCTTTCATGGTGGCCCGATGAAATTTCCAGGATTTATCAGCAGAGCAACCTAGAAGGGCTCATTCAGGAAATTGCGTCCATCCCACAAATTTTTAGGATAGGGGGATAGAAAATGAAATCTGTTCTTGCCAGACTGAAACGTTTGGAACAAATGGCTCAAACAGATGGCGGAGTTGCAATCCTGGAACTTCTTCCTGGCGGGGAGTGGGAGCTGATGATGGACGGGAAGCGGAGCATACATCCGACACAGGAAGCCGGTCGGAAGGCCCACAAGGAAATTCTGCGGAAGCGAAAAAGCGATGAAAGCAAGGCAGTTTTAATCATCATTGATCTTTGAAAGGAGTACGAAATGAGCGATTCCATCAGAATCAACAGTACCGGGAAGAAAATCCAGGTGAACGACAGCGGAGATTTTATCACTCTGGAGCTGAAGAACACCACCTTTATGAACGGACTGATCGGCCTGATGCGGGAGCTGGAGACGAATGCCCAAACCCTCTTGTCGCAGATCCCCACAGCGGAAAACGATTCTGTCGAGGAGGTTTCGGTCTCTATGGCCCGGGCGGCGGAGGTGTGCGGCCAGCTGTCGGCGCGGACTGATGAGGTTTTCGGGGTGGGCACCTGCCGGAAGGTGTTCGGGGAGCAAGCACCCGGAATCTATGAGTTTGCAGATTTTTTCGGCCAGATCGGGGCGCTTGTGCGAAAGTATGGCGAGGAGGAGACAGCCCGGGCGGCAGAGATCGTTGAGAAGTACAAGGGAAAATATGCCGGAAAGCGGTGATATGAATGGGAACATATGACGGCTCTGTTGTTATTGGTGTGGATATGGACACCGACCCGGCGCAAAAATCGGTACAAAGCCTGAGGGACAAGCTGAAAGGCAGCATTGCCGCCGCCGCTAAGGCGGCAACCGTGGCGCTGGGCGTGGCTACTGCCGCTGTCACGGCGTTTGCCAAGTCCTCCATTGACACCGGGATGCAGTTCGACAGCGCCATGTCCCAGGTAGCGGCCACAATGGGCAAGACCACGGATGAAATTGGAGAATTGCGGGATTTTGCAATGGAAATGGGCGCAAATACGGCATTTTCCGCAACACAAGCAGCGGACGCGCTGAATTATATGGCGCTGGCCGGGTACGATGCGGAGCAGTCAATGGAGGCCCTGCCGAATGTTCTGAACCTTGCCGCCGCTGGTGGAATCGACCTTGCCGCCGCCTCCGACATGGTGACGGACGCACAGTCCGCCCTCGGGCTGAGTATGGAAGAATCTGCCGCGCTGGTAGACAAAATGGCAATGGCCTCCAGCAAATCCAACACCAGCGTGGCCCAGCTAGGGGACGCTATTCTAACTATTGGCGGAACCGCCAAAAATTTGGCGGGCGGCACCACAGAGCTTTCCACCGCCCTGGGCATTCTTGCAGATAACGGCGTGAAAGGCGCGGAGGGCGGCACGGCCCTGAGAAATATCATTTTGTCCCTGTCCGCACCAACTGATACAGCGGCAAAAGCTATGCAATCCCTGGGGCTGGAGGTCTATGACGCACATGGGAATATGCGCCCCCTAAACGAGACGTTTGGCGACCTTCAGGCGGCGCTTTCTTCCATGACACAGGGGGAACAAACACAGGCTCTTTCTAAAATTTTTAACAAGGAGGACTTAAAATCCGTCAACGCCCTGCTGTCCAACACCGGGGAGCGGTTTGACGAGCTGAGTGGATACATAGGCAACGCCGCGGGGGCGGCGGAGAACATGGCGAACACGCAGCTTGACAATCTAGCCGGTGATGTAACTTTGTTCAAATCCGCTCTGGAGGGGGCACAGATCATTCTATCCGACCAGCTCACGCCCAACCTGCGGGAGTTTGTTCAATTTGGATCTGATGGCATTTCCAAGATTGCGTCCGCTTTCCAGGAGGGCGGGCTGCCCGGCGCTATGGAGGCGTTCGGCGCGGTTTTGAGTGATGGACTTAACATGATCGTGGAGCAGTTGCCCGCTATGGTTGATGCTGGTATGCAGTTACTGGGGGCGCTGGGGCAGGGCATTATAGACAACCTCCCGACCATTACCAACGCCGCCACAGAAATCATCATGACGCTGGTGAACGGTGCAATTGAGGCGCTTCCCGAAATCGTTTCGTCGGCGGCAGAGATCATCACCACGCTGGCTTCTGGCATCTCCGAGTCCCTGCCTGAGTTGATCCCGACAGTTGTTGACGTGATTCTGCAAATCGTAGAAACCCTCATTGACAATGTGGACCAGCTGATTGACGCCGCCATAGAGATCATTATGGCGCTGGCGGACGGATTGATCGAGGCCCTGCCAAAGCTGATTGAGAAAGCACCGGTTATCATTGAAAAGTTTGTGATGGCAATTGCAAATAATCTGCCAAAAATTATAGAGGCCGGATACGATCTGCTTTTGAAACTTATCGGCGGGATATTAAAGGCGATTCCGGGGCTTGTCAAAGCTTCCTATGAAATCATTGGTGCATTTCAGGCCGGAATTATTTCTTACTTTGGGAAGCTGCTTGAAACAGGAAAAGAAATTGTTGGTAAAGTAGGAGACGGAATCAAAAGCATCGCCTCTGGTGCGGCGCAATGGGGTAAGGATCTGATCGACAACTTTGTTGGAGGGATCAAAAACGCCATTGGGAAGGTCAAGGACGCTGTTGTGGGTGTGGCGAGTACAGTAAAGGATTTTCTGGGCTTCTCTGAGCCGGACAAGGGCCCGCTGTCCAACTTCCACACCTATGGGCCGGATATGGTGGAGCTGTTTGCAAACGGCATTAAGAAATCAAAGAGCCTTGCAGTCCATGCGGCGCGAGACATGGCGCAGTCGGTCGCCAATGCCGCCACGATACCGGCCATGCAGATCCCCGCTATGAAGGGCATAGCTATCCCGGAAATCACAAGCTTCAGCATTCCCGCCATTGCCCAGGGCGCGGTGGTTCCGGCAAATCCTCAGTTTTCGTCCACTGTGAACAGGCAGACGGACACGGGAAGCATTGCGGAGCAGCTTTCCGCCATTATGCAAGCACTGCAAAGCACTCAGGCAAGCCAGCCGATTAACATCACCGTGGAAAGCAAGCTGGACGGGAAAGTGGTGGCCCGGAACACCGTACACCACATCAACGACATGACCCGGCAGGCCGGAAAGCCGGTACTGCTGATATAAGAAAGGAGGTACACGATGAAAGACTATCTGAAAGAGCGTATGGACGGCCTGGCCCGGAAGCTGCTGAATCCGGGGATTGACCTGAACCCTGCTTTAGATGCCGCCAAAGACGTACTCAGGACGGCTATGGGGAAGGAGGAGCAAGGCGATTCTTTGGAGAACTGAGTACCTAAATCAATTTTTGAAAGGAAACAGAACAATGTCAACATTGCAAATCGAGCTTTTCAGCAAAAAGCAAAGCGGCCTTGACGGCCTGCGGCGGGAGGATTTCCCCAGTGAGGAGGCATTCATTGAGGCCGGAATTGAGCGGCAAATGAGGCTGAACAATCCGGCATACCAAAAGGCCCGGATCGCTGTGATGGAGGAGCGGGAGAAGCAACTGAAGGAGGAGGCCGCACGGCAGGATCAGGCCGAGTATGAGGCCGCTGTCAAGGCTGATGGTTTCCAATAAAGCCGTATTCAAAATTTGATCCTCCTATTGATTTTTGGAGGAGGCCGGCTGTATAATGGCATCGACCCCCTCCGGGGTTATCTGCGGCTCTTATCCCTTTGCTTTGGTCTGCGGTTGGGATAGGGGCCTTTTTCATTGTTGGGGGCTGGGGGTATAATTACCCTCCGAAGTATCTTCCCGCTGAGAACTGCGAGCTGAGACGGGAGTTTTTGGCAAGGAGGCCCCTTTACTGCCTATCCCTGCCCGGTTGGGATTCTTCCCGAACCGGTACGGATATAGAGGGCAGTCAGCACAGGGACAAACCACCACCTCGTTGCGCTGCCCACAGCAACAGTCCAGACACTTGGCCCGGATGGCCTTTATTGGCGTCAGCATAGCGGACCTCCTTACACGCTGAGTACAAAGCGGGTGGTCGTGGTCTGGCGGCTGTACTGGCCGTAGAGGTCGGCGTGGTCGGCCTTGAATGCCTTGCTGTCGAAGCGGCTTCCGTTCACGTTCTTCCACGTGGCCTTCCAGCCGTCCCCCTGAAGGACTTCCGCGCCCTGTTCCACCATTGCGGCCTTGATCCGGTCGGTCAGGGCCTCGGCCTCCACCTGCAGCTCCTCGATCATCTGCCGGACGCTCATCAGGTCCCGGGCGGTGCTGTTCAGTTCGTTCATGCTCATCGTGATTTCTCCTTTCGATTTTGTGGACCCGGGGCGTGAGTCCGTTTGGCCTAATGGGGAATGCGTTTCCCGGGTTCTTGGGAACGGGGCCGGGCGGCTTCTGTAGCGGCTCTTTGCGCCATATCCGGTTCCGGTTTAAGGGCGGGCTTTGTATCGCGTCCCCCTGTTCCCTCCTGACAATGATAAGTATATACTATCTGCGCAGATATGTCCATTGACAAAGCGCATATATTTGCGCAGATATATTTGTGGATATTGTCTATTTACACAGATAGATTTCTGTGGTATAATCATGGTAAAGGTGGAGAAGAATGCCCGATAAACTGGGTCTCCCCCAGCTTATCAAAATTCAGAATCTACCCTAAAGGACAAAAGCCTCGCCCTATATCACCTTTTGTCCCTATTGTCCCTTTTGTCCTTATAGATGAAATCTGAAAAGGGAGCTTCCACCAGAACGGAGGATGGCTATGGCCGTATCTAAAGCGCAACAGAAGGCCGTCAACAAATATATGGCCGCAAATTATGACCGCATCAACCTGACAGTTACAAAAGGGCAACGAGACACCATCAAAGCCCACGCAGAGGCCCACAGCGAGTCCGTGAACGGCTTCATCAACCGGGCGATACAGGAGACTATGGAGCGGGACAATGACGTTCTAGACCCCTCTGAGGGCCGGAGAGAGGGTAATCAGGAAAAGGAGTGAAGAATCATGGCATTACCAGCGAAGAAAGAGCGGTACACATTTGCCGATTGCCTCACCTGGGGCGAGGATGAGCGGATAGAGCTCGTCAACGGAGAGGCCGTCATGATGGCCCCGCCGTCCAGGGTCCATCAGAAAATCAGCGGAGAGATATTTCGGCAGCTTGCCAATTATCTGGAGGGCAAAAAGTGTGAAGTCTATTCAGCCCCGTTTGGGGTTCGGTTGTTTGAACAGGCCGGGGATGCTCCGGAAGATGTTGACACGATGGTAGAGCCGGATATATCCGTGGTGTGCGACAGAAGCAAGCTGGACGAACACGGATGCAAGGGCGCGCCTGACCTGGTGGTTGAGGTTCTTTCCCCATCCTCCCTGCGGCATGACCAGCTTGTGAAGCTGGGCTTATACCAGCGGGCAGGGGTCCGGGAATATTGGATCGTCAATCCGGAAGACAAGACGATCCGTGTCATGCTCTTGAATAGCGGCATTCTCCAGCCCCACGAGGTATATACCCACAGTGATATCGCACGGGTCAATGTGCTGGAGGGATGCTTTGTTGATATGGGCAAAGTGTTTTTTGAATAGGCGTTGAAAGGTGCATGAGGACAGGACCGGGGACTATATCCCCGGTCCTCCGTTTTTGACCCTTATTTTGACCCTTTAGCCGTTTGACGAAGCTTTACAGCATTTGCCGCCGAAAGCTGGAAACTATTGCAAACGCTGGATTTCCATGACTGTATTTTACGGCATTTTCACTGGTACGAATAATTCGATTCCCGTACCCTGCTCCATGAGAAACCGCC
>OFFK01002826.1_pt1 | contig 10141 bp, 6 predicted proteins | sample 1521361 | NCBI WGS metagenome assembly OFFK01 (sample SAMEA3504096, study PRJEB24116) | mouse gut metagenome | biome: mouse gut; feature: mouse-associated habitat; material: faeces | place: Denmark | collected 2011
CCCCGACCCACGGCTTAGAAGGCCGTTGCTCTATCCAGCTGAGCTACGGACACACGTTTCGCTGCGATAACCAAGCCAACAAACAGTATTTTAACGTATTATCTTCCGTTTGTCAACACTTTTCATCCTAAGTTCGTCAAATTTTTTTCCCGAGTGTTTTTAGGCGTATTTTTGGCAGAGGAAATGCCTGTGGCACAGCACCACAGGCATTCTTTCGGCTGATTTTATTTCGCGGATTTCGCGGCTTTCTTCTGAACCAGGTAGGCGAGGGCGCCCATTGCTGCCATGCCCGCGGCCCCGATCACAAGCAGCCATATGATATCCATGCCGCTTCCTTCAGACTGCAGTCCGACCTCGCCGGTCTCGCCGATTACAGGATTGAACTCACCGGTCTTGGGGGATTTTACTCCCGCAGCCCCGGCGCTTTTGCCCATGGCCTCGCCAACTACAATGACGTAATTGGAAGCGTGGGTGAACAGCAGCTCCGCAATCCCGTTTTCATTTATCTGGTCAACCGTGACAAATTCCAGGCCGCCGGTACTCTCATTATAATAGAAGAGATTTGCGTAGGATTTTGCGTTTGCGGTGCCCATATTGATCACCAGCACAGCGCCATAACCGAAATCGCCGCTGTGGGCAAGGCTCAGCTGTACCGTTGAACGGTCTCCGGCCACATTCGACACGATATCCCGGGGGATGGCCGTCGTCCCAATCTGTACGGAGAAATTCACATCGTTTGCATGGTCTGCGGTGACATTCCTGCCGTTTACCAGCCAGACGATTCCGTTGCCCATATCAAAGGAAAGGGTGACATCCCGTCCTTTCACGCTGTCGAGCACAGAGCCCGGCACCACGGAGGTACCGTTCATGTTTATGTGGATCCGGTTTCCATCGGAAGCCTTCCCGGTCTCTTCCTGAATGGCTGCCCAACCTTCCTGGCCGGAGCCGCTGCCGCCGGACTGAATCGTAGCGCTGGGCGGGGCAGTGGGCGCAGAAGTAGGTGCCGTGGTGGGCTTCGCAGTCGGCGTTGGCGCAGTTGTGGGCTTCGGTGCCGATGTCGGCGCAGCTGTAGGCACCGGCGAAGCCGTCTGCCCAGGAGCCGCCGTGGGTTCCGGTGAAGCCGTCTGCCCGGGATTGGCCGTGGGTTCCGGTGAGGCTGTCTGTCCTGGATCCGCTGTGGGAGCAACGGTGGGTTCCGGACTGTATTCATAATGGATTGTCGCCTTTGCCACTGCCGCCGCCGTATCGCCTATTTTGCTGATGCCGTTCCACTGGGCTTCGGTGCCGGTAAAATATATATCGGTCAGAGGACAGTTTGCGAATGCGGCAATCCCTATTGTCGTCACGCTGTCCGGAATCACCACAGTAGTAAAGCCGGAACAGGAAGCGAATGCTGACCCGCCGATGCTTTCCGCACCCTGTGGAATGATTGCTCCGGCAAGCATCCCGCAATTCTGGAACATGCCCTCACTGACGCGGTCTATGCTTTCTGGCAACTGTACACTCATTAGCCAGTAGCACTGCGAAAACAGATTGTCCCCCATCTTCACCTGCTTGCTGCCGGGAGCGAAGGCGGCGCTTTTCATTGCCGTGCACTGGAAAAACGCTCCGGCTCCCACCTCCCCGATGCTGGCAGGCAACGCTATAGATTCGAGGCTTGTGCAGGCGCGAAAGGCGTTCTGGTCGATGGTTTCCACTCCCTCAGAGACAGTGACTGAAGTGAGCCCCCGACATTCGCGGAAAGCGCTGTCGCCGATGGTCTTCACGCTGGAGGGTATGGTCACGGAAATGATGGAAGATCCGCGGAAAGCGCTGTTGCCAATAGCCGTCACGCTGGAGGCAATCTCCGCGCTGAGGACCCCGCAGTTCCAGAAAGCGCAGGAACCGATGCTGGTAACGCCCTCCCCGATAACGACTTTCCGGATTTGGCTGCTGTTAGCGCTCCACGGCTGTTCTTCGATACTGCTGAAATCCGGTATGGCCCCGCTGCCGGAGACGGTCAGCGTCCCAGCCTTTGTCAGAGTCCAGGGGAGCCCTGTGGAAAGCGTTCCGTTGGCGATGATGTCGTTGGCGGTGGAATCGTCCGGTGCCACATAGCCTTCCGGATACCGGGTGATGTAATGGTCGGTGTTGCTCATCACCTCGTCCTTGGATATTGTCCGTCCCCAATGGACTGAGCTGTTATAGTTTCCCTCGGCAACAACTACTCCCGCCTCGCTCACTTCCAGTACGATTACGGTATGGGTGTCGTTGCTTACCCGTAGGATATCCCCGACTTTGATATCGTCATAGGTGAAGTCGCCAGAAGCGTACATTCTGGCCGGGAGATTGCCGAATGCTGCATCGCTGAGCGTAAAAGCAAATGCCACGCAGCCTACGGCAGAGATATTTGTCCCACCAAGAGGTCCGCCCTTCCAGCGGTAATATCCCGTTGAGTCTGAATAAGGCTCGTAGTCGGTCCAGGTCGTCCCCTCCGTGTAGCCTTCCTTATCCTTATATGCAATCATGGCACTATAGGCTTCTGTCGGGGTAGGAATCACATTATCAGAGGGTGCGCTCTCCGCATAGGCAATCGGTTCGGATATGGATTCTTCCGTAGAAAGATTATCCTGTGTCAAGTCAGATGCCGGCTCTGAAAAATCATCCTGCGTCTGGTCATCTGCCTGGGAGCCATCCACAGAAGAGTCGTCCAGGGTGGAGTCATCCTGAGAACCATCCGCAGAAGAGTCATCTAAAGTGGAGTCATCCTGAGAACCATCCACAGAGGAGTCGTTCGGGTTGGAGTCATCCTGGGAACCGTCTACAGAGGAGTTGTCCTTTGCGGAGTCATCCTGGGAACCGTCTACAGAGGAGTCGTCTTTTGCGGAGTCATCCTGGGAACCATCCGCGGAAGAGTCATCCCGAGAAGGAATCGAATTCTGCGTGGAGTCGGATGCCGGCTGTGAATCTTCCGTAGAAGCATCATCCAGCAACGAAAAGCTGCTCTGTGGCATGCTCATTGCGGACTGTGGAGAAAAGCACAGGCACAACGCTAAAGCAACCGAAAGAAATTGGTGTTTCATTTTTACCTCCTTTTTTATTGTAAGAACATTTAACGTTGAAACACTTGGGACACATTGAAATATTCCCCAATAATAACTATATTCCTAATATTTGGCATTGTCAATAGAACTCTGGAATCGGACAATTTTCAACGATTGCTGCAACTATTGCTTGACAAGCAGCGAAGGCAGAAGGTATAATCTGTATAGCCTGTTGTCTGGAAAGGGCGGCAGCGACAGGCGGGTATGGCAGGATTGGCAGATGCTGTAGAGCCAGGTTTTGCGGTTATGATGGAATTGGCAGACATGTAAGATTTAGGTTCTTATGTCGAGAGACGTGTGGGTTCGAGTCCCACTAACCGCATGAAATGAAGAAAGCCGCGAACCCTTGTTTTTTCAGGAAAATCAAGGGTTCGCGGCTTTTCTATAGCCCTTTTGCAAAGGACTATGCTTTGTCGCCCGCCTGGGGCAAGGGCTGCAGCGCCATATAGGAATTGTGGTATTCCCTGCGGTAGGTGACGTCCTCATCGAACCAGGCGGGGGGAAGGAATGCCTCTGCGGCTTCCCGGCTGCCGAATTCCACTTCCGCTATGGTCAGCGGCGCGAAGGGCGGGTCGAAGATGTCCAGCTCAATGGTCAGGGAATAGTCCGAGGGCGGGCAGGACAAGCCCGACGTTTTCAGAAAGCGGGGATGGGGCAGAGGGATGAGGTAACGTTTTTTGGAGATAATCCGTCCGTCCGCTTTGCCGCGCAGATGGTAGTAAGCATCGCTGCTCAGCGGCAGGTTGCTCTCCTCCCTGGCCATCATGCCGTCGCCTTTGTAGGTCAGATAGTATTCCTCGTCTTCTTTGCGGACGCGCACTACGGGCGAAGTGTTCAGGTAGGCCTGTTCGATGTGGCGGAAAGGGTAGCTGTCCAGGTCGGCAGGCAGTTCTCTGACGGTGAATTTGCGTTCTATTTCCATAGAGTCCGTTTCCTTTCTGGCGGATTTGCACATTCTGATGGAAGAATCCTGGGGCCATTCGGCCGCTCCATGCCTTGAATAAGGGCATTATTCCAAAATCTCGTGCGCTACAGCGCACATGGAATCAAAAGTTGGCACAATGTTCTTCTGTGTCAACATTATATCATAGTCCCAAGGAATTCTAAAGCTTTAATTGAAATATTTTACAATAATGTGTATACTGGAAAACAGATCGACAGCTCATTAAATATCATGGATAAGAAAGAGAGGATGAAAAGGATGAGGAAGATAGCGGTTTTCTTTGGGGAAGGCTATGAGGAGATTGAGGCGCTGACAGTGGTGGATATCTGCCGCAGGAGCGGACTGGAGGTGGAGATGGTGTCGATTACCGACGAAAGGGCGGCCACGGGTTCCCACGGCATCACGGTACAGACGGACCGGATTTTCCGGGAGGCAGATTTTGGCGGGTATGACATGCTGGTGCTGCCGGGCGGGATGCCGGGCACGAAGAACCTGGAGGCCCACGGGGGGCTGATGGCACAGGTGGACGCTTTCTATGCCGCCGGAAAATACATCGCCGCCATCTGCGCTGCCCCCAGCATATTCGGGCACAGGGGAATCCTGAAAGGAAGACGAGCGTGTAGTTATCCTGGCTTTGAGAGCCATCTGGAAGGGGCGCAGGTCACCGCCGGTCCGGTGGAGATTTCGGACAATGTGGTCACTTCCCGGGGGATGGGGACCGCCGTTGACTTTGCGCTGGCCATCGTGGGCATTTTCAACGGCACCGGCAAGGCGGCGGAAATGGCGGAGGCCATCGTGTACAGACAATCTGAGTAAGCCGGGGGGGAGAGCCATGAATATGAAGGAATATCAAAGATGCGCGAAAGAGATGCTGGAATTCATTGAGAAGAGCCCCACCGCCTACCATGCGGTGGCGAATCTGAAAGAGGAGTTCGCGAATCTGGGCTTCCGGGAATTGAAAGAGACGGATCAGTGGGAGCTGGAGCCCGGACATGGCTATTACGTGGCCAGGAACGATTCCGCGCTGATCGCGTTCCGCATCCCACAGGGAGATGCGCCGAAAGGCTTCCATATCTCTGCAGCCCATGCCGATTCCCCTACATTCAAGATAAAGGAGTCGCCGGAGATGGCGGTGGAAGGGGCATATCTGAAGCTGAATACGGAGAAATACGGCGGCATGATTCTGTCCGCCTGGCTGGACCGTCCCCTGTCCGTGGCAGGGCGCGTGGTGGTGAGGGGGAAAGCCGGGTGCGAGACAAGGCTGGTCAATATCGAGAAGGATTTGATGGTGATTCCCAGCGTGGCCATCCACATGAACCGGGATACGGGGAAAGGCGGGGAGCTCAATCCCCAGACGGACATGCTTCCACTCTACGGGGAATGCAGTGACGGAAAGAAGGACAATGTGCTGTTGAGGCAGGTGGCCAGGGCCGTGGGCGTGAAGCAGGAGGATATCCTGGGGCATGACCTGTTCCTCTATGTCAGGGACAAGGGCAGGCTGCTGGGGGAGAGCGGGGAGTTCGTCCTCTCGCCCAGGCTGGACGACCTCCAGTGCGTGTACGCCTCAGCCAGGGGATTCACGGAGAGCGCCCCGGGCAGCTATATCAATGTCTGCGCCGTGTTCGACAACGAGGAGGTGGGGAGCGGCACGAAACAGGGGGCCAACTCCACGTTCCTGGAGGATGTGCTGTGGCGGATCGGCGAGGGCATGGGACTTGGCCGCAGCGGATTTTTGCGGATGATTGCGGGGAGCTTCCTGATTTCCGCCGACAATGCCCACGCGGTGCATCCGAACCATCCGGAGAAAGCCGATCCCACCAACAAGCCCTATCTGAACCGGGGCATCGTCATCAAGTTCCACGGCAGCCAGAAGTACGCCACGGACGCCGTGTCCGCGGCCAGGATGCGGGAAATCTGCGAGAAGGCGGAAGTGCCCTGCCAAACCTATGCCAACCGTTCCGACATCGCCGGGGGCAGCACCCTGGGCAACATCTCCACCGCCCATGTGTCCGTCTCCACCGTGGACATCGGGCTGCCCCAGCTGGCCATGCATTCCGCTGTGGAGACGGCGGGGGTGAAAGATACGAAATACGCGGTGGAAGCGTTCCGGGTATTCTTCAGCGAATAGTCGCCCAAAGCCTTTTTCGGCCGTTTGCCCTTCAGCGTCTTCGGGGTTCCGAGGCGCCGAAGGGCAGCGCGCATCATTTGTGAGGTGCATCGATGTCCACATAGAACATATCGCCGGTGGTATCGTCATCAAAGCTTTCTATATAAGAGATGGTGAAATGGGTCTCGCCGGCAGGCACCTCGAACAGAAGGAGCCCGCTGCGGCTCTCATCGTTTGCCAGGTCGTATTGGGTGGGGAGCAGGGTAGCCAAAGCGTCTGCGGGGATTTCCACATCCTCGTAGGAGGTGATGGGATAGTCGTAGACGTCTTCTTCCTGCGTATCGTCATCGAACAGCACGAGGAAGTCCCAGTCGAACATGGTGATGCTTTCCCCGAAGGTGTTCTTCACGGTCACTTCGGCCACCAGCAGGTCATAGCCCGGCGAGGGGATGTATCCCTCGTATTTGCTGCAGGTATAGGCGCTGTTCACGGTGTAGTCGAAGAAATAGGTGCGCATGGTGTCCCCCTGCTTTCCCTCGGCGACGCCGTCTTCGGGAAGGATTACGGGGCTGGAGCCGCAGGCTGTCAAAATGAGCGCCAGCATGGCGGCGGATAGAAGGGCTGCAATTGTTTTTTTCATGTCTTTTCTCTCCTTGGATGTAGTGTTGAAAATATGGAATGTCCCCTCCCGCGGCACAGGCCGGCGGGCATCCGGCGAAAGCGGCAGAGCGCTCCGCATAAGGCTATGTTAGCACATGCATGGCAAAAAGACAAGGAAATAACACAAAAACATTACAAATATATCAACAAAACGATAATTGCAAAAAATGAAAAAAAGAATTGACTTTTGGGACAGATGATGCTAGTATAACAGATGTGGGATATATGCGCGGAAGTGTCGGAATTGGCAGACGAGCAAGACTAAGGATCTTGTGGTGGTCACACCGTGTGGGTTCAAGTCCCATCTTCCGCAGTTGACGGCGTGAAGCAGGACACGAAGTGGGTCATGTTTCGCGCCGTTTTGCGTTGCAGAAGGCGTGGACGTAAGCGGTGCGGTCCTGTTTCGGAATGGCGGTTCGTAAGCCTGGGAGTAGGCATCCTGATTTTTGCCGGATTCCTTCCGGGAGCGTCATTGGCCATGTGTGCCATGTGGAAACGGCATAGGAGGACATATCATGGAACAGGGGAAAAAGAGGCGTAAAAATGACAGGTCGATTCGTTTTCTGTACTTGAGCATCGTCAGCGTATCTGTATTGATCGTAGGCTTGTTCGCGTTGCTGGCGGTCTTCATGAACAGGAAGAGCGTAGAGACGATTGAGGAAGTCGGCAAGATGTACATGACCGGCATGAGCGAGCAGATCAGTCTCCACTATGAGACGGTCATCGGCCTGCGCCTTTCTCAGGTGAGCAGCATCGTGGATATCATTCCGCCTGACAGCAGCGACCAGGAGCAGCTGCTGGCGGACTTGGAGTACAATGCGAAGGCGAGAGGGTTTGAGCATCTGGGCCTTATGGCTGAGGACGGCACGATTGAGATGGTCTATGGCGAACAGGTGAGCGTGCTGGACGAGGCGCCTTTCATAACGAGCCTCAGGAACCACAAGGAGAAAATCGCGGTTGCGGAGGACACGTCCGGGAAAGGCGTGGTCCTGCTGGGGGTTCCCTGTGAGTACCGGATGCAGGACGGAAGCCAGGCCATCGCCCTGGTGGGAGGCCTTACCACAGAATATATGAGCAGCATCCTTTTCCTGGACGAGAATGACACGCTGGTGGATTCCTTCATCATCCGCAAGGACGGAAGCTATGTCATCCGCAGGGAGAGACTGCCCAAGGAAAGCTTTTTTGATAGCTTCCGGGAGGCGTATGACGGAAAGGACGGAAAGGACGTGGAGGAATACGTCGAAGAGATGGAGGCCTCCATGGAGGCCAGCCAGGAATATTCCGCCATTCTCACCATGAATGGATCCCGGAGCCATCTGTACTGCATGTCCCTTCCTTACAGTGAATGGCATCTGTTGACGATTCTTCCCTACGATGCTCTGGATCAGGTGGTCTCGGACATGGGGCATCAGTGGACGAAGATGGTCTATCTGGTGTGCGGCATCGCATTGGTGGCGCTGACACTGATATTCTTTCAGTATTCCAGGATGGCCAGGCGGCAGGTGCTGGCTTTGGAGGAGGCGAACCGGAACGCGGAGGAAGCGCGCCTGGTGGCAGAGGAGGCACGCCAGGTTGCGGAGGAAGCACGGGCGGACGCGGAGCATGCCAACCATGCCAAGAGCGAATTCCTCTCCAATATGAGCCACGACATCCGCACGCCCATGAACGCCATCGTAGGCATGACCACCATAGCCATCACCAATATGAACAACCAGGAGCAGGTCCAGAACTGCCTGCGGAAGATTGCGCTTTCCAGCAAGCATCTGCTGGGGCTGATTAATGATGTGCTGGACATGGCGAAGATCGAGAGCGGCAAGATGACCTTCAATTACGACCAGGTCTCCCTGCGGGAGGTCATGGACAGCATCACCAGCATCGTCCAGTCCCAGGTCAAGTCCAAACGCCAGCAGTTCAATATCTTCATCCACGACATCACTGTGGAGAATGTGTGCTGCGACAGCGTGCGGCTGAACCAGATATTGCTCAACCTCCTGGGGAACGCCGTCAAGTTCACGCCGGAGGGAGGGTCTATCCATGTGTCCCTGTATGAGGAGGAATCCGCCAAGGGAGAGGATTACATCTGCACCCATTTGGTGGTGAAAGATACCGGCATAGGCATGTCGGAAGAGTATCAGAAGAAGATTTTCGAGTCCTTCAGCCGGGAGGATTCCGCCCGGGTCCGGAAGACGGAGGGCACCGGGCTGGGCATGGCCATCACCAAATATATCGTGGATGCCATGGGCGGCACCATCGGCGTCAAGAGCGAGCTGGGCAAGGGCAGCGAATTCCATGTGGTGCTGGATCTGGAGAAGGCCAAGGTGCAGGAGGCGGACATGGTGCTGCCCAGCTGGGACATGCTGGTGGTGGACGATGACGAGCAGCTGTGCCAGAGCGCCGTGGCCTCCCTGAAGTCCATCGGCGTCAACCCGGACTGGTGCATGGACGGGGAGACCGCTATCAAGATGGCGGAGGAACGCCACAGGCGGAATAACGATTACCACATCATCCTTTTGGACTGGAAGCTGCCCGGGATGGACGGCATTGCGGCGGCCAGGGAGATTCGCAGCATCTATGGGAACAATGTCCCGATACTGCTGATATCCGCCTATGACTGGAGCGAAATCAAGGACAGGGCCAAGGCGGCGGGGGTCACGGGATTCATCCCCAAGCCGCTGTTCAAGTCTACCCTGTTCTATGGACTGAAGCCGTATGCCGCTGATTTTACCGGCCAGAAAGAGCAGGTCACAGAGGTTGTCAGCAAGGATACGAAGCTGGAAGGAAAGCATATCCTTCTGGCGGAGGACAATGAGATCAACTGGGAAGTGGCCAGCGAGCTGCTCTCCTCCCTGGGGCTGGAGCTGGATTGGGCGGAGAACGGCAGGGTATGTCTGGAAAAATTCTCCCAGTCGCCGGTGGGCTATTATGATGCCGTATTGATGGATATCAGGATGCCTATCATGAACGGCTATGAGGCCACTGTCGCCATCCGCGGGCTGGACAGGGAAGACGCGGATATCCCCATCATTGCCATGACTGCGGACGCGTTTGCCGAGGATGTTCAGAAATGCCTGGACGCGGGCATGAATGCCCATGTGGCGAAGCCTATCGATATCCGGGACGTCTCCCGGCAGCTGGAGAAGTACCTGGAGTGAAAAAGGAAAGCGGGCTGCCGCATCAAGCTCTGTATTGGAGCCGGATGCGGCAGTTTTTTGATGCTCTTTGGCGCCGCCCTGAAAAAAATATGGAAAATTTTACTTTTCCTCTTGCATTTTTTCAAAAGCGTGATACAATAGAGGACATGGAAGCATAGCTCAGCTGGGATGAGCGTTCGCCTCACACGCGAAAGGT
>OFFK01002827.1_pt1 | contig 10141 bp, 8 predicted proteins | sample 1521361 | NCBI WGS metagenome assembly OFFK01 (sample SAMEA3504096, study PRJEB24116) | mouse gut metagenome | biome: mouse gut; feature: mouse-associated habitat; material: faeces | place: Denmark | collected 2011
GACGCGGCCAGCCATTCCGGCTGGATCCGCCTCCGTCAGGAGGGCCGCTGCTATGCTTGCGTTTTGCGCCCGTTCAGCGGGGCCTTCATGCCTCTACCCGCAATGCTCTTGAATCCACTGGTGGAACAGCTCGGACACTGTGGTGCGGCGCTGGACCGCAAAGGTCTTTACCAGGGTCTTGTCCTCTTGGCTGATGCTCAGGGTAATGGCAGCGGATTTTCTGCCCCGCCCAGAGCGCCGGGCGGGTTCTAAGTCTTCTGGTTCTATGCCGGTAACATGGACCTCGATGTAGTCCTGTTCCTGTTCTCTTTCCAGAGCAGCGGCGTTAAAGCCGCTGAATATATTATGCTTTTGTTTTGACATTAATATTAACCTCCGCTCATACGTATGTACGTATACCCGTATATACTGATGTACGTACATACGTATATACGTACGCTGCTATTTTTCCGCCGGAAAGTCGGCCAAACGGCGGATTAAGCCGCATAGTTCTAGGACCGCCTTGGCGGCGGAGCTGTGCCGGGCATACTCCGCCACGGACTTTCCCGCGGCGGAGGCCTGCACGAACTGCTCCGACTGAGGCAGTTTGGCCAGGTGCCCGAACCGGACCCCGCCGGGACCCTTGAGCCACTCCAAAAAGTCTGCCGAAGCCCGCCAGCGGTTCCAGCCGTTGAGCACGCACACCACCGGCACGCCTGGGCGCGCGCCGGCGTCCACCGCCCGCTGCATGCGCATCAAGGGCTCAATGTCCCGGCTGGTGGTCCGGGTGGGAATGACGATGACGTCCGCATGGGCGATCCATTCCCCCAGCTGCCGCTGCAGGGCCCCCGGCGTGTCAATTACGGCGGCCTGAGCCTGAACCCGCTGGGCCGTTTGATGGATGGTGCCGCCTTGGCGGTCCAAGTCAAAGAAGCTGAGGGGGATCTGGGAGCGCTCGAAGGAGAAGGCCAGCTCGTCCGCAATGAGGGACTTTCCCACGCCGCCTTTTTGATTGCAGATCAAGATATTTTTCATGTCCTAGTCCTTTTCCAGCGGCATTGGGAGACGGGCGCATGGCATTGCCGCATTTTATGAAGTTGCCGCATTTTATGAAGTTGCAGCATTTACATAGAAATGCTTATGCTATAAGTATATACGCAAAACAAAAAAAGTCAAGTATGTACGTATACCCATATATACGTACATACTGATATACGCATATATGGGTATACGTACAGAATTGAATGAAATTTTCTGCAAAAAAGCCCAAAAATGGCACCGGAAAGAGCCCTAAAGCGGGTTTTCTTCCGGTGTTTGGTATAGGTGTAAAACTTTTAATTTTAACCCTTAAATATTGAAATACATTGTAACGTGTATAAAATTTGAATAAAAGTTACCGATTTTATTTCTTTTTAGTATAGATATTTTATTATAAGAGAGGTGGACAGGCTTCTCAAGCTTGGAGGCCTGCGTGGGGCGGCGGCAGGATTGTTTTGCCTGGTCCAGGCGGAAAATCGCGGCTAAAGCCTATGTGGGACGGAACAAAACCCATATTATACCCTTTAAAAGGCCGTGAAGGCCCCTGTAAGGCTTTTAACTCCATGGGTAAGGTGGAATAGGGTTGAGGGGATAAAAGCGCGTGTAGGGGCCTTTAAAGCCATTTCTGAGGGTGGAGAGAAGAACCCCTAGAAGGCGCCCCCCTTCAAGAGGTCTTTTTCAATTGCGGTTTTAAGATAATTGAAGCGGTTTGAAATTTTATCTTTCGTGGAATACATAAGCATCAGATTGTATTTTTGACGGAGATAATGAAACCGCTCCAAGCCGTTTTGACGGTCGTGGGGCAGAAGCCGCAGGATCAGGTCAAACAGCACCTGGACCTGATCCTCGGAAAATTCGTATCCGCAGGCTTCCGCGAGAAAGGCCAGCGCTTCGGAGCTGTACTGGCCGGCCTTTTCCGGCCCGGCGCCCGGCGGAGCCTCCATGCCGTCAAAGGACATCTGTCCTTCCAGCTGGCTGGCGGCGGTGCGCAGGGAAAAGCGGACCCCCACCACTTTCCGGCCCCTCTTGACCGGCTGGTAGGTGAACTGGCACTCGGTTTTTTCCGTCAGCTCCTTGTGGCAGCGCTTAAGGAGGCGGTCGTTGAAGCGGTAAAATTCCCGGTATGTCTCTTCTTTTTCGCAGCACAGAAGATTCTTCAGCTCCTCAAAGCCGATTTCCCAGGTTGTATGCATGTGCCGGTTTCGCTCCAGGTAGAGAAACAAGATGTAGCTGTACCGGCTTTTTAGGTGGGCCACCGAGCGCAGGGCGTACCGCAGGTAGCCCAGGTGCTCCACGTTGAAGATGTATTTCCGGGCCGGGGCGCTGCAGGTCAGGTCAATCTGCCACAGGCCGTCCTCGTCCTGGGCGCAGTCCGCCTCCTCGAACAGGGAGATCATCCGAAAGGCCTTGGTGCGGGTGGGGTCGTCCACCGCCACGGCTGTGCAGAGGTGCCGGACCCGGGCCTTCAGGTCCTGGGCGTTGATCTTTTTGACCCCTAAAAGCTTCTCAATCTGCCCTTTTTCCAGGTGGACGGTGCGGTGGGTGGGGTCGTGGCTGTTGATCCGGGCCAGGTAGGTGTCCAGGATTTTAAGGTCGGCTAAGGACAAATCGGACCGCCAAAGGGCGTATAAGGGGGTGGATTTCTGGACCATCAATTTCGAGTCCGGATCCTGCGGAACCCCAGTAATTATCTGGGGTTTTTGGGCTTTTTCCATGGCGTTCGCCTCCCGGAAAAGTATAGCGTAAGCAACACAACGTGTCAACAAGCTTTGTGTTGCTTCTGGAATTTCTTTGTGTTGCTTCTGGAATTTCTTTGTGTTGCTAACAGGCCGCAAAGCCGCATAAAACCTGGGTTTTTTTACCTCCTAAATCAAGAAGATAAATCAAGTAATAAATCAAGTCTATCTATCAAGGGGACCGTCAAAAATCGAGTTTTCAACATACAAGATATGGTAAAATTTGAAACTAAAAACACAATATATTGAAATCAAAAGCTTTCCTTACCCAAAAACTGGAAATTTCAGGGAAAAATAGGGGGGGTTTGAAAAAGCGAAAAACACGCGGTTTTTTCTAGATAATGTGTGATAATTTGCATCATAATAAAACCATTGGCGATTTATCTAAAATTTTTATTTCTACTTTTTTTTTTGTTCTATTTGACAAATCCCCCCTGGCGTGATATAATCACTTTCGACATATCTTGTTCACATCTTTCCACATCGCCCCTGGAACGGCGGTGCCCAGGCCCCCCGGTTCCGGGAAAAAATATCCAAGGAGGGTTCATCTGATGGCTGTCAAAGCAACGTCCGCACCGCCCGGTGGGCTGACGCCCAAGCAGAAGAAGAGAAAGGATACTTGGAAGCTGATGAAGCAGAATTATCAGCTGTACTTCTTCCTGGTTCCTGCCGTGGTGTTTATTGTCCTGTTCATGTACGTGCCCCTTTACGGCCTGCAGATCGCCTTCAAGAACTACCGGACCGGCGATGGCATTTGGGGCAGCGCCTGGGTGGGACTCAAGTGGTTTGAGAAGTTCTTCTCCACCCCCCGCTGCTGGGAGATCATCCGAAACACCCTGGTCATCAGCGTCTACAGCCTGGTGGCCGGATTCCCCATCCCCATCATTTTGGCCATCATCCTGAACTACGTAAAAAACCTGAAATTCAAGAAATTCGCCCAAACTGTGACCTATATGCCCTACTTTATCTCCACCGTGGTGCTGGTGGCCATGATGACCCTGTTTTTCTCTCCTACCAGCGGTTTCGTCAACACGATTATCCAGGCCTTTGGAGGCGAACCCATCTACTTCATGGGCAGTTCCGCCCTGTTTCCCCACATGTATGTGTGGTCAGGCATCTGGCAGAGCATGGGCTACAGCTCGATTATCTACATCGCGGCCCTGTCCGGGGTCAGCCCAGAACTGCATGAATCCGCGGTGATTGATGGGGCCAATATTCTACAGCGGATCTGGCATATCGACATTCCCACCATCATGCCCACCATGATCATTTTGCTTATTATGAGCTGCGGAAATATTATGAACGTAGGCTATGAAAAAGTTTTTCTAATGCAGCATGATTTGATCATAGACGTATCGGAAATCATCTCCACTTACGTGTACCGTGTGGGCCTGATCAGCAACCAGTTCAGCTTCTCCACGGCCATAGGGCTGATGAACAACTTGATTAACTTTACCATTTTGGTGGCGGCCAATAAGATCTCCAACAAGGTCTTTGGCTCTGGCCTGTGGTAAGGAGGGGGAACATAACTATGGCGAAAAATCCGAACGCGATTAAGGAGCCCGCCTTTGACCGGGCGTTTTACGCGATTACCTTCGTGCTGCTGCTGCTGCTGATGGTGGTCATCCTTTACCCCCTGTGGTTTGTGCTGATGGCCTCTTTCTCCGACGCGCAGTACGTAAACAACGGCACCCTGCTCCTGTATCCCCGGGGCTTTACCTGGCTGGGATATGAGCGCACCCTGCAGGACCCCAAGATCTGGATGGGCTATGGAAACACGCTTCTTTATACCGTGGGCGGCACGGTCATCGGCACGTTTTGCACGGTGCTGGCCGGCTACGCCCTCTCCCGGGACGATTTGCCCGGGGCCGGGTGGATTATGAAGGCCTTTGTGTTTACCATGTACTTTCAGGGCGGCATGATTCCCTTTTACATCGTCATTAACAACCTGAACCTGCAGAACACGCGGTTTTTGATGATCATCATCAGCTGCATCTCGGTGTACAACATCATCCTGGTGCGGTCCTACTGCGCCTCGACCCTGCCCAAGGACCTGTACGAGGCGGCCTCCATCGACGGCTGCGGCAACGTGCGGTTCATGTTCCAGATGGTGTTCCCGCTTTCCAAGGCCATTGTGGCGGTTATCGCGCTGTACATCGCGGTGGGCTACTGGAACTCCTACTTTTACCCCATGATTTTTTTGAACGACTACAGCAAGTACCCCTTGCAGAACGTCCTGCGGGAGATTCTGCTGGTGGCCAACATGAACACGGCGGACACGGGCACGGACCCCATGGCCGCCCAGCGGCTGGCCCAGATGAGCAGCGTCATCAAGTATTCGGCCATTGTCATCTCCACCGTGCCGATCATCTGCGTGTATCCCTTCATCCAGAAGTATTTCGTGCAGGGCGTCATGATCGGTTCCATCAAGGGATAAGCCCGTTTTGGGCTGTCTTCATAAGGGCGGGACGTTTTCAGCCCGGGGCGCCGTGGGAACTGCGTTTGCTAAATGGCCCTGGCGGCCTCTGTAAGCCGTTTGACTGCCTTGGAAGGGCCCTTACCCCTCTAAGGCCCCGCAAAGGCCTTACAGGGCATTCCAGAGCGTTTTACGGCCATTCCCAGCGCATCCAGCCGGAAGACCCGCTCTTTACCCTACGTCGGCAAGACGAAAACCAATCCGAAGGAGGATCATCATGAAGAAACTTTTAGCATTGCTGCTGTGCCTGGCTATGGTGGCCACGGTGTTCGCGGCCTGCGGCGACGGCAGCGGATCCCAGAGCTCGTCCGCTCCCCAGTCGTCCCAAACCGGGGACAGCGCGCCGGAAAGCAGCGCAGCCGGCGGCGAAGAGAGCAGCGAGGCCGGCGAGCCCTCTGGGGAGGCCGTGAACGGCACCAACCCCGGCAATGTTCTGCCCATTGTCACCGAGCCGGTGACCCTCACCATCGCCAAAGAACGGCACATGCTGGACACCACCAAGAGCTACAACGAGAAGGCCAGCTTTAAGAACATCACCGAAGAGACCGGCCTGACCCTGGAGTTCGTGGAGCTGGCAGCCGGTACCGCGGCCGAAAAAGTGCCCCTGATGCTGGCTGGCGGCGACATGCCCGACGTGTTCTGGGCCCTGCTGTCCGACGCTCAGATTCTCCAGAACACCACCCAGCTGGTGCCCCTGGAGGGCATGCTGGAGGACTTCGCCCCCAACAGCTTGAAGACCTATGAGGAGCTGGGCACAGACTGGCGGACCATTGCCATTGCGCCTGACGACCACATGTACGGCATGCTGAGCCGGTACGAGTCCCTGTATGAGAACACCGGCGACGGCATCCAGATCATCAACAAGAAGTGGCTGGAAGCGGTCAACAAGGAAGTTCCCACCACGCTGGACGAGTACTACGAAGTGCTTAAGGCCTTTAAGGAGCAGGACCCCAACGGCAACGGCCAGGCGGATGAGATCCCCTACTGCTTTGCCGAGGACATGTGGTGCGCCTCCATCACCAACGATATCGGCATGTGGGGCATTGGCAACGGCTACGGCGACACTAACTCCAACTTCCACATCCGGGACGGCAAGGTCTCCGGCACGGTGAACACCCCCGAGTACCGGGAGTATCTGGAGTTCTTCCATAAGCTGTACGCCGAAGGCCTCATCGACGCTGAGGGCTTCTCTCAGAACACCGAGGTGTTCTCCAACAAGATCAAGAACAACCAGGTCGGCACCTACTACAGCTGGACCGCCCTGGAGTACCTCTCCAGCGAGCAGGAGAAGGACTGGGTTGTGCTGCCCACCATCGCCGCCAAAGAGGGCGTGCAGCCTGTGGCCAACGGCGAAATTGACCGTTCCACCATCAACAAGAACGGCTGGGTCATTACCACCCAGTGCGACCACCCCGAGGCGGCTCTGCGCCTGTGGGACTACCTGGCCCGGGACGCGGAGAGCAAGATGACCGTGGCCATGGGCGAGAAGGGCACACTGTGGGATGAGTATCCCGAGGGCGGCTACTACTTCGTGGTGCCCGAGAACACCACCCCCGAGTACACCTTTGAGCACATGAAGTATACCCTTGGCACTGTCAACAACCATCCGCTGGTGACCAAGGCCGAGACTCCCAAGAACGACGGCGAGATCTCCCCCGCGGCCGCCCTGCGCGATCAGATGGTGGCGGCGGTTGACAAGGATTATGTGCCCAAGAGCGGACAGCTGCCTCAGTCTTATGTGTCTCCCGAGGCCATTGACGAGCGCGCCTTCATCGAGACCGATCTGAAGTCCTACATCAAGCAGTTCCGTTCCCAGGCCATTATGGACGGCTTTGACGACGCCGCGTGGGACGCCTACTGCAAGCGCCTGGACGACCTGCAGTATCCCGCCTGGCTGCAGTGGTACCAGGACTTTATGGATGGCAACCTGTAAGAAGCTGCGTGCCCCGTAAATAAGTGACGGACGCCGCCCGGAGGGTTAAAAACGCCCTTCGGGCGGTGTTTTTGGGGATTAAATAATTTTAGAAACTTTTGTGTTTTTAATTTTATGATTAAAAGAAATAGTTATATTTGTGTTTCGTATAAATTAATCTGAGAAAGGAAGTTTTTTGTCATGAAAACGCCCTTCAGCCGCATGCTTTATGGCGGCGATTACAACCCCAACCAGTGGCCCCGGGAGGTTTGGGAGGAGGACATGCGGCTGTTTCAAAAGGCCGGCATCAACTCCGCCACGGTCAATGTGTTCTCCTGGGCCAAGCTCCAGCCCAACGAAGGGACCTATGATTTCAGCGAGCTGGACGACGTCATCGACATGCTCGGCCGGGAGAATTACGACATTGTGCTGGCCACCTCCACCGGGGCCATACCCGCTTGGCTGGTAAAGAATTATCCCGAAGTGGCCCGGGTGGACTTTGAGGGCCGCCGCCACAAGTTCGGCCAGCGCCACAACCACTGCCCCAACAGCGCCGTGTACCAGAAGTTCGCCGGGAAGCTGGTGGAGGAGCTGGCCAGGCGCTACGGCAAAAACCCCCATATCGCCTGCTGGCACATCAACAACGAGTACAACACTGGCTGCTACTGCGAGAACTGTGAAAAGGCCTTCCGGATCTGGCTGCAGAAAAAATACGGCACCTTGGAGGCAGTCAACGCGGCCTGGAACACCGAGTTTTGGAGCCACACCTTCCACGAGTGGGACGAGATTGTGGCCCCCAGCAGCCTGTCCGACGGCATGGGCTTTGGCTGGACCCGCAAAACCGCCTTTGCGGGCATCTCCATCGATTACGACCGGTTTCTCTCAGACAGCCTGCTGGAAAACTACAAGATGGAGCGGGACATGATCCGCCGGTACGACCCGGACACACCCATTACCACCAACCTAATGGGCACCTATAAGGGCCTGGATTACTTCAAGTGGGCCAAGGAGATGGACATTGTCAGCTGGGACAATTACCCGGCCTACAACACCCCCTGGAGCGAAACCGCCATGCGCCACGACCTGATGCGGGGCCTAAAGGGCCAGCCCTTCATGCTCATGGAGCAGACCCCCAGCCAGCAGAACTGGCAGGCCTACAATTCGCTCAAGCGGCCTGGGCAGATGCGGGCCCAGTCCTGGCAGACCGTGGCCCATGGGGCCGATACCATCCAGTTCTTCCAGCTGCGCCGCTCCAAAGGCGCCTGCGAGAAGTTCCACGGGGCGGTAATCAGCCACTCCGGCAGCGGCGAAACCCGGGTGTTCCGGGAGTGCGCCCAGCTGGGCGCGGAGCTTCAGGCTCTGGGGGACCAGCTGCTGGGGGCGGGGAACCCCGCCGAAGTGGGCGTCCTCTTTGACTGGGACAACTATTGGGCCCTGGAATACACCAGCGGGCCGAGCGTGGACTTGAAGTACTGCGCCCAGATCCACCAGTATTACCGGTATTTCTACGAGAAGCACATTCCGGTGGACATGATCCCGGTGGATGCGGATTTCAGCCGCTACAAGGCCATTGTGGCTCCGGTGCTGTACATGGTCAAAGAAAGCGTTGCGGAGGCCCTGGAGGCCTTTGTGGAGGCTGGAGGGACCCTGATCACCGGCTTTATGAGCGGCATTGTGGACCAAAGCGACAATGTGCACCTGGGCGGCTACCCGGGCCCCCTGCGGAAGCTCTGCGGGGTGTGGGCCGAGGAGATCGACGCTCTGGCCCCGGAACAGTCCAACACCCTGCGCTTTGCCGGCGGCGGCGAGAGCAAGTGCGGGCTGCTGTGCGACATTCTGCACCTGGAGGGCGCCCAGGCCATTGCCAGCTATGGCGGGGACTTTTACGCGGGCACGCCGGCAGTCACCCGGAACAATTGCGGCAAAGGTGTGGCGTACTATGTGGGAACGCAGCCGGATCAAGACGGCCTGGCAAAAATTCTGGACCAGTTTGCCCAGGATGGCGGCCTTGCGCCCTTGATCCAGGAAGAGACTCCGCTGGAAGTGGTCCGCCGGGTGAAGGATGGCACGGAGTTCTGGTTTATTCTGAACCTGACGGGGCAGCCTCAGCCAGCGCCGGAGAACTTCCGGGGCGAGACGGACGTGCTTACCGGCGAGGCGGTGGGCGGCCAGCTGAAGCCCTTTGACGCGCTGTTAGTCAAGAGATAGCCCATTTCGGGAGGATGAACATACAAAACGCTGGATGCTTGGCCCCGAAATCCGGGCAGGCATCCAGCGTTTAATTATAAAAAGAAATTTATAATTATATAAATTATTGCCGTTTTGCTCCCTTGCCTGTGTGTGCTCTTGACATGGCGTCCCCGCTTGATATATGATTTATTTATATTCTATTTAGAGCATCTATATCATCCAAAGAGGGGTCTTCCATGAAGAGGTACAGCGGAAATCTTACGGAAAAAGTCTCTGTCAACGTCAACACCTCCACCCTGGCGGCCATTGATCTGCTGGTGGACAACGGCTACTATTCCAACCGCAGCGATTTTATCAATCAGGCCCTGCGGGAGGCTGTCCAGCGCGGCGGGGACCATGTTCAGCGCTGCGCGGAGGAGGCCGGGCGGAGGCTATCCGAAGGGGATTGGTTTATGGGCGTGCGGGTGCTGGCCTTGCGGGAGGTGGAAGAATGCCTGGCGCAGGGGCGTTCCCTCCGCGTCTGTGGATACGGCGTGTTGTGCGTGGATGAGGATATCCCTCTGGAAAAGCTTTTTCAGGCGGTGCGCTCCATACAGGTGCGGGGCCGGGTGGCGGCTCCCCGGCCGGTGCTGGAGCATTACGGCCTAGCCTAGAGCCTGCGGCGGGGAATTCTCCGCAAGGCGCGCAAATGGCCCTGGAAGCCCCTGTATGCCCTTTGAACCGCTTGAAGGGAATTTCTTCTTTGAAGCCTTACAAGGGCCTTACGGAGTCTTCCAGGGCATTTTACGGCTATTTCTGGTCCATCCAGCC
>OFFK01002832.1_pt1 | contig 10124 bp, 8 predicted proteins | sample 1521361 | NCBI WGS metagenome assembly OFFK01 (sample SAMEA3504096, study PRJEB24116) | mouse gut metagenome | biome: mouse gut; feature: mouse-associated habitat; material: faeces | place: Denmark | collected 2011
CATCCATAACGAGGATAGCCGGGTGTTACATAGACCGAGATGGGGAGTTTGACGGAAGCTTCAATACTAATTTCCTGAAGCTTTCCGGTGCCGACAGATCTAGAAATCTGAAACTGGCAAAGACGGTGCCGTTTTCCGATACGAATAAGAATCTGAAGAAATATGAATTTGCGCCAGAAGCACAGAAACCGGGAAGCATGTGGCAGTTACTCATGGCCATGAAGGAATGCGGCCTGAAGAATGACGCACTGATGGATACCTTTTATGATGTGGTGATGGAGCGTTACCATGCGGATTCAGAGTATGCCGTCCTGGTATTCCATGACCGCTATGACATTCCGGCAAAGGCATCGGATAAAGAGCGGCTGGGAGAATCGGAGGAAGTGTTTGAATATCTGATCTGTGTAATCTGCCCGCTTTCTGGTGAATATGAGCCGGGAGAACCGGAATGTGGATTCCTGTTTCCGGCATTTACAGACCGGTGCGGGGATCTGAACCATGTAAATGTCTATCAGAAGAATCCTGACAGGCCGCATATGGAATTAATAAGGGAGATTCTAGGGGCAGAATAAATGGACGTATTTTTAAAGAAGGGAGATGCAGGATGGCATACAAACCAGAACTTTGGGCGGAAGCGAAGAAAAAATGCCGGTTAAATGAGGAAGATATCCTAATGGCAAAGGAAATGGGGCTGAATCCGAAAAGCCTGATCAAGAATATCCCCAGTCCCAGGGAACAATGGAAACAGCCGGTGAAAATCTGGATTCGTGAAATGTATGAAGAAAGGCATAGAAAAAGGAGAAACCGAACGGCATCGTCTTAGCGGTGCTGTTTTCTTTTGTATACCTGTTCATGTATCCCCTGATACTGCCCCTGTGATATATACCTTTCAGGTAGGAGGACTTTGTCAGCCGAAGTATAGAAACTGCCTAGCCGTAGATAATATTAAAAAAAGATTTTGAGGTGAATAATATGGCAGTTGCACATAAAGGAAGTATCTCTATGGGGCTGGTACTGATCCCCATCGGGATGTATAAGGCGACACAGGATAATGATATCCATTTTAACCAGCTTGACAAGGAAAGCAAGGCCCGGATCAAGTATAAGAAATACTGCAGCCATTGCGGAAAAGAAGTGACGGCAAATGATATCATCAAGGGTTACGAATATGAAAAAGACAAATATGTAGTTATGACAGATGAAGAGCTGGAGAAGATCAAGACTAAAAAGGATAAAACCATTCATATCGTCCAGTTTGCAAAGATGTCTGAAGTAAATATGATCTACTATGAAAAAGATTATTATGCAATTCCGGATACAGGCGCAGAAAAAGCATATGAACTGCTTCGCCAATCATTACTCTCCCAGAAGAAAGTTGCGATTGCTAAAACCGTAATGGGAACCAATGAAAAACTGCTGGTACTATATCCAACAAAGGAAGGAATTATCGTAAAGACATTATTTTATCATGATGAGATTGCAGCCATACCGAAGGCCGTTCCCAAGATGAAATTAGATGAAAATGAGTTAAACATGGCAAAAATGCTGATTGAAAATATGACAAAGCCCTTCAGGGCGGAAGAATTTCAGGATGAGTACCAGGCAAGGCTCCGGGAAGCGATCATGAAAAAGATTCAGGGGCAGGAAATTGTTGCAGTGGAAAGCAGCGGCCCGTCAAATGTCATCGACCTGATGGAAGCTTTGCAAAAAAGCCTGGAATTATCGAAAAGTTCTGATAAGGCCAGTCAGAAACAGCTTACAGGTACAGCCTGATGGGACTGTATGAATCTCGCAGTGCAAGCCCCATGCTGATTGCGCAGCAGATGGAAGCATTTGATGATCCGGACTGGATCTACGAACTGAAGATGGATGGATTCCGCTGTCTTGCTTATGTTGATAAGAATGCTGTAGATTTTCGGAATAAACGGAATATGCAGATGCTCCCGAAATTTCCGGAGCTTGCAGAGATTTATAATCATGTAAACGAGAGATGTATTCTGGATGGAGAAATTGTGGTGCTTGCAGGCGGCGTGCCGGATTTTTACCGTCTCCAGAAACGAACTATGCTGACGGATCGGTTTAAAATGCGAATGGAGGCAGAACGGTTCCCCGCTTCCTTCGTTGCATTTGACTGCATTTACCAGGGAAATCAGGAACTGGTTTTCCAATCCCTTATGGAACGGAAACACATGCTTTCCACTATGGTTACGGAAAATGACAGGATTGCTGTATCCCGCTATATCGAAAAAGAAGGAACGGCGCTCTATCAGGCGGCAGAGGCAAGGGAACTGGAAGGGGTTGTGGCAAAACGGAAAGAGAGTCTCTATTTTATGGGGAAGAAAACAAAAGACTGGATAAAATTTAAACGCATGGCAGATGAAGAATTCATTGTTGCGGGTTATATTCCAAAAGGCGGACGCACCTTCAGCCTGGTGCTGGCAAAATACCGACTTGGCTCGCTGGTTTATAAGGGACATGTCACCTCCGGGGTGACGAGGGATACGGTTGCAGAGTTAGAAGAAACAGGAAAGAATCCGTTCCGGATGTTGCCAACAGGGAATGAAAGTGCTGTCTGGGTAGAGCCGAGCCGGGTCTGCGTGGTGGAATATATGCCGAATATGCTTCAGTCTCTTAGGCAGCCTGTCTTTAAAGGGTTTCGGGATGATATCTTCCCAGAGGAAGTACAAGTAAGAGATGAGAGTTTGAAATAGCTCGTAAAATCATTTGAACAAAGTAATTTATTCGGTTCATATTCTATTTCGTATCCTATTCTTTGAAATTCAGTATATAGAAAAGTCTTGGCACTTGTGTTAAGATGGTGGTATTAAATCAAGAGTTATGGAGATTGTTTCTATGAAGATACTGATAGATGCAGATGCCTGCCCGGTTGTTTCGATTGTGGAGCATATGGCAGAAAAATATGGGATACCCGTAATCCTTCTGTGCGATACAAACCATGTGCTGCAGTCTGAGTACAGTGAAGTCAAGGTGATTGGAGCCGGTGCGGATGCCGTGGATTTTGCACTGGTTGGCCTGTGTCAGAAGGGAGATCTGGTGGTGACGCAGGATTATGGGGTGGCTGCCATGATACTGGGTAAAGGTGCGTATGGAATCCATCAGAGCGGAAAATGGTATACGGATGAGAATATCGACCGCATGCTGATGGAACGGCATATCAGTAAGAAAATACGGCGCTCAAAATCAAAATATCATCTGAAAGGGCCTGCAAAGCGGACGGCAGAGGATGATGTAAGATTTGAAGAGTCGCTGGAACGGCTGATTTTGAAAATACTCTGACTCAGAAAAGTTACCGGGAATATGAAAAGACACAAGGAATTGATGATTGATTAAATGGAGCGTGGAATATGAAGATTCAAACAGTACAGGGTGATATTACAAAGGTTGAAGATTTAGAGGCTATCGTAAATGCAGCGAACAGAAGTCTTCTGGGAGGCGGAGGCGTTGACGGAGCCATACACCGGGCGGCTGGAAAAGAGCTGCTGGAAGAATGCCGGACGCTGAACGGGTGCAATACCGGAGAAGCAAAGATTACGGGTGCATATAAGCTACCCTGTAAATATGTGATCCATACAGTGGGGCCGGTATGGCATGGCGGTAAAAACGGTGAGCAGGAGCTGCTGGCAAATGCTTATCGGAATTCTTTGCAGACGGCTGTTGAAAAGGGTATCCGGACGATTGCATTTCCGTCCATATCCACAGGCGTTTACAGCTATCCCGTAGACCAGGCGGCAGCGATAGCGGTAAAGACGGTGAAAGAGTTCTGCATCCGGCATCCGGATGCTATTGATATTGTACGTTTCGTACTGTTTGACGCGGACACGCGCCGTGCCTATGACCACGCAATTTACGAAGCCGAAGTAAATCAGGAATAAGGCCTTTTCTATATGGATGACAGCCTAAACTAAAGGAGAACAATATGGAACACCTGCGGTGCGTAGTTGAAAGGATTACTTATACGAATATAGAAAATGGTTACACCGTATTAAAGGTGGCGGCTAAAAATTATAACGACCTGGTCACTGTTGTCGGGATCATGCCGGATACACATGTTGGTTCCGTTCTATCTCTGGAGGGGTTCTGGAAGATGGATGCCAAATACGGCAGGCAGTTTTCCGTAGAGAAGTTTGAAGAGACTCTCCCTGCAACAGTCTACGGGATTGAGAAATATTTAGGTTCCGGCCTGATCAAAGGCGTCGGGCCGAAGTTTGCAAAGCGGATTGTTCAGAAATTCGGAAAGGATACGCTGGACATAATAGAGGATACGCCAGATGATCTCATTACGGTGGAAGGAATCGGGAAGATCCGCGTAGAACGGATTAAGAAGAGCTGGCAGGAACAGAAAGAGATCAAGAATATCATGCTCTTTCTGCAGAGCCATGAGGTGAATACTACCCATGCCACAAAGATTTTTAAAACTTACGGAAGCGACAGTATCAGCGTGGTACAGGAGAACCCTTACCGTCTGGCAGATGACATCTGGGGAATCGGATTTAAGACTGCGGATATGATCGCCGAAAAACTGGGGATTGAAAAGGGACGCTTTATCCGTTTGCGGAGCGGACTGTTCTATACATTAAACAAGCTGGCAGAAGACGGGCATTGTTATGGGGACAGGGAGCAGCTGATTAAAAAGGCGGTGGAGCTTTTGGAAGTGGATACCCCGGAGCTGGAGATCACATTGGATGAAATGCTCCGCACCGAGGATGTGATCAGGGATGAAGAAGCCATTTATCTGCCGCCCTTTTTCTTTTCTGAGACCGGGTGTGCCAGGAGGCTGGTCAAACTGTTGATTTCTGAACGCAGGATGAAAATGGATGTGAAAGCAGTTCTGTCCCAGGTTCGCAGGCAATCGGATATTACATACGATGAGATCCAGTTAGAAGCGATCCGTACAGCGGTTTCATCGAAAGTGATGGTTCTGACCGGCGGGCCGGGAACCGGAAAGACGACTACAACCATGGGGATTATTTCCGCCTATCGAAAGGCAGGATGCCGGATCATACTGGCGGCGCCTACCGGAAGAGCGGCGAAACGGATGTCTGAAACGACCGGGATGGAAGCAAAAACGATTCATCGGCTGCTGGAATATAAACCTCCGGAAGGATATCAGAAGAATGAAGAAAATCCTCTGGAGGGGGATGTCCTGATACTGGACGAGTGTTCTATGATTGATGTGATGCTTATGTACAATCTCCTGAAAGCGCTTCCGGAACATATGACATTGATCATGGTGGGCGATACGGACCAGCTTCCAAGCGTAGGGGCGGGAAATGTCCTGAAGGATATCATTGCCTCAAACCGGATCCCGGTTGTACGGCTGACCAGGATATTCAGGCAGGCGCAGGGAAGCAGGATCGTCATGAACGCCCATCGGATCAACAAAGGCGAACCCATTGATCTGCGTGGCGGAAAGGAGTCTGATTTCTTTTTTGCCGGGAGAGAGACCAATGAGGAAGTAGTGGATACGCTGGTTAAGTTCTGTACAAAGAATCTGCCCCGCTATTATCATGTGGATGCCTTTCAGGATATCCAGGTGCTGACGCCGATGCAGAGGGGAATCTGCGGGGCGGCTAATTTAAACCAGGTGCTGCAGGAAGCCATGAATCCGTCCAGGATCTTCCTTCGCAGGGGCGGCACGCAGTACCGGCTCCATGATAAGGTCATGCAGATCCGCAACAATTACGATAAAGAAGTTTTTAACGGCGATATCGGGACCATTTGTAAAGTTGACATGGAAGAACGGGAACTGACGGTAGATTATGAAGGCCGGGAGGTTCTCTATGATGTCAGCGAGCTGGAGGAACTGGTGCTGGCCTATGCCACCACGATCCATAAGGCGCAGGGAAGCGAATATCCGATTGTGGTGATGCCCTTTACCATGAGTCATTTTGTGATGCTGCAGAGAAACCTGCTGTACACAGGGGTCACAAGGGCAAAGAAGATTCTGGTTCTGATTGGGGAGAAAAAAGCAGTCGACTATGCCATAAAGAATGAGACTACCGCCGCAAGAAATACAAAGCTTGCCAAACGTCTGATGGATGGCAGCATGGAGTCAAAGACTGCAGAGGCAGATATTTTGAAACGGCGGTTAAACGGTGAAAACGAAGGACAAATAGAAAGGAAGCCAAGGACGATTACATATAAGAATCATGTGCAGCCGATGAGGATCGCGGAGGAACCAGCCGATTATGGGGGAGATCTATTTGAACGGCTGGCATGTTCCAAGTTTCGGAGCAGTTTTTCCTTAAACGCCAATGACAGGGCATTTATTGCTGACAAGGGAATGGATACCATACGTCGCCATGCACACGATTTCGTAGAAAAGCGGCTGGCTCCTTCCGAACCACAGAATGATGGAAAGCAGACGCCGATGAGAGGACATCCGGTGTTTGTTGCCCAGCATGCGACAGCTACCTGCTGCAGAGGATGTCTGGAGAAATGGCATAATATCCCTAAAGGCAGGGAACTGACCATACAGGAGCAGGATTATGTAGTAAATGTTATTTTGCAGTGGATAGACAGGCAGAGGGCACAATAAAAATATTTGTTGAGCTGATGCCTTCAGTAAGAGTATAATGTCAATATATACGGCATCTATTTTGGCGAGGGGATGCAAAGGGGGACTTGAAATTTCCAAGTCCCCAGTGTATAATCAGAAAAAGAAGGTACTCAGATGCAAGATCTGATGCCCTCAGTCAAAATTATAAGTAAAATAGAAATAGCATCCCTGACTTTGAACGGTGTAGGATGCTATTTCTTATTATGTCGGTCTATGTAGTTCAAAGCCGCAAAAATCACCAATAGTAATGTCAAAATTTCCATTGTGTTCATGGGCATCACCCTCCTTCTATAACTAGAGGGCAGAAACGAAATGCATCCGTTTTCTTCTTTTTCTGATTATAGGGTGCGCCCAGCTAAGGGCTTGGAATTCGGTGGGTGAAAGTCCTACGGTGTAAGGTACAAGCTATACCGCACCAAGCGAGTCTTGGGTGGACAGCAGAGATGCTGTCTGCTAAGCGTAGACAGCGAGATTGCAGGGCATAACTGCACATAGCTTCGATATGAAAATGAAAGTGGGAAGGCAGAGGTGCTCCTATACACTGAAAGCAACATAACTGTAGTCACTAAGAGCGAGAATACAGTTGCTTCCCCGGAGTTTTGAGGTTGGTCATGCAATCAAGGATTTCAAGTCAACTGGAGGAGGTCTGTCTGGTTCCAGATGAGTTGCGTACATCTGGTATGCGGAACAACTGTCGAAGGGAGAACCGCAAATGGCCAGCAGAAGTCGGATGGCCGAATAGTACACGGTAAAACATACAGTGGAAGTCGAGAAATGCCTGTCCTCGCAGGCTAGCCATGCAAAGTCATATCAAAGAGGAAACATAGACTGTACGCAGAGACAGGAGGAGCTATGGAAACGAAATTGGCGAGAATATCACAACTATCAGGCGAACATCCAGACATGGTATTTACGTCCATAGGGCATTTGATAAATAAGGAATTATTAAAAGAGTGCCACAAGGAAATGGACGGAAAGAAAGCAGTAGGAACCGATGGGATAACCAAAGAGGAATACGGGGCAAGGCTGGAGGAAAATCTGGAAGAATTAGAGGAAAAGCTTAAGAAGAAAGCGTACAAGCCCAAGCCAGCAAAAAGAGTGGAGATACCGAAAGAAAACGGAAAGACACGGCCGCTCAGTATCTATTGCTATGAAGACAAACTGGTGCAGGAAGCATTGAGACGAGTACTGGAAGCAGTGTTCGAGCCGCATTTCTATGATGAAATGATGGGATTCCGACCAGGGAGAAGCTGTCATAAGGCATTAAGAAAGCTGAACGGAATGCTGGAAAAAGAAAAGACAAACTGGGTATTGGATGCGGATGTAAAAGGATTTTTTCGACCACTTGGACCATGAATGGATAATAAAGTTCATAGAATCAAGAATAAAAGACCCAAATATCATCAGGCTGGTACGCCGGATGTTAAAAGCCGGAATCATGGAAGATTACAGATATGAAGAGACAGAGGAAGGAGCCGGACAGGGTTCGGTCTGCTCACCAGTAATCGCAAACATATATATGCACTATGTACTGGTGTGGTGGTTCAAGGAGAAAATGCAGCCGATCATGAAAGGGTACGCAGGGCTGGTGGTATATGCGGATGATTTTGTAGTCTGCTTTCAATACAAAACAGACGCAGAGATGTTCTATGAATATTTAAAGCGCAGAATGATGCACTTTGGACTGGAAATGGAGGAGAAAAAGACGAGGCTGATAGAATTCGGCCGATTTGCAGAAAGGAACCGGAAAGAACGTGGAGACGGGAAACCGGAGACCTTTACATTCCTCGGATTCACGCATTACTGTTCGCATGGAAGAACGGGAAAGTTCAGAGTGAAGAGGAAGACCAGTAAGAAAAAGCTAGCAAAGAAAAGCAAGGAAATAAATGCTACGATAAGAGATATGAGATTCCTACGCATAAACCAGATAGTAAAGAAGCTGAATGAAATCTTAACTGGTTACTATCATTACTACGGAATTACTGACAATTCAAGAAGCCTGAACTCATTTTATAATGTAGTATGGTTCAGGTTATTCTACTGGCTGAATAGAAGAAGCCAGAGAAGAAGCTATACAAAGGAAGGATATAAGGAATTGATGAGACAATTCCCACTCGTCCGACCACGTATCTATGTCAGTATATACGGATAGTTGTAGATGTATTAGCTTTGCAGGGAGCCGGATGCGGGAAAGCTGCACGTCCGGTTCTGAGAGGGGTAAGCCCCGCAAGGGACTTACCTACTTACCAAAGTTCAGTCAGTATATAGAAGATCCATACTATCCGATCGGTAAGGATATGGAGGAAACAGCAGTTATCGCATTGTCAGAATCCGGCGAGACGCAGCAGACTTTGAAGCTGGCAGAACGCTTCAAAAGGCATAAATGTAAGATTTTTAGCATCACGAATGGATCGGCCTGCACACTCGCAAAAATGTCAGACTACAATCTGGTATATTTTGTGCCAAAATGTCTGGTACAGAACGAATATAATATTACAACCCAAGTACCGGTTATTTATCTGCTAGAAACAATAGGAAGGCGGCTTTCGTAGCTGCCTTCCTATTGTTCCTAGGCTTCAAGCGGTTTTCGTGCAGAGCAACACTATGTTTTTTCTGTGAAAAATTTTCCTGTCCTGCGTAATATGTTTCTAACATCGCTCAGATACTAGAAATCATGATGGAAAAAAGTATAATGAAAAGAATGACTTAGACCATTCCAAAGGGCAGCCTTTCCACACGTCCTGCAAACAGAGTTTTCCACAACTCCATATAACTTTATTTTTATGGCATGTCTATATAGGAGGATAATACAATGGTGAGCATAAAAGGAACAAAAAACCATATATCGTACAAAAACCAGAAATTTTTCATTAGGATAATCAGTTTCTTTATGATAGCAGGGGCTTGCCTTACGATCGGCACTAACGCTGTATTGCCGCGGTCATCCTATTATGGCGGCGATGTTTTCGGGACTGTGTGTTTTATCACGTTGATTATCGCTTTGATTTTCCTTTATCAAAAGAATATGTTTACGATCATGGTAGATCCTGTTACCGGTGGTTACAGTTCCTCCCGCTTTAATCAAGAAGCAGAGTATTTGATACGTCATTCGGTTCCAGGCGATTACACGTTTATCGTAATGAATACCGTCAGTTTCAAGCTGCTCAATGACATCTATAGTTATGATGAAAGCAACCGCATTTTGAAATATATCCACAACACGATTCTCAAATATATGGGAAAATGTGAGATACTGGCCCGTTCCAGTGCAGACGATTTTAACTTATTGATTCGTACAACAAGCGAAGAAGCGATCATTCAGAAACTAGATCTTATAGTTGATGAAATCAATCGATTCAATGATGAACTGACGGAAAAGCAATGGATCATGTTCAGCGTGGGAGTGTATCAGATTGTGGATACTGCCCTGCCTGTCATTCACATCAGAGACAGAGCGAATATTGCCCGAAAAAAGCTGAAGATACCGACAGGAGACATACTGTATTCCTGCGGTTTTTATGAGGAGGAGGACCGAGCCCGGCTG
>OFFK01002834.1_pt1 | contig 10122 bp, 9 predicted proteins | sample 1521361 | NCBI WGS metagenome assembly OFFK01 (sample SAMEA3504096, study PRJEB24116) | mouse gut metagenome | biome: mouse gut; feature: mouse-associated habitat; material: faeces | place: Denmark | collected 2011
TACAGATAAAAACAGAAGGCAGGGAAATGAAACAAAAACTGATGGCAGAACAGGAGGAAATACAGCAGGAAAATTTGTCCTTAAAAACAGATACGCTTATCCTTCATTCTGATAAAGAGCGTCTTTTGCGTGATGTCAGGAAAGCAACAGATGAAAAGGAACAAATACAGGTAAAAAAAGAGGGGTTTTTAGAGGATATCGGTGTGTTGGATAAAGAGTTTGAAAAGCGTCTGGATTTCATCAACGTACTGGATAAACTCAAAGCACTCTTTTATAAGCTGTTATCCATGATTCCGCTGGTGCGGGAGTTTGCAAAGTTTGTAGAAGAAAAAAAGGATATACGGGCCGCCTCCCCTTATGGCTATACCCCTCTCGGCAGGCTGTTAAGGGAGTACCGTACCTCTCTCCCTCAGCATGACAGGCTTGTCACGTTCCCGGAGATTGCCTCGTGGCAGACTTCCACAGGGGAAGTGGTTCCGGTGTATGAGGACTATAACGGACGGGGAACGGAGTACAGGCTGGCGGGATTCTGGAATGTGCAGAAGGAACAGGCTGTAAAGGTTTCTGAAATAAGAGAGGAAATCATGCCGGAGAACCGGATATGTACGTTAGAGCTGGCAGAGGTGTATGTAAAGGCGGTGGAGAGTTTCATGGAGGATATGGAACCGGAAGAACGTACAAGGGAGAACCGTCCTATGTATCAGAGACAAAACGAGGAATATATACAGGGCAGATAAATAATTCCGTTGTTAAAAGGCATAGATGAAATATTCTATGCCTTTTGCAGTGCAATTAACTTACAATTAACATATATGCACTTTTAGAGTTAACATTGGGGACGGTATACTTGGTTCATACAAAAAAAACAAGGAGTGTGTTCAATATGAAAAAATTTATTATGATTGCAACCGTTTTTACACTTATGACAGGGGTATTGACAGGATGTAGCGGCAATGCTGGTTCGTTCACTGACAAAAGTACAGCAAATGAGACAACTAAGAGTTCACAAACAATAGCCACCGACGGTTCCACTTCAATGGAGAAAGTCATTGGATTTTTGAGTGAAGCCTATATGGAGGAACATGGAAATATAAAGGTTACATACAATCCAACGGGTTCTAGTTCCGGTATACAGGCAGTAGCGGAAGGAAGATGTGATATCGGACTGGCAAGTCGTGACCTGAAGGAAGATGAAACAGCAGATTTACAGGGAACGGTAGTTGCCATTGATGGAATCGGAATCATAGTCAATCCTGATAATCCGGCAACAGATTTAACAATTGATCAGATAGGGAAGATTTACAGTGGTGAGATTACCAACTGGAAAGAGGTTGGCGGCAGCGACGCACCGATTGTCTGTATTGGGCGTGAGGCGGCTTCCGGCACAAGAGACGGTTTTGAGGAAGTGACAGGCACAAAGGATAAATGCAAGTATTCACAGGAACTTACGTCTACGGGCGATGTCGTGCAGACGGTATCCGGCAATCCAAATGCCATTGGCTATGCATCGGTTGCCTCGGTTGGTGATACGGTAAAGATGGTCAGCGTGGAAGGGGTAAGCCCGACAACAGAAAGTATTCAGGATGGGAAATACAAAGTCCAGAGAAACTTCGTGCTGGTCACAAAAAAGGACACTGCTCTTTCTAAAGCTGCACAGGAGTTTTTCGACTTCGCTACCAGCGAACAGGCAGACAGCCTTATTACAGAGGCAGGTGCTGTTCCTGTCAAACGGTAATTACAGGAGGGGCTGTTATGGAAAAGATAAAAAAGACAGCAAGGTGGATGGAAAGGGCAATGAACCTGTTGTTTTTGGTATGCGGTCTGCTGACGATACTGTTTGTCGTCCTAATTACTATATTTCTCTTGATAAGCGGCATTCCGGCAATACGGGATATCGGTCTGGTAGATTTCCTGTTTGGGAAGGTCTGGGCATCTACTTCTGCAAAGCCTTCCTATGGAATCCTTCCCTTTATCCTGACATCCGTATACGGAACTCTGGGGGCAATCCTCATAGGAGTTCCGATTGGACTGCTATGTGCTATTTTTCTGGCAAAGATGTCCCCAAAGAAAGTTAGCAGTGCAGTAAGGAATGTGGTAGATTTGCTTGCCGGAATCCCGTCTGTCGTTTATGGGCTGGTGGGAATGATCATCATTGTTCCATGCGTAAGGGAGATATTTCATCTCCCGGATGGTGCAAACCTCTTTTCGGCAATTCTTGTCCTTGCTGTTATGATTCTGCCCTCTGTCATTTCCGTATCGGAAACGGCAATCGGGGCGGTGCCAAAGGAATATGAGGAGGCTTCTCTTGCTCTGGGGGCGACAAAGACGGAAACCGTATTTAAGGTGGTTGTGCCTGCCGCAAAAAGCGGCATTGTCACTGCGGTTGTATTAGGCATTGGCAGGGCAGTCGGGGAAGCGATGGCGGTTATGATGGTAGCGGGAAATGTTGCCAATATGCCGAAACTGTTTGGCAGCGTCCGGTTTCTGACTACTGCTGTTGCCAGTGAAATGTCCTATTCTTCCGGCTTACAGAGACAGGCATTATTTTCCATCGCACTGGTGCTTTTTCTGTTCATTATGGCAATTAACCTGATATTAAATGTAGTAATTAAAAAAAAGGTTTGAAGTTCCACTATTGCATGAAAATACCATGCCAAGTGGAACTAAGGCAAACCTATCAAGAACGCAAAACAGCGTTCTTGAGGAAAATGGAGGAAATACATGTGACTGATACAATATCGAAAGCAAGAAAAATTAAGGATACTATCTTAAAGCTGATGATGGTTTTATCAGCAGGATTGATTTGCTCTCTCCTGCTCGGACTGATTGGATATATCCTGTACCGGGGCATTCCACATATCTCATGGATGCTTGTTTCTACGAAACCAAGCCTTTTGCGTGGTACGGTCGGGATTCTGCCAAACATCCTGAATACCTTATATATCATTATCATAACGCTTGTAATTGTACTGCCGCTTGGGGTAGGGGCTGCGATTTATCTGAACGAATATGCAAAGAATAAAAAACTGGTACGGGTCATTGAACTGGCAACAGAAACCCTTGCCGGAATCCCATCAATTATATATGGACTGGTGGGAATGCTCCTGTTTGTGCAGTTTTTCTCTCTGGGAACCAGTCTGATGGCCGGTTCGCTCACCCTGGCAATCATGACATTGCCCACGATTATACGCACCACACAGGAAAGCCTGAAAACGGTGCCAAAAGCATACCGGGAAGGTTCGCTTGGATTAGGGGCAGGCAAATGGTATATGATTCGTACAGTTGTCATTCCCTGTGTCATTGATGGGATTGTTACCGGCTGTATCTTATCGGTGGGCAGAGTGGTAGGTGAAAGTGCCGCACTTCTCTTTACGGCAGGGATGGCAAATGAACTGCTGTCCGTACCAGAGGCAGTGCAGGCGGGAAATGCGGGTTCTACCCTGACCGTTGCCATGTATGTATATGCGAAAGAGCGCGGGCAGTTTGATGTTGCGTTTGCGGTTGCCGCTATATTGCTTGTACTTACCTTTCTTATCAATATGTCGGCAAAGATAGCGGCGGTTAGACTGAAACAGAAACGAGGTTAAAGTTATGGAACACATTATCACGACAAAGAATTTAAACTTATGGTATGGTGCGAGCCATGCCCTGAAAAGTATCAACATGGAAATCCCGGAAAAGAAAATCACTGCGCTGATTGGCCCCTCTGGCTGTGGAAAATCCACTTATCTGAAAACATTGAACCGGATGAATGATTTGGTGGAAAGCTGCCGTATCGAAGGAGAAATTATGCTTTCCGGCATTGACATTTACAAGGGGATTGATGTAAACATTTTGCGGAAACGTGTTGGCATGGTCTTTCAAAAACCGAATCCGTTTCCAATGAGTATTTATGATAATATTGCCTATGGTCCAAGAATACATGGAATCAAATCAAAGGTTAAGTTGGATGAAATCGTGGAGCGTTCCCTGACGCAGGCGGCAATCTGGGAGGAATGCAAAGACCGTTTGAAAAAGAGTGCATTGGGCATGAGTGGCGGCCAGCAGCAGAGGCTCTGCATTGCAAGGGCACTGGCGGTAGAGCCGGAAGTCCTTCTGATGGATGAACCGACGTCTGCCCTTGACCCTATTTCCACTTCAAAGATTGAAGATTTAGCAATGGAACTGAAGGAAAAATATACGATTATTATGGTAACCCACAATATGCAGCAGGCAGTGCGGATTGCAGATAAGACAGCATTCTTCCTGCTGGGCGAGGTGGTGGAGTTTGATGATACGCAGACCATGTTCTCCACACCGTCTGACCAGAGGACAGAGGATTATATTACAGGGAGGTTTGGATAATGCGGAATAAATTTGACAGACAGTTATCGCAGCTTAATACAGAACTTGTTACCATGGGAGCCTTATGCGAGGAGGCAATTACCAATGCGGTAAAATATCTTACGGATAATGAAGAAAACAGCAAAAATATGTGTCTGGATGCGGATACGCAGATTGATAAAAAAGAGCGTGATATCGAAACCCTCTGCCTGAAACTGATTTTGCAGCAGCAGCCCGTGGCAAAAGATTTGAGAGTTGTTTCAGCCGCTTTGAAAATGATATCCGATATGGAACGGATTGGAGATCAGGCATCGGATATTGTGGAGATTGCACCTTATGTGGCAAAAAAGGGAACGCTTGGCGAAACCCATATCCGGGAAATGGCAGAAGCAGCGATCAAAATGGTGTCAGAAAGTATTGAATCTTTTGTAAAAATGAATCTGGATATTGCCTGGCTGGTAATTGAACATGATAATATCGTGGATGATTTATTTGACAAGGTAAAGCGGGAGTTGATAAAATCAATAACGGAGAGACACGACGATGCGGAGGCTCTTATGGATTTGCTGATGATTGCAAAATATTTTGAGCGGATTGGCGACCATGCAGAAAATATTGCGGAATGGGTTATTTATTCCATTACCGGAGAGCATCGGAAAAGACCTGAAAATAAGGAAAGCTCCACCAAAGGAGGAATCGGTTAACATGATTTATCTGCTGGAAGATGATGATAATATAAGAAAGCTGGTATGCTATGCGCTGTCAAAAGAGGGATTTGAAGTACAGGGGCATTCTTCTCCAAAGGAATTTTGGCAGGGACTAAATACGGAACTGCCGGAATTGGTTTTGCTGGATATTATGCTGCCGGAAGAAGACGGGTTGTCGATTCTGAATAAACTGAAAGGTAATGCAGCGACTGCGCATATCCCTGTGATTATGCTTACCGCAAAGGGCAGTGAATTTGATAAGGTCACAGGCCTTGATATGGGAGCGGATGATTACGTGGCAAAGCCTTTTGGAACGATGGAACTGATTTCAAGGATCCGGGCGGTACTGAGGCGTTCCCAAAAAACGCAGGATGACAGAACGTATACGATTGGCGGGCTGTATGTTAATCCTGCAAAACATATTATTACGGTATCAGGGGAAGCGGTATCGCTTTCCTATAAGGAATATCTGCTGTTGATGGTTCTGCTGGAGGCAGAGGGCAATGTAGTGGAACGTGACAGGCTTTTAACCAGTGTCTGGGGGGAATATTATACAGAATCCCGGACGCTGGATGTGCATATCCGGAAACTGCGGGTAAAACTGGGGGATGCCGGAAAACTCATTCAGACTATAAAAGGAATCGGTTATAAATTAGGAGGCGATTGGAATGAATAAAAAAATTTTTCGTTCGTCACTGCTTACCGTCTGTCTTGTATTGGCAGCTACCATTGCATTGATTATGGGGCTTTTGTTTCATTTTTTTGAAAAGCAGATACAGAAAGAGCTTGCCAATGAGGCCGGCTTTCTGGCACATGCTCTTGAAAATGAGGGAGCCGGATATTTTGACAGTTTTGATAACAAGAATAACAGACTTGCCGGAAATAACCGTATCACATGGATTGATGAAAATGGAACGGTATTGTTCGACAGCAGGGCAGATGTGTCCGAACTGGATAATCATGCCGACAGGGATGAAATTAAAACGGCAATGAAAGAGGGGAAGGGCATGAGTACGAGGTACTCCAAAACCCTGACGGAAAAAACAGTGAATTATGCCATACGGCTTTCCGATGGCAGCATACTGCGGGTTTCGACAGAACAGTATACGGTAGTAACCATTCTGATGGGGATGCTTCAGCCGATTTTATTCATTATGTTTGTCGCATTGATTTTAACACTGGTGCTTTCCGCAAGGGTATCAAAAGCCATTATAGAACCAATTAACAAACTGGATTTGGAAATACCGGAAAATAATGACACATATGAGGAATTAACACCTCTGTTACGGAAAATTGCAGACCAGAAAGAAACGATAGGGGAACAGCTTGCGGACGCCCGCAAAAAACAGAAAGAATTTAACCTTATTACAGAAAATATGAGTGAGGGCTTTCTGGTTATTGATGCAGACGCCAATCTCCTGACCTATAATTCTGCCGCATTAAACCTGCTTGAGATTACCCCTCCGGCAGACAGGAGTGTCCTGCTGTTCTGCCGGGCAAAAGAGTTCAGAGGCGTTATATCCGATGTATTGTCAGGAATAAAGGCAGAGAATACGATGGTGCGGGAGGAACGCAGTTACAGTCTGATTGCCAATCCGGTTTATGAGAAGGAATCCGTAATTGGGGCCGTTGTGGTTATTCTGGATATTACGGAACGTGAAAAAAGGGATATGCTGCGCCGGGAGTTTACGGCAAATGTTTCCCATGAACTGAAAACTCCGCTGACGTCTATCTCTGGCTTTGCCGAACTGATGAAAGCAGGCGATGTTCTGGAAAATGATGTGACTGACTTTTCAAAATCCATTTATGATGAGGCACAGCGGCTGATTACGTTAGTCAATGATATTATTAAGATTTCTGAACTTGACGGGCAGAGTATTCCTTATGAAAAGGAAACGGTGGATTTATATGAATTGTCAAAGGAAGTAATCGGACGGTTGGAAAAAGAAGCCGATAAGAAGAATATTACCTTTCATTTGATTGGCGGCAGGGCAGAGATTATAGGCGTGCATAAAATTTTGGAGGAAATGCTCTATAACCTTTGTGACAATGCGATTAAATATAACAAGGAAAATGGTACGGTGGATGTTTTGGTAAACCAGACGGGAGATGGCGTGAATGTGATTGTGCGTGATACGGGAATCGGGATTCCTATATCACATCAGGACAGGGTGTTTGAACGCTTTTACCGGGTGGATAAAAGCCATTCCAAAAAGGTAGGTGGAACAGGTCTTGGTCTTGCCATAGTAAAGCATGGTGCTCTGTACCACCATGCAAAGCTCAGTCTGGAAAGTACTGTGGATGTGGGAACGGTGGTAACGATTGCATTTTCTAAAAAATAATAAAGATAAATATATGCCGGAAAACAGCCCGTATAAGGGCTATGCCCGGCATATTTTTAACGCAGTTTTAACATACTTGTTATCTGCCCTTTATGGTTTATCAGATGGAAATCGTATAAAATAACTTGTGTAAACAAGATAATTACTGGAATGGAGGAGCTATGAAAAAGAAGAAAACAGTGAAAAAGTTAAAAAAGAAAATTGCGGTTTTGGAAACAGAAAATCTGTCATTACAAGAGAGCGTTTTGCGGGCAGAGAACAACAGCAGGGAAAAAAGTGCTTTTTTATCCCATATGTCCCATGATATACGGACACCCCTGAATGGCATTATTGGAATGACAGGTATTGCCATGAAACATTTTGATGATAAAGATAGGGTTCTTGATTGTCTAGGGAAAATTGACAGTTCTTCCAAACATCTGCTATCCCTGATTAACGATATTTTGGATATGAGCCGGATTGAAAGCGGCAGAATGGTTATGAACCATGAACGGATGGATATACGTGAGGTGATTAACGGTTGTGCACTAATTGCAGAAAGTCTGCTGGCACAGAGAAAGGTGGATTTTGTCAGGGAGTTTGGTATATTCCATCATCCTCTGCTAATTGGCGATGAATTACATCTGCGTCAGGTACTTATCAATATTTTTTCAAATGCCATTAAGTTTACCCCGGATGGAGGGAAAATCTTTTTTCAGGTAAAGGAGGTTTCTGCTGGAGACGGAAAGGCGACATACCATTTTGAGATTGAGGATACCGGAATTGGTATGAAACCGGATTTTTTGGAAAAAATTTGGGATTCCTTTACACAGGAAAATAGCGGAAATTGCAATGGGTATAAGGGAACCGGATTGGGAATGGCTATTACAAAAAAACTGGTTGATTTGATGGGGGGGATTATCAAGGTAGCAAGCAAGCCGGGAGTTGGCAGTAAATTTACTGTGGAGGTAACATTTGATACAGGGATAATGTCTGGCATTGCAGAGAAAGAGAATAAAATGGAAAGCATACAGGAACGGAACGCCCATCTGGACGGCATGAAAGTCCTGTTAGTTGAAGATACCCCACTGAATATGGAAATTGCAAAATTTATGCTGGAAGATGAAGGGATTGAAGTAATGACGGCAGAAAATGGACAGATTGCTGTTAATATTTTTAATAATTCGCCTGAGAATACTTTTAATGCTGTGTTAATGGATGTGAGAATGCCTGTGATGGATGGTCTGACCGCTACAAAATCAATCCGGACATTGCCAAGAACTGACGCTGTAACAGTCCCAATAATAGCTATGACAGCAGACGCATATAGTGAAGATATAAGAAGGACAACTGATGCAGGAATGAATGCACATCTGACAAAACCTGTCAGTCAAGAGAAAATGCTCTCGACTTTGGAGAAATTTTATTCTGTATAAATAATAAGCTCTTTTGGATATATATTTCTTTTGGCATTTTGAAACACGACTTTACAACTTTTATAAATAATCGCCTTGCTGTTGAATTAGCTGTTTTAAGGCATTCATGATACTGGTTGATTTTATGCCTGTTTCGATGTTTTTCACGAAAATGGCATAAAATACCTGTCGGCGGATCTGTTCGCTAAGTGCAAACCGGAACTCCTGCACACTGACTGATTGATATTCATAAAATAGTTCATCACTATATGGCAATAGTTTCATTGCGCAGTATGAAATATTGATCAGATTAACCAGCATTTCAATGCCTTTGCGGCTTCTGACCATATAACTGCAAAGCGACCAGAATCTCTTTTGCTCATAATAGCTGGCTTCGATGTTCCATCGGAAAGCGTAAAGGAACAGGGGGATAAACTCCATCCACTCACTGCCTGTCTGATTCAGCGGGGATTTTTCCTGCCATGCGCAGAAGATCTGGAGCTGTTCTGGAAAAATGGTACTGAAAAACAGGCGTCTGCTGCCGGATTCCTTTTCCGGGGATGTCACAAATGCCATTACTGTCCTTTTGCCGAAAATATTTGTAAGGACACGGCGTACAGCTGTGTAATAATCACCGATTTTTTCATCGGACAGATTGAAATCATCCCGGATGGAGAGTTTTTTCCCATGCAGTGCAGGCCGTCCCCTTTTTCCTGTCCGCTGCGGCGGCAGGCCATAAATAACGGAATCGGATCCTGCGTTTCCTATAAGGTCAGGGTTTTCATACTCATCCACGATGGAAACAAGGTTCTTCTTAACATACCAGCTGTCGCAGGGAAGGATGACATTTTTCATGGTTTTGAATTCCGGCATGACCTGGCGCACCATGGATGCAGCCCCATATTTTTACGCCAATCTCCATATCTTTTACAGCTTTACAAAATTTATTTGACATATTCTGCGCAATTTCATATAATACTATTAGAGACGGAGCAATCCGCCATCGAAAATATTGTTCGCACACCGTCTGCGGCTAATAAATGTACGGCTCGAAAATATTGTTCGCTTACCGGAAGCGTCTAATAAATGTCCGGCTTGAAAATTCCAGCCTTATCGCTTAGGTGATAAGGCTATTTTTACGGAGAGAATATTATGGATTACCAGGAAGGATACGTTTATCATATTAAAGACGAATATTTTATTAAAGCAAATGATCCGAACCTTATGCAAAATAAGGAAAATGGTAACTATCGCCCGGCCTTCTACTGTATGCGTGATGAAAAAACGTCTTTGCTTTGGCTGGTTCCTCTCAGCAGCCGCATTGAAAAATTTCAGGCAATTTATGATAAACAGATA
>OFFK01002841.1_pt1 | contig 10103 bp, 7 predicted proteins | sample 1521361 | NCBI WGS metagenome assembly OFFK01 (sample SAMEA3504096, study PRJEB24116) | mouse gut metagenome | biome: mouse gut; feature: mouse-associated habitat; material: faeces | place: Denmark | collected 2011
TCTTGAAAAGGAGAATAAACATGTATACCATACGCACGCTGAACAATATTTCCCCGTTGGGGCTGGCAAACCTGCCGGAAAAAAATTTCACAATCAACGACGCCGCCGAAAACCCTGACGGCATTATCCTGCGCAGCTTCGACATGCATCATATGGAGCTGAACCCCGGGCTTTTAGCCGTTGCCCGCGCCGGTGCAGGCACGAATAACATTCCCATTGACCGCTGTACGGAGCAGGGCGTGCCCGTGTTCAATACCCCGGGCGCAAACGCAAACGCCGTAAAAGAACTTGTGCTTGCCGGACTGCTCGTGTCCTCCCGCCGCATCGTTGCCGGGTCGAACTGGGTGCAGTCCCTGAAGGACAGCGGCGAAAACATCGAAAAAGCGGTTGAAGCCGGCAAGAAGAACTACACCGGGCCGGAAATCTCCGGCAAAACTCTGGGCGTTATCGGTCTGGGCGCAATTGGCGTGCTGGTCGCAAACGCCGCGCTGGATTTGGGCATGAACGTCATCGGCTATGACCCCTTCCTATCGCTGGAATCCGCCTGGCACCTTTCCCCTGCGGTCGAGCGCGAGGATTCCATGGAAGATGTTGTTTCCAAAAGCGATTACATCACCCTGCATATCCCGCTGAACGAAAAAACACGACATACCTATGATGAAAAGCTGTTTTCCGTAACAAAGCCCGGCGCGCGCCTGCTGAATTTCGCCCGCGGCGGACTGGTGGATAATGACGCGCTGAAAAAAGCCATTGCGGACGGCATCATCGCGCGCTACATTGTTGACTTCCCTTCGGAGGATTTGCTGGGCGATGCGTGGAACATCATTGTTACGCCGCATCTGGGCGCATCTACGCCGGAATCCGAGGAAAACTGTGCCATAATGGCGGCGCAGGAAATCCGCGAATACCTGACCTACGGGAATATCAAAAATTCCGTAAATTTCCCGAACTGCGTTGTGCCGTACAACGGCAAACCGCGCATTGCCGTATCCCACAGGAATATCGTGAACATGATTGGGCAGCTGGGCGCGGTGCTGACGAAATACCATGTCAATATCGACAAGCTGGTGAACAACTCCAAAGGCGATTTGGCGTACAACATCATCGTATGCGATGACCTGCCGGAAAACGAGCAGGATTTAGTCAACGACCTTTACGCCATCAACACCGTAATAAAAGTACGCATTTTGAAATAAAAAAATAAGGCCCCGGGCTCTGCTCCAAAAAACAAAGACCTTGGGCTCTGCCCATACCCGTCCGCTTTTTGAAAAAAGCGGAACCAAAAACTTTTATTTCCGCAAAACTTTGTTTTGCGGAAAGATTTTCCAGACGCATGAAATGCGGCTGGCAATCCCGGGTCAAGGGGGCGGCTGCCTCCTTGTGGGTGTTTGAGGGCAAAGCCCTCAAGGTCTTAGAATCTACACATTTTGAAAGGCAACCGCTTATATTTAAGGAGGATTTTATGGCGACAATCAGACCCTTTATGGCAATCCGTCCCGCGGCGGCATATGCCAAAGACGTTGCGGCCCTGCCGTACGATGTAATGAACAGCGAAGAAGCGCGGGAAATGGCGGCAGACAAACCCCATTCCTTCCTGCATATCGATAAAGCGGAAATCGACCTTCCGCCCGACACAGACCCTTACAGCAGCGCAGTATATGCCAAGGCGCGTGAAAATCTGGAGCGCATGGTTTCCAACGGTATTTTTCAGCAGGACCTCCTGCCCGACCTCTATATCTACCGCCTGACAATGGACGGCAGAAGCCAGACAGGGCTTGTTGCCTGTACATCTGTAGACGAATATCTGGACGGTACAATCAAAAAACACGAACGGCCCCGAGCCGACAAGGAAGCCGACCGTATCCGCCATGTGGATACGCTGAACGCAAACACCGGCCCGATTTTCCTTGCCTATCCGGAAAACGTAAACATCAAAGCAGTCATTGACGGCTGGACAGCCTCTGCCGCACCTGTGTACGATTTCGTTTCCGAAGACGGTATCGGCCATACCGTCTGGGTTATCGACAGCGATACGGAAATCGGCTTGCTTGTGCAGTATTTCCGGGAAGTGACAAACCTCTACATCGCTGACGGCCATCACCGCAACGCCTCTGCCGTAAAAGTCGCTCTGAAACGGCGGGAGGAAAATCCGGCGTATACCGGTGAGGAGGAATTTAACTATTATCTTTCCGTACTGTTCCCGGCGGAAGAACTGGCTATTTTCGATTACAACCGCGTAGTAAAGGATTTGAACGGGAACACACCTGAAGAATTTCTGGCAAAAATCAGTACGGCGTTTCACGTGGAGCCGTTTACCGGTGAAGGGCCGTACCGTCCGGAAGCGGCGCATAAATTCGGGCTGTATCTGGCAGGAAAATGGTACAGGCTGACTGCAAAGGCGGAAATTTTATCAGACGACCCTGTGCTGGGGCTGGATGTTTCCCTGTTGCAAAAAGAACTGCTGGAACCCATCCTCGGCATTGGCGACCCGCGCACGGATAAGCGGATTGATTTTGTCGGCGGCATACGCGGTCTGGGAGAACTGGAACGGCGTGTAGACAGCGGCGAAATGGCACTGGCGGTTTCCATGTTCCCGACGTCTATGGCAGAGCTGATGCGCGTGGCAGACGAAGGCAGGACGATGCCGCCGAAATCGACCTGGTTCGAGCCAAAGCTGCGCAGCGGGCTGTTTATCCATGATTTAGGGGAAAGACCTTGAGGGTTTCTCCCTCAAACTCCTACAAGGGCTTTCAGCCCTTGACCCATTTTCCGCAAAGCTGCGTTTTGCGGGAAGGCAACAATATATACCCTCCTTAACAAGAGTAAAAAAGGATAAAAAGCCGCTTTTTGCCTATACTAATGGCGGAGAGGAGGTTTTTTCATGAAAAAATTTGCAACCGGCTTACTGATTGGCGGCGCAATGACGATGGCAGGCGTCGGCTATCTCATGCAGGACAGGCGCGCCTGCCGCAAAATCGTAAAAAACGGCAAAAGAATGGCAGTCAAAGCGGAGGAAGCCATCGATGACATCATCGACGACATGATGAGCTGATTTCGGCACAGGGAAAAAGCGGGTACCTTTCGGTATCCGCCTTTTCCTTTTGTACTTATCCATCTTTTCAGGTTATAGAGGGGGGATATTATGTCGTCATGGATATTGGTCATTTCCTTTCGACACACTTATCATACCATCTCTTTTTGAAGGATTTTTGTACAAATCCTGTCATATTTCTTAAGAATTGCCAACAAAATTCTGAACAGGGAAAATCCTTCTCTTATTCCTCCCGCTCCAAATTTTTCCTTAAAATAGTTTTAATGTAAAAATAATTGACACGAAAATAGTTTTATATTAAAATCATTTCATGTTGTTTGACCCGCACGGGGGCGGCTGTCCGGCAGCATTTTTTTGCAGCCCGTTTCACGCCTGCTCTGCCCCGTGCATTTTGAAAGAAAGGAGATTCCCATGCGGCAAATCACAAGCAGGGAAATTGCGGCCTGTGTCCTGACGATGTCTACCAATTTCCTGCGCTGGCACAAGACATACATCGAAAAATCCTGCAACATCAAGGCGGGGCTAATGGAACACAACCTCACCATCCCCCAGCTTCAGATTTTATTTTTCCTCCGCATGAACCCGAAGATACGGACGGTTTCCGCGCTTTCCGCCGAACTTTTTATCAGTAAGGGCAGCCTTTCGCTGATGCTTACCAAGCTGGAAAAGAACGGCTACCTGCGTAAGGACGCGCCCGAAAAGGAAGACGATGGCAGGAAAGTCTATCTTTCTCTGACCGACCGTGCCCGGGAAGTTTTGAAAGAAGCGGAGGAAACTCTGTTGAAAAGCACTTCCGCCGTTTTTGAGCAGATGGACGATGAAGCAAAAAACAAATTTTACGATAAACTGATGGAATTACAGCAAATTTTTGCAATAGGAGGTATCAAGTTATGAAAAAGCAAGCAATCGGGGCTTTGGCCCTCTGCGCTGTTCTGTTCGCCGGCTGCGGCCAGGAGGAAATCCCTGAGGAAAAGACCCTGCGTACTGTAGAAACGGAAACGGTCGGCAAAACAGCCATCGCAAGCGGGTTTTCCTATTCCGGCAAGGCGGCGCCTTCCAAAGAGGTTTCTGTCGTGCCGACTGTGCCGGGGAAGGTCATCAATTTCAATTATGACGTGGGCGATACCGTACGGGAGGGCGCAGTGCTTTTCTCTGTGGATTCCGCAGACCTGCAAAACAACCTCCGCAGCCTTGAAGCGAATTACCACGTGGCGGAACTGAATCTGAACAACACGAAAAATACATATGAAAACAACAAAATATTGTTTGACGAAGAAATCATTTCGCAGACCGAGTTTGACCAGATAAAGCTGGGCTATGAAACGGCGGAGGCAAACCTCACCGCAACACAGATACAGATTGACAACCTGAAGAAAAACATTGCCGACTGCACTGTTACCTCCCCCATGTCGGGCGTGATTGCCCAGCGCGGGGTAGAACGCGGCGGCTTTGCTTCGCAGGCGGCACCGGCATATACCGTAATGGATTTATCCACCATTAAAGTAGAAGTCGGCGTTTCCGAGCAGGTCGTCAATACCATTGCCATCGGGGACGAAGTCGCGGTAAAAATGACAGCTATTTCCGCGGAACCGCTGACAGGCAGAGTTTCCACTATCAGCCCCTCCGCAGGGCAGACCGGCACATATACCGTCAAAATCGAGCTGAATAATCAGGATGGCGCGATAAAAGCAGGCATGCTGGCAGAAGTCAGCTTCACGATGGAGCAGTCCGAGGAGGCTTTCGTCCTGCCGCGCAACGCTGTGCTGACAAAGGACGGTGAAACCTATGTCTATATCCTGGAAGGGAACACCGTGAAAAAGACGCCTGTGGAAACGGGCATTGAAACGGGTGAAACCATTGAAATCAAAAGCGGGCTTTCCGAAGGCATGGAAGTCGTAACAAAAGGGCAGACCTATATTTCCGACGGCGAAGAAGTCAACACTGCCGATTCTGCACAGAAAACACCCGAAAATACAGAAGCAGATGCAGAACCGGAAACAGCGGAAGATGCGGAAGGAAAGGAGGAATAAATCATGTTCTCCAAGCTTTGTATTCGCCGCCCTGTAACGACGGTTATGGTAACGCTGATGGTATTCATCGCGGGCATTGTTTCCTATATGAATCTGGACCAGGCGCTGATGCCGAATGTTGACCTGCCCATCGCAGTCGTTATGACAACCTATGTCGGCGCAGGTCCGGAAGAAATTGAAAACCTCGTCTGCGAGCCTTTGGAGGAGGCATTAAGCTCCGTTTCAAATATGGATACGGTCATGTCCATTTCCTCCTCAAACGTCGGCATGATTATCCTGCAGTTTGTAGACGGGACGGACATTGACCTTGCATCTGTAGATATCCGGGAGGTGCTCGACCAGACGAAATCGCGCCTTCCGGATAACGCGGACGAACCTGTACTGCTTAAAATGGACATCAACGCCATCCCCATTTATCTGGGCGTTACAGCGGAAAACCTCGACCTGAACGCGCTGAACGATTTGCTGGAGGACAGCGTGGTAAACCGTCTGGAACGTCTGGAAGGCGTGGCCTCTGTCGGGCTTTCCGGCGGCATTGAAAAGGAAATCCGTATCACCGTAGACCCCGGCAAGCTGGCGGGCTATGGAATCAGCACAGGCACACTTTCTCAGGTGCTTGCGGCAGAAAACATGAACCTGCCTTCCGGTTCTCTCTCTCAGGGCAGCACAACAGTGCAGGTGCGTACCATTGGTGAATTTACCTCCCTGGAGGAGATCCGCGACCTGCCGCTGACAACGGGGACGGGCGCGGTGATACACCTGAGCGACGTGGCAAGGGTGGAGGAAACGGAGATTGACCGCAATTCCTTCACCATTATCAACGGAAAAAACGGTATTCTGGTTTCTGTTGATAAGCAGTCCACAGCAAACCTTGTAAAAGTCAGCGAACGGCTCCAAAGGGAAATCGGCAGACTGCAAAGGGATTTCCCTGAACTGGAAATCAACATGCTGACAGATACCTCCGAATATATCCAGCTTTCGCTTTCCAACGTCACGCAGACAGCCCTGCTGAGCGCAGTTATCGCGTTTTTCGTGCTCCTGCTGTTCCTGCGCAACGCCATAACGTCGCTGATTATCGCCGTATCTATCCCAACGTCCATTATGGCGACATTCGCCCTGATGTACCTGACGGGAATCAATATGAACATGATTTCCATGGGCGGCGTGGCGATTGGTATTGGTATGCTGGTGGATAACTCCGTCGTTGTTCTGGACAGCATATACCAGCATTTTGAACGGGGATACAGTGCGGCGGAATCCGCCGAAGTCGGCACAAGAGAAGTTACCATGGCGGTTATAGCGTCCACGCTGACGACGGTTGCCGTATTCGTGCCCATCGCCCTGACAGGCGGCACAACGGGCGCAATGATGAAAAACCTTTCCTTTACGATTGTTTTTGCACTGGCGTCCTCTCTGGTGGTTTCCATCACGTTTGTGCCGATGGCGTGTGCCCTCCTGCTTTCCCGTCAGGGCCGCGCATGGAAAAGCAGGCTGTTCCTTTCCCTGCTGGATAAATGGGACAGTGCGCTGGATAAACTGAACAGAAGTTATGAAAAAGCCCTGCGCTGGGCTTTGAAGCACAGGAAAAAAACGGTGCTTATCGTACTGCTGGTATTTATCGGCAGTTTGTTCACCATACCGATTACAGGCATGGACTTCATGGCGGGCATGGATCAGGGTACCGCAAATATTACCGTAGAACTGCCCAACGGCACAGAACTGGACGAAACCGAGGAAATGGTCGGAGAAGTGCTTTACCGGCTGGAGAGCATACCGGAAATCGAACTGTACTACGCCAATGTCGGCGCGGGTATGATGAGCAGCGGAACATCCTCCGCCACAGTTACGGTAAACCTTGTCCCCGCTGACGAACGCAGCCGCTCCACAGACGAAGTCTGTGAGGAAATCAAAGAGCTTTTGAGTGATATGGCAGGGGCGGATATTACGGTCGCCTCCTCCAATTCCGCGATGGGCTCTATGGCCTCTGCGGACGTGACACTGAACGTATATGGCTATGACTCTGCAACGCTTTTGAGCGTAGAGCAGGACTTGATCGAACTGCTCTCCAATGTAAACGGCATTACAGATGTAGAAGGCTCCACAGGTGAAACCGTACCGGAGGCAAAAGTAACGGTTGACAGGAGCAAAGCCTCCCTTTACGGCATCACAACGGCCTCCATTGCGGGCGCGCTGAATACCGCCATTACCGGCAGCACGGCAACGCAGTATAAGGTAGGCGGCACAGAAATTGACGTTGTTCTGCGCTATGATACGGACGAACTGAACTACCTGACAGATTTGAGCAACCTGACAATACCATCGGCATACGGCTCTCAGGTCTCCCTTTCGGACGTGGCAACCATTACGATGGGCGAAAGCGCGACTTCCATTTACCGCGAAAACCAGAGAAACTACATCACGCTGAACGCCAGCGCGAAAGACCTCAGCGGCAGCGAAGCACAGAAACTCGTCCAGAACGCCCTTGCGGGCTATTCCTTCCCGGAAGGCTGTACCTATGCGTTTTCCGGCATGATGGAAATGATGAATGAATCTTTCAGCAGCCTGTATACCGCGCTTGTCGTGGCTATCCTGCTGGTTTATATGATTATGGCGTCACAGTTTGAATCCCTGCGGTATCCCGCAATCGTCATGTTCTCCATGCCTCTGGCTATCACGGGCGGCATACTGGGTCTGTTCCTTACGGGCAATACCATCACCATGCCGGCGTTCATGGGCTTTATCATGCTGGTCGGTATGGTCGTAAATAATGGTATCGTTATGGTGGACTACACCAACCAGCTCATGAACCGCGGGCTGAACTGCATGGACGCGCTGACGACAGCTGGGCCGCGCCGTCTGCGCCCGATATTGATGACGACGCTTACCACAGTCCTTGGTATGCTCCCGATGGCGCTTTCCACAAGCGAAGGCAGCGAGATGATGCACGGGCTTTCTATCAGCGTTATTTTCGGGCTGTCGCTTTCCACGCTGGTTACGCTGATATTCATTCCGGTGCTGTATATGTGGATGAACGAGCGGAAACGCAGAAGAAATGCAAAAAAAATGGCAAAACAGATTGCGGGAAATTCAAAGCCATCGGGAATCGGCGCATAAAGAAGGTGTGGAAATGGCAGCTGAAAACGAATTAGGCACTTTGCCGGTAAAAAAACTGCTTGCAAAGCTGGCTATGCCGGCAATCGCGGCGCAGGTAGTAAACCTGCTGTATAACGTGGTTGACCGAATCTATATCGGGCATATTCCAGAAACAGGCAAGCTTTCCCTGACAGGGCTTGGGGTGTGTATGCCGCTCATCCTGCTGATTTCAGCATTTGCCGCGCTTGCGGGCATGGGCGGCGCGCCAAGGGCCTCCATCATGCTGGGCCGCGGGGATAAAGATGAGGCGGAGCGCATATTGGGCAACTGCGCTTCGCTCCTGCTCCTGATTTCTATTATACTGACGGTTGTTTTCCTGTTTTTCGCGGAACCATTCCTTTTGACCTTCGGCGCAAGCGAAAACACCATCAGCTACGCTATGGATTATATGCGTATCTATACCTTCGGCACGATATTCGTTCAGATGACGCTGGGGCTGAACGCTTTCATTACGGCAGAGGGCTTCGCAAAAACGAGCATGAAAACCATACTCATCGGCGCAGTCAGCAATATCATACTTGACCCGGTATTCATATTCCTGTTCGGCATGGGCGTAAAAGGCGCGGCTCTGGCGACTGTCATATCGCAGGCCCTTTCTGCGGTATGGGTGCTTACCTTCCTGACAGGCACGCAGACCATACTGCGGCTGCGGCCGGAAAATATGCGTCTCCGCGCGAAAACGATACTTCCCTGCATACTGCTGGGGCTCAGCCCGTTCGTCATGCAGTCTACGGAAAGCGTGCTGAATGTCTGCTTCAATTCCTCCCTGCTGAAATATGGCGGGGATACGGCCGTAGGCGCGATGACGATACTTGGCAGCCTGATGCAGTTTTCCATGCTCCCGCTTTCCGGGCTTTCCCAGGGCGCGCAGCCCATCACAGGGTATAACTTTGGCGCGGGCAATGCGGAGCGCGTGCGGGAATCTTTCAAAATGCTCCTGAAATGCTGTTTGGGGTATTCCGCTCTGCTTTGGGCTGTTGTCATGCTCTTTCCCAGGCAGACGGCAATGCTGTTTGCCGGAGATGCCGCGTTTCTGGATTATACAGCATGGGCACTGCGTATTTATATGGCGGCAGAGCTGCTCATGGGGATACAGATTGCCTGCCAGCAGACCTTTATCGCCATCGGCAACGCAAAAACCTCGCTGTTTTTGGCAGTTTACCGTAAAATATTGCTGCTGATACCACTGATTTATATTCTGCCGCATTTTATGGAACAGAAGGATATGGCGGTGTTCCTTGCGGAACCCGTCGCGGATACCATCGCGGTAACGACAACAGCAATACTCTTTGCATGGCAGTTCCGGAAAGCAATGCAGAAGCTGGAACATGCGAAAACTGCATAACGCAGATAAGCCGATATATGAATAAAAAAACGGATGGAAATAAATGCTCAGCGGAAACGCTTCGTTTCCCGAACCCTTCCGCAATACGAAAGCAGGTTTTTGGCATTCTGAAATGCTTTCCATCCGTTTTTATTTTGTTCCCATATTTTCTGGAAAATAAAAATACGCCCATATCTACGGTATTTCCGTAAATATCGGCGTACATACTCAGTATTGCGGAGACAGGATTTGAACCTGCGACCTCCGGGTTATGAGCCCGACGAGCTACCGGACTGCTCTACTCCGCGCTGATAAAAAAAAGTGGGCGGAGAAGGATTCGAACCTTCGAAGCTATCGCAACAGATTTACAGTCTGCCCCCTTTGGCCGCTCGGGAATCCACCCAAACTTTGCAGGAAAGCCACCTGAACCTTCAAAACAGAACAGCGTATCTGCACAACCTTAGCTTCGAAAAACCCATTCGCATGGCTTAGCCATACTCATGTATTTCCTCCGCTTTTCTCCATAGAAAGGAGGTGATCCAGC
>OFFK01002845.1_pt1 | contig 10095 bp, 8 predicted proteins | sample 1521361 | NCBI WGS metagenome assembly OFFK01 (sample SAMEA3504096, study PRJEB24116) | mouse gut metagenome | biome: mouse gut; feature: mouse-associated habitat; material: faeces | place: Denmark | collected 2011
CGGCTCTTTCCGGAAAAGGATATCTGGCTTTATACGGGCTACCGCTGGGAGGAAATCAGCGCACTGCCGATAATGGCGCATATTGACGTTCTGGTGGACGGGAAATTTATGGAGGATTTGAAGGACAGCAAGCTGCACTGGAAAGGCAGCTTCAACCAGAGAATTATAGATGTACAGAAATCCCTGAAAAACAGCGCTCTTTATTTTTACACAGCGGAATAATGCGTTATATGGAACGGAAACGGGAAACTTCCGGAAGGCCGTATGATTTTGCGCCCGAAAAGGCACACTGTAAAGAAAAAGAAAATTTTTCTTGCTTATCCCGGAACAGTGTGCTATACTCTATATCAATAAAAGGGAGTAGCTTGGCGCGGTTCGCGTTTCCGGCGTTCGTCATCACGGCTTTTGCCCGGACGCCGCCCTTCAAAAGCCTTTTGGCTGTTCGAGGAAAGCAAGACTTTTATTGTACAATGTTATTTTTGTGCAATGAAAGTCTTTTTTCGTTGCACAGAAGAAGGAGGAGAAAAAATGGAAAAACTTTGGACAAAGAAAAAAGAAGAACTTTTTGCCCTGCTGGAAAGCGGCGGGCAGGGGCTGGGCGGCGGTGAAGCGGCGGCACGGCTGGAAAAATACGGCGAAAACAGGCTGAAGGAAGGGAAGCGGAAAGGGCTTCTGCGAGTATTTGCGGAGCAGTTCGCGGATTTGCTTGTCGTGATACTGATTGCAGCGGCTGTAATTTCCGCCGTAACAGGCGGCTGGGAAGGCACGGTTGTCATCATCGCGGTGCTGATACTGAACGCCATACTGGGTACGGTACAGCATTTTAAGGCGCAGAAATCACTGGACAGCCTGAAAGCAATGTCCGCGCCGCACGCAAGAGTTATGCGGGACGGGGAAAAGCTGGAAATCCCTGCCGCAATGCTTGTGCCGGGGGATATCCTCCTGCTGGAGGCAGGGGACGTTGCCGCGGCGGACGGGCGGATATTAGAGAATCACTCTTTGCAGGTCAATGAAAGCGCGCTGACAGGCGAATCGGAAAACGTCAATAAAAAAGACGGGGAAATTCCGGAGGAGGAACTGCCTCTGGGGGACAGGCTGAATATGGTTTACAGCGGCTCTCTGGTTTCCTATGGACGCGCCGTTGTGCTGGTGACGGCAACAGGCATGAATACGGAAATGGGGAAAATCGCGCATTTAATGGAATCCGCGCAGGAAAAGGCGACGCCCCTCCAGCGCAGTCTGGACGATTTTTCAAAAAAACTCTCCATAATCATTCTGGCGGTCTGCGCTGTGGTGTTTGCGCTGGGCGTATGGCGGGGCATGGGCATTGGCGGCGCGCTGATGTTTGCCGTTGCGCTGGCTGTGGCGGCAATTCCGGAGGCCCTCAGCTCCATTGTGACAATCGGTCTGGCAATTGGCACGCAGAAAATGGCGAAGGAAAACGCTATCATCAAAAACCTGCGGGCTGTGGAAAGTTTGGGCTGTGTTTCTGTGATTTGTTCCGATAAAACAGGCACGTTGACGCAGAACCGCATGACGGTGCAGAAAGCCTTTGCGGACGGGCGCGAATGGGACGCAAACGAAGCGGGAACGGCGGATTCCGGTATCCTGCGGGAGGTGATAACGGCAGGCGCGCTCTGCAACGACGGTTCACTGCGCGGCGAAACACAGATCGGCGACCCAACGGAAACCGCCCTGCTGACATTCTGCCGCCAAAGTGGAGGAAATGAGGAAACACTCCGCAGGACGCACCCGAGGATGGGGGAACTGCCTTTTGATTCCGACAGAAAATTGATGTCTACCCTGCATGAAATCGGCGGGAGGGCGCTGCTTTTGACAAAGGGCGCGCCAGATGTGCTGCTGGGGCGGTGCATAAGGATAAAAACAGAAGCAGGGACGGTAGAAATGACGGACGCCTTGCGGGAGGAAATACAGCGGCAGAACAGCGCGTTTTCTTCACAGGGGCTGCGCGTGCTGGCGTTTGCGGAAAAAGAATGGAGCGGCGGCGCGCTTTCTTTGGAGGCGGAAAACGTTTTAACGTTCCTTGGGCTGATAGCCATGATGGACCCGCCGAGGGAGGAATCAGCGGCGGCTGTGGCGGACTGTGTACGCGCCGGTATCCGTCCGGTGATGATAACGGGCGACCATAAGGTAACGGCTTCGGCAATCGCCCGACAGATCGGCATACTGCGGGAAGGCGGCAGGGCTCTTGAGGGGGCGGAGCTGGAACGCATGAGTGATGAAGAACTGCGGGAGCAGGTGGAGGAGATTTCTGTTTATGCTCGCGTTTCGCCGGAGCATAAAATCCGCATTGTGCGGGCATGGCAGGAAAACGGGCATATCGCGGCAATGACGGGCGACGGCGTGAACGATGCACCCGCGCTGAAACAGGCGGACATCGGTATTGCAATGGGCATTACGGGGACGGAGGTTTCTAAGGACGCAGCGGCGATGATATTAACAGATGATAACTTTGCTACTATCGTGCAGGCGGTCGGGAACGGGCGGAACGTATACCGGAACATTAAAAATTCCATATTATTCCTGCTTTCCGGCAATCTGGCAGGGATCCTGGTGGTGTTGTTTACGTCCCTTTTTGGGCTGCCTTTGCCATTCACGGCGGTACAGCTTCTGTTTATCAACCTGCTGACGGACAGCCTGCCCGCTCTGGCGGTGAATATGGAAAAGCCGACGGGTGATCTGCTCAACGAAAAGCCCCGCGATGCTTCGGAAGGGATTCTGACAGGGGATTTCCTGCGGAGATTGGGCGTACAGGGCGGCATGATTGCGGCGGCGACAATGGCCGGCTTCTATTCCGGTTTGCGGATAAGCGGCGAAATGGCGTGTACAATGGCGTTTGCGACGCTCTGCATGGCGCGGCTGTTCCATGGGTTCAACTGCCGGGGGAGCCGCTCTGTGTTCCATCTGCCAGGCAACCTTTACAGTATTGGAGCGTTTGCAGTCGGCGTGCTGTTCCTGATGGCTGTGCTCCTGATTCCAGGGCTGCATGGACTGTTTGATATCAGCAACGCTTTGACAGGCGCAGATATTTGGAAAATTATCGGGCTTGCGTTCCTGCCAACGGCGGCTGTGCAGATTTTACGGATTTTGCGGGAAGGAAAGCGGAAAGCGGCTTGATGGATATAAAGAGGTTAGATTTGAGGACAAAAAAATAAGTACAGGATATGGAACGGTAACAGACAGGGCGGCGGGATAGTCACCGCCGCCCTGCTATAATGCCAATAAACCGGAAACTTCCGTTTATTTCTTCTCAAATGCTACGACACCGCATTCATAAGGGTGGTCGTAACATAGAATCTCTTTATCGCGGCATCTGTACAGGAGTAATTTCAAAATAATCAGGAAATCTCCACCACCGCAAAAAATCATAATTTCAGACAACATAAAAAGCTCAAAACTTCCGATACCTGCAGCGATACCTGCCAGTCCGAAGCCCAAAACTAAGGTAGGCATAGCAACACCTATAATGTACTGCCGTTTGGTCAGCGGTTCGGTACAAGTACAATAGGGAGTGAGCATTTTCCAAATGATACCAAAGGCAATCGCGTTCCAGCGCCTTTTGGCAAAAAAAGCCCAAGTCAATCCATGGATAGCTTCATGAAGTACAATCAACAAAAGCAACACAATCAAAAATACAATATACGTGGAGAGAGAAAGGGAAAGATTTCTGTTATTACTTGAATTAGCAAACAGATACATGATTAAGGCAAGTATTGCAAAGGGCAGCATGATGATAACACCCATAATATTTGCCTGCAAGACACTAACCGTTAAATCTCTTTTCAAATATCCTTTTTGCGCCATTTCCTCACAGGTTTTCTCAAAATCTGTTTTTCGTTTCTGCTCAACAGGGGTAAGATGTCTTTCTTTATTTTGCATGTTTTTTCTCTCCAATCCCGCTTTGTCGGTTTGTACGGAGGAAATTATATCATATCCAATTCCGAAAAGCAATCCATACCTTGCCTCGTCCCTTGGACGTCTGAATTTTTTCCATTGCCGTTCCGTTGCCAAAACGGGGAACAGGATTTTACAACCATGCCCCTGTGCCCCGACTTCTACCAGAAAACAAAATAGAACGTTTTGCAATAGGGAGTGAAAAGGTTTGATTTTTAAGACGTTTTGCCGATGGGTATTTTGAATATTTTATTTACATTCCGGCAATATCCAGACCCCGCACAAGTATGGACGGGGAGCCTTTCCCGCCGGAACTGAAATACATATCATTCGCAACGTCCTCAATAGCCTCCAGCAGGCGGTAGAAATTTCCCGCTATGGTAATCTGCTCCACAGGCCGCCCGAGTTTCCCGTTTTCTATAAGGAAGCCGCTTGCGGAAAGAGAAAAATCACCGGATACGGTATTCGTGCCTGCGTGCAGACCCATGAGGTCGGTGATGAAAAGCCCGTTTTGGAGGGCTTCAAACAGTTCATCCCTGCTTTTTGTACCTTTTTGCAGATAGAAGTTGGTGCAGGCTGTTTTGACGGGAGCGGTCAGGGAGGCTTTGAAGCCGTTTCCGGTCGACTCTGCGCCATCTGCTTTTGCGGATTTCCGGTTATACAGGAATGTACGCAGTGTACCATTTTCGATTACAGCTTTATTTCTGCCGGAAACACCTTCGCTGTCGAATGGCGTGGAGGCATATCCACCGGTCAGGAGCGCATCGTCCCGCAGTGTGACAACAGTGGAAGCAATATTCTGCCCCAGCTTTCCGCCCAGAAGGGAAAAGCCTTTCTGCACGTTTTCCGCATAAAATATGCCGCAGAACGCACCCAGCAGGGCGACTATCGCCTCTCCATACAGTACGGCATCATATTTCCCGCTGGGGACGGAGGCTGCGCCAAGCTGCATAGCCGCACGCCTTGCGGCTTCGCGTCCGGTCTTTTCAGGGTCGAAACCGTTCCAGTCCTGGTCTTTCCAGAAATATGAGCCTGTTTTTGTTTCGTCCCCCTTACGGGCGATTGCGGAAACAAATGCAGTAGCGTAATTTTTGGCAAAGGAAACGTCCAGCCCGCGGCTGTTGCGGATTACCGTTTCCACGCGTACCGTCCCCAGCACGCAGTAATCCAACAGGGCGACTTCCTCCGCACCGGCAAGCGCAGCCTGTTCCATGCGCTTTGCCGCGTCTATTTTTTCGCTGACGGACAGCCGCTCCAGCCCTTCATGGATTCCCTGCAAAACAGGATATTCCTTTTCGCCTGGATAAAGTTCTTCTGCGTCTTCCGGCGGGAGCAGGGCGGCGTTTTCCTTTGCCGCGCTGACAAGGAAAGGGATGGCGTCTGCCGCCAATTGCTCTGTGCAGGCGTAGCCTGTGCGTCCGCCGATATTCCCGCGGAAGGAAACGCCCTCTGTACGGCTGTTTTCATAATGGGAAACCTTACCCTCCAAAACCAGCACCTCAAAGCTGTCTGCCTGCTGGTAATATGTTTCACAGTCGGCAAAGCCTTCTGCCTCTGCGGCTTTTGCCAGCTGTTCAAAAAATTCGTTGCGTTCCAAAATGTTACCCCCTTCCGCCTACTGTCATGCGGCTCACCCGCAGCATGGGCTGTCCGACGTCCGTAGGGATGGAGCCGCTTTTGCTGCCACACATTCCCTGCGCCCGTTTCGGATTGTTTCCGACCATGTCAATATCCCAGAGCACTTCCGGCCCTTTGCCGATGAGTGTTGCGCCGCGTACAGGCTCGGCAATTTTTCCGTTCCGTATCATATAACCCTCAAGAACGGCGAAATTGAAAGAGCCTGTCGCAGGGTCTACACTGCCGCCGCCCATCTGTCTGGCATAAAGCCCGTATTCTGTGGCAGAAATGATCTCCTCCGGCGTGCTTTTGCCGGGGGCGATGCAGGTATTTGTCATACGGCTGGGGGGGCAAAGCGGTAATCCTGCCTGCGGGAGGAGCCTGTGATTGCCGCGCCCATTTTCCTGCCGTTCAGACGGTCAACAAGATAGGATTTTAATACGCCGTTTTCAATCAGCACGTTCCGCGCGGTTGGCGTACCCTCATCGTCCATGGCAGAGGAACCCCATGCGTTGGGGATTGTTCCGTCATCAATTGCCGTCACAAGCGGAGAGGCAATTTGCTGACCCAGCCTGCCCGCAAAAACAGAGGCATTTCGGGCGACTGCCGTGGCTTCCAGCCCATGTCCGCACGCTTCATGGAATATCACGCCGCCGAAACCGTTGTCAATCACTACGGGGAATTTTCCGGCAGGGCAGGGCTTTGCGCCCAGCATGGTGACGGCAATGCGGGCGGCTTCCCGCGCGGTTTCCTCTACATTGATACGCTCAAAAAGTTCCATGCCCTCAGAACCGCCCGGCCCAAAATGGCCGCTCTGTTTTTCCGAAGCGGAGGACGCGACTGCCTCTACCGTAAAGCGTGTGCGCACTCTGTCCTCCTCGCCCCAGACACCCTCGGAATTGGCAACAAGGACGTGCTTGGAAACCTCCAGAAAGCCGGTACGGGTCTGCGTGATGGATGGGGAGTATGCTTTTGCTGCCTCTGCCGCCAGCCGGAGGTATTCCGCCTTTTGGGATTTGGCAGTGTTTTTCGGCAGGATACGGATGGGATTGATACAGGGGCGCACTGTTTCCCGCCAGTTTTTCCGGCTGTGCTGCACGCTGCTTTTCATTGCTTCCGCACAGCCGCGCGCAATCTGTATCAGGTTTTTTTCCGACATATCGTTTGCGTAACCATAAATCGCCTGTGTCCCGAAAAACAGACGCACACCCGCGCCGCAGCTAAGGCCGCTCTGCGCCGTTTCCACTCTGCCGTTTACCATGCCGATGCTGCCCTGTTCCGTCCGTTCGGCATAAAGCTCGGCAAAATCCGCGCCCGTTTCCAGCGCGGCTGTTATGATATTTTCTACCGATGATCGTTTCAGCATAATTCCTCACTTCCCTGTCCGTTTTCAATTTCTTCCAGATACAGGCTGACAGCGTTCAGGTAGTGCAGCGCGCCGCCGGTCTGGGGAATCTGGTATTTCTGTTCAAAGGCTTCATACGGAATGGATTTCCGGCCGCCCTGTTCCGCTGCCTCCCAATATGCTTTGAGCGTTGCAAAGGGCAGGAGGAAATATTCATCCTGCACGGAAAAATGCACCAGCAGGAACGAAAGCCCGCGCTGTTTCTGAAATTCATCCAGAAAGGCAATCTGGTGCGCGTGTATATTTTGCAAAGGGAGGTGTTTCTGCGCCGTTTCCTTTGCATCAAACGCCAGCGGCACACCCTGCGCCGCACCAATATAATCCACTGTGCTTGTTTTCTCGAAATAAGCAAGCGTGATATTGCGGCTTTGCGGGTCTATCTGCACAGGGACAATGGGCGTGGGGATTTTCTGGAGCAGGGCAAGCCCATCCCGGCGATAGCGTTCGTTTGTAAAGTTGATCAATTCTTCCAGAGAACTGCCCCGCAGTCCCCTGCTGTTCCAATGCGGCATAGATTTCGTCCTTTTCTGTATCTTTACAGGAACTGCCGGAATTCTCCGTATCCGGCTTCTTCCAGTTCTTCTTCCGGTATAAAGCGCAGTGATGCGCTGTTGATGCAGTAACGCAGGCCGCCCAGCTCTGCGGGACCGTCATTGAATACATGTCCCAGATGCGCGTTCCCGATGCGGCTGCGGACTTCTGTGCGTACCATGCCGAAAGAAAGGTTCGTTGATGGCGTTCGGGTCGATGGGTTTGGCAAAGGCAGGCCAGCCGCAGGAGGAAGGAAATTTATCCTTTGAGGAAAAAAGCGGCTCTCCCGTTGTGATGTCTACATAAAGACCGCGCTGCCCTGTTTTCCAGTATTCGTTTTCAAAAGGCGGCTCGGTGGCGTTCCGCTGTGTAACGGCAAACTGCATTGAGGTCAGGGTCTGCTCCAGTTCCGCCGTTGTTTTGGCATGATACTTTTCGGGGTCAACAACTTTCTGTTTCAGCTTCGCGATTTTTGCAAAATTGATATGACAGTAGCCGCCGGGGTTCTTTTCCAGGTAAGCTTGATGGTATTCCTCCGCCGGAATAAATTGCAGCAGGGGCAGGTTCTCCACCATGATGGGCTGGGTATATTCCTTTTGCAGCTCTGCAAGGAAAGCGGCGGCAGCCTGACGCTGTTCCTCTGTCAGGGAATAGATTCCGGTACGGTACTGGACGCCGATATCCATGCCCTGCCTGCCAAGTGAAGTCGGGTCGATGGTGTAGGCATATTCCCGCAGAAGCTCCGAAAGGGGGAGGATATCCGCGTCAAAAACAACCTCGACGGTTTCGGCGTGGCCGCTGTGCGCGCAGACTTCCTCGTAGGTGACAGTTTCCGACAGTGCGCGGTTTTCACCCTCTTTTTTGCCAAAAGCATAGCCCACACGTGTCGAAAGCACGCCGGGAAGAGTTTTCAGGTAGTGCTCCGTTCCCCAGAAGCAACCGCCCGCAAGGTAAATCGTTTCCTGTTTCAAATCAAATCATCTCCAATTCGTATCTGTTCCGGACATTACAGAACCGATTCCGTATAAATCCGTCCGCCTGTGTTTCAGCAGGGGCAGTTCCCGCCTTACTTTTTCCACTTTTGAGAAATCCAATTCCACGGTCAGTATGTCCTCATTTTCTTCCAGCTGGCCCAATACCGTTCCCCATGGGTCTGTGACGATGGAATGTCCCCAGGAATGGTAGGAAGCGTTTGTGTCCCGCGCAGGGGCACAGCCTGCCATAAAAATCTGGTTATCCAACGCGCGCGCCCGAAAGGAAAGCTCCCAATGGGCGGGACCTGTTGTCATATTGAATGCGGCAGGGACGATGACGGCGTCTGCGCCCTCCAATACAAGCAGACGTGCCAGTTCCGGAAAACGAATGTCGTAGCAAATCATCAGCCCGAAACGACCCCAGGGCGTAGTGAATGTTGTCAGCCATTCGCCGGGGGTAAAGGTATCAGACTCCATGAAATACTGCCCGCCCTCAATGTTGATATCAAACAGGTGCATTTTGCGGTGGAAGGCGATGCGGTGCCCTTTGGAGTCGAACACAACAGAGGTATTGTAAATTTTGTTTTTGCATTTTTCCGGTACAGAACCCGCCACAAGATATAACCCCAGTTCCTTTGCCGCCGCCCCAAGCTCCTGCAAAAATGGTGCGTCCAGTTCCATGGCATAGCGCACAAACGCGGCGTTCTCATAGGGGCAGGCAGTACCGCCATGTCCGCGCCCTTTGCTTTCGCCTGCTTCAGAAGGGGCAGTATTCTGGCAATGTTTTCCTCCGGTGCAGCGGCGGTTTTCAGCTGAATTAAAGACAGTTTCATGCGGTCGCTCCTTTCTCTGGCTGTAAAAATTTTATATTTACTATCATACAGTATACGTTTTTGCGCGGGATAAGGCAAGGGGGAGTTCGGGGAGAGGGTTCGACAAATGGTTTGTGAATTTCGATGGGAATTTTGAGGGAAACAGGCTGGAAATTATGCAGAATACGAAGAAACAGGAAAGAATGGATTTTAATTTGCAAAATCTTACAGTTTTCTTACAAATATCCGGTAGGAATTGCGGCAATATGTCCGGCGTGCTACGATGTAGTTATGAAAAGAGATAAACGCCCCATAATGGCGGCTGTTCCTGTATGGAAAAGGAGGGTTTGCAATGAAAAAAGAAATTTGTTTTGCTTTGTGCACTGTTTTACTGGCGGCACCTGCGACGGCGCGGGCGCTGGATTGGGAAGTGAAGGACGTGACGCATACGGTTACGGCAACGGTCGGGGAAAACAGTTTTACGGTGGACGGGGAGGAGATTCTTCTGCCGGAGGGCTGGAAGGTCTACACTAAGGACGGGCGCGTTATGCTGCCGCTTCTGGAGATTGCAAAGGTGATAGACTGGAACGCCAGCATAAGCAGAACCAAGGACAGGGCTGAGCTTTATATGAACCATGGGGGGCCCGTCACGATGGATACAAAAACATCGGCGTTTGTTTACGGAAACCGAAGGAATGGCGACTATATAGAACAGCCGGGGAAAATGGAGCTGCGGGATAAGGAAGTGTTTGTATCCCTGCAGGCGCTGCAGAGCATATTGGGGCTGTCCGGCTATACGGCGGCGGGCGATGGTATCCGCTGGGACAGCGGCACGCGGACG
>OFFK01002847.1_pt1 | contig 10092 bp, 6 predicted proteins | sample 1521361 | NCBI WGS metagenome assembly OFFK01 (sample SAMEA3504096, study PRJEB24116) | mouse gut metagenome | biome: mouse gut; feature: mouse-associated habitat; material: faeces | place: Denmark | collected 2011
TGCCGCCGCTTCCCTTCCCGCCGCGGCCGTGGGCGACTGCATTCGTCCGGGCAAGGTCATCACCGCCGTCCGTCAGGGCTTCCTGGCCGCTTACTCCCTGTAATCACCGCGCACCGGAGGCGTCACCATGTCCATCCTTTCCCGGGAATCGCTGAAAAAGGCCGCCTATCCCATTGGCATAGCCATGGCCCTGTTCCAGCTGTATTACACCATCGGATACGGCGTTCTTGAGGGGTCACTGCTGGCGGCCATTTTCCTGAGCTTCGCCCTCACCATGATTTTCCTCCTGCATCCGGCCGTGAAACCGCGCGAAGGCCGCAGGGAACCGGCTTTTCTGCTTTTCGTCGATCTGGTTCTCGCGGCATGCGCCATTGCCACGTCAGTGTACCTCTACTTCAACTATGAAGAGCTTCAGGAACGCATGGCCTACATTGACGAAGTTCCCGCGCAGGCCATGGCGCTCGCCTATATCCTTGTGGGCCTTTCGCTGGAAGCCACGCGGCGCATGACGGGCCTGCCGCTGTTCACCGTGGCCATAGCCTTTTTCGCCTATTTTCTGTGGGGGGATCATCTGCCCGCCCTTATCCGGCACAACGGAGCGACGCTGGAAAACATCGCCGAAAACATGTACCTCACCGGCGAAGGCGTGTACGGCATCCCCATCATGCTGGCGTGCAGCACGCTGTTCGCCTTCATGATGTTCGGCGCTTTTCTTGAAGGCTCGAACATGAGCAGCATCTTCATGGATCTGGCCTACCGGCTCACGCGCAAATCCCAGGGCGGCCCGGCCAAGGTATCCATTTTCGCCAGCGCCCTGTTCGGCACCATTTCCGGTTCCTCCGCGGGCAATGTATATACCACCGGCGTATTCACCATTCCGCTCATGAAAAGCTGCGGCTACCAGCCGCATTTCGCGGGCGCGGTGGAAGCCGTGGCCTCCACCGGCGGGCAGATCATGCCCCCCATCATGGGCGCGGCCGCCTTCCTCATGGCGGAGTACATGAGTACCTCCTACGCCAACGTGGCTATGAAGGCCATCCTGCCCGCCCTGCTGTACTTCACCGGTATCTTCCTGGCCGTCCATCTGGAGGCCAAGCGTTTGGGGCTCCAGGGCATCCCCCGGGACCAGCTGCCAAAGCTGAAAATCCTGATCCGGAGCATTTATCTGCTCATCCCCCTGGTCGTACTGGTCGCCCTGGTGTCCACCGGGGTCCGGACCCTCCAGTTCTCCGCCGCCATTGCCATCGTGCTGACGATCCTGGTGAGCCTGCCCAATATTTTCCTGGACAGCAAAAATCAGCACAAGGAGGGCTTCGCCGTCCATGCCGCTAAAGACCTGGGCGCCATGATCGGCGGCTCCCTGGAGGCCGGGGGACGGGGGTGCATCACCGTGGCGGTGGCCTGCTCCATGGCGGGCATCGTGGCCGGGTGCATCACCGTAACGGGCCTGGCCTCCAAGCTGGTCAGCGCGGTTGTGAACATCAGCCGCATGATCCCCAACGAGGCTCTGGCCATGTTCATCGCCCTGTTTCTCACCATGCTGTGCTGCATCGTGCTGGGTATGGGCGTACCCACCACGGCCAACTACTGCATCATGGCCTCCACTTGCGCCCCCATTCTGATTACTCTAGGCATCGGGAAGATTCCCGCCCACTTCTTTGTGTTCTATTTCGGCATCGTGGCGGACATCACGCCCCCCGTGGCCCTGGCGGCCTACGCCGGGTCCGCCATTGCGAAATCCAACCCCATGAAGACGGGCATCAACGCCACCAAGCTGGCCATTGCGGCCTTTATTGTGCCGTATATCTTTGCCTTCAACCCGGCCATGCTACTGGTGGACACCAATATCCTCCAGGTGGTCCAGATTGTTATCACCTCTCTGGTGGGCCTCTTCGGTGTGGCGGCCGCCCTGAACGGTACGCTGTTCCGGAAGATGAACCCTGTCCTGCGTCTGGTGCTGGCGGGAGGCGGATTGTGCATGATGTTCCCGGATACGCTCACCGATTTTGTGGGACTGGCCGTAGTAGCCGGCGTGTGCGTATTTGAGTATCTGTCCGCAAAAAAGCGCAAAACAGCTTAGCATCCTTACTCACAACATAATCCGGCACAAAGCCTCCGTTTTGTGCCGGATTTTTCCTGTTATCCCATTTTTATAGAAAAAATGCATCATCTTACAATATACATCTTCAGGAGATACTATGCAGCAAGGATATTGTTTGGACTGTCCGTCTATGCTACCATCTTTCTGTGCCTGGGCACAGAAAAAATAGATGGAGGTCAAAACAATGAAAAAATTTCTTGCGCTTCTGCTGGCGATGGTGATGGTCCTCGCCCTGGCCGCCTGCGGCGGAGGGGGCGATACGTCCGCGCCGAAGGAGGAGGATCCTCCCGCTCCCACCACGGATGTGCCGCCCGAGGAAGAACCAAAGGACGAAGAGCCGGAAGAGCCTGCGGAGCCTGAACCGCCTGCGGCAGACTTTCAGCAGGTAAGCGTTGGCGAAACAATTACATTGGATTTTGTTGAGCTTGTTATTGGCGAACCCAGCTACGGCGAACAGCTGAAGGAAAATACGAGCGTTTCCAAAGACAGCAAAGAGAATCTGTTTTATTTTCTCCCCGTGACCTTGGTCAACCTGGGCGGCGAGGCTGTCAGCCTTACAAACAGCACCATGGTCAAAATAACGTTTGACGATAAGTATTCCTACGAAGGGTATGCCCTCAACTTTGGTTCCGAGGTTCTTCCGATGGCGGATACCGAAACGTTTTTCTATGCCGAAGTACCCCCGCGTGTTTTGGAAAATTTTGAAAAAGTCGACATTCAATTTGGCTTTACCAATGGTTTTGAGGATTACGACTGGGAGGCCAATGACTACGAGAAGACGGTAGAAAGATTTGACAACCGGTATCAGCTCATTTCCGGCGGAGGTGCTGCTCCTGCGGCAGCAGTTGGCGAAATCCAGCGTGAAGAAATACACGGCGATGGAAACGGCGGTCTGCCCGGATGGGCGGGCCGGATCCGCCGGTGGCGAAGCAGACGGAAGCGCTCCGGCGGCCGAGGGCATCTGGGCCGTCAAATACTATGTGGACGACTTCGATCAGCCTACCGATCAATGGTACATCACCACCAACAACTCCGTTGAAGGCAATTTCAGCAACAGTGCCACGACAAAGTCCCAGCTGAACGCGCAGATCGCGGTGGATAAGGACGAGGAGACCGGCGGGGATCGCGTTGCCATTTTCCTCTGGGAGTATGGCCGCACTATGGTCAAGAACTCCTCTGAGCAGACGGTGGACGAATACAATATTATCATGCGGACAGCGGACGGCTCCGACCACGATCTCACCGGCACTATGTACTGCGGCGGAGACAGGCTCTTTATTGATGACAGCTATGTCGGTGATGTCATCGCCGCCTTGAAGGAAAGCGGCACTGTCAGCTTCCGCATCGTGGATGCGAACAGGACCACCAGTACCTACCTGTTTTCCATCGAGACCTCTAACTTTGGCAGCGTCTACGACAGCAAGGCAAGCTGAGGCCGCTGTTAGACTTCTTGCGAAAACAGGTGAAGCGGTCAAAATTGCAGATGCCGGCAATCAAAGAAATGCGAAGCGCGAAACGGTTTCTGCGGTTGCGGCAGGGTTCAGAGAGGATACGAAACCTTTTTACAAGGCGGATAGCGTGTTCAGCAAAGCAATGTCATTAAGTTAAGGATGAAACGCCCTCTCAGTCTGGCCATAGGCCAGACAGCTCCCCCAAGGGGGGAGCCAGGAAGACAGTTCTATAGCCGCAAAACGCTCTTGCCGCGTGTGAATACAGGTTCCAAAATCCGTTCGTTATTCGAGCTGACTGAAAAAAAACGGGTTTACTATGCAGCCCGCATATTGTAACTTCCACGGATTTCCTCTACAATAAAAATGCTGAGCTTGCCGCCAGGGAAAGCCCTGGCTGCATGACAGCAGTCCCTGTCCCGGAAAAAATGTGTCGGGGGAGGTGTCGTGGCATTGCAGAGAACCGGCGCGGGGCATATCACCCTCAGGAAAGAGGGCGAATTGTTGAAAGGAGAACGATATGAAACCAAGAGTACAAAGATTGCTATCGCTGTTTCTGACGTTGGCGCTGGTGTTGAGCCTTGCGCCGCCCGCAGCCTGGGCGGCGGATGAGACCGGCACCGTCAAGACGGATGACAACGCCACACCCAACAGTTCTGAGTCTATTACGATCAGCGATACAACGCCTGATACGGCTCAGGCCGCTATTGAATTTACGCTTCCGGATGGCGCCAGTCTCTCCAGCCTCTCCAGCCTCAAGGCCGGCGATAGCGTGCTGGTAAGTGCCAAGGTCAAGAACGGCAATGCGGCAGACGGCTACAGCTTTACGTGGGAAGTCGTCTCCGGTTCCGCTGAAAAAGTTGAAGATGCGGGTAATAGTACGTCTGCGGATACGACTGCTCAGTGCTTTAAGTTCCCCAAAGCGGAAAGCGGCGAGATTAAAATTTCAGCAACGCCCACCGACGGCGCTGCGCCGGTCACAGGCACTATCCAGTATACCGTTACCGATAGTACCCAGACTAATCCCACCCCGCCTTCCCAGCCCGCAGACGAATACAAGGTGATCGTCTCCGAGACGGAGAACGGCTCCGCCGTGGATTCTATCACCCTCACCGACCCGGAAGCTACGACTAAGCGCCTGTACGCCCGCCTGGAGGGTGAGAACATACCGCCAACAGTTCGATTTGTTTGGACACACGATAAAAACTCAGACTACGTGGCCAGATTATTGTTCAGTGGAAGCGCAAATACGGTGGCCTGCCCGGAGGTTTATGGCAATAAAAATGGGACCGCTCATTTTAAGGTAAAGGCCGAGCTGAGAAAAGATGGGAAAGATACCACTCTGGCTGAAACCACCGTTGACATCAAAGTGAATGTGCCGACCTTTGATAAGGTCATCGGCGATTACGTCATCGACAAGGACGGCAAGCTGAAAGAGTATACAGGGACGGACACTGTCCTGACCATCCCGGAGGGTGTCGTGGAGCTGTGGCTGAGCATGCCCGAGAACATAACGAAAGTCACCCTCCCCAAAAGCCTCAAAACGTTCCGCGGCATCAGCAACTACTACGAGCTGCAGGAGCTGGTCTGCCTGGGCAGTCCTGAGCTGATAGGCGACTTCTCCGTGTGCCCGAAGCTAGAGAAGGTGGACTTCGGCTATACTGCTGACCCGCTGCAGTATAGTGACACGTTCTCCCAGTGTGACAGTCTGAGAGAAATCATCATCAGAGGCAAGGTGGAGAGGGTGGAGTATGATTGTATCTCCTCCATCGTCAAGAACGTTGCCATCTACTACACAGGCACCACCCAGGAGTGGCTGGCCGCGGAGAAGGAGGGTGCGTTCCCCGGCGTCATCGTCATCGGCGGCCCTCCCGCCCTGCCCGCCGGGACCACCCTGACCAAGTACAATTCCACCCTGACGGTCTATTGCAGCAACGGTACCGTCAAGAACGGCGCTGTGGTCTCCAACGAGCCCAACACGATCCCCGGCGGCACGGGCAGCACCCCTGACACGCCGACGCCCGGCGCCTCCTACACCATCACTTACAGCGCCGGTACAGGTACCGGGAGCATGGACTCCACCACCGTGGAGGCAGGCGAGCGGCTCATACTGCCCGCCTGCGGCTTCACCGCTCCCGCCGGACAGCAGTTCAAGGGATGGCGTGTGGGCAGCAGTTCCACTGTCTATCAGCCTTCGGATAGGGTGGCCATCACCGGCAATACCACCGTCACGGCTGTCTGGGATGACGGCGACTATGGCAATTACTACGTCTCCGTGCGCACGTCCAGACACGGCTCCGTCCTTCCGGATGTGGAATATGCCAACAGCGGCAGCCGCGTCACGCTGACCGTCACACCCGACCGGGGCTATGAGCTGGAGGAAATCAGCGTCACCAACAGCAGAACAGGCTCCGAGATTTCCGTCAGGGACTCCGGCAATGATACCTACCGCTTCACCATGCCAGATGACGATGTGAGGGTTGAGGCCTCCTTCCGGGAGGTCAGTAAGGACTACAGCATCACCGTGCGCACGCCCAGCCACGGCTCCGTCAGCTCCAATGCGGACTATGCCAGCAGCGGCAACCGGGTCACGCTGACCGTCACGCCCAGCCGGGGCTACGAGCTGGAGGACATTACCGTCACCAACAAAAAGACTGGCGACGTGATTTCCGTCAGCAGTTCCAGAAGCGACAAGTACCGCTTTACCATGCCAGCCGCCAATGTGACCGTTGAGGCCTTCTTCCGGGAAATCGCAGTTTCCGACCCCGTTGCCGTCAATCCTCCGGTTACTCCCGCTGTACCGAATACGCCCAACCTGCCCGCCGCCATCGTCTACGCGGATGTCCGGGTCACGGATTGGTACTATGACGGTGTGCAGTATATGGCCCAGCGCGGACTGATGAAGGGTACCTCCGCTACGGAGTTTGATTCCCACAGCAACACCACCCGCGCGATGGTCTGGACCATGCTGGCCCGTATGGCCGGACAGAGTACGGACGGCGGATCCAACTGGTACCAGAAAGGGATGGATTGGTGCATTGCCAGCGGCATTACCGACGGCAGCGACCCCAACGGCACGATCACCCGTGAGCAGCTGGCCACCATGCTCTGGCGCACCACAGGCAGTCCCGCGTCTTCCGCGCAGCTCAGCCAGTTCAGCGATTCCGGCAAGATCAACGCTTATGCGCAGGATGCTTTGAGATGGGCCACAGAACACGGCATTATGAATGGCAAGGGCGGCGGAATGCTCGACCCGCAGGGGTTGGCTACCCGCGCCGAGGTCGCGCAGATGTTTATGAACTATATGGTCAAAACAGGCGCATAAATTTGCTTTTTTCGTTCCTTTCTCAGGGGGAGAAGGTCTGTAATGGGCCTTCTCCCCTCAATTTTCGCATGAACAATCAGGACGGCGTCACGCCGTCTTTACCGATTCTCAACCGCTTCGACTATAGAGCGTGCAGAAAAAGTTTCAGTTGAAAAAATCCTCTCGCTGGCGTACAATAGGAATCAATTAGCAGGAGGGATTATACGGACCGGCGGGCTGCCGCCGGGGAGAGGAGATACGATGGAGTTTCAACTGAAGGACGGTATGCTTCTGGGGGCGGCTTCCGCGGCTACGCAGATCGAGGGCGGAGACGATAACAGCAACTGGTACGACTGGTACCGCAGAGGGTATGTCAAGGATGACAGCGATCCCTCCTGCGCCGTGGACCACTATGAGCGGTGGCGGGAGGATCTGGAGCTCATGAAGGATATGGGCATCCAGTGCTACCGCATGGGGGTGGAATGGAGCCGGGTGGAGCCTCGAGATGGGGTCTTTGATGAGAAGGCTATTGCCCACTATCGGGAGGAGATCCAGGCGCTGAAAGAGGCGGGGATCCCCGTGCTGCTGACCCTCCACCACTTCAACAACCCCCTGTGGCTGGAGGAGCGGGGCGGATTCGCTCAGAGGGACAACATTACCTGTTATCTGCGCTTCGTGCGGAAAATGGTGGAGAGCGTGGGGGATCTGGTCAGTGAGTATATTACGATCAATGAGCCCAACGTTTATGCTTATAATGGGTATCTGGAGGGGGTGTGGCCTCCGGGACGGAAGAGCTTTCTGGAAATGAGCCGGGTCATGACCAATATGGCGGCGGCTCACATTGAGGCGTACGGACTTATCCGGAAGACGCGGCTGCAGATGGGGTACAAGGATACGCGGGTGGGGGTGGCCAACCATCTGCGGGCGTTCGCGCCTAAGGACCCGAAAAATCCGCTTCAGCGGTTTTGGGCCGAGCGGGTGGAGGAGCTGTTTCAGGGGAGCCTCACCAAGGCCATGTGTACCGGGCGGACGGCGTTTCCTATCGGGAAGCATCCCAGCATCGTGCCGGGGGAGTTCTGCGATTTCCACGGGGTCAACTACTACACGCGGTCTACCGTCAGCGGTCCGGCGGACGGGGTGGCGGAAAACTGCCCGGTGAACGATCTGGGATGGGAGATCTATCCCGAGGGGATCGGGGAGGTCTGCCGGAAGGTATACGGCGTGTTGAAAAAGCCCATTTATATTACGGAAAACGGCACCTGCGACAACGGGGACCGGTTCAGAGCCAGGTATATCGCGGAGCATCTGCGGGTGCTTTGCGAGAGCGGGCTGCCGGTGGAGCGGTACTATCACTGGTGCTTCTGCGACAACTGGGAGTGGGTGGAGGGCACCTCCGCCCGGTTCGGGCTGGTGCATGTGGACTTTGAGACCCAGGCGCGGACGGTGAAGGACAGCGGGGCGTTTTATAAACGGGTCATTCAGGAGCGGGGCGTCAGCGAGGCGCTGTATGAGGCGTTCTGCGGCGGGGAGTATCCGAAAAACGGGGAGGATCAGGGCTGATGGAATGGTGGAAGGACGCGATCATCTACCAGATCTATCCCAGAAGCTTTCAGGACTCCAACGGGGACGGAATCGGGGATATCCCGGGCATCATCAGCAGGCTGGACCACTTGCAGCAGCTGGGGGTGGGGGCTATCTGGCTCAGTCCGGTGTATAAGTCCCCCAACGCGGACAACGGGTATGATATCAGCGATTACAGGGAGATCAATCCGGAGTACGGCACCATGGAGGACATGGAGCGGCTCATCAGCGAGGCGAAGAAGCGGGGCATCCGGATCATTATGGATCTGGTCATCAATCACACCTCTACGGAACACTACTGGTTCCGGCAGAGCCGGGACCGGACCAGTGAGTATGCCGACTACTATTACTGGCAGCACGGTATGGCGGACGGAGGTCTGCCGAACAATTGGACCGGGTTCTTTGGGGAGGATTGCTGGGAATTTGACGCGGAGAGGTGCGAGTATTATCTGCATCTGTTTGCGAAAAGTCAGGCGGACCTCAACTACCACAATCCGGCGGTGCTGGAGGAGGTGAAGGATATCCTCCGGTTCTGGCTGCGCAAGGGCGTGGCGGGGTTCCGGTGTGATGTTATCAACATCCTGTGGAAGGATAGTCTGGAGAATGGGAAGAAACGGCTGGCTCTTACGGGGAGCGAGCATTATCTGTCCCTGGAGGGGACCCATGAGATCCTGCGGCAGTTAAGGGAGGTACTGGACGAGTATGGGGCCATGACGGTGGGAGAGACTGTCTTTGTGTCGCCCCGGCAGGCCCGGGACCTGTGCGGCAGGGACCGGGGAGAGCTGAACATGGTGTTCTCCTTTGAACATATGGAGTGCGACCAGTATTTTATTAAATGGTTTAAGAGGAAATTCAGGCCTAAGGTGTTTTTCGAGTGCCTGGTGAAGTGGCAGAAGGAATTGGAGTGGAACGCGCTCTATCTGGAGAATCACGACCAGCCGCGGTCTATCCCCAGGTTCGGGAGCGAGGCGTACTGGAAGGAGAGCGGGAAGCTGCTGGCTACGCTATTGTTGACGCTGAAGGGGACGCCCTTTATTTATCAGGGGCAGGAGATCGGGATGGTAAATTTCGATTTTGACCGGATGCGGCAGCTTAACGATGTGGAGAGCAAGAATGTGGAGCGGGTGCTGCGGCGGTTCCATGTGCCTCAGCGGCTGCGGTGGAAGATCATCAGGCGGACCAGCCGGGACAACGCGCGGACGCCTTTTCAATGGAATGAGGAGAAGGGGGCCGGGTTTACTGACGGAAGGCCATGGCTGGGAATCAATAGAAACAGTGAGCAGATCAATCTGTCCAGACAGGAGAAGGACCCGGAGTCTATCTGGCAGTGGTATAAGGATCTTTCCCGCCTGCGGCGGGACAGCGCGGTCCTCCGGCAGGGGGAGTTCGTGCCTCTGGAGGTGGGGGAGCAGGTGTTTGCCTACCGAAGAGTTCTGGGGGATGAGGCGCTGACGGTGGTGCTGAATTTTAGCGAGAAGGAGGCTGTGGTTTCCCACAGGGGGGAGGTTATTCGCTCCAATGTGGGGAGAGAGAGGTTTGATGGAAGGATGGGGGCCTGGGAGGCTGTCATTCTGGGGTGATTGCCGCCCCTGCGGGGCGGCGGTTGCTTCCTTCTAACAGTTAGATTCGCCCCTGCCCGTGGGCCCGCCTACGGCGGG
>OFFK01002848.1_pt1 | contig 10091 bp, 9 predicted proteins | sample 1521361 | NCBI WGS metagenome assembly OFFK01 (sample SAMEA3504096, study PRJEB24116) | mouse gut metagenome | biome: mouse gut; feature: mouse-associated habitat; material: faeces | place: Denmark | collected 2011
CTTCGGCGGTGGCTTTGAATTTCATATTGTGGTAATAGCCGTTGTTGCTTACGTCTTGGATACCATGCTGCAGATTATATAAGTGGCTCATTTCATGGAGAAGTGTGGTGGCTATTTCTGTAATAGGACGGTCAAGGTACTCGGCGCAAAGGTTGATTTCCCGGTAAAGCTCGTTATCCGCATTCCAGATTTCATGGATACTGCACCAGCCGTATGTGCCATGCCCGCTGTCTGGGGATACGGTGATGGCTGGGCGGGTAAGTTCTTCGTGGTAGAAATGCTTATTGAACAGGTCAAACATTTTTTCGGTTTTCTTTACGATTTCGGATATTTGAAGCATTGCTGTGTCCTCCTTAAAATTATGTTTTAATTCTGTGTGACACAGCTTACATATTTTTAAAGTAAAAGCAAGCCTTTCATGTTAAATCCTGTTTTTATCTCCCCATTCACACATCCCATCTAATATAGGAATGAGTGATTTCCCACGTTCTGTCAGGCTGTATTCAACTTTGGGTGGAATTTGAGGATATTCTTTGCGGTGGACGAGCTGATCTGCTTCCAATTCCTTTAAGGTAGAACTAAGCGTCTTATAAGAAATTTCCCCAATATATTTTTTCATTTCATTAAACCGGACAATACCAAATTCCATAAGCGTATAAAGAATTGTCATTTTGTATTTCCCATTGATGAGGGATAATGTGTAGCTAAAACCTGTTGTTTCCAGGCATTCTTGTGATATGCAGCGTTCGCCCATTTTTGCACTCTCCTTTAGGTAAGTATATAACTTTTATGTTAGTATCGCACTTAAAGGTGCGTACTTGTTTTCTGTTTTATTCTTGCTATAATTATAATATCAACAGCAGGAAAAGTCAATCCTGCAGGTAAAGGAGGCACAGACATGCAGAACTATGAGTATTTAGGAAAGCCGCTTCAGATTGGCAGACTGACCATTAAGAATAGGTTTTGTATGGCACCAATTGGCGGCGGACAGCACCATCTTCCGGGAGGTGGTCTGAAAGACGAAACGATACAATATCTTGTAGAGAGGGCGAAAGGTGGCTTTGGTCTGATTTTTACCGGGGCAATCGCAGCCGATGGAACCGTTGACCCGTATACCGGGGTTGGACCCACAATCTTGCAGAATCCAGATGCATTTAAGATGACAGCAACAGAACTAAATGAACGGGCCGGTGCTTATGGTACGAAGGTGTTTGCTCAGATTACTATGGGACTTGGGCGGAATTACCCCAATCTTCCGGCACCGTCTTCTGTACATGTTTTCCGGCATCCGGGGGAAGTTTCACCGGAACTGACCCGTGACCAGATTAAATCTAAAATTGAGTCCGTTGTAAAGGCATCTAAAATTGCAAAGGATTCGGGTTTCTCTGGCGTAGAGGTTCATTCCATCCACTGGGGGTATCTGCTTGACCAGTTTGCCCTGTCCATGATGAATCACCGCACAGATGAATATGGCGGCAGCCTGGAAAACCGTTTACGGGCGGCAAAGGAAATTCTGGAAGGTATTAAGCAAGAATGCGGCAGTGATTTTCCAGTCAGTATGCGTCTTGGACTGAAAACCTTTGTAAAAGGATTTGAGCAGGCAAGTTTAACTGGTGAGGAGGAAATTGGCCGTACACTGGAAGAAGGGATTGAGATAGCGAAGCTGCTGGAATCCTATGGCTATGACTGTCTGAATGTAGATACAGGTATTTACGATTCCTTCTACTATGCCTGCCCGCCTATGTATATGCCGAAAGGGTATCTGGTGGAACTGGCAGCGAAGGCAAAAGAAGCCGTTAATATCCCAATTCTGGCAGGAGGCCGGATGAATGAAGCGGATATTGCGGAGAGGGCGATTCGGGATGGTAAGATTGATGCGGTTGTCCTTGGCCGTGCGGCTTTGGCAGATCCAGAGTACCCAAATAAAGTTCTGACCGGACATACGGAGAAGATTCGTCCCTGCATTGCCTGCAATCAGGGGTGTATCACAAGGCTCCAGCAGGGAAAACAGCCTACCTGTGCAGTAAACCCGGCAGCAATGCGGGAAGTGAGGTATGCGCTCCGTCCCTGCGTACAGCCGAAAAAGGTTGTGGTCGTGGGCGGCGGTGTTGCCGGTATGGAGGCTGCCAGAACCGCAGCCATGCGTGGACATAAAGTTTCTTTGTATGAAAAGAATGAGTCTCTGGGCGGCAACCTGATTCCTGGCGGCTCCCACAACTTCAAAAAAGAGGTACGGGAATTAAATGCGTGGTATCAGAATGAATTAAAGGTACTGCCTGTGGAGATCCATACCGGGGAAGCTGTTACTGCTGGGCAGCTTTGCAATATGGATGCAGATGTGATCATTGTGGCAGCAGGTTCCGTCCCTGTCACGCCGAAAGTGCCGGGAATAGATGATAAAAAGGTAATCGGCTGCATGGAAGCATTTGCACATCCGGAAAAAGTCGGGCAAAAAGTCATGGTAATCGGAGGCGGTCTGGTTGGCTGTGAAATGGCATTAGAATATGCACAGGACGGCAAAGAGGTTACGGTTGTGGAAGCCCTGCCTAAGATTTTGTCGGCAGGTATCCCATCCCCGATTCCAAATGGCCAGATGATTCCGGATCTGTTTGAACATCATCATGTGGCTGTATTGGAGAACCACCGTCTTTCTGCTGTGGAAGATGGCAGGGTTATTCTGGAGAGCGATGGCAAGAAAAAGGCATTTGATGCAGATTCGGTTGTGATCGCAGTCGGTTTCCGTCCGGTTCCATCCATGGCGCAGGAGCTCCAGAGATGCGGTGCTGCCGTTTATGAGATTGGCGATGGCCAGAAGGTCAGCACGATCCTTCATGCTGTATGGGACGGCTATGAAGTAGGGAACAATATTTAATCTATTCATTATGGTATGAGGCAGAATGCTTTATATAATGTCAAAAAAATTTAAGGAGGCTATTACAATGAGAGCAGAATTAAAGGAATATCAGGCAGTAGAGGCTGCCGCAATGAAGTTTGTCAAGAGTGTTGCCGAGGGAAACAGCACATATGCAAAGGAGCTGTTCACGGATGAAGCTGTTTTGTTCGGCTATCTGGACGGTAAGCTGGAGCATGGCTCTATTGAGCAGTTCTACCACAATGTGGATACTGTGCCCGGCGGCGATAATTTCAAGGCTCGTGTGGACGTCCTGATGGTTGAGGAATCCCTGGCTGTTGTCCGTGTGCTGGAAGAAGGCTGGGGCAACCGCATTGACTTTACGGATGTGCTGCTTCTGTTGAAGATGGATGGCGAATGGAAATGCGTTGCAAAGGCATATAACCAGAATTCCGATACCATTCAGAAATAACCGTCACAAGTAGAACAGTGGAGAAAGTGGAGAACAGGCGGGTATGCCGGAAATGCAGCCTTGCCTGTTCTTTTATAGGTGGCTGTATATGTCTGGATTTAAAACCACGCAGGAATTGTTGGAGGAGACGCCCGTAAGCCGTTTGGTCATCCGTTTAGGGATTCCGGCAATGTTCGGCCAGCTTTTCAATATTTTATACAACATTGTAGACCGCATTTTTATTGGTAAAATACCGGAAACAGGAAGCCTCTGCCTTGCGAGTATCGGTGTCTGTGCGCCGGCATTGACAGCCCTGACGGCTTTTGCATTTATGGTAGGGATTGGTGGGGCTTCTTATATGAGCATCAGCCTTGGGCAGAAAGAGGAGCGCAGGGCGCGGGAGATTATTGGAAATGCCTTTTTTATGATTTTAGTTATATCGGCGGCAGTAACTCCCCTGCTTTTACTGAACCGGGAAAAAATACTATACTTGCTGGGCAGCAGCAAAGATATGTACCCTTACGCAGAAACTTATTTTACAATATATGTCTGCGGGACTTTTGCATCGCTTCTTGGATGTGGGCTGAACCAGTTTATTCTGGCACAGGGGTTTGCAAGGCAGGGCATGATTTCAGTGGCGCTTGGAGCTGTGGTAAATGTGGTTCTTGACCCTATCCTGATTTTTGGGTGCGGTATGGGAATTGCGGGGGCGGCATGGGGAACTGTTATTGCACAATGCTGTACTTGTGTTTATGTAATCTGTTTTCTGCACAGCAGGATTATTCCGGTACACCTGTGCCTGGGCAGGCTGCAAAAGAAGATTGTACTTAGAATCTTGTCCATAGGATGCATGTCATTCATGATTACGATATTGGATAACCTGATCATTATTTTTCTGAATACTTCGTTACGGAAATACGGCGGAGATTCGCAGGGGGATATATTGATTACCTGTGCTACGGTTATCCAGAGTTTTATGACGATAGTAGCCTGTCCTGCACAGGGGATCACGACAGGATGTGGAACGATATTCAGCTTTCACTATGGGGCAGGAAATGATACAAAGATCCGGCAGGCTTTTCTTTATGTGTTTTTATTATGCGGAGTATACATCGGAACATTGGGAATTGCAGTGCAGGTATTACCGGAGGTGTTTGCAGGATTTTTCTTGAAGGAGTCAGGCACAATACAGTTGACCGCGGGCAGTATCCGTATGTATACGTTTGCATTGCTTGGTATTGCAGTACAGTATGCCTTGGTAGATGGTCTGACTGCAATGGGAAAGGTCAAATATGCGCTTCCGTTGTCGCTGTTTCGTAAAATTGTATATATGATATGCCTTTGCATTCTGCCGTTGTTTCTGGATATACGATATGTTTTTTATGCAGGGACGATATCAGATGCGGTGGGTGCTTTATTCAGCCTGATATTGTTTTGGGGTGCAATCAATCCCAGAATAAGGCGTGAATTGAGTAAAGAAAGGATGGTCAGACATGGATAAATATAATGCCACAGGCAGGGTAAAAAAAGCCATTGATATCATATTGGGATTGCTGTTTATAGCATTATTGGGGTATTCCTTTACAGGCGCTCCTTTCCATGAGGTGGCTGGCATTGTATTTATTGCAATGACCATAATTCATAATATCATCAACATAAAGTGGTATAAAGCAATAAAGAAAGGTATTTATAACAGGAAAAGAAAGATTACGGTTGCTGTAAATTTTGCCTTAGCGGCAGATATGGTATCTATTTTGTTGACAGGCATTATCAATTCCAGATACTTGTTCCATACAGGCATCCATATGGCGGGTATTGGACGGATACATGCTGTTTTAGCTTTGGCCGGATTTGTGCTTATTGCGTTCCATGTACTGGTTCATGCATTTGGTCGCGTACAAAAGAAATATAAGGTGCTTCCGGCTGCTCTGGTAATACTAATCTCCCTTCTGGCGGTGCCTATGGATGTATGGATGCTGCCCTATGTTAAGAGACATTTTCTGACAGTTGAGGTTGATCAGGAAACGGTTATCTCAGGTGAAAGCGTAGATTTTAACGGCAGAAAGATTCTGACCGTATATTTTACGAGGGTTGGCAATACGGACTTTGCTGATGGTGTGGACGCAGTCTCCGGGGCATCCCTGCTGCTCAATGAGAAAAAGGAATTCCTGGGGAACAGCCAGGTGATTGGGCAGATGATACGGGATGCCGCAGGCGGAGATATTGTTTCCATCAACACGAAAGAACATTACCCGTCTTCCTATTCCGATACTGTATCGGCTGCAAGTGAGGAAATGGGGCGTCAGGAACTGCCGGAGCTTGTGGATATGCCGGAAAATATTGATGGGTATGATGTGGTATTCCTTGTGTTCCCATTATGGTGGGATACGATACCGAAACCTGTAGAGGCGTTCCTGAATCGTTATGACTTTTCAGGGAAATCTGTCATACCTGTGGTGACCCATGGCGGAGGCGGTGCAGGCAGAAGCATAAAGGACATAAAAGCAGTGTGCTGCGGGACAGTTGTGGAAAAACCATTGGAGATATACTGCGGCGATATACCATATTGCAGGGAGCAGGTGACAGAATGGCTGAAAGGATTATGAAAGTCGGATTAAAGAATAGGTTTTGGTATGGCTTATTATAAAAAGCAAGAAGGAAGAAAAAAGGAGGAATCGTTGTATGAGTAAGAAAATTGTTGTTATTACAGGAAGCCCGCGCAAAAATGGTAACAGTTTCGTCATGACGGATGCGTTTATCAAGGCCGCCGAGGAGAAAGGGCATACAGTTACCCGTTTTGATGCCGCCTTGAAAAAGGTAGGTGGATGCCGTGCCTGTGAAACATGCTATTCCACAGGGAAAGCATGTACCTTTGATGATGACTTCAATACGATAGCGCCAGCTATTTTGGAGGCAGACGTTATTGTATTCACTATGCCGGTCTACTGGTACTCTATCCCGGCACAGATCAAAGGTGTCATAGACCGGATATTCTCTTTCGTAGTAAGCGGTAAAGACATTTCTGGCAAGGAGTGTGCGCTGATCACCTGTTGCGAGGAAGAGGATATGTCGGTCATGGATGGAGTCCGTATCCCCATGGAACGCATGTGTGCTTTGAACAAATGGAAAATGGTTGGCGAGGTTCTGATCCCTGGGGTTCTGAATGTGGGTGACATTGACAAGACGGATGTCTAAAGGGACAAACTTTAATACAAAATAAGCCTTCCGTTTCGGAGGGCTATTTTTCTGCAAGTCTTGGAAAATTGTACTGGTAGATGCACACCCCTCGGAGAGCAACAGAGGTAAAAATCAATAACCGCTAAAAAGTATAATTCCGGCATTGAGCCGTAAGAACATTTTAGCGGATATTTTTATGGAAGACCATGGTTTCATAGAACTGGAACAAAGGAAGGCATTTCTGATCAAGTTTTGTTTATTATTTTTTTTGAGATTAAAAAATGGGTGTAATAAGTTTCAAACTGGTGTTATAATTAAGAATAAGAAGAAGCAGCTTATGAGGGCTGCTTAAAACAGTGTCTAATTAAAAATAGTTAAAGGAAAGTAAAATGGCAAGTATTAATGATGTTGCAAAGAGGGCGGAAGTGGCTAAAAGTACAGTTTCGCTGGTTTTGAATAATAGTGGATATGTATCAGAAAAAACAAGAGAAAAGGTTGAAAAGGCAATAAAAGAGTTGGATTATATGCCGAGTCAGCTTGCGCGCAATCTGTCAAAGATGCGCACGAATCTGGTAGGTGTCGTGATTCCAGACGCATCGCATCCGTTTTATGGGACTTTTTTAAAATATGCAGAGGAATTTTTATATCGTCATGGATATAAAACGATGCTGTGTGAAACAGTAGAGCGTGAAAATATGGAGGTAGAATTCCTTTCCATGTTAAAAAAGCAGACTATAGATGGTATTATCATGGGGGCACATTCACTTCTTCATGACGAGTATATGAAGATTGGAAAGCCGGTGGTAGCGTTTGACAGATTCCTTGGGGGTAATATACCGATGGTTCGGGCAGACCATGAAAAGGGCGGAATTCTTGCTGCACAAAAATTTATGGAGAAAAGTTGCAGACATATTGTGCAGATCAGTGGAGCACGGGTTGTAAATACACCGGCACATCAATATCATACTGCGTTTGCACAGGAAATAGAAAGAAATGGCATGAAGGCGGCAGATGTTGTGATGCCGCATAATTCATTTTCGGAAATAGATTTCAAAGAGACGGCAAAGTTAGTCTTTGACAAATACCCGGAAGCAGATGGTATATTTGGCGCTGATATGGCAATTTTGGCTTGCCTGAGGGAAGCACAGATTAGAGGGCGGAAAGTGCCGGAGGAATTACATATGCTTGCCTATGATGGTACTTATATTACCAGAATTGGAACATATCAAACGGATGCAGTTGTGCAGCCTGTAAAAGATTTGGCTATGCAGTGTGTAGAGTATATTGATTGTCTGATACGAGAAGAACAGATACAGATAAAGCAAAGAATTTTTCCAGTCAAATATCAGAAAGGAGACACCTTGTGATTGTGCAATGAGCACAAAAATAATGAGGTAAAATTGGATATTATTATAGAAAAAGCAAAAACTTATTGATTTTTAAAAAATAAAATGCTAACATTTGACTATAAAACCGGTTCGACAAATGTCGGACTTAAAAAATACCAATATATAAAACCAGTTCGACAATAGTTAGAAGAGGAGGTAGAAGTGATGGGAGACATTTATACCGGGGCATATGAATGTCTGGAAGTATTTGCAAAATCCCTGGAAGGTAAAAAGGGGAATGTTATTGTGGCAGATAAAAACGGAAATCAGGAAAGTTATCCTACAGGCCGCAGCCATTATCGGCTGCTCAAAATTCCGCTGGAGAAAGAGTCGCGATATGATGTGACATTGGAAAGTTGTGAGGTTAGCGTCTGCTATCTTTCAGAGAGAGAAGACTTCATACAGGAGGGAGTATGTTTCCTTGAATGGGAGCAGGGCAGCTGGGCGGTGATCTCGGATTTGGAAAAATGGTATAAAACACCCGGTCGTGAACAATATCATTTCTGTCCATATAAAAACTGGATGAATGATCCTAACGGATTGTGCTGGTATCAGGGATATTACCATATGTACTATCAGGCAAATCCACACGATCAGAAGTGGGATCAGATGTATTGGGGACATGCGGCCAGCAGGGATTGCGTTCATTGGGTACATTTGCCATATGTTCTTCAGCCACAGGAGGAACTTCTGGATTCAAAAGATGGAAAAGGAGGTGCATTTTCGGGAAGTGCAGTGGCGCTGGAGGACAGAATCCGCTTTTACCTTACCAGACATATCGGACCGTCAGAAGACAGCGAAGAAAAAACCAGACAATATCAGACGATGGTGGAGTCGGCAGACAGTATCCATTTTGGAGAGGAAAAATTGATCATTGAGAAACCGAATAAAGAGTTTTCTTTTAATTTCCGTGATCCAAAGGTAATATGGCTTGAGGGGTGCTGGCAGATGGTGATTGGAACCCGGGTGAATAATATTCCTTCGGTGGCTCTTTATAAGTCTGGTGATGGGGTAAACTGGAACTATCAGGGTATTCTCTTACAGGAAAAAACAGAAGGTGTTTATACTTTTGAATGTCCCGATTTTTTCCCACTGGATGGGGACATGGTAGTAATAGGCGCATGGATGTTTTATTCAGATGATCAGAGGAGATACCAGCCTACATATTATTATATTGGAAACTACCGAAATGGAAAATTTGAGGTAAATCAGACGGGCTTGTATGATTTTGCGGGTAACTTTTATGCGGTACAGTCTTTTGAATATGAAGGAAGGCGGATTGCCATCGGATGGGTTTCAGATTTCTATAATGAGCATTGTCCGGAGATAAACGGCGCCTATGGCAGTATGGCAATACCGAGAGAGCTGCATATCAGAGAAGGAAAATTGTATCAGAGCCCAATCAAAGAGATTTATCAGCTGAAAGGAAAATGTTTCTGTAATGTCAGCAAACAGGACATCAGGCTGAAACATTTAAACCTGAATTCATATTATGTAAATATTGAATTTTCTTGTGACACTGATTTTGAAATTCTTTTGGGTAAGGATGGGGATGCGGAAATCAGGCTGGTACGAAAGGAAAAAGAGCTCAGGCTTGTAACACAAGGAGTAAAGTCTCATTTTGTGAAATGTGTAACAGAGCTGGAGCGCTTAGAAAAATTGGAGATTTTTGTGGACCACAGGCTTGTGGAGATATTTGCGAACGAAGGTGAAAAAGCAGGAACGAAATTATTTTATCATGAGAAGGATGGGATTTTTCAGGCACATTTTGATACTGAGGAATGTGTAGAGGCTGTAGAAATATATGAAATGAAGGGAATATGGTGATAGGTATGGAAAAAAAGAGAAGTTTAAAATTAAGTGAAAGAATATCCTATGCTTGTGGAGATGCCGCCAGTAATGTTGTGTGGGCAGCTTTGGGTGCATTTGTAATGATGTACTATACGGATGTGGCGCACATCAGCCCGGGAGTGATTGGAATGATTATGCTGGTATCCAGATTTTTGGATGGGGCGTCTGACCTGATTATGGGGTTGGTCGTTGATAATACAAAGTCCCGATTTGGTAAGGCGAGGCCGTGGCTTTTAAGAATGGCAATCCCCTTTGCAATTGCCACAACCCTGATGTTCTCCGTGCCGGATTTTGAGAATAAAGCAAAAATGAGCTGTTGTTTCGTTTGCACTGAGCTCATTAGCCCTAGGGTTCCCAACTTTTTGTAGCTACC
>OFFK01002851.1_pt1 | contig 10082 bp, 9 predicted proteins | sample 1521361 | NCBI WGS metagenome assembly OFFK01 (sample SAMEA3504096, study PRJEB24116) | mouse gut metagenome | biome: mouse gut; feature: mouse-associated habitat; material: faeces | place: Denmark | collected 2011
CCACCTGCCACAAATACTATCGTTGGAATCAACGCATCCAATATACGTGGAAATGCGCGCCCACTTTGGTCAACAACATACTTTTTCTGCAGACTTCTTCCCCAATTTTCCTGCTCTATACAGATCTGCGCATATTCTTCTTCTTCCGTACCATAGATTTTGATCTGACCGATGTCTTTTGTTCTTTCAATAACCATTTCTTTTAATTTTGCGCTTTGATTTCGCAAAATATTCGAGTATTTCTTTAATAACTTCCCCATGTAACGTGTCGGCAAAAAATATATGCCATACACTGCGAGTCCTACAACTGCCAGCGGCCAGTATATACTTAATATCGCCGCAAACGAAAACAACGCCAGCACCACATCATATCCGAACCCAAGGATAGTATCAATTTTAAAATCCTGCAATGACTTAACATCTTTAGTTATTCTCTGAAGAATATCACCATTTTGATTCTCCATAAAAAAAGAATACTTAGCGTCCATAATATTTTTGAACACCTTTTTTGTCAATGATATATCCAAATTTGCCGTAACTATTGCCGATAAATATTGTCTGGCAGCCACACATATGTTTCCAATAGTGAGAAACACTATTAAGCAAATCACGAAATATCCCAAGTGTTGTATGTTTTTTTCAACCAAAGCGACATCAATAATCTCTCCCACAACATTAGGAACCAGACTCGTTAATATAGCGCCAGTCACGGTGAGAGTGAACATAAAAAAAATAATGAGTTTATATTTCGATAATTCACAAGATATCAGTTTATATATTGACTTCTCCATTTTTCTTAGATGATGTTTGAAAAACAACCATTTCCTTTCTAATTTATTTTTACCCCATAGAATAGCATATAAAATAATGTTTGGAATAAGTTTCCGCATATACGAAACCAATAATGTTGATACTTCTATAGCTTGTCAAAAATTTGCTTATCAATCACAAGTAAATTTCGATAATAATCCGGAATTTCGGCAATATCATCCTCTATTGGTTCCTTCCTTTTAGATTGACTATATATTTTGAGTACTTTTAATATATCATCCCAGTATTTATTACCTAATTTCTTTATATTACATCCTCCTGATCGCAGTTTCTCTTCCTCCATAAATAGATTATTTAAAAAATCTCCTGTATTCTCTGGCATCCTAGGCATCGCAAAACTCTCAAAATTATGATTGGCAAGCATTTTTTCCGCCATCGCTAAATGTCTATCGTAAATATGCATGCTTCCCGTAAAATGAATATACCATCCAATTTCTATATGAAGAAGATTTGCCAACAATTCCTGAAGCATCGTAAAACTAAATACATCATAGGATGTGCCCCATATAATATCATTTGACCTCATGTTTACAATGCAGTTCAGCTTATTGTCCCTTATAAAATATTGAATAAAACAGGTGCATGGAACATCCAAAGTTTGAGCCGAAATATCATCGGCTGCATAAATACTGATTATTGCTTGACGGGTATCTGGATCTTCTTTTAATTTATTATATACCATCTCCCACTGACTCATTCCGTTGCTCAAATTCTTTCTAAATATTCGGGGTCCATAAGCTCCATATAATGTCTTTCCATCATCGGAGAACTGCAGATATCTTTTATTGTAATATTGCACAATATCTAATCTGTTCGTTCCCCTCATATACCACAGAAACTCGCCAAATGCAAATGTTAGACTATATTTTCTCTCAGTATTATAAATTAGTCTGGCCCGAGGATTATTCAATTTGAATGAAAAACCATTAATTTCATGAATCCACTGCCCTCTGGGTTTTACTCTACTCCCTTGTTCCAGCAGTGCGCGAATTGCCTTTTTCTGAATTTCATCCATACTATCTGCTTCTATTTGAAACATGAACTTATTACCTCACTCTCATCTTTACCATCTATATTCGCAAATGGTCTTAATAACTTTTTCGCGTTCAAGCATGTCCAATAAAAGAACATCATGCAATTCATAATCATTTAATATATTCATCGATATATTCGTCAAATCACCGTCTTTATTCATCAATAATTTGATATTTTCCGGGTACAAACAATGGTCTTCTATATCAAATGCTATCATTTCTTTTAAGAATTCTCTTTTAACCACAATTCCCTTGGAACGATTCATACGCCCACCGAGTAATGCAAAAAAATCATCCATTTTTTTATTCCACAGAGATAACGAACTTGTATCTGTATACTCTTCCGCAAACTCAATCTTTTTTATAATATCTCTGTATTTTTCTTCTTTATTTAATGCTTTAAGCTGTGGCATAATTAATATTGCTTCACTGGTGGGATTCTTCTCAGCCAACATTGTAGCAATATAATTTCCCACACCATGTCCGATATATATAATTTTACTGCAACAAATTTTGTTGACAAACCACCCCGTCATCTCTTCGGCATCCTTAACCATGGTGTTAAAGTCCGCTTGGCTAGTCTCTCCCTCACTGTCTCCAAAACCAATATAGTCAAAGCGTAATGTTGGCACATCCCGGTCCAGGGACTCGCATATCTGAGAGAAGAGTCCATATGCTCCGGCTTTTGTTTGCGAAAATCCATGCAAAAAAATTATCCCTGCAGAATATGATCTATCCACATCAACATTGCTGGTAACAGCACATATTCGTTTGCCCTGACACAAAATCCATTCTTGTTTTATCATTATTCACTCCCTAAAATGTAGTTCCCATTACCCACTTACTTATTCTGGAAATAATATCTTCATCAAACACATTTTGCGTAAATAGGTGATCCGCCCCTCTTATTATTTCGACCTGAAAGTAATCAGAATCCGTCATCTTAGCAAGTTTCCTACTCCCTAGTGTTAAATCATCCTCATCTCCATAAATAAATAATGTTTTTACATGTGCGAGTTCCCTCGCATCACACAAACTCCATTGATCTATTTCAGAAATTATATTACTGTTAAGCCAGACACCAAATCCAATATTTGCAACAAACAAACCATTTCTTCGATATAGTCTTTTTACTTTCAGACTATTAGCAATTTCTTCTCTCGCCAATATTCCGTTACAATAGCAAACCCCTGCAACATCTTTATTCTCCCTTGCTATTGCATTTACAATTTTGGCTGCTTCACTAAATGCAACCAGAATAATCTTTCCAACATAACACAAATCGCATCTTATATATTTAATTATACACTCAATTTGCTCTTTTTGACTAGATAACATTACATTCCCAAAATGCCCTTCGCTTATTCCCGAAGCATAAAGATCAATTCTTAAAGATGAAATATGATTGCTCGATAAAATTCTGGCAATTCTTACTGGTAACCTTTTGGCATCCACCCTATCGCCCGGGATCCCATGAATAAAAACAAGCATCTTATCCGATCCTCCACCCCCATCATGAAATATACCGAGTAATAAGTTGTCCTTCCATGGTACACTTACAAATTTTTCCATCCTTTATCTTTACCCTCTTTTCTCCCAGTATCATAATACCATCCAAACAACTTCTGTTTTAACAATGAAAGAATTGCCAATCCCCTTACAACCGAACGCAGAGGGCTTAACAGTGCCATGCCGATTCTTTCCGGCACATTCCTCTCCTTGAAAATATATTTATGAGTATAGAATATCCCTGGTGCTGACTCGATGAAAAATATTAAATATGTAATCACAACAGGAATAATCGACATATTCCCTATCGAAATTATTACGGAAATAATCAATAAAATAAGTCCCTGAATCCAACTAAAAAAATCAAATAATGTTTTAATAAAAAAGAGTCCCGCTCTGAATATAGAAACATCTTTAATTTCTTTTACTTCTCTATACATTTTTACGGCAAGCAACGGTGCTTTTATCCAATTTCCCGATTGGTTGATCAGATCACTAAATCTCGTAGTCACACTGCCGGTGTCACTAGTGATTGCCGGATAGATACTCTCATTAATAAGCATCATTTTGAAACCGAATGGGACATCTTCAGATGGTGTAGGATACTTTCCCACATCATACAATAAATGACTTTCTACCACCATTCCGTGACCTACACAGTACGCATAAGGCATAAAAAAGTTATTTAACATGTTATTTATAGAAAAGAACTGGTTTCTTCTTTCAAATCCATACGCCCATCTTGACTGAAAACAGGCTTCCATACGCATATACAGTCCCAACTGCCTATAGTTCTGATTGTATTTAGTTTGTTGTTGAACAACTCTTGCACCAGTTCTGTTAATGATATCCGTAATATCATCAAAGGTATTCATGTCTGGTCTGGAATCTGCATCATATTGGACTATGTATACACTCTTTTCGGAATTGTCTATTCTTTCTTTTATTAAATCCAGACAATAATTCAATTGCGAAGGCTTATTTCCCGCTACATGCGGATAATGGATGATATGAAAATTATCATCAGAAATACATCCTTCCAGAATTTCCTTTGTTCGGTTCTTACCAAAAATTGCATTTTCTTTTTCTGTTGTGATAAAATACTCTGATAATAAAAGCAAGATGGGAACAAATGAGTTTATTTTGACTAACAGCTTCGGAGGGGTAGAATCATTAAAGACAGAAATCAATACATAATAATATATATCTTTGGGCGCCTCAACATTGTATTTTCCATAAAAATCCTTCAAATAATTATCTTTGAATTTTATCAATGATGCAGATATTAATAACCCCTCAATAAGGATTAGCAACGCTAGCATTATAAAAAAAATCATGTCTATGCCCCCATAGCAATCTGAGTTTTGCAGGTAAGATTGTTTTTTTCCAGAGTCTCTTCAAATATTCTAAATATTCATTTTTACTGCTAGAAATAACTCCTCAGCTGCTCCATCAAAATGTCCGCTTTTGTGATTACCACATCAGCAAGCATGCCTATATATTCTTCATTTCCAGGATATCTCCTTGCTATCAAAAAATGCTTAGCCTGTCTGGCCAGTTCAATAGTGCAATGCGCCTTTAGATTTTTACACAGTTCATTCACAATGTTCTTCGGAATATCACTGTCGAGATAATATCCCATAATAAAATCATTGATTTCTTTATATCTTGGCAATAACTCAAAATTCTCACCATCGGTATAGAGTAATGACAAAGTAAAACATGCCAAATCCTCAATTATATTTCCATATCTAGCTGAATCAAGATCGATAATTCTTTTTTCATCACCGCAATATAAGATGTTGTTAAGAGTAAAATCTCCATGTATTATAATGTTATCCAACATCCTGTACTCTTTGATACATCGTAAAAACAGTTCAATATTATTATATATTTTTTTTGCAACAGCGGATTTTTCCCGATATTGACCAAATTTCTGTATATCATCAATTATTTGTTCAACACATATCTGCTTTTCAAAAGTTTCATATCTTTTGTAACTAATCTTTTTACTTACATTGTGAAATTTTTTAAGTATTTTCCCAACCTCAAAGCTGTCTTCCGGTTTCATTACATTGCCTTCTATATATTTATATGCAACATAATATGAACCGAAATCCTGATACAAAAAAGAACCATCTTTCATTTCTAACACTTCCATCGTTCTGATACCATATTGATTCAAGGCAGAAGTAAACATCCAAATATTTTTCAGATGTTCTTCACCGAAATATGGCGGATATTTTTTAAATACAACCCAACTTGTGCTATCAAAAATCATGTAACTCTGCCTGAGAAAAAATCTGTTAATTATTTCTATTTTCTTCGCGGAAATACCATAACATTCATACATTATCTGGTGTAACTTTTCATTATTCATCGTAACCTCCGCCCCTCTACGCCTTTAATCTTTTAATCTGATAAACAGTTCCTTTGTAGTAGCATTCTCCCACTTTATTTCTCCCGCCACCATTTTTTCATATTCTTGAAGTGATATTTCTCCAAGCATATATCCTTTTAATAACTCTATCTCTTTCGTGGGATATTTCCCATAAAAATACTCATAACTGGTCACTATAGATTCCCGGTAAAAACTCTTATCCCTGCCATGTGCCAAATGATAATTAACAGCTTCCCTCTCCCTAACAAATTCTACATTTGATTTATGAAGCCGATATCCAAACTCAAAATGCTCAAATCCCCATGTTTTAAAATTTTCATCAAAACCACCGACTTTTTCAAATGTCTCTCTTCTCATAGACATATTTCCACTATAAGTTGCAATCCATGGCAATACGCTCATACATTTGCCAAATTCATCAAAAAGACAATCAACATTTTTTGAATGCCCCGGTTCTCTCGCAAGTCTGCCGCCATTTTGAACAATATCCCAAATTACCTGCAAATGTTCCTCAATGTTTGTAAAGTAGATTTCTTTGAGACTTCCGATGCATATTGAATCAGTCTCTTGCAGCCTCCGCAAATGTTTTTCAACAAAATCCTTTCCTGGTATTCTATCTGCATCATTAAATATAATATAATCCGCCACTGCATATTTCAATGCCGTATTTCGTGCTTTCGATCTTCCTCCATTCTCCTGATAGACATATGTTATATCTAGATTGGAAAATATATCTACTATATCTGGCACTCTTTCTTTTGAGCCATCATCAACTACTATAATATGAATTTTGTTATTTCCTATTTGTTTATGGAAACCTTCCAGAGTCAGCAACAATGGTTCTCTCTGATTATATACCGGGATAATTATATCTGCGTTCATGCGAAAATTCTTTCTCTTTCCACTTTATTTTTTAAAATAACTCCATATTTTCAATAAAAAATCTGTATATTCCATTATTTTGATTATCAAATCGCGTTACAAAATCTGCATTCTTTTTTACTTCATCATTTGCATTGATCATTGCCACTCCGATACCTGCTTCTTTCAATATCGGAATATCATTTTTACCATCTCCAAATGCAATTACATTTTTCATTGATATTCCTTCTTTTGATATAAGCCGTTCCACTGCCCAGAATTTATTTACATCTGCCATCGAAATATCTATGATATCATCGCGACCTTTCCAGCTGAATATATCAATACTATTACTAAGACTCTTTATTTTATTTTGAACCGACGCAATATCTGTTTTGCAGCTGAGAACCATTCGATGCACTTTTTCTAATTTCTCCATAAATGTTCTGGTAACATATATAAAGGGAAACTTCTCGTCATACATCATGTCGCACATAAATTTATTTTTATCGTTTAACACATATGTATTTATCCCTGAAGAAACGATAATATTCTCTATTCCGAATCTTTCAAAATTATCCAAAATATAGGTTAATGTGTCACCTGCATTTTTCATGTAATTACAATGTTCTACAGAATTATTTGATGGGTTCCATATATATGCTCCATTATAGCAAATCATATAATTACTCAAATTAAGCTTTTTATAATATCTGAATCCATCAGAAACAGAGCGCCCTGTGGCAATGATAATATCCATTTTCTTTTCTAACTCATTACATAACCCAATTAATTCTTCTGTCAATACATAATCATTCGTTATTGCCGTTCCATCTAGGTCGAGTACTAAAACCTTCTCTTTCATCCCAGAATTTCTCCTTATCTTTGTAGCAAGTCACTTCATTAATACTACAGAAGCTATCCGCCTCACAGACACAAATTGCCTCATATTTTCGATCTATATTATTATTTACAGAAAAAAAATGAACTTCCCCGCAGCAAGGCAGCAAACTGCGGGAAATCGAACTCTCCTTATTAATTAAACTCAGAAGCCTCTATTGTCAGTGCCCTCGAAAAGCACTTAAATACTCATATCAATTTCGTTCCATGGTTTTCGGGGGCACCCTTCACCATAAACGATTCCAGTTCTCTCCGTTCAAAAGTATTGCTATATTTGTCGCTATATCCAAGTGTAACAACTCCCATCACCTCTAAATCATCATTTCTAATCCTCAGCAACTCCTTGATTTCTTTCCCTTTTTCAATGAACTCGCCAACCCAACAACTCCCTATATCCATCGAATGTGCAGCCAGCAGTATATTCTGAATTGCAGCCCCGCAAGATTGTACATCTTTTATATAATGATAAGAGCAACCCTTATCCAGATACACAATGATGAAACAATTTGCTTTTCTCATCCATCGATAATAGAGAGATAATTTAGCTATGCGATTTATCTCATCAGGATCATTTACAACGCTGAATTTCCATGGCTGGCCATTCTTTCCCGATGGTGCACTGATTGACGCTTCGAGAAGCTTTTTGATTGCTTCACCCTTTATTGGACGATCAATATATTGCCGTATGCTGCGTCTTTTTTTAATTATCTCAACGATATCCATGATCCCCCCCAAATAATATAGCAAAGTGATTATCGCTATATAAAAATGTTGTTCTATAGATATGAGTATTTAGTATAAGTTTTTGATTAATTTTAACTCTTACAATGGGTTTTGTATACCATATAATTTATCACACGATATATTTCATGTCAACCAAAAAAATATTATATGTTTATAATGATTTAATCATTAAACTAATGTTATGCAAAGTAAGAGACATTTTAATATAAGAAATATTTATCACATACTACATAAAGTCTATTTCTATTTTACTATCTTGAATTGTATTATGGTCCCACCTGTAGCGGCATCATGGTCTGGGAACACGAAGATGGGAATAAAAAATACACTTGTTTTCCTATCTATTATTGGAAAAGAAACGGGAAGGTAATTATACCTGTAAAGAGATTATGGATAAACTAAAAGCATTGGATTTTCCACATTTTTCATTATTTCTTCATTTATTCTTTCGGATTCATCTACACTTTAGACACATTTCCCTGATAAGATGTATCTATCAGCAAGACGAAAACTGATATTTAAAAGAAGCTGCCAGTGCTGCTTTCGGTGTTGACCAGCTTCGCCTAAACATTACAGTGCGGCGCACTGTTTATCATATAAAAAGCGGGGCGGTCCGGCAGGGGCCGCCCCTTTTGTCCCTTCCTCAAAACAGAAATGGAAACACATTCTGCCGGAATCCGGGCCCACGGCACAGAACTATTCGGCCTTGGAAGGCTGACTGTCCGCCTCCGATCCCTGCTTCGGTTCTTCGGACTGCCCTGACTCTCTCAAGACTTCTTCGGTCTCTTTTCTGCAGTCCTCTTCCGTCCGAAGTTCCGTCACTTTAATGGCGCCCTCCGCGTCCTCCATTTTGCTGATATAGCTGTGCATCTTGCCGGACAGGTACAGTGTGGAAGCCAAATCGGTCAACCCGCTGAACAGCAGACCCGCCCCCAGCAGACGGTATAGCAACAGAGCCGAGCCAAAGGGATTGATTACCATCAGGACACCTACCACCACATTGACCACCGCCACTCCTAGGATCACCACGGCATTGCCTCCCATGCGCTGCACGTCCAGGGCCCCCTGCAGCTTAAAAAGGCCGCTGATAATAATACACAGACCGATGATAAATGGTACCAGAGAAATCACCAGATCCACCCGGTAAATCACAAAAAAGCCCAGAACCATCAACATCAGCCCCGTTACAAAGTCATTGCGGTAATAATTGCGGGTAATGTTTCGGGTAAAATATACCACCAGATTCACCAGGCCGATCACAATGGCAATTCCGGCGATCAGATAACAGATCGTGCGGGCCGTGGTGGCCGGGAAGATCAACATGATCAGCCCCAGCACCATATACAGCACCGCCGATAAAAGCATATTCCATTTCATTTCTTTCAACATTCCACTGCCTCCCAGATACCAACTGTTCTCCCCCCTGCACAGCCCTTATTTTTTTGCGTCCTTGTCGGGTACAAGCTGAATCTGTACTTTCAGGCCCATGGCCGCCGCCATCTTTACCATCAGTTCCAGAGAAGGATTGTATCTGCCGCTCTCAAACCGTGCAATATTGGAGCGGGGAATACCGGAGCGACGGGATACCTGCTCCTGGGTCAGCTTCATGTCCTTGCGCATGCGCACATACTGATCCGCCAGATCCTGTTTCATGCGCTTCTGCTCTCCCTCAATCAGAATCTTGTTGCCCTCCAGATCCATAATGTAATCCATTGCCTCTCTCATCACTTCTCCTCCTTCATTATAGTTCCGCATATTTCCTCCGGCACACTCTCCCGTGAGTGATTGCGGGTCGCTGACGC
>OFFK01002856.1_pt1 | contig 10072 bp, 8 predicted proteins | sample 1521361 | NCBI WGS metagenome assembly OFFK01 (sample SAMEA3504096, study PRJEB24116) | mouse gut metagenome | biome: mouse gut; feature: mouse-associated habitat; material: faeces | place: Denmark | collected 2011
GCTATACACGCAGAGCCGTGGATGATTATCATATGATACAAGCCGGCGATAAAATCGCCGTAGGCGTTTCCGGCGGCAAGGACAGCCTCTGCCTGCTCATTGCCCTGCGCCACCTCCAGCGGTTCTATCCCCAGCCCTTTGAGCTTGCGGCTGTCACCGTTTCCCTCGGTCTGCCCGGCGCGTCGTATGACGATATCCGCGCGCTCTGCGAGGAGATTGGCGTGCCGTATACGCTTATCGAAACAGATATCGGGCAGATTATATTCGAAGAACGTCAGGAAAAGAACCCATGTTCGCTCTGCGCTAAAATGCGCAAGGGCGCGCTGAATACCGCCGCGGAACAGCTGGGCTGCAATAAAATCGCACTTGGGCATAATAAAGACGATGTTGTGGAAACATTCTTTATGTCCCTCTTTTACGAAGGGCGCATGAACTGTTTCGCCCCCGTCAGCTACCTTGACCGTATGAAACTGTATTCCATCCGCCCCCTCCTGTATGTGCCGGAATGGGAGGCGCGGAGCTTTATTGCCCGCAGCGGCATACAAATCGTAAAAAACCCCTGCCCCGCCGATGGCAACACAAAACGGCAGGAAACCAAGGAGCTTTTGGAAACACTTTCCGGCAGATACGACCATTTACAGGAAAAAGTATTCGGCGCAATACAGCGTTCCGCGCTGAAGGGCTGGAATCGGGAGGAATGAGAAATGTCCACATACCATGAAGAAATGAAGCTGAAAGAAACCAAACGTCTGCGGGAAATTCAACAGGAACTGCCGCCGTTTACGCAGGCATTTTTTCGGGGTATCGCGCAGACGGTTTCCCCGAAATCCCGCCTTGCCTACGCCTACGACCTGCGGATATTTTTCCGCTATCTTTATGAAGAACACCGCACGCTGGGCGGCGTAGAGCCGAAGGATTTTACTGTGGAATGCCTCAACGAGATTACGGCGGAGGATATTGACTGCTTTATGGAATACCTTTCCTATTATATCCGCCCCGACCATGAAAACCCCGAATACGCCGCCGAAATGCACAACGACGAAAAGGGGAAATCCCGCAAGCTGGCGGCAATCCGTTCCATGTTCAAGTTTTATTACAAGAAAAATAAAATTGCCGCCGACCCTGCCGCACTGGTGGATACGCCGAAAATACATGAAAAAACCATCACAAGGCTGGACGTGAACGAAATGGCAAATCTTTTGGACGCTGTGGAAACGGGCGAAAAGCTGTCCGGACGGCAGAAGGCTTTTCATGAAAGGACGAAAAAGCGCGACCTTGCCCTGACCACTCTCCTGCTCGGCACAGGTATGCGTGTTTCCGAATGTGTCGGGATCAATATCCGTGATTTGGATTTCCAGAATAACGCCGTACGCGTCACCCGCAAAGGCGGCAACGAGGTATTCCTTTTTTTCGGGGAAGAAGTGCGCGAAGCCCTGGAGGATTATCTGGAGGAGAGGAAAACCGCTGTTACGAAGGATGAAAAGGAGGACGCGCTTTTCCTTTCCTCGCAGGGGAAACGAATCAATGTCCGCTCTGTGCAGAACCTTGTGAAAAAATATTCCTCCGGCGTAACAGTCAAGAACATTTCGCCGCATAAACTGCGCAGCACCTTCGGCACAAACCTGTATCAGGAAACCGGGGACATTTATCTTGTTGCAGACGCCCTCGGCCATGCCGATGTCAACACCACCCGCAAGCATTATGCGGAGGTTGAGGAATACCGCCGCCGCATGGCGACCTCAAAAATCAGGCTCAGGAAGGATTGAAGCATAGAAAGGACTGAAACATATGGAAAAAAACGTTTCCCTGGAAAACGTTGCCGCCCGCTTTGCCGCGCATCGGCCCCGCCCCATACTCCGCCTGCGGCATTTTGCCATACTTGCCCTGCTGACGGAAATTGACGGGGAACTGCATTTCATACTAAACAAACGCGCAAAGGGCATACATCAGCCGGGCGATGTCTGCTTTCCCGGCGGGCACAGAGAGGAAAACGAAACACTGGAGGAAACCGCCCTGCGGGAAACAGAGGAAGAAATCGGGATTCCGCGCGGGCAGATCCAGCTGCTTGGCAAAAGCGATTATATGCTGACCGTTTACCGTGGCATGATACAGCCGTTTATCGGCTATGTTTCACAGGAAACATTTGCGGCGGCAAAGCCCAACCCGATGGAGGTGGACGAGGTTTTTACCGTCCCGCTCTCCTTTTTTCTGGAAACAGAGCCGGAAAACCATCCGATGACATGGAAAGCCGTTGAAGTGCCGGAATTCCCCTATGAACGCATCGAAGGCGGGAAGGATTACCCGTTCAGCAAGAGCGTATTCCCTGAGCTGTTTTATGAATACAGCGGGCACACCATTTGGGGCTTTACCGCGCAGGTAATACAGAATATTATGGAAACACTGAAAAAAGAGTAAGGCAATGCCTTACCCTTCAAAACCGCGGGACTCTGTCCCGCCCCCCCCCCTGCAAGGGCTTCTTCTCCGCTCCGGTCGGCGCAAAACGAAGCTTCCCCGAAGCTTCTGCGCCCCCTGGCCCATCTCCAGCCGCATTTCATGCGTTTGAGAAAGGCATTTTTGATTTTTTCCCACAAAACAAAGTCCCAGGGTTTTCAAGGCTTTTTTGGGGTTTCAGTGCGTCAGCACCTCCGCCCCGTCCTCCGTCACCGCAACGGTATATTCCCACTGCGCGGAAAGCGAGCCGTCCTCCGTATAAATCGTCCAGCCGTTGTCCGCGTCCTGAAAGAAATCTTCTTCACCCGCATTTACCATCGGCTCAATTGTAAACACCATGCCGGGCACAAGCAGCATACCCGTCCCACGCTTGCCAATATGGCAGACATACGGGTCTTCATGGAATTCATTGCCTACGCCATGCCCGCCAATATCATGCAGGACAGTATACCCATGCGCATATATATATTCACTGATAACCGCGCCGATATCGCCCAAAAAGCCCCATGGCTTTACCTCCTTCAGCGCGAGGTCGACCGATTCTTTCGTAACCTCCACAAGCCTTTTTGCTTCTTCGCTGACCTCGCCAATGCAGAACATCCGCGAAGCATCTGCGTAAAAGCCGTCCAATATGGTAGTCACATCTACGTTTATAATATCGCCCTCTTTAAGAACCTCGTCTGCGGCAGGGATACCATGGCAGATGACATCATTTACAGACGTACACACGCTTTTCGGAAAGCCATTATAATTCAGCGGCGCAGGGATACCGCCATGGGAAACGGTATATTCATGCACAAGCGTATTGATTTCTTCCGTAGACATACCCGCGCGGATATTTTCCCCCCACCATATCCAAAATTTCCGTATTCAGTTTACCAGCCTTACGGATTCCCTCCAGCTGAGCCGGCGTTTTCAGCAGCTTATGCTTCGGCACAATCACTCCGCGCCGTTTATAATCCGTCAGCTTCGCGTCAAAATCCGCATGGCAGGCTTTATATTTTTTCCCGCTGCCGCACCAGCAGGAATCGTTTCTTCCAAATTTCATGGTTTATGCTCCTTTTTTATAACCGCATTATTCTTCTGTTTCTTCCGCGCTTTTCGTCCCTTCGGCTTCTTCAGTTTCCTCCGCGCGCTCCACGTCCTCGCCGGAAATCTTCGCAATGCCAACGACCGTCACGCCTTCATCCAGATTCATCAGCTTAACGCCCTGCGAAACACGCCCGTAGCTGGAAATCTCATTCCCACGCAAACGGATAATAACGCCTTCAGAGGTAATGAGCATGATTTCCTCATCCTCCTCAAGCAGCAAAGCGCCCGTCAGAAGCCCTGTCCGGTCTGTCAGCTGGTGTATTTTCAGGCCAATGCCGCCGCGGTTCTGCAAATTGAACTGCGAAACATCTGTCTGTTTGCCGAAGCCCTTTTCGGTAACGTTCAGCACCTTCGCGCCCTGCACCACCTTCACCGCAGAAACCACGTAATCCCCTTCGCGCAGTTTGACCGCTTTTACGCCCGCCGCCGTTCTGCCCATCGGGCGCACGTCCTTCTCACTGAATTTGATACCCATGCCGAAACGCGTTGCGGCAAAGATTTCATTATCCCCTTCCGTTGTCATAACGGCAATCAGGTCATCGTCCTCCCGCAGGTTCAGCGCAATCAGACCCATCTTACGGATGTTGGCAAAGCTTGCCATATCGGTCTTTTTAATCAGCCCCTGTTTGGTTACCATAACAAGGTACTGGTCTGTCCTGAATTCCTTTACGGGTATTGCCGCCGTAATTTTTTCGCCGGCGCCAACCTCCAAAAGGTTTACGATTGCCATACCGCGCGATGTGCGTCCCGCTTCGGGAATTTCATATCCCTTCATACGGTAAACCTTGCCATGGCTGGTAAAGAACAGCACCGTATCATGTGTGGAGGCAAGGAACAGATCCTTTACATAATCCTCCTCCCGCGTCTGCATACCGACAATGCCGCGCCCGCCTCTGTTCTGGCTCTTATAAGTATCCAGCGGCGTACGCTTTACATAATTCAGATTTGAAAGCGTGAACACGCACGTTTCCTCATCTATCAAATCCTCTACGTCAATCTCACCGGGATTCTGCAGCAGCTTTGTACGCCGGTCGTCAGCGTATTTTTCGCGCACTGCCGAAATCTCGTCCTTTATAACGCCCAAAAGCAGTTTTTCATCTGCCAGAATCGTCTTATAATACGCAATTTTTTCCTGTAATTCACGGTATTCTGCGTCAATTTTTTCATGCTCCAGCCCCTGCAAACGGCGCAGCTGCATTTCCAAAATCGCCTGTGCCTGCAGCTCGGAAAACCCAAACCGCTCCATCAGCCGCTCCTTGGCATTGTCGTAACTGGTACGGATAATATGGATAACTTCGTCAATATTATCAATGGCAATGCGCAGGCCTTCTAGGATATGCGCCCGTTTTTCCGCCTTATCCAAATCGAAGCGTGTCCTCCGCGTCACAACCTGCTCCTGATGCTTGAGGTATTCCTCCAGCATCTGCTTGAGGTTCAGCACAGCAGGCTTGCCGTCCACCAGCGCAAGCATGATTGCACCAAAGGAATCCTGAAGCTGTGTATATTTATAAAGCTGGTTCAATATAACGTTTGCGTTTGCGTCCTTTTTCAGGTCGATGATGATGCGGATATCATCACCCGCAGACGCATCGTCCACGTTGCTGATGCCCTCCACGCGCTTCTCCCGCACAAGCTCGTCAATCTTTTCAATTAGACGCAGTTTGTTCACCATATACGGAATTTCCGAAACGATAATCCGGTCGCGCCCGTTATGGTTCTCAATCTCCGCCGTTGCGCGCACGATGATTTTGCCGCGCCCCGTGCGGTATGCCGCACGAATACCGCTTTTGCCGAGGATATTCGCGCCCGTAGGGAAATCGGGGCCTTTGATATGCTCCATCAGTTCCTCTACGTCAGTTTCCTCGCCGTTTATTTTATGGTCAATCATGCAGACTACGCCGTCAATGACTTCCCCAAGGTTATGCGGCGGGATATTTGTTGCCATGCCGACCGCAATACCGGAAGAACCGTTCACCAGCAGGTTGGGGATACGGGAAGGCAGGACAACGGGCTCTTTTTCATTGCCGTCATAGTTCGGCTCAAAATCGACCGTATCCTTCTCGATATCGGCAAGCATCTCCGCCGTTATCCTGGACATACGCGCTTCTGTGTAACGGCTTGCCGCCGCGCCATAGCCGTCAATGGAGCCGAAGTTTCCGTGTCCGTCCACGAGCATATACCGCATGGAAAAATTCTGCGCCATACGCACCATCGCCTGATAAATAGAACTGTCACCATGCGGGTGGTATTTACCCATGGTATCGCCAACGATACGCGCCGATTTCCGGTACCCCTTATTCGGGTCGAGGTTCATCTCGTTCATGGAAAACAGGATACGCCGCTGTACGGGTTTCAAGCCGTCGCGCACATCTGGCAGGGCGCGTGCTACAATAACGCTCATGGCGTAGTCGATGTAGCATTTTTTCATTTCCTTATTGATATCTATGGTGACTATCTTATCTATCTCTCTCTGCTCATCACTCATTTTTTCACCTCTTTAATCAAAACCTGCAAAACCCTGGGGACGCTGTCCCCAACCCCCTGCAAGGGGCGCTGCCCCTTGACCCGCTTTCACCGCGCGTATGCACAGTGATAAATAAAGTTTGGGGCCAAGCCCTTTTCAAAGGGCCTCCAGGGCTTCCTTAGAAATCCATCTCCGCATACTGCGCGTTTTCCTCAATAAAAATCTTCCTCGGTTCCACAGCGTCGCCCATAAGCATACTGAAAATCTCATCTGCCAGCACAGCGTCGTCAATCGTGACCTTCTTCAGTATCCTGTGTTCCACCGCCATAGTCGTATCGCGGAGCTGGTCAAAGTCCATTTCACCCAAACCCTTATACCTCTGGATATCCTTTATCCCTGTCCGTCCAATTTCCTGATACAACGCTTCCAGCTGGATATCGTCATACACATAGTAATGCTGTTTATTCTTCTCCACGCGGTAAAGCGGCGGCTGGGCAATATAAACCTTGCCCTCTTCAATCAGCTGCGGCATATAGCGGTAGAAGAACGTCAGGAGCAGCGTGCGGATATGCGCGCCGTCCACGTCGGCGTCTGTCATGATGACGATTTTATGGTAACGCAGCTTTTCAATATCAAAATCCTCGGAAACACCCGTACCAAAGGCGGTAATCATATTCCGGATTTCCTCGCTGTTGAGTATCCTGTCCAGCCTTGCTTTCTCCACATTCAGGATCTTGCCCCTCAGCGGCAGTATCGCCTGTGTCCGCGGGTCGCGCGCCTTAATCGCAGAGCCGCCCGCAGAATTCCCCTCTACAATATAAATTTCACATTCATACGGGTCGCGGCTTGTGCAGGGCGTCAGCTTGCCCGGCAGCTTATTATTTTCCAGTCCGGTCTTTTTGCGTACCAATTCGCGCGCCTTCCTTGCCGCGTCCCTTGCGCGGGAAGCCATCATGCCCTTTTCGATGATGGTTTTGCCGATATTCGGGTTTTCCTCCAGATAATAATTCAGGTATTCGCTCAGAACACCCTCCACGGCGTTTTTGGCTTCGCTGGTGCCCAGCTTTGCCTTTGTCTGCCCCTCAAACTGCGGGTCTTCCACCTTTATGCTGACGACGGCTGTAATGCCCTCACGCACGTCATCGCCGGAAAGTTTCTTATCCGCGTCTTTTATCACGCCAATTTTCTTCCCGTAATCGTTCAGCGTTTTCGTCAGGCCAGATTTGAAGCCGACCAGATGCGTGCCGCCGTCAGGCGTATTGATATTGTTGACAAACGTAAATATGCTTTCTGTATAGCCATCGTTATGCTGGAACGCCACTTCCACAAGGATACCGTCCTTTATGCCGCTGGCATAAAAAATATCGTTATAAAGCGGCTGGCGGCTCTTATTCAGGTATGTGACAAACTCCTTAATGCCGCCCTCGTAATGAAATGTGCGCTCCTGCTCTATGCCTTCCCGCCTGTCAATCAGGTTGATTTTCAGCCCCTTCGTCAGGAAAGCCGTTTCCCGCAGACGCTGTTTGAGCGTTTCATAGGAAAAAACCGTTTCCTCGAATATCGTTGCGTCCGGCAGGAAGTGGACGAATGTCCCATGTTCCTCCGTATCCCCGACCACAGTCAGCGGGGACACTACATTGCCGCGCTCATATTTCTGTTCGTGTATTTTCCCTTCTGTATAGACGCGCACAGTCAGCCAGTCAGAAAGCGCGTTTACAACAGACGCGCCTACGCCATGCAGGCCGCCGGAAACCTTGTAGCCCCCGCCGCCGAACTTACCGCCCGCGTGCAGTATGGTAAAAACGACCTCAACCGCAGGCAGGCCCTTCTGCTGCTGTATGCCGACAGGGATGCCCCTGCCGTTATCCCTGACGGAAATAGAGTTATCCGGATGTATCGTCACCGTAATTTCACTGCAATGGCCCGCCAGAGCCTCATCTACCGAATTATCTACGATTTCATAAACCAGATGGTGTAGGCCCTTTTCGCTTGTGGAACCAATATACATGCCCGGGCGCTTCCGGACAGCCTCCAAACCTTCCAACACCTGGATTTGATTTTCGTTATATTCCGCTGACACCAAATCCTCTCCTTTCAAAGTTCTCAGGGTGCTGTCTCTGCTCAATGCACCCCATTCCCGCGAACCTTTCAGCATTTTTTTGACAGAAAACGTTAATGGGCAAGACTGACGTTTTGCCGATATTACCTCCGCTTGGCAAGGGTATATACGGCTGAAAAAGCGTGTATCCCCTTATCAAGGGAAGGTATCATAAACAGAGCAGATTTGCCTTGTCTGCTGTTCTTTTCCTTATCAGGCGGAAACAATCTTTTCAAAACAAAAAAGAAATCCTGTGCGCTTTTTTAGAAATTCAGCAAAAGCAAGCGCGTGAGCAGTCTTTCCTTTCTAAAAACCCAAAAATCTTATCGTTTTGATTATACCATATTTTGTCTTTGCCGACAAGCGCAAAGTATTGATTTCACAACATTTTTTAAGGATTTCGGCAGTATTTTTCAAAATTTTCCTACCTTATAAATTAAACAGTTTAGAAATGGGGCAGAAAGGGAGGAAATCCTCATTCAGACGGGACTTTTGTTGACTTTCCCCCTGCAAAGTGCTATGCTTATCAGAAAGAAGGACAAATGTACATGGGGGTTATGAGATGGGTTTTGATATTGATTTTATGCTGGAACTCGGAAAAACACTTTCGCTCCTGTTCGTCATCATATTCATTGAGGGTGTGATTTCCGGCAGACCGGACGGAAAATGGCCGGGGCTGCTTTTCGCATCTTTCATCGGTGTGATTTCCATTATCGTGTGGGCAGTTTCCCGCTCTTTCCAGTATTTCCTGTTTATGCTGGTGCCGACGGCTATTTGCTTTTTTGTGTATTACATATCCAGAAGGAATGTAGCAAAAGGGCTGGGCTATCATCCAGAGGAGGAAGAATAACCATGCGGCAGGTACGGACTTTTTCCGCCTGCCGTTTCTTTTTGGAGGGATTATGATGGTTCATAAAAAACAACTCTTTGCCCTGCTTTTATCCATGTTGCCGCTGACCGGCTGCGGCACGAATCAGCCAATGTTTACAGCAGAGGCAGGGGCACAGTCACCAACTGTGAAAACAGTGACATTTGCGGTAGTCGGGGATATCATGGTACACGACTATCAATATAACGAATCCTTTGACCAGGCAACGGGGACATATGACTTTATGCACAATTTTCAGGATATGAAGCAGTATTTTGAAGGGCGGGATATCGTCCTGGGCAATCTGGAACTGACATTCGGCGGACCCGACCGCCCCTATTCCTCCTTCCCCTGCTTCAATACGCCTGACAGCTTTCTGGACGCTGTGAAGGACGCAGGCTTTAACCTGTTGACAACAGCGAACAACCACAGCATGGATACAGGCAAAGCAGGCGTCATCCGCACGCTGGACAAGCTGGATGAATACGGTATCCAGCATTTTGGGACAAACCGTTCCCAGCAGGAGCAGGACACTATACTTTACAAAGACGTGAATGGACTGCGCTTTGCCTTCCTGTCCTATACCTATGGCACGAACGGCATACCCATGCCCGAACCATACCTTGTGAACCTCATTGATAATGACCGCATGGTACGGCAAATCAGCGAAGCGCGGGAAAATGCGGATGTTGTGGTCGTCATGCCGCATATGGGCAACGAATATGAATCCACCCCGCGGCAGGTATTTGTAGACTGGGCTGACCTGATGTTTGCGTCAGGCGCAGATATCGTGCTTGCCAGCCATCCGCACGTTTTACAGCGCATGGAATACCGCAAGCTGGACCATGGCGATGGGGAACATGACGGCTTTATCATCTATTCCCTTGGGAATTTCATATCCTCCCAGACAACGCCGCCCCGAAACGCCAGCATCGTTCTGCACCTGACCGTTGAAAAAGTCGGAAATGAACCGCCAAATGTGCGCGAAGTTTCATTTGTACCAATCTGGACACAGTTCCGCAGTGCGGCAGATGTAAACCATTTTGTAGTGCGCAGTGTTTATGAAATGCTGAGCCTGCCCCAGCCTGAACTGGACCAG
>OFFK01002863.1_pt1 | contig 10058 bp, 14 predicted proteins | sample 1521361 | NCBI WGS metagenome assembly OFFK01 (sample SAMEA3504096, study PRJEB24116) | mouse gut metagenome | biome: mouse gut; feature: mouse-associated habitat; material: faeces | place: Denmark | collected 2011
GGCGTATTTTATGGGCTGCTGCCGCAAAACCATCTTGAAAAATGAAAAGCTGTCAACGTCTCCAAAGGAAAAGCAATGGTAACAATCACCTTCCCGGAAATGCCAGGAGGGCATGGCGTCCTCAAGGGCCTTTTCGGATGCCGCCTTGCGCCAGAGCTGCCTTGCGCCCATCCGGTGGGATACCTTTATGCCGCCCTGCTCCGGGGGCGGCGTTTTCTTTGCGGCCTCCGGCTCCGGGTCCATGCCGGGGGCCGTTGCAAGGTTGAATCCCTCAAGGCTCAAGTTTTCAAGCTCCGCCATTGACAAGCACCGCCTTTTCCCCGGTGTAGGTTTCCCAACGATTTATAATCACGTCAACATTCCGGGGGTCCATCTCGATCATGTAGGCCGTCCGGCCTAATTGCTCCGCCGCCATGAGGGTGGTACCGCTGCCGCCGAAAAAGTCACCGATGGCCCAGCCGGGTTTGCTGGAATTGTTCATCAACCGGCCAACGAGCGGGATGGGCTTCATGGTGGGGTGCAGCTTGCTCTTGTGGGCTATGCCCTCATACTGGACGGAGGTAAGGTCCTTATACTGCCGCCGGTATTCCTCAATAAAGGCCAGGAGCTGCTTCTTATTCATGGCCTTAAAATCGGTTTCATCCTCAAGGAGGATGGTGTCCTGCGTCCGGTCGTTTATGAAATAATGGGCGGCTCCCTCTTTCCAGCCGTATATGATCGGCTCATGTCGCCATTGGTAGTCCTGCCGCCCTAAAACGAAATTTGACTTTTCCCAAATCAGGACTTGCGCCAATTTTAGGCCGGCGTCCGTGTAGGCTTGACGAAAAGGGAGGCCGTTGGTGTCTGCATGAAAAACGTAAATAGCGGCCCCCGATCTCATGGCCCCGTTGATGTTGCGGAACGCCGTCAAGAGAAAATCATAAAATCCGGTTTCGCTCATGCGGTCGTTTTCGATGGTGCTTTCGGAGCGGCAGTTGTCCGTCCGGTACTTCTTGAGAAAATCAACCTTTTCCCCATAGTTCACGTTATAGGGCGGGTCGGTTATTACAAGGTCAAGTTGTTTCCCGGCCAGGAGCCGCTCTACGTCGTCCGGGTCCGTACTGTCCCCGCAGAGGAGGCGGTGGCGTCCGAGCCTCCAAAGGTCGCCGGGGCGGGTTTCGGGGACCTCAATCTCCGCCGCCGCCTTTTCGGCGTCGTATCCGTCCTCTGTGGCCTCCGGCGGTATGTCAAGCTGCTGGATCAGGTCCTCCAGGTCTGTACGCTGAAATCCGGTAACGGAAAAGTCGTATCCCTCCAGGTCAAGCTCAACCAACAAATCCTTGAGGATGGCGTTGTCCCACTTGCCCGTAATCTTGTTTAGGGCTATGTTAAGGGCCTTTTCTTTGGCCTTATCGGGTATGTCGAGGACGATAACCTCCGCCTCTGTATACCCTAAATCCATCATGACGGTGCATCTCTGGTGGCCCTTAATTATGGTCCCGTCGGCGTTTATCACAATGGGGTCAGCGTAGCCAAACTCTGTTAAACTGTTGCGAATTTGTATATATTCCGGGTCGTTTGGGGTCAGTTTTTTCCTCGGATTGTACTCTGCCGGGTGCAAGTCAGCGAGGTTTTTACGCTCAAATTTCACGGTCCGGCCCCCTTTGCGTAACGAAACGCCTAAAAAAATTTGATTTTCAACCGAAAAAACATCGCGCCTTCCTCGTTCCGCATGGGGAGGCCGGGTAGGAAGTACCTTTTGCCTTTGGCGGTGCCTTGCCCTCACAGAGCGCATTTCTTCATGCGCTCCGCAAGGGAAGGGAAGGAGGGCAACTATGGCTTGTGAGCTTCTCTGTTGCTCACGCTTAAACGATAGCACAAGTGAATGTACTCTTGTGTACTCGATTTACTAGGGCTTGCATTTTCTATCTTGACAAGCCCCTATATATAGCCCCTCTGTATGGCCCACACAAGCCCGACAATGGCCTCTATTTTAGGGGGTATAAATACCTTGCCTATGCCGTTAAGTGTGGTGTTTTTTCCGTGGAAAAAAGGGCTTTGCCTATGCTGTGCGCCGTATAGAATAGCCCCCTAATATGGGCCTCTGCACAAGGCCCTAAAAACGGGGCGACAAGGGGGCCTTGTAAATAGGGGGTGCTTTCCCTGGGGGCCTAAAATAAGGGCCTCCAAAGCAGGGCCTTAAAAACCGGCTCCGCCTGGAGGCGCATCTGCAAGGGCCTAAAAATACGGTGGTCCTATAGGCCCCTGTCTCAAGGGGGGGCGAAAATCGCCTTTTGAAAAAGCGGGGTAAAAATGGGCATAGAAAAACCGGGAGCCAATCCCTGCCGATCAGCCCCCGGCCCTTTCCTCAAGCCCTAATGTACGCCGGACCTTGCTCATTCTCAAAAGGGCGTCAAGGCCCCGGTTGTAATACTTGGCGCATGGCGTCCGGGTCAAATAGACCGTGTCGCAAATCTCCGCCCAATTCTTACAGTCTATGTGCCGCAGCTCTAAAATAATCCGCTCCGTGGATTCGGCGGGTAAAAGCTCCAACAGGTCTATGATCTCAAGGACGCTTTTCTCCGCCGCCTCCGTCTGCTGCTGAATTTTGGCTTCAATTTCCGGGACGGAGAGGGGGGGCATAAAGCCCCCCTTGCCTGGAAGGTCCTTCCGCAATAGGGAAAGCCGCCCCTGCAAAATCTCTCTTTTGTCCTTCGCTCTGTAATACCGGGCGAGGTATTTCCGCAAAATCCGCCGCTCACTGGCCTGTATCGTGTTCCCTGGTTTCGCCATGCCCTGCCTCCGTTTCTGGCTGTTCATGGGGTGCCAAAATGTAAACCTTGCCGCCGATGCACTTCATTTTCTGGACCACCTTGTCCTTTTCGTCCCAATCCCTGATTTTGTGGCCCCGGTCCCGCAAAATCCCGATCATGGTGTCAATGGTGGCCACCAGGGCCATCGTGGGGAGCTGGGTCAATCCAGCCTGTGCCGCTTTGGCGTCCACCTGTTTCTTGAAAGAGGGGACCTTGCCGGTGTGCCGCCTTTTCGGTTTCTTACTCTTGGCCATTGTCCTGCCCTCCCTTTTTCCTCCGGGCGTCCTCCATCTGTTCATGCCAAAAGGCGGCGACAAAGGCGTTCATGGCGGAGGTGGCCTCCCTGTTGGTGGCCCCGGCTCCGATCATGGCCTCATAGTAAACATGGGTCATTTCGGCAAAGCCGCCGAGGGCGGCGACAAGCTCGTTTACCTGTTCCTGCTGCTTCTTTTTCTGGTCCATCAATATGCAACCTCCATTTCAATTTCAGCCGGTAGCACCTTTGCCGTTTCCCAAACGTCAATGGTCACGCAGTAGGGTGTCCGGCTCCGGCAGGGGCTTCCAATAAGTCCAATTTCAACCCTTGTACCCGGTGGGATGTGTGGCGCAAAATGTTCCCGGAGCTTTTTCTGGTACTTTTTCCTGGTTCTCCGCTTTTTGGCGTGGGTGGAATAATGTGCCCACTTCCAAACGTTGGCCTTTTTCATGCCAACGTTTCCCCGCTGTCCCCGCCCAACCGGGTGTATTTGATGGCGTGGGCGTTAATGAGCTTGTGCATGGCCGCATAGGGCGTCTTTGCCGCCGTCTCTCCCTCGCTGTACCAAACATAGGCCCCGCTGGGGGTCAGCCGCTTAATTTTGCCGATCTCGTAGCTGTCCCCGTTTTTGTAAATAATCAGTTCGCCCTCTTTGTATTCGTCCACCGCTCCAGCCTCCTTCTAAATTTGTTCTGGTAAACGGCAAAAGCCTGTTTCCAGTATTCTTGTTCTTTCGGCGTCATTTTCCCCAAGTTTGGGAAAAAGTCTTTTACATCAAGCTGTAAAATGATAGGCCCCTCCACCGCTATGCCCCCTCAATAATCCGCTGAACGTCCGCCGGATAGGAAACAACGGCGGCGGTGCCTCCGGCGGCGTTGATCTTCTGAATGGTCAATTCCTGGAGCTTGGAAAGCCGACCGCCCTCCGGCCTCTTTACCTCAAACCCGTAAAAATGGCCGTCGATGATGGCACAAATATCCGGGATTCCGCCCTGGCTGTACGGCCCCGCCGCCGCTTTCCAAATAAAGGCGGCTGGGTATGTACTCTTGAGCCAACGGAGGATTTTGGTCTGGTAATAGCTTTCCTTGTGGGCCGTGGCCGGGGCGATCACTTGTCCGCCTCTTTCTTCTGCCTGTCCCTGGTGGTGTCCATCTTCCAATCGCAGGGCGGGGTATCATCCATAAACAGGCAATTCCCGTCCTCGCTTATAAATCTGCAATCGTCACAATGCTTCACTTTTCCGCAATAGCCCCGGATCGTCTCGACCGCCCGGTCTATCCGGTCCTTTCTTTTCATCACGGCTTAAAATCCTTTCCGGCGGTTTCCCGCCCTTCCTGCTTGTATTTGTCCAGCCTTTTCCGTGTTCTCCGCTGCCGCCAGCGTCTTGCCCTCCAAAACTGAAAATCAAGGTAAAGGTCCGGTATGATGTGGACCAACGCAAATAGGGCAATGCTGATAACGGCACCGAGTAAAATCCCAATCATACCGGCTATGGCCAGGGCGGTCACTTGTCCGTCTCCAATTCTGCCGACAACCTGTCCCGGAGCTTAACGAGGAGGTCCTCATATAAGGCCGCTTCGTCCGGGTCGATGTATGGGTTGTATTTCATTGAGCTTGTGGCCGTCGCCAGCGCACGGAGCGTCTCAATATCGGTTTTCATGTGGTTACGCTCCTTCCTTGAGCGGCGGGGGCTCCTGCCACTCCGCTGCCGGGGGCGGGGCGTCCGGCTCCCCGGTGCCGGGGTCCTCTCCAAACTCCCCAGCGGTGGCCGGGGACGGCTCCGCAAAGAGGGCCTTGTTCTGCTTCTCCCCCTCCATGAGCCGGGAGGCCATCATGTCCGCCGTGTAAAGGGCAAGGGCCAGGGGGTACTTCTCAAAGCTGGCCCCGGCGGCGGTGTCGTTCTCATAGTTGCCGTTAAATCCCATGTGCCACCAAATGGCGTACATCTCCGGGGTGGTCAGCTCCATGTACTGCTTTACAATCATGGCGGACTTGGGGCCGTGGCCCAGGGGCATCTTGTCCTCAACCGTGTAATAGGGGACCTTCTCCCACTTGCCGGTGGCGTCGTTTTTCTGGTTCCGGGTGCTGGTGCCGTAGAAATAGGTTTTACAAATGTCGTGGAGCAGGGCCGCAACGGTCACGCTCTCGGCGGGAATTTCCGCCACCACCTTCTCGGCGGCGTGGTACTCATAAAAGCCGGTGATCGTGTTGAAAGCCAAAAGGCCCCGCAAAGCGTCTAAAACGTTAAGGCTGTGCTGCAGGAGTCCGCCCTCGCAGGAAAGGTGAAATTTCGTGCTTGCCGGGGCGGTATAGAAATCACTCCCCCGGATGTAGCCCATGAGCTTGTCAATGCCGGGGCGGTTTACCCTGCCCAGCTCTGCCTCAAAGCGGGTAATCAATGCTTGTCTGTCCATCGTTGTCCTCCTTATCCTTTTTCCAGTTTGGGTCATATTTGTAAAAATCGGGTTCCGACTTGTAAACAAAAAGGATTCGGTTGCACCAACGCTGCAAGTCTTTTATTTCCTTTGGGGCGTTGGGTTTGTCGAAAATCATGATATAGGGGCAATACCCTAAATCAATCAGGGTATTAACTCTATATAGGTTTTGCTCCATCGTGGTGCCGTGGTTCGTCAGGACGTAAACCGTCCCCCAGTCCCCGTGGACCTTCCTCCTTGCCCGGTCCCGGTAGAGCCGCAGCCCCTTCAAAACCTTTTCGCTCTCCTTCATGTAGTCCCAGGCAAAATGGATATCTTTTAGCCGTATGGCGTTTATGAGGTCAATGTTTTCCGGGGTCAGGAGGCGGGCGTCCAGGCCCTGGTTAAAATCAACCTGTGCGCCGCTGTCTTTAAGCTGCTGCAAAAGGTTCATGTGGTCCGGGCAAGCCAAAAGGTTTGGGTCCAATAGCTCAATACGCTTTTGGCCGCTCCACCATTCCGAAAGGTCCGCAACCTTCACCGACCGCCGCCCTTCCTTCCCGGCAACAATGCAAAAGTCGCAGCCCCTGGGGCATCCCCTGGTTAAAAATCCGTAGGCCGTCTCTTTGGTCAATTCCGGGTATAGGGAATAGTCCGGGTAAATATGCTCTACTTCATCCGGGAGCCGGTTCTTCAGGCCGTAGCCGGTGCCGCCCTTTATAACCCGCTTGGCGTTCAACGGCTCCGGGATGTCCGGCGTATAGGTCCCGTCAAAAACCTTGCTCATATAAACGAGGTCATACTCTCCGCCGAGGCCCCACCACCACTCTACCGTGTCCCCCTTGGCCTTGTGCCACGCTGATATTTTCATGAGGGCAAGGTTTGGGAAATTGTGGCCGTCAACGTCAATCAGGCCGATGGTCATTGTGCTGTATCCTCCTTGATGTGGGGCGGAAACCGGGTGTCATGCCCGGTATAGTCCTGGTTTATCCAGCACCCGCTGGCGGGGTATTTCTCCTTTTTCGGCCACCAGAATTTCTTGATTATATCGTTGTAAATCCACCGCCGGTCCGGGGGGCCTATCCACCTGTTGTGCCGCTGCCAGTAGGGGTCGAAAGCCTCAACCTCAAGGCGGTTGTAAATCTCCCATACAAGCTGCCGGTATTCCTCCATGTCGAGCCGGTCAATCAGGGCGGCTCTGTACCGCTCAACCCTTCCGCCGGGTTTTTCTTCCTCCGCCCTGATGGCGGCGAGGCGGCGGTCAAGCCATTCATTCCCGGCGGTGTCCTTTTGGTGCCGGGGGAAATGGTCAACCAGGAGCTTGATGTAGGTATCCGCAAACCACGCCGCCCCGGCCTCAACCTCCGCCACCAGGGCGTTGTAGGCGTCCGCATACCGGGTCCGTAGCTGCTCAAGCGGTACCTTCTCCCGGTTTTTCTTCAACCTGTCAAAGTCTGCATCAAACTTTTTGAGCCGTTCCCCGTCCGTCATTCTGCAAACCTCCTTTATGGGTGGTTTTTGAGCTTTCTAACACCTTCCCTAAAAAATAGGTGGTAGGGAAAAACTCCCGACGTTGCAAGGGCTTGAGGGCATTTCTATCACCTAACACCTAATTTCAAAACATACCTACTGTTTTAGAGATTTTTACAATTTTGCAATCAGCGTATGTAAAATGCAAAATTGCAATATATATGTGTAATTGGTGTTATTTGTGTAATTAGGTGTTAGAAAGGGCTGAAAGCCTTACGCCGCAACGGTTTCACGCCTAACACCTAACCTATCACCTAACCTATCACCTAAATTTAGGTGGTAGGCAATCAGAACGGGAGGGCCTCGCCGCCGTTCTCAATTTCGGTGAATCCTCCAATGGACGCTTGGGTGATCTCTGCCTCTGTCGGTTCGCTTTCGTCCATTGCCGCCTCGTCTGCCTCGTCTTGGTCCTTTACGGCCAATTTTCCGATATGAAATTCAACAAAGCGGCTGTTTCTTGCCTCAAACCACTTTTGAATTGAATAGAGTTTCTTGCCGGTTTTCTTGTCTACGCCTGTAGTAATCAAGTCCTGTTCAGCCATATATTTCATGGTCTTACGGGGGGAATACCCGGCCTTGCTCAAAGCCTGGTTCAGCATGGAAGGGAATATATAGACCGTGTTGCCGGTGTCGCTGGTATAGCCGAGGCACGTTCCTATGGCCTTAGTTCCAAAATAAGCCTTGTTGGAAAGTACCCAGTCCACAATAAACTGGACGGCGTTTTCGTTTACGTCGGTAGCGTTGCCCTCTACCTGGTCAACGAGGATATTTCTTGCCATCCGTTTGGCCCGGTCCCAGGCTGCTTCTTTCCCGGCTCCAAAAAACCAATAATCAATAAGGGCATCCGCAAGGGCAACCACTGAAATTCCCGCAATGTGGGAGCCGTTTTTCCCCTCGCTTATGTCCCGGACGTAGGAAAGCATTTCCTCATAGGCGTCTATGATCTGCCGCTCGTCGGTCTGGACCAACCGCTCAATAAAGGCCGGTCCGGCCCAGCCGCAATCCTCCCCGGCTTGCTGGTGCATGAGGCTTGCCGCCGTTTCATCCTCAAAGGGTCCGCCGTAAATCTCAAGGACACGGGTGGAGACGCCGGTCATGGTGGTATCAGTGGATAGGGGTTCTTCCCCGGTGGCCAGGGCAACGGTCCGCCACTGGTATGTAGTCTGTAGGCCCCCGTTTTTGGCGGCTCTGATCTTTCCCTTGCCGCCGGAAACCATATAGACAAGCTGCTGGATTAGGCCCTGCTTGTCCCCGGCCTGTTGCCGTTCGTCAATGCCCAGGGGGAGGTCGCAATAAAAGGCGGCTGTCCGCTCAAGTCCGGCTATGGTGGTATTAAAGCTAATCATGAGGCGTTCCGGGTCCCCCCAGGCGGATAGGGCCGCTTTCATGGTGGCGGTTTTGCCGCCCTTGCTGCCGCCCCAGTTGTATACAAAGAAAATCCGCTGCTTTACAATCCGCAAAAGCGGGGCGGCAAAGCTGGCGGCAAGAATAAACCTAAACTTGTCCCGCTCCCTGTGGGGGGCCATGTGTGCAAGCCAACCCTCAAGGGTGCCGTTCTGGCAATACGCCGCCGCCATGCTCCGCTGGGATGGGTCAATGTCAAGGACCAGGTTCTCTGATCTACCGGGTAGGAAACGCTTTCCGGGTTGCCATCCAAAGGTGGAGGTTGCATCGGCCTTTGGTATCAGGTCTATGTTCTCCGCCTCCAATGCTCCCAGGAATTTCACGACCTGCCGGGCGTTTTCGCTGGTAACGGTGCAGCCGAGCCGGGAAAGGTCCAAAATGCCCCGGCTTGAAAAAACGGCGTCACGGGGATAAATGGCCGTTGTCCACTGGCCGTCCCGCTTGAAAGCGACCTCCATCTTTTCCTCCCCCGTCTCAATGCTCTTGAGCCGTTGGGTCAAAATAATGGGGGTCCGGCAGACGCACGTCGGGGTCATGGTTTTGGGGTCAATGGAAGAAATGCCGCTTTCTGAATAAATCCACGCCTCCGGCTGTCTCAAGATGGCCGGTGCGCCTGGTATCACTTCCGGCAAAAGCTCCTTTTCAAGGTCTATCAGCTCCGCCGCCGCCAGGGCCTCCCGGATCATGTTGCTGCCGTCCTCCTGCCCGTGGGCAAGGTAAACGTCGGAGGGGTCTTTGGCGTCAAGGTGGGCGCAATCCCAGCGATATACGGTCCCGGTAAAATCGCCGTCTCGGAGGCACTTGTAAATCTTGGCCGTGAACGTGTCGCCGCCTTGATCGGGTTCCTTGTGGACGTATAGCTTGAGGCCCTGCAAAAGCTCCACCTGTTCCGGTTTGAAAAGGGTAGCCCCGGCCACTCCAATGGCGGGGAGGCCCATGTACCATAGGGACTGGGTATCGCTCTCCCCCTCGACCAAAATGGCCCACCCTGCTGCCCGGATGCTCTCAAGTCTCCACTCCCCGTAAAGGTGAATTTTGCCCTTTGAGCCTGTCCGCCACCTAAATTCCTTTTTGGCGTAGCGTTTCCGGTAGGTGATCTCTTGCCCAGTGGCGTCGGCGTATGAAATCCGCAGGAATGTGGTACCGTCCCGGTCCCGGCCTGTATCCGTCCGGCAAATGTCCCGGAGGAAATCCGCCGGGAGCTGCTTGTCCTGGCTGTACTGCTCCAAACTGTAGGAGCCGAGGCCGCTGCCGCTGTTCTTTTTCGGCTCCTTCTTTGGGGCCTCCTGTGAAACACCGTATTTCTCTAAAATTTCCTTGTACGCCGTCCCGGTGTCGATGTTGTGCAGTTTGGCGTAAAAGGTGATAAAGTTCCCGCTTTCGCCCTCTGTGAAACAATTCCATTTTCCGGTCTTGAGGTCAACAGAAAAGCTGGGGTTTTTCTCTTGATGGAAGGGGCAAAGCCCCAGGATGCTGTCCCCGGAAATTCTCAATTTTTCCCGGCTCATGGCGGCGGTGTACTCCGCCTTATAGTCAACGATTCTGTCGAGGTCTACGTTGTCCCTTGCCGCCATAAATTCACCACCGCCATTTCCTTAGTTTTTTCATAGTGTCCGCCCACGGGGGGCATTGGGCGGGTACCGTATGGGGGCGGTACCCGCC
>OFFK01002865.1_pt1 | contig 10053 bp, 8 predicted proteins | sample 1521361 | NCBI WGS metagenome assembly OFFK01 (sample SAMEA3504096, study PRJEB24116) | mouse gut metagenome | biome: mouse gut; feature: mouse-associated habitat; material: faeces | place: Denmark | collected 2011
GCAGACCCTCACCAATCGCTGCTGCCGCGTCAGCCGCTTTCCTGCAGTCTTTCTTAATCGCAATCGCCGCACCTACGGTATAAGCCCAGCAGGCGTTCTCAAAACAGATCGGCTGGATCTTCTTAACCTGCTCGTAAACATCCAGACCAGCGTCTTTCGTAATTTTCTCGGCTTCTTCGATAGAAGAAATGCCATAACTGTTTAATACGGAATTGATCTTGTCAATTCTTCTTTCATATGATTCAAATAAAGCCATCTTATCTTAATCCTCCTGTTTATGTTAGCAACTTCTCATTAAATCTTACTAAGCAGACTCTAAAGGAATTTCGAGTTTACAAAGCAAACTTCGTAAAATAGATTCTAAAACAACTTCGAGTTTGCGAAGCAAACCTCGCAAAGTTAATTCCGAAGGAATTTACTAAAGTTAGTTCTGAAGGAATTTACTAAAGTTAGTTCTGAAGGAATTTACTAAAGTTAATTCCAAAGGAATTTACTTTTATTCACATCTGGGATCGATAATCTTAACGGCATCATCAACACGTCCGTACTGTCCGCATGCCTTCTCATAAGCCGTATTCGGATCGTCGCCCTTCTTGATGAAGTCTGTCATCTTACCAAGACTTACGAACTTGTAACCAATGATCTCGTCGTTCGCATCCAGCGCGATACCTGTTACATAACCTTCAGCCATCTCGAGATAACGAGGACCTTTCTTAAGAGTACCATACATCGTACCAACCTGGCTTCTTAAGCCCTTGCCCAGATCTTCAAGACCTGCGCCCACCGGAAGACCATCCTCTGAGAATGCAGACTGTGTACGACCGTAAACGATCTGTAAGAACAGCTCTCTCATCGCCGTATTGATCGCGTCACATACAAGGTCTGTGTTAAGCGCTTCCATAACAGTCAGACCAGGCAGAATCTCGGATGCCATAGCTGCGGAATGTGTCATACCGGAGCAGCCGATCGTCTCTACGAGCGCTTCCTGAATGATACCTTCCTTCACATTCAATGTCAGCTTACATGCGCCCTGCTGAGGAGCACACCAGCCCACACCGTGTGTCAGACCGGAAATATCCTTTACCTCTTTCGCCTGAACCCATTTCGCTTCTTCTGGGATAGGAGCACAGCCATGATGAACGCCCTGTGCCACTGTACACATTTCTTCAACTTCTTTTGAATAAATCATGTGATAACTCCTTTCGATTATGTAAAATTATTTGATAACAGATTCTCAGGAACCTGTCATAACCGTTATTTCTATTTTCGCATATTAAAGACAAAAAATCCAGTCATTTCTACGAATTTACCCGTTGAATTTCCTAAAAAAGTAACTAAATTTCCCTTTTCTTCGCGACCTCACCCTGCTTCTTGTAGATACTGCCTTCCGGAATGAATCCTCTCACCATGGAAGTGGGATACACATTCGTCTGCCTGCCGATCACGGTTCCCGGATTCAATACCGAATTACAGCCGATCTCCACATTGTCACCCAGCATGGCTCCAAATTTCTTCAGGCCGGTCTCGAAACACTCTTCTCCTGCCCGCACCACCACAAGTGTCTTATCACTCTTGACATTGGAAGTGATGGAACCCGCTCCCATATGGGCCTTGTATCCCAGAATGCTGTCTCCCACATAATTATAATGCGGCACCTGAACCTTGTTGAACAAAATCACATTCTTAAGCTCCGTGGAATTACCCACCACCGCTCCTCTGCCGACGATGGCATTGCCTCTGATAAAGGCACAGTGTCTGATCTCTGCTTCCTCGTCGATGATCACCGGCCCGTTGATGCAGGCGCTTGGATTCACCTTTGCCGATCTGGCGATCCAGATATTCTCGCCCTTCTTCTCATAAATCTCTTCCGGAAGCGTGTTGCCCAGTGTGATGATAAATGCGCCAATCTTCGGCAGCACCTCCCACGGATATGTCACGCCTTCAAAAATATCTCTGGCGATCGTCTCCTCCAATGTGTAGAGCCTATCCACTCTCGTGTCCTGTAAACCTGCCATTTTCCCTCACCTGTCCTTTCCTGAAAATATATGCCTTTATGATTACAATCTCTCATAAACTCTGCCGGTACAACATCCCTGACAATCCCTGGCAATCCCTCAGATGCTTAAGATGTTCCCTTTATTTCTTATAAAACTGCTCCACATATTGAAATCTATGATAAAGCATCGACTGATTATTCATCTGCTTCACTACATTGGTCCGTCTGCTGACAAAGTCATCCAGCTTCCCCATATATTCCTGCTCCGAGATCTGCCCGTCCGCCACCAGCGTCAGCCCTTTCTCCCAACTGGCCGTCAGACGCGGATCCAAAAGCGGTTTGATGGAGCCGGCCACCACCTCATAAATCATCTCCCCCAGCAGTGTAGGTGTGATAATCTGTGTCTTCTTATTGAGGGCCAGATACTTAATGTTCACCAGCTTCTTTAAGATCTCCGCCCTGGTGGCGGAAGTACCGATGCCGCTGCCCTTGATCTGCGCCCGCAGCTCTTCGTCCTCGATAAACTGCCCTGCATTCTCCATGGTCAGGATCATCGTACCGGAATTGTACCTCTTGGGCGGGGAAGTCTCCCCCTCCTTCTTCTCGATCCCGTTCAGTGCCAGCTTCATTCCTTTTTTCAAGGTTTTCAGACTTTCCATAAAGGAGGCGTCACAGGCAGTTTCCTGTTCTTCCTTCTCTTCCGGCCTGTCTTCCCCCTTATCGTCCCCCGGCCTTTTTCTGGTAAAAGAATACTGGCTGACCTTCAAATACCCGGGCTCCGCCAGCACTTTAAAGCTGGTCAAGAACAATTCCCCTTTCATTTTGACCCCGAGGCTGACTTTCTGATACACCGCAGCGGGATAAAAGATGCTCAAAAAACGCCTGACAATGATCTCATACACCTTAGCCGACGTGGAATGCAAACCGCTCAAATTTCCCAACCCCTGACCGGTAGGGATGATCGCATAGTGATCTGTGATCTGTTTGTCGTTCACATACCGTGTCCGGCCGATGTTCTTATAACTGCCACCGTTTAGAATTTCTTCCACAAAAGGCGTCACCATCCCGTATCCACGCAGCCCGCCGATATTCTTATGAATCTCCTTCGCCACCGCCGTGGAGAGCACTCTGGCATCCGTTCTGGGATAAGTCGTCATCTTCTTCTCATAAAGCTCCTGAGCGATCCGCAGCGTCTCATCGGGGCTGATCTTGAAAAGTTTGGAACAGTCGTTCTGCAGCTCTGCCAGATTATACAGGAGCGGCGGATTCCTGGTCTCCTTCTTTTTCTCCAGCTTCTCCACCACCGGAACGCCCGCCGGCTCCTCCTGCAGATAACCGATAAAGGCGTCCGCATCTTTTTCCTCCAGAAATCCGTTATCTTTATAGAGCAGCGGTGACTGATAATATTTCGAACCTTCCACTGCCTTCCACTCGCAGCTGCACTCTCTGCCCTGCACCTCCACCTGTGCCAGCACCCGGTAAAAGGGAATCTTCACGAAATCCCTTATCTCCCGTTCCCGGTTCACCACCATACCAAGCACACAGGTCATCACACGGCCCACAGAGACCACGGCCTTGTCTGCCTTCAGATAAGACTTGATAGGACTGCTGTATTTCAATGTCAATACTCTGGAAAAATTGATGCCCATCAGATAATCTTCCTTGGCACGCAGATAAGCGGCATTAGACAGATTGTCATAGGCCGACAGATCTTTGGCCTCCCGAATGCCGCGCAGAATCTCTTCTTCCGTCTGGGAATCAATCCAGACTCTTTTTCGCATCTTGCCATGCACACCGGCCTGCTGCTCCACAAGACGGTAGATATACTCTCCTTCCCGTCCCGAGTCGGTGCAGACATAGATGGTATCCACATCACTTCTATTCAGCAGCCCGCTCACGATCTGAAACTGTTTCTTAACGCTGTCGATCACTTCATATTTGAACTGTTCCGGAATAAATGGAATGGTCTGCAGTGACCAGCGCCTGTATTTCTCGTCGTAAGCCTCCGGATAACTCATGGTCACCAGATGGCCTACACACCAGGTGACGATCGCTTCCTCCGATTCCATGAAGCCGTCCCTGTTCTTCATATTATACTTTAAAGCCTTCGCAAACTCCTTTGCTACACTGGGTTTCTCCGCAATAAAAACACTTTTTCCCATAAACTCCTCATTCAGAACTGCCCCTGCCTTTCTTCTGTCATAGACCCGGCATACATTACACGCAGTTCCCTGCTGCTTCCTAAAAATCCGAAATCTGTATCAGCTTCAGATTACTTCTGACCTTCGTCTCCAGATTCAACCGTTCATCAAAACGAAACGCCGAATACATATAGACATAATCTGCGTTGATCTTCGCCTTCTTTGCACAGCCTAAGAGCGTCTCATAATCCTCATAAGTGGTAGGACGCTCCCAGTTGCACAGCCCGATCAGAGTCCGCTCCTGCAGATCCTGTGCAATAATATCCAGTTCTCCGGCCTTACCAACCCATTCTCCCACCATTTCCGGCTGTATCGGCAGTTTCTTCCTGTCGTTCAATCGTGCAAGATGCTGCCTGCAGACCTGCTTAAAAGATCCGCTCACATATTTGCGGAAATCCGGTATGATATAGCTGTTATAAAATTCTCCTACAGAAAGCGCCTCAAGTTCGCTTCTATACGGATACACATAAGTATAATAAAAATGTACCAGTGGATGACTGATCCGATATATCCCTTTCTGCACATTTTCCTTTCCTGCAGTGTCATAGGAAAAGACCTTCTCCACCAGTTCCAGTTCAATCAGGTTTTTCAGATAGACACTGATCTTGGCCCGGGAAAAATCCGTGTGCAGATACAGATGATTCAATTTATGGCTGCCATCTGCAATAGAAGCCATGATCGTATTGTAAACCCCCGGCTCCCGCAGCTGGTCCATCAGGATACGCTCCCCCTCCTCGCAGAGAAAACTCCCCCGATCCAGTATATGGCGGCAGATATTCTGCTGGATCGTCAGCCTGTCGTCAAATTGATTCCACAGTCCCGGATACCCGCCCAGGATAGCATACGCCTCCACACATTCTTCAATGCGAAAATTCGGAAACCGTTCTACGAGATCCATAAAAGGCATTTCCCGGATCTTCAGAAAACCTGACAATTCATAGGCAGCTTCTCCGATCCGTGTGACCATACTGTTCTCTACCCAGCCTATGGCGGAACTGCACAGAATGATCATCACTTCGTCACGGTTCCAGTGACTGTGCATAAAGGAAACCAGCTCTTTCATGAATTCCCCGCTGGCCTTGACGATATTCTGAAACTCATCGATCACGATCACCTTCTTGCCTTCCTCCCGGCTGGTGATCCTGATCAGAATATCACGAAAGACCGGGAACGCCTCCATCTCATATCCGTCACGGCTCATCTGCATGCCCCACTGATACATCTGCTCTCTCTCAGAACAGGCTCTGGCCATATAATAGTATCCTGACCTTTGTGCCACAAATTCTCTGAGAAGAGTCGTCTTACCGACATGCTTCTGCCCATATACAACAACGATCTGGCTGCCTTCCCTCTCATAATAATTATTCAGATGTCTTAATTCCGCCTTCCTGCCAAGCAGCATAATGTCCTCACTGTCTCATAAATCTATATCATGTATACTCAATTCTCGAATTTACATACAAAACCTGTAACAGTTCAGATACCCACTCTGTTCTGTTACAGGTATCCGGGCATTACTTCTTCGTGATATAACCCTGTGCCTTTAATGTCTCCGCACAGAGCACTGCACCGCCTGCCGCACCGCGCACCGTATTGTGGGAAAGACCGATAAATTTCCAGTCATATACGCTGTCTTCCCTGATCCGGCCGATGCTGATCCCCATACCGTTCTCGAAGTCCACATCCAGTTTCACCTGGGGACGGTTCTCCTCTTCCATTACCTGAATAAACTGCTTCGGTGCGCTGGGCAGCGCAAGCTCCTGCGGAAGCCCCTTGAAATTCACCAGCTTCTCAATCAGCTGCTCCTTCGTCGGTTTCTTCCTGAACTTCACGAACACTGCTGCCGTATGGCCATTAAGTACCGGCACACGAATGCACTGGCAGGTAATCACCGGACTCACAGCAGGAACGATCTCGCCGTTCTCCACCTTACCCCAGATCCGCAGCGGCTCTTTCTCACTCTTCTCTTCCTCGCCGCCTATGTAGGGAATCACATTCTCCACCATCTCCGGCCAGTCTTTAAAGGTCTTTCCCGCTCCGGAAATTGCCTGGTAGGTAGTCGCCACTACCTCATAAGGCTCGAATTCCTTCCATGCCGTCAGCACCGGTGCATAACTCTGGATGGAACAGTTAGGCTTCACAGCGATAAATCCTCTGGTGGTGCCCAGACGTTTCCGCTGTGCCTCGATCACCTGGAAATGCTCCGGATTGATCTCCGGCACTACCATCGGCACATCCGGCGTCCAACGGTGCGCACTGTTGTTGGAGACTACCGGTGTCTCCGTCCTCGCATAGTCTTCCTCGATCTTCCTGATCTCCTCTTTCGTCATATCCACCGCGGAGAATACAAAATCCACCTCCGCCGCTACCTCGGCCACTTCATTGACATTCTTCACAATGATATTCTTAACCGCCTCCGGCATCGGTGTAGTCATCTTCCACCTGCCGCCCACAGCCTCCTCATACGTTTTGCCTGCTGACCGGGGACTGGCCGCGATCGTCGTCACCTCAAACCAGGGATGATTCTCCAACAGGGCGATAAACCTCTGTCCTACCATACCCGTGCCGCCTAAAATTCCTACTTTTAATCTTTCTTCCATAATTATGATCGTACTCCTTTCTCAGCGTACAGATCCGTGCCCTCAGGCACAGATTCAACCTATGTACTTCTATGATCTGCGTCTGTTCTATTCCCGCGAAGCAACGAGCCATGCAGCCATGTCTGCATGGATATTTGGCGACTTCCGCGAGGGTCAAAGACATTTAAGAAACAGCTCAAACCTGCCTGCAGCACAAACGCGTCACTGCTTCGTCATATATATCTCTTCCTCATCCTGCCAGTCTTTTGTCAGATATTCTCTCTGGGCCGTGATCACCTTCTGCATCGCCTTCCTGCCCGGCGCCCCCACGGTCAATCTCTTCTCCACGCAGGTCTTCAGACTGATAGCTTCATAGATATCCGCCTCAAAAGCCGGGCTGATCTCCTTAAGCTCCTCCATGGTCAGGTCTTCAATACTGCATTTCCTGTCGATACAGTACAATACCAGCCTGCCGATCACGCCATGGGCATCCCGGAACGGTACTCCCTTGCCCACCAGATAATCTGCCGCATCCGTGGCATTGGTAAATCCCTGCATGGCGCTCTTCTCCATGATATCCTTACGGAACTTCATAGTGCGCGCCATACCCTCAAACAGTGCCAGACACCCCTTCACTGTATCAATGGCGTCAAAGGTCAGTTCCTTGTCTTCCTGCATGTCCTTATTATAGGCAAGCGGTATACCCTTCATCGTCGTCAGGATCGAGAGCAGCGCCCCGTAAACACGCCCGGTCTTACCCCGCACCAGCTCCGCGATATCCGGATTCTTCTTCTGCGGCATGATACTGCTTCCCGTCGAATAGGCATCATCTATCTCCACAAACCGGTATTCATCTGAATTCCAGATGATGATCTCCTCGCAAAACCGGCTCAGATGCATCATGATCGTAGACAGCGCCGACAGAAATTCAATGATATAGTCTCTGTCAGACACAGAGTCCATGCTGTTCAGCGTCGGCCCCTCAAACCCCAGAAGCGACGCCGTATAATTCCTGTCCAGCGGATAGGTAGTGCCTGCCAGCGCACCTGCCCCCAGAGGACAGTAATTCATGCGGTGGTAGATATCTTTCAGTCGCAGCCGATCCCGCTTGAACATCTCGAAATACGCGCCTACATGATGTGCCAGCGTCACCGGCTGCGCCTTCTGCAGATGGGTAAATCCCGGCATGTACGTCTCCGTATGCTCCTTCATCATATGCAGAAGGGTCTCCAGAAGACTTTTCAGCAGTCTGTCCAACTCCAGGATCTCATCCCTTGTGTATAATTTCATATCCAGCGCCACCTGGTCATTCCGGCTGCGCCCGGTGTGAAGCTTCTTCCCCACATCCCCGATCCGGTCGATCAGATTGGCCTCCACGAAGCTGTGGATATCCTCATATTCCTCTGTGATCAAAAGCTCTCCGTTCTCCACATCCCTGCGGATGCCCCCCAGACCTTCTATGATCTGATCCCGCTCCTCTTCCGTCAATATGTTCTGCCCGGCGAGCATCGTCACATGTGCGATGCTGCCCCGGATATCCTGCGCGTAAAACCTCTTGTCAAACGAGATGGACGCGTTGAAATCATATACCAGCTTGTCCGTCTCCTTCGTAAAACGACCGCCCCATAACTGTGCCATTCCTGTTCCCTCTCTTCTTCCTCAAGTACTGAAAACCTGCTGCAGGCAGACCTTCGTATACAAAACAGAGCCTTCTGCAGCATGTTTTATTTTGATTCTGCTGTTTTGATATAATTATAAAACATCTTATCACAGGTACGTTCCTCTGTCTATAAGGAACTTCTTACAGTTTCACCCCTGCATTCTGCGATTTTCCAGTGAAAACTGACAACCGCAGTAATCCTGGCGGTACAGTCCGTACTCCTGGGACAGTTCCACCGACCGCTTATACCCGTTTTTCTTTTTGAAATCCGATACCAGATAGGGCACCCCCAGTTCCTTCCCAAGGGCGATGCCGATCTCGTTCAATTTCTGTGCATTTTTCAGAGGGCTGATGCTCAGCGTCGTGGTAAAATAATCAAAACCGCCCTTAGCCGCCTGCTCTGCCGTCTCCCTCAGCCGCAGGGCGTAGCACCGGAAACACCGCTCTTTGCCTTCTTCTGCCCGCTCCAGCCCGGCGGCCATCCGGTAAAACCGTTCCCGGTCGTAAGTCCCTTCCACATAGGAAATGGGGTTGGCCGGCTGGAATTTTTCAATCAGCATCTGCTGCTCCTCTGTGCGCTTGGCATACTCCTCCTCGGGATAAATATTCGGATTGTAATAAAATACCGTAATTGCAAAGTACTCGGACAGATATTCCAGCACATAACTGCTGCAGGGGGCGCAGCAGCTATGAAGCAGAAGCCGGGGCACCTGGTTCCCCTCCTGCAGCGTTTTCAATATACGGTCCAGTTCCTTTTGATAGTTTATTTTCTGTACCTGCATCCTTTTTCCTCGCTTTATCATCCAGATCATCTATAACAAGTCCTGGCTTTCTGACACTATTTTATCATATCCTTCCCTGGTTTACAATGGATCGTCCCCTCTGTTCATACGATACAGAACGGTTCATTTCCTCTTTTGCTTTTCCAAAATTGATTTTCAATAATATTTTATTGTATTTCAATAAATATATATTAATTTTCAATTTCCTGTGTGCTATAATCTGGAAAAAGATCCAGAAAAAGTATGAAAGAAAATACGGGATTTTCCCGTTGTCTGCGAAGCAGATGGATTACAAAACAGGAGGCAGAACGATGTATGGAGAAAAACTGATCCGAATGACGAAGCTGATGTTGGATGGGATGTTTTATTGCGGGATTGCGGTCATTGTGACCCTTCCGCTGTCCCTGCGGTATGCCGGAAGACATTATTCCAGGGCATTTCAGGAGTATTATGTGCTGATGCTGCTGATTTTTGCCGCGGCGGGCGCATGCGGGATCTTGATCGTCGGGGAGCTGAGGAAGATGATGCGCACCGTGGAACAGAAGAATTGTTTTGTATCTGAAAATGTAAAGAGCCTGGAGGTCATGGGGATCACCAGCGCCGTGATTGTGGCGCTGTTCTTTGTAAAGTGCTTCTTCCTGCCCACCCCGGCTACCTTTATCATAGTTCTGACCTTTTTTATAGCCGGGCTGTTCAGCGGGGTATTGTCCTTTGTATTCCGGGAAGCCATCCGTTATAAGGAAGAAAATGACCTGACAATATGAGTCACATACAGGAGGCAGGATCACTATGGGAATCATTATAAATCTGGACGTGATGATGGCAAAGAGGAAGA
>OFFK01002868.1_pt1 | contig 10043 bp, 9 predicted proteins | sample 1521361 | NCBI WGS metagenome assembly OFFK01 (sample SAMEA3504096, study PRJEB24116) | mouse gut metagenome | biome: mouse gut; feature: mouse-associated habitat; material: faeces | place: Denmark | collected 2011
CATTTTTGGCGTAAAAACAATTTTAAGGAAACAGGGATTACGTATGACACGGATCACTATACGGTCGTTGTAGCTCAGCGGGCTTTATAAATTCCAGTGTATCGAACGATCCTATAAGGAGCTTTCCATGAACATCTTCGACCACTACGCCCCCTTTGTGCAGGAGTACATCTACCGCAACGGCTGGGAGAGCCTCCGGGCCATCCAGGTGGCTGCGGCGGAGGTGATCTTCCGCACGGACGATAACCTGCTCCTCACCGCCTCCACCGCCTCCGGCAAGACGGAGGCGGCCTTCTTCCCCATTATTACCCTCTTTTCTGAGGACCCACCGTCCTCCGTGGGCTGCATCTACATCGGCCCCCTGAAGGCCCTCATCAACGACCAGTTCCTCCGGCTCAACGACCTGTGCGAGGAGGCAGACATTCCCGTCTGGCACTGGCACGGCGACGTGGCCCAGAGCCACAAGGAACGGCTCATGAAGCGTCCCTCCGGCATTTTGCAGATCACCCCGGAGTCCCTGGAGGCCATGCTGCTCCACAAGCACGCCGCCATCCCCAAGCTCTTCGGTGATCTGCGGTTCGTGGTCATCGACGAGGTTCACTCCCTCCTGCGGGGGGACCGGGGCGGACAGACCCTGTGCCTTATTGAGCGTCTGAGCCGTCTGGCGGGGGTCAACCCCCGGCGCATCGGCCTGTCCGCCACCATGGGCGACCCGGATCGGACGGGGGAGTTCCTCTCCCTGGGCACCGGGCGGAAGACGATCATCCCCAGGATCGAGGCCAAGGGCGTCAAATGGCGGCTGAGCATGGAGCATTTCTATGTGAAGGATATCCAGGCCGCCGGGGACCGGACGGATATCGAGGCCCTGCCTGTGCTGGAGGAAAAAACCGACCAGGCTCCGGACAATGCGGACCCGGGGCTGGGATATATTTTTGAACACACCCGGGGCAAAAAGTGCCTGCTCTTCGTCAACTCCCGGGAGGAGTGCGAGACGGTCACCACCACCCTGCGGCAATACTGCGAGCGCAGCCGGGAGCCGGACCGTTTCCTCATTCACCATGGCAACCTCTCCGCCTCCTACCGAGAGACGGCGGAGGAGATAATGAAGGATGAGAGCCAATATCTGACCACCGTCACCACCGCCACATTGGAGCTGGGCATCGACATCGGGCGGCTGGAGCGGGCTTTCCAGATCGACGCCCCCTGGACGGTGTCCTCCTTCCTTCAGCGTATGGGCCGCACCGGGCGGCGGGAGCTGCCCCCGGAGATGTGGTTTGTCATGCGGGAGGACGAGCCGGAGGCCCGGGCCATGCTGCCCGCCACAATCCCCTGGAAGCTTCTCCAGGGCATCGCCCTGGTACAGCTCTATCTGGAAGAGCGCTGGGTGGAACCGCCCCGGCTGGACCGGCTGCCCTTCAGCCTGCTGTACCACCAGACCATGTCCACCCTGGCCTCCTGCGGCGAGCTGTCCCCGGGGGCGCTGGCAGACCGGGTGCTGCGGCTGCACTACTTCCACCGTATTTCTCAGGAGGACTACCGGGTGCTGCTGCGCCATCTGGTTGAAACCGACCACATTCAGCGAACAGAACAGGGCGGACTCATCGTGGGCCTGGCAGGGGAGCGGGTGGTCAATTCCTTCAAATTTTACGGCGTATTTGAGGAAAACGAGGAGTATACCGTCCGCAGCGAGGCGCAGGAGCTGGGAACCATCGTCATGCCGCCGCCGGTAGGGGAAAAGCTGGCCATTGCGGGGCACGTCTGGGTTGTGCTGGATGTGGACCGCAAGCGGCATCTGGTGTACTGCGAACAGGTCAAGGGGAACATCCCCGCCTACTTCGGGCTTTGCCCCGGGGATCTGCACACCAGAATCCTCCGGCGGATGCGGCAGGTCCTCCGTGAGGAGCGGCAGTACCCCTATCTGATGAAAAACGCCGTGGCCCGCCTGGAGCAGGCCCGGTTCACGGCAGTCCGCTCCGGCACCGGGGAGCATCCTATGATCCACCTGGGGGGCAACATGTGGTGCCTGCTGCCCTGGGTGGGGACCTACACCTTCCTTACCATGGAGCGGTTTCTGAAAATCAAATGCGGGGAGCGTCTGGGGCTGCAGAATCTGGATTCTGCCCGGCCCTACTATATGCAGTTTACGATGAAGGCTGAGGAGAAAACCTTCTTCCGTGTAATAACGGAGGAAATCCAAAAGCCTATTGATCCGCTGGAGCTGGTTTACCCCAAGGAACTGCCTCTATTCAACAAATATGACGAATATCTCCCGGAGGCGCTGGTGCGGAAGGGCTTTGCTTTGGGCGTGCTGGACCTGGGCGGGCTGCGGGAGACGATTCTGAGCTGGAGTGCCGGGCAGCGGTGAGACGCGAATAAGGGATATCCGGCATATACAGACTGGCCCCGGAGGCGAACGTCTCCGGAGCTTTTGCTATGAATGTGGATTCGTCCTGGCGCATGTCAGGGAAGCCTCTAGCTTTGAGTATCTCCGCTGCCGGCATCCTCCGTCTTGGACGCGGGCGCGCCGTTGTTGGCGGCCCAGCCCAATTCCAGGGCGGCCCAGTCCGTGCCCTCCTTGAGGACGGTCCAGGTCTCAACGTTCACCTCGTCACGGTTGTAATCATGCTCGTTGGCGGCCTCCTGTACCGCCTCGTAGTACCAGGCGTCCTCCGGATTGTCGGCCCACTTCTTCATCTCGGGAAGCATGTGGCCCTTGTCGGGAGTACGGTCCAGCATACGGTTGACGATGGTCATGACCTGGGCGCGAATGATGAAGTCCTCCGGATCGAATCTGTTACCATTCCCGTTGATCCACCCGGCTTTGGCGGCCAGACGGATGTAGGAAGCGGCCCAGTGGTCCGCCGTATCGGAGAAGTCGCCCTTACCGTCGTCCACATGACTGTCGTCCAGGAACCGGGCCGCGATGGCCGCGAACTCGGCACGGGTGATGTTGGCGTTGGGCTTGAAGCTGCCGTCCTCGTATCCCGCCAGGATGCCCGCCTTGGCGCAGGTGGAGACGGCGTTGTTGTACTAGGCTCCTTCCTTCACGTCGGTGAAGGAGTTGGCAGTTGCCCAGTTGGCCTGACGGAAATCGTCCGTCATGAGACGGAAGAAGATGGTGGCCGCCTCGGCACGGGTGATGTTGGCCAGCGGACGCACATGGTCCTCATCGTAGCCGATGACGTAGGCGAAGTGGTCCGTGTCGTTCAGGCCTACGGCTCCCGCCAGAGGTACCTCCTGATCGATGATGGTGGTGCCGGGATCAAGGGGCGTCTGGGTGTCGGGAATGGTGGTGGTAGGCGGCGTGGTATTCCCCTCCACCGGTGTTTCCGGTTCCGCTGTCAGTGCCGCCGTTTCTCCTCCACTGGGCAATCAGGGTAATATCCCGGGTAACCGGGCTGTCAAAATTGTACGCCGCTGTGCCAAGGTTCCAGCCAATGAAGGTGTAGCCGCTGCGGGTGGGATTGGCAGGTCTCGCCGCCGTTCCGCCATGGTTTACGGTCTGTCCCGCTACTGTGCTGCCGCCGTTGGCGTTAAAGGACACAGCGTACTGCCTGACGGTGTAATAGAAGACAATCTCATTGTCACCGGCTTCAATAGTGATGGTCACGCTGGCAGGCCCGGCCGTGTCGTAGCCCTCAATGGAGACGGCTTCCTCCGTCACGGTTTCGTGGAGGGCCTTGCCGGATACCACCTTTTCCGCGTGGAGTTCATGGTTGGTGTGCTGCTCCAGATACTTCACCGTGTACTGCCAGGTATCAGGGCCGGGCTCATCGCCGGGGTCCGACAGGTAATACAGCTTAATAATATTGCTGCCGGTTCCGCTAATGGTCAGGGCATCGCTAGGTTCAGCATGGTGGAATACATAGCCGCTCAGCGCGCCTGCCGCCTTCATATCTAGTGAATACATAGCTGCTGCCTGGTACAGGTATAACGTCAGGAACAGACGCTCCCTCAGTTTCGTCAATCGAGGCCTTGTACCGCACCTTGATCTTTTCCTCCGCGGACTGACCTGCAGCAGGTGTTTTTCCGTTTATGGATGCGTTTTCAGAATCCAGACGGAAGGTCACTTCCTGGTACTCTTCCAGCACAAAATCTGCTCCGGCAATTATCTGACCTGCTGCAAAAGCCACTGGCTTTGCAGACTCATCGTCTGCAAAGTAGTACCTTTCTGCATCCGGGTTGGAGATTGTTACGGTATATGGCCCGCTGTCTGTCAAACCGCAGAACGTATAGATACCATTGTCATCTGTTTCAGCCTGGGAGGCCGTCCTTACAGATGGGCCGGTAAGGGTAACCGCCGTATCTGCCAGCCCTTCACCTTCATCATATGCGCCATTGTGGTTGGCATCGGCGTATACACGGCCGCGAATAGTACCCTGGGCGCTGGAATGAATTGGGTTTCCGGAAATGCTCCAGTCACTCTTGATCTCGTTTCCGCCAGCGCCGAAGGTCTTACCCACGCCGCTGAACTGTACGCTGCCGCCTACCGTCAGACTGTCACCCGCCTGTAAGGTCATGATAAAAGCTCTTGGTGCCCTTGGACTCGATTGACTCGCCGCTGCTGCGGTTTACTGTGACACGCAGTGCGGTTACGCTGCTCCAGTCCGTGATCCGGGCGGCAGACATCCACTCGGTACTGCTTGCCGCTCCCCACTTGTCCACCGTGGCAATCCATTCCATGCCTGCATCATTTTCGGTAGGAATACTGGAGGCAGTATACTCCACGGTAAGGAAACCGCTCTTATTTTCCACCGGTCCGGTCAAATAAAGGTCATAATCGTTGGCCTTGTTCATATTGGGCAGTTTGACGCCGCTGCGGGGCAGAAACACATAGTTGACAAATTTCGCCATATCCGCGTCGCTGCTCTCCTGGGTGTTGGCTGTGTTGTTCCAGACGCTGAATTCGCAGGAGAGAGTCCGTGTGTTCTCGTCCAATACCATATTCTGAAGATTGCCGTCTTCTGCCGGGTCGTTGCTGCCGCGGTAGAAAAGGATGCCCCTGACGGCAGATTTGACGGGGATACTTCCGCTGCCCGTCACCAGGTGACCGGTATCCTGACGGACAAAGTCCACCTCTTCGGTCATGTCGTTTTTAGGATTGTCCCCTTTGCCAATCCCCACGTTATTCTTTTTGGGCCGGGCGTTGTTGCCATTGGGCGCATACTCTGTAAATTGCTCGGATGTCATGAAGAGTGTTTCATTGGTATTCAAATTGGTGGGAGAAAATCCCAAACCGACGAATACATGAAAATCAATTTTGAGGATGCTCTCAGAATAGTCCTCGTTGTACGCTCCAATGCCCGCCGCGCCGTCCCGGAAACGTACGGCGTATATGGTGTACTTGCCGTCGGCGCTGTCCTTTTGCTCCAGGAAGTATTCCTCTGCCTCCAGGGTATATGTCTGATTTGACCTGCGGTAATTGGTAACGTATGGGACCACACTCTCTTTGCCATCCAGAGTAATTCCCTTGGGTAAGCGGAGATAGATAATGGGATCACGTAAATACAGGCTGTTGCCTTTTGGGGGACTGGATGGATAGGACGAAGCCAGATCCACCTTGGCTGTCAGAATGCAGTGACTTCCCGCCTGCAAATTTGGACTGGTCAGACTTACTTCATGAATGTTTCCTATGGCCCGTGATGCGTCATTACTTACCAGAATAGAGCGCGTTTCCCCTGTGCTTATTGGTTGCCTGTTGATGGATTTATTGCAGGTATATCGTCAGTATCGCCAGCATTCACATTTGAAATCTTCCAACTTACGAAGTTCTCGCAATTTACTCCATTTGCCAGCTCTTCCGGGGTCAGCGCTCTCAAAATTTCAATAAAGGTTTTGGCGCTGTCATGTGTCATATAGCCTGCGGGATAGCCCTGGCTCATGACTACCTCGATCCGCTTAAAATATTCTCCGGAAGCCAGCTCCTGATTGCTTGCAGTAAGCTTATAGGATTTTCCGTGTTTTTCAGGTATTTGGAAAGAGGCCTTTCGCATACCATTATGACAGCCTTTTTTGTTCCTGCCTGCACAGTTTTGCCATCCGGACATAGTATCCCGCAGCCAGCAGCGCGCCCGCGCCGATCCACGCAGCAACCTCCGCCCAGCATACGGCATAAAACCCCATATGAAAGCACTGTGCCAGAATCAGAACGGTACCCACGCGCATTCCCAGCTCCACGCCGCCGGAAATCATAGGAATCACGGTATTCCCGAGGCTCTGGAGGGCAAACCGGTACAGAAACAGAAGCCCTACGATCCAGACTCCCGCACCGGTAATCACGAAATAGGGATAGGCTGCGTCAATAACTGCCTGCTCGGTGCCGGAAACGAATAACGCTGTCAGCTCCCGGCCAAAAAAGATCAGCACCAGGCCCATAACCACATTGACTGCAAGAGAGAGCAGCACGGTTTGCCGTACTCCGGTTTTGATGCGGTCCAGCCGCCCCGCTCCCAAGTTCTGCCCTACATAGGTGCCCAGGGCAATGCCCAGGATGTCGCCGGGCTGGAGCGCCAGGTTCATAAGCTTGGACCCGGCGGTATAGGCTGCCACCGTGACGGAACCCAGGCCGTTGACCACGCCCTGCAGCAGCATGATACCCATGGCAGTGATGGAGTTCATAATCCCCACCGGTACCCCCAGGCGCAGCAGGCTCCAGATCACAACCCTGTCCGCCTGCCAGTCCTCCCTGCAAAAACGCATCAGCTCCATGCGGCACAGCACGACAAGGCACATCAGCCCGGAGAGCAGCTGGGCCAGCACTGTGGCCCACGCGGCCCCGGCTACGCCCCACTGGAAGCCGACCACAAACAGCACATCCAGACCTACGTTCACCACGGCGCTGACGACCAGGATCACCAGCGGCGATACGCTGTCCCCCAGCGCCCGCAGGATACCTGAGAGCATATTGTAGCATACCGCTGCCGCCGTCCCGGCAAAAATGATCCGGATATACAGCAGTGCGTCCTCAAAAATGTCCCCCGGCGTACGCATGACCTCCAGCAGAGCCCGGGAACCCAGGAGGCTTAATACGGTGATAAGCAGCGAGGAGGCGGCGGCCAGATAGGCGGCGTTGGCGGCGGTTCGGCGGACGCCGGAATAGTCCCCCGCGCCGAAGCGCTGGGCAATGAGGATGGCGTAGCCGTGGGTCAGTCCGGTGATGAACCCCAGCACAAAAAAGTATACAGCCTGGGTGGACCCCGCCGCCGCCAAAGCGTCCACTCCTACGGCGCGGCCCAGCACCATGGCATCTGCCACGGAATACAGCTGCTGAAACAGATTCCCCAAAAAGATTGGCACAGCAAAACCCACGATCAGCTTCATGGGACTGCCTGACGTCATATCGCGCACCATCACCGGAAGCCTCCTCTCCCTGCCGCACTCGCACGTGATGGTATCACATTTGTCCGCCGCCGTCAAGGCGCACAGTCAAATTTCAGCCGCTTATGGGAACCCCTCCTTATGACAGATCCATGAACCGCTCCGCCCCCCGGGTGTGGAGCCAGCGGCGCAGCAGGAGGCAGGCCAGCAGCAGCACGGCGGCGCATCCCGCCAGCGCCGGCATCTCGCCCACAACGCCCGTCAGGGCCCAGACCGCCCCGCCGCAGGCCAGCGCCCCGATCATGCCGCCGAAGGTGGAGAGCATGGCGGCGGCGGACTGCTTGACCACCACCATGTCGTTCACCGCGTCCAGCTTGGGAAACAGCAGATTGACCGCCAGTCCCATGAGGGCCATGAATCCGGCGAAGGCCAGGGCGAACAGTAGCAGCACGGCCCCCTCCGCCAGGGACATCTTCAATCCCCAGACCAGCCCCAGCGTGCATACCAGCAGGCACGGGACGGTCAGCAGCAATTGAAATGCCGCCTTTCCGTCCAGCACCTCCCGGGTGCTGACGGGAGCTTCTTTCAGGATCCACAGATTTTGCCCCTCCAGGCTGACGGAGGAACCGGTGACGGCCACAGTGGAGAGCGTGAAGCTCATTGCCGCTGCCGCCAGAGTCAGCAGAGGGAACTCTCCCAGCCCCGCCAGAGCCAGCTGCTCCCGCAGGCTGCCGCCCATAACCGCCGCCGCAATACCGGCGGCCACCAGCAGGATGAGGCCGATGCCGGTATTGAAGAGGTAGATAGGCGTCCCGAAGTACCGGGCGGCTTCTTTGCGCAGCAGGGCCTTCCGCCGTCCCGCCGCCCGGAGGCGGCCAAGGCGGTAAGCCGGACGCTTTCCGTGGCTTCGGAGTCCGGTGAGTACCTGCTGATAGTTTTTGGCAAACAGCCATACCGTCAGCAGGACGGGAGCAGCGCTCAGCAGGCAGAACATGACCAATGTCTCCCAGTCGCCGCATACCCCCTTCTGGAACAGCAGAAACGGAATACCCCAGCCGGTGAACGCGCCTGCAATATCCGCGCCCATGGTTCCAGCGGCCAGTGTGCTGACCGCCAGATTTATCTGGAAAACCAGGAAGAACCCCCCAGCCATCAGCAGGGCATACAGCAGCAGGCTGACCGCCTTCCTGTTGGCAAACCGTCCTCCCAGCCAGCTCAGCAGAAATCCCGCAGCCAGACTCAGCACGGTGGGGAGCATTGCAAGGAAGAGGGCGCCGGTGAGCAGCCGGATGATGAACAGCACGCCGCCCGCTCCGCCGAACCACAGCCATGCCGCCCCGGCGGGCAGCATCAGAAAGGCGCAGAAAGCCAGATTTTCCACATACAGCGCCGTCAGCTTGGCCAGCATCACCGCAAAGGCGCTCACCGGCATGGACAGCAGCAAATCCCCGTCCCGGCCCCCAAAAACCACCCCCTGAGCGGCAAAGGCGGTAAACACCAGTCCCATAATGACCGCCATGGCGGGCATCAGCAGCAGAAGCACCTCCAGACAGCCTGCCCCGGCCAGCTGTCCTCCAAGGGAAAAGCTGTACATGCCGGAAATATACAGGCACAGCGCTGCCATCAGGGCCAGAGCCGCCCAGCCGGAGACCGCCTTCCTGCGGCTGCCCCCTATCCGAAAGGAGACCAGTAGCGCACGAAGCTGCACCCGCGCCAGGATCAAAAACTTCCTCATGCTTCCGCCCCTTTCTCCGCCATGCCCAGGAACACGTCCTCCAGACTGGAATCGCCCACCACTTCCTCCGTAGGGCCGTACCGGACCAGCTGGCCGTCCTTGATGATGGCGATGGTGTCGCACATCTTCTCTGCAACTTCCAGCACATGGGTGGAGAAGAATACCGCGCCTCCGGCCCCGCACAGCTCCCGGAGATAGCCCTTGAGCAGATGGGACGCCGCCGGGTCCAGCCCCACGAAGGGCTCGTCCAGCACCAGCAGCTTGGGCTTACGGATGAGGGCGGAAATGATGGCCAGCTTCTGCTTCATGCCGTGGGAGTAGCTGGCGACGGCGCTGCCCAGATCCTTGGTCAGGTCAAAGGCCCCGGCATAGAGCCCCACCCGCTCCTCCCGCTGCCGGGCGGGGATGCCGTACAGATCGGCGATAAAGTTCAGATACTCGATGCCGCTCATGAATTCATAGAGATCCGGATTGTCGGGAAGGAAGGCGGTGACCGCCTTGGCTGCCACAGGGTCGGCGCGGATGTCGTGGCCGTCAATGGTGATGGTTCCCTGGGTGAAGCTCATTACCCCCGCCACCGCCCGGAGGGTGGTGGTCTTGCCCGCGCCGTTGTGTCCGATGAAGCCGCACAGCTCCCCCGCGGGGATGTGCAGTGACAGGTCCTTCACGGCGGTTTTGCCGCCGGGGTAGGTTTTTGTATAGTGAGATATGGTCAGCATGGAAAAGCCCTCCTTTGCTTTCTTCCTCTTTGTCATACACCATCCACCCGGAGGAAAGTCAAGTCCTTTTTGCAATTTTCTTCGACATCAGAAACCTTCCGCCGGGTGGAACCTTTCCGGAGCGCAGGTATCTGGGCAAAAAAGAGACGAAAAAAGCTGGCAAAAAAAGAGGAAAAAGGCTCTTGACAGAAAGAGGCTTGTCTGCTATAATACACCATGTTCTGCGGGCGTAGCTCATCTGGTAGAGCGCCACCTTGCCAAGGTGGAGGTAG
>OFFK01002876.1_pt1 | contig 10027 bp, 13 predicted proteins | sample 1521361 | NCBI WGS metagenome assembly OFFK01 (sample SAMEA3504096, study PRJEB24116) | mouse gut metagenome | biome: mouse gut; feature: mouse-associated habitat; material: faeces | place: Denmark | collected 2011
CCTCTGTCAACATAAGCACCTTTGTATTTTCACCGACATATTCCTTTAACTTTTGGTTTCTTAACAGTTCATATAAAAACCGACCTGCCCCCCAATCACTTTCTTTAATCTTTGAAAGCCAATATTCTTGGTTATCTGTACTGAAATATTCGATTATGTTCACAAAGTTATCCTCCTAACTCCGATTTAATAGAATCGCCGGTTGAGCGTCCTAAAAAAGCAAAAGCGGTACTATTCCGGGAAGAAAAAGAGGCATACACTAAAGACTCAGCTGTTCGTCAGCCTTCGGACCGGGGAGATCATTGCGCTGGCATTCTCCAGCGGAAGGAAGCACGATTTCCAGCTATCCAAGGATTCCTGTATCCATTTTGTCAAAAGGTTTCGTATCCTCTCGGAGCGTTACCGTAACCGGAGAAAGCGCTTTGCTCTCCGCTTTTCCTTAATTGCTGGTATCTGCAACTTTGACCGCTTAGCTTAATTTCGCAAGAGGTCTAATCTATACATGCGGATGTGATTCCTCGCCTTGGAAACCCATGCAGTCACATGGTTGGCTGGAGCCCCAAGTAACTCACCAATTTCTTTGCTTGAGTATCCATCAATGCGCATACGAATGGCCCGGATCCCCTTTGCGGTGCTTCCGGTGGCTGTTGCTTCAGCCCGATCAAGCAAATTCATCAGTTCCCGGCAAGCCTCCTGCTCCTCCAGACTATCACGCAGTCCACCGCAGGGCAGTTCTGCCGGATCCGTGGCCTGTTCCCGTCCGCAACGCGCAGCATACTCCAACTGTGTGTAGATCTCGTTCTGAATCAGGCGGTAAGCATAAGTTGAAAAGGCGTTCTTGTATTCAGGTTGATAGGTCTGGACCGCTTTGCACAGTCCAATATACCCGATCTGCAATAGATCGTCATAGGTATAGATACAACCCCTGCCCAACGTGTGGACACAGTCCTTTATCACCTTACCCACAAGGCCCATATTCTCCTCTACCTTTACTCGCTGCTTCTCAGTAAGCGACAGCACAATTCATGAACACCATCCCGAAAGAGGATCACATTCTGATGGATTCAGACTATATTATATAGGCCCTATGACATTTTCTGCTGCTTAATGGTATTGCGGTCTATCTCATAGCAAACAAAACGCATTACAGGTATCCGCATACAAAATCAGTGAGAGTATGATAGCACATGGAATGTTAGATTTTCGTTAGTCAAAATATTAATCCCTCTACACCTACATTATACACCCAAAACTCTGACGCCGTATGTCAAAGTTTATTTTGCCAGAGAAATCAGGGATACTGGAAAGGGCTGCAACAAGATTATGATAACTCCATCCGTGGCACGTCGGATATGATTACCGCTATTTGTACGATCTTAGCACCATTTTTCAGCAGTTAAGCAACGATAGGAAATGCGATCATAGCAGGTACTACTCTAATCGCACCAACTAAGTAAAGACGGGAGAATTGCGGTAAATCCATTCTCATAGCTAATCATACGTCTAAGGATTGAATTATTTCTTCAATTCTCGTTTCCCAATCCTTGTCATATTCTACATTCGGCATGGTTGCGATAGCAGATAAACCATGAACTAAGGCCCACATCGCAATTATTTTATTTTGCATGACAGATTCTGGCATATCAATTTTGCGAAAGGTTTGTGTCGCAATTTGCTTCAATATTTTTAGCGGTGGAATTTCTTTTTCTCCCGCACAATCCAAAGATAAGTTGATCTGGATGTTTTTTCTGGAAAATAAAAAATCAAAATAAAGGGGATTTTTATAAAAGAATTTTACATAGGCAGTCCCAAGCATCAAGAGAATATTAGGGGTATCCGCATACATCTCTACTGTTTGTTCCAATGTCGACGTAAATAAATCCATAATGTGTTGTTGGATTGCGGCGATAAATTCATCCTTGCTATTAAAATGAGCATAGGGAGCGGCATTACTGACACCACATTTTAGAGCGACTTTGCGTAAGGATAAATTCTCCTCCCCCTCTGTATTGATTAACTCTAATCCGGCTCCAATTAAAGCATTCCGTAGGTTCCCGTGGTGATAAGGTCTATTTTCCATAGTAACCTCCAATCTTGACGATGATAAGATTATACCGTCAAAACTTAGCGGTGTCAAGTTCGGAATAGGTAATGAGAATAAATCAATGCGCTTATAGCAAGAGCCGCCTGGAACCTCTGAGGTTCTGGCGGCTCCTAACTATCATCAGCTCCGCTTAAATTTAGGGGTCTTATTTATATCGGTGCTCTCCAACCACCCCTTCACTCGAAAATTTTTCCCATTCAATTATTGGCAAATCGAATTTATGTATGACTGGCATAAAATGCCTCCGCACTTTGAAGATAGTATCCACTATCTGTTTGGGCCAGCAAAAAGATATTTGCTTCCAGCGATCTCGCCAGTGTATAGCTTATGGGGACAAGCCCATTTTCGTCCATCTCCTCACCGCCAATAAATTCATCATACTCGCTTATGCCACATTGGCCAGACCATCTGATCGAAAAATCCGGATACAGAAACCACATATTGTCATCAATCCCCGGAAATTGTCCAAAATAAAATCTGCACCACTCTTCTAAGTCAGCTCTTTCCGATGGTGCTTCTCCACTTTCAAGCAAGCCTAACGCACTGGTAATGACATCCGCTCTGGTCTGCAGAATCTGATCTGGCACCGCATAGTCTAAAATGGTAAATTGGCGCTCATTGGAATCTTCACCCATGGAGTCCAGCATGGAGGATATCAAAATCTTTGCAGCCTCATCTGGAGTAACAGCCGCACCACTCTCACAGAAAAATACTGTTCCGCACGAGAGTGGACAGGTCAAATCAATATTCAATGCCGCAGCATCCATCCACTCTAAATCATTCTCATGCAGGTCATCCCATGCACGCCAGCTAGCTTCGTCGGCACCGAAGTTCCGAATTATTGTCTCTGGTGTCGTTTCATCCGAAGGCTCGGAAACCTTCCCTTGGCAGCCGGCCAATGCAGTCGTCAAAATTATAGCCGCAACCAGAAATAGGAATCGTCTTCTCATATTCACTTACTTCACCGTTAAGTTTTATCCGAATCAACAATAAAGACACCCAGAAGTGCCAGGACATTCCTTTGGTTAAACTTACTCTTAGTCATAATTAGCTCCTTTCAAACATATACGGCTTAATGGTCTATAACACGACAAAACCCATCCCTTCTGCGGACAACAAAGTACTCACATAATTCTCGTCTCCAAATATTTATCTTGAGTGGAATCACTTTTCGTATTGGTATTTTGTAAAAAGCAGCTATTCCAACTCCTTCCTGTTTATGGCACATTGAAGCAACAATTTAGCAAAGAAATGGCAACAATCAAATTAAAAATTCCATCCTATCGTTTGATTCAGCTACCACTTAAATTGCCCCCCACTTATAGCATATACCCAAAATTCTGACACCGTATGTCGAGGTTTTTCACTGCAAAACAACACCTGGCCAGACCAAGCAGATGCTGGTCTGGCCAGGTGCAGATTTCACGGTAACTTTTCCTCCAACTCCGTTCCGAGTGCTCCGCTGTCTCCAGACTTGGCAATCCCGCTCGCCACCATCAGGTCAGCCGGAACGGTGCTTATTGCCGCCTGCTCGTCTGTGCTCAGGCTGTTATACCACGTAAGCCACTCGATTGTCTCTTGAGACAGGGCCTTCTTCTCCGCGAGCTTATCCCCAAACTGGATATAGCCGTCCCCTGCCATAGCGCCTGCATAAGACGCGGTATCGGACACACTCTGCAGTCCGCTGCCATCCTCCTCGGAAAGATCAACTATGAAATGCTGAGCGACTTGCTGGTTAGCGCCCGCATTGGGATCGTCCTCCGGGGCAATGTCCGGCGCGCCAATGGCATTCTCCGGCACCCCCTTTGGGGTGCTGCTCTGCGCATCATTCCAATTCGGCTCGGCGTTAGGAAGTTCGGGAATGTCCTTATAGTTTTCCATATAGGGGCCCTTATCAATTTCAACTTTCCAATCTGCCGTGTCCAAACCGTTATGGGTATCAGCTTTGCCGTCCCCATCGGAAAGATTGATCTGACCCTGTTCAGCGGTTTGCTGGCTGGACTTCGCGCCCGGGTCATCCTCGGGAGCGATATCCGGGTTGCCTTCATTCTCGGGATTGCCGCTTGCGCTGGGTGCCCCCACCTGCTGGCTGGAGTTTCTGCCCGCTTCATCATTCTCGGGAACATCCTGGCCGCAGGCAGCCAGGGAGAGCAGCATCACAGCTGCAAGGAAAAAAGCAAAGATTTTTTTCATGATAGATTACCTCCTATGTCAGTTATTCAGTTGATGATCGTAATGTCCGCTGTACCGGCGATGATAGATGCGATGGTCTTGACCACGTCCGTCCGCTCGATCTGCTGGGCTGTCAGCTGGAAGTGTAGCCCACCCGACTCCCACTCAGCATTGATCACTTCCACCGTTCCAGCTGGCTCGCATGGACAGATACTCACGCCCAAAGTGACCGCTATGCCGTCAATATCCGTGGTCTGGCGCTCCTGCTCAGGCAGAACATAGTCCCATTGAGGGAGTGCTCCGATCCGGGAGGCCGACAGACTCAGGCCTTTGACGGCGTTGGTATTCTCGTACAGTTCCGGTGTGCCGTCCTCATAGTAGCCAGAATAGAAACCAAGGTTGGCAATATCGCTGATCACCGTGCCATCTGCCGCTGTTATCTGCTCCGCGGTATCGTTCCATTTTGCTGGAGACAGCCCATCCGGGAGCCAGGGCGGTGTAAGCCCCCGCTGATAATAGTCTGCATACGCCTGCCCGCTCAACGGAGTAATGGTGTAAACATCCGGGTCATACCATATATCCTCCTGCGGGCCTATTGCATCGTTGAAGTAGACCTGCCCCATATCTACAGTCACTTCCTCCGGGACGAACTCAGGCGGCTGGCTGATGTCAGGGGGCTCAACAACTGGTCCGGGCGGCGTGGGCCCAACGGGGCTGCGCGTATAGAATACCGTAGCGGCAACGATCAACACCGCAAAGCAGGCCGCCATAGCGCCATAGCGCCTTAACGCCGTACCAAAGGGCTTCCTCAGTGTCTTTTCTTCCGCCGCCTGGATGTACACCTCGTCTACATGCCCTAAACCCATCAGCAGGTCTTTCCCGTTCATAGATGGATTCCCTCCTTCTCCAAGAAATTTCTCAGATTGGTCCGGGTACGCAGCAGGGTGGTCTTCACCTTGCTCTCCCCAATCCCATATCGTTTGGCAATATCTTTCACGGAGTCCTCAAACCAGTACCGGCGCAGGAAAATCAACCGCTTCTCCTCAGTCAATGTCCCAAGGAATATGTTCAGCAGTTCCCCCAGTTCCCGGCTGTCAAAGGCGGCCTGGGCTGCAGCGTCCGGGATGCAGGTCTCCAACTCAGCGGTCAATTCCACAACCTCCGCCTGACGCTTTTGAGCTGTTTTCCAATCCAGCTTTCCATAGGCTGCAAACCGGCATATTTTTGCTAGAAACGCAAAGAAATACACGGGTCTCTGGGGCGGGATGGTGTTCCAGGCCGACAGATAGGTGTCGTTGACACTCTCCTCCGCATCCTCGCGGCTGTATAGAATCTTCATGGCCAGCCGCTGAAGCCTGCTGCCATACTTTATGCCGGTCTCTTCAATGGCCGTCTGGTCGCGCGTCCAGAACAGGTCAATGATTTTGTCGTCTTCCACGGTCATATCCTCCATTTGGTGTTGAGGGCCTCTCACCCCTATAGTGGGATTCGGAGCAGTGCAGGTTACACCCACTAAAAATATTTTCTGTTTTTTCTTCCCACCTTGTGACTACAGGGTCGGCGTGATATAATAGTTGTCAATCCTTTAGAATACCAGGAGATGTACGATGGAATTAGAAACATTAGTCCGCAATTTCCGTAAAGCCATTGAAGACGCGCAGACCAATTATGAACCGGGCTCGTTTTTTAGAAAGTTCCCCACCAGACAGTGCGGGCATACTAGCGATATGCTGGCCCAATATCTGATTGATAATGGGATAGGCCCAATTACCTATGTAAGCGGCACATATTACGGTGATGATCCTGAGGATAGTTGGCACCACGCCTGGCTTGTCTTGGATGGATTAGTTATCGACATTACTGGTGATCAGTTCAGATATCATCCCGCCCCTCTAACCTTCAATATCCCCGTATACATAGGGCCGACTGCGGAGTTCCATCGGCTGTTTGAAGTAACTCCTGCCGGTTGTTCAGCACATCACGGTCTGGAGCGGCATTGGATCCACTACCATGACCTGAGAAGTTGGTATGAGACAATCCTGAAATACCTGGTATAAATCGCTGGGCGGTCATCCAAAACAGATGACTGCCCAGTTTGTTCATGCTCTATCGCCCCACACATCACCATCTACCGCCGCAGTATCCGGATGGATCCGCAGGATACCCATTTTCTTTTTCCTGGCGTACCCTACCATCTCCCCTTCACCGTCACTGACCGCTACCAGAAAGTCCGCATGGTCCACCAGGTAACGGTTTTGCTTGGCATAGTTCTCTGGATTGGGCTGGCTCCCTATCGTCAGCTGCTCTGTGCAGTTTTTCAGCAGATGCTCCAACCGCTTCCGGCTGCGCACGTCCCACCTCGCGCTATGGCCGGGGGCCGGCAGCACGACAACCAGTTCTATATCCTCATAGCCTGGCTGCGCCTTCATCTGTAAGATTAACTCACCAGCCCAGATATGCACGCCTATGGAGCCGCCAATGTAAAACCGGCGAACGCCTTTTTCATTGTAGAGCCGCTTGAATTGCTCCTGCATAGCCTTTTTAATTTTCTTACACAGTGAATAATCCTCTTTGTAGCCGAATTTGAAGCGAGTCGGTTTGGGGCCTGTTACCGCACATGATCTTCTCATACTTTTCTGTTCTCCCTTTCAATGGTATAGTTCTAATATATACGCTTTAGATAATTTATTCTATCCATAGCCTGTTAATTTTTTGTGTTATAGCGGGTAGAATATTATCCATAGGAGGGGTGCAATGGAAGAAATGTTATTAAAGGAGATGGGGCAGCGGCTATCAGCGCGTAGGAAACAGCTCCGCCTTACACAGGAAGAAGTTGCAGAACGGGCCGACATGACAACTCAGACCATATCCACAGCCGAAAATGGCATTAAGGCTCTGCGCCCGGAAAACATCATCAAGCTATGTGGTGCTCTGAAGATCAGCGCGGACTATCTATTATTTGGAACAATTTCCAGCGACGATCAATCCGTTCTATTCTCTAAAGTATCCCAACTTTCTCCGGCGCAATACCGGCACCTGGAGGATATCGTCAACAGCTTTATCGCCGCTGTTATCCCCGATGATAAAAGCGAGGCATGACTGACCGTATGGCCATATGTCATACCTCGCTTTTGTTGTTGTGCGTTCTTTCCGTTTGACCGCATTGTTTAGTTTGCTGTCTTACCCCTGCTACATTTTAGGCCCCCACCCGGAGAAAGTCAAGAAAGGTGCTTCCAGAAATTGTATTAAATTGTCGCAGACAAAATGAAAATGCGGGGCAGACTGAACCACATCGTCAGTCATACCCCGCATTTTTCATTTTACTCAATGTTCGGTCTGCTCTGTCATAATAACCCACCGGAATCCGAACCGGTCAATCACATTGGTGGTACAGGAACTGTATGTGGTACTGTGGGGTGAATAAATCACATCGCCCCCATCTTCCAGCACCTCAAACACTGCCAAGACATCTTCTTTTCTGCCCACGATCACAAGAAAAAAATTGTCAAGGGCAATTTCTTTAAGAGATAAGATCATCCTTTCAGTTGACAAATCGAATTATTTGTTTTTTCGCATCAACAGACGCCTCAACCCCGAACGGAATAATACAACGCGGCGAAGCGTGTCCGATATTGATGTTGCAAACGACAGGTACTTGTGGATTGCCAATCACATCGATCAGGTGCTGTTTGTACTCCTGTGCATAGGCTTCATCCATAGGTTTACCCACCAAGACACCAGACACAACATCAAACACGCCCGTTCCCTTGAGATACTCCAATGCCTTCCGATACTTCTCCGGAGGCATTTTTTCCTCACTGGATTCCAAGAGCAGGATACGATCTTTCCAATCCTCCAGATCTGGGAACAGGTGATATTTCTCACAAAGTATAGGCATATCAGCATACCGCTCCCCGTTAAAAAAATCATACATAGAGTCAATACAGCCTCCAAGAATCTTCCCGGAAAAAACAGGATGACCTTGCAACAGTTCAAAGCCACGGTCAGGATGAGATCTCCGCTCCTTCCCAATTTGATCTGGGCCGAAACTTTTCCGCTCTTCGTACCAGGTTTCACTGGGGACAATTTCACGAATCCTGCCGGTGGAAATCAGCTCTTCAAAGTATTTTCGAGAATATGAAAGCATCTGTGGCCCAAGTTCGCAGATATCCGCTAGGAAGCTTTGTCCATAAAAAATGCACAAGCCCACCTTTTGTAGCATAAAGTGATTGATGGTCGTATCAGAAAAGCCAAGAAATATCTTTCGAGAAACAGCATCCTGCAGTTCATTGTGGTCAAACAGGTAAGGCAACAAACGAAATGTATCGTCTCCGCCGATAGCACAAAGAATCATGTCAATTTCAGGATCGCGAAAAGCCTGTAATAAATCTTCCGCCCTCTTCTCTGGATGTTCCTTGATGTAATTCAGGCCCCTAAGTGCGTTTGGCATGAACTTTACATTTAGCCCATATTCGTGTAATCTGCGAAGTCCTATTTCTACTTCAAATTTGATGAAATCCTCCCCCATGATGCCACTGGAGAGACTTACAATTCCAATCGTTGATATCAACTTGATCCTCCCCACATTAACCATCAAAATTAGAATTCGGCGTTATGGTTATCATTCGGCTTCCGTCCCCCAACGCTTAAAGACTACGATTTCAGCATCAGAGCCATAGCCGCTGTACTCAGATACCATAAGGTATTGTTCGTCAGCGACGATCCCATAGCACCTGTCACTGCCCTGTTTAGGAAGTTGATACCCCAGATAAATCTTGTCATCATCCCAAAATTTCATGATTTCACCGCTTGGCAGTGTGTACGCAATGTTGATTACAGAGCCCTTCAGGGCGTAGAGTTCCATCACCGGCGGCATATCTGGAATGCCAAGATCGTTGAACGCCGCTATCAGCTTGTCCTTCAGCTCCTGCAATGCGTTCTCACCTTTCCGGCAGCACCCCGCAACAAGGCACGGCCTCCCAAAAGGAGCGCCGTTGGTTTCCGTACAGCCTGCACAGGCGCTGGTGAACTCACACTTCGTACAATCAGCTCCACAAATAGATCCCACGATTTTTTCCTCCATAGTTTGATTTGTTTTTTGCTGGATACTTATATTTTAACAAAGAAATATGAACACCTTATGTCAAGGTTTTTAACCCCATAAACTGATTTGCTCTGCCACAGGCTTTTCTTCAAAGGTTTGCAGATAGGAAAATATCTGCTCCTTACTATGCACGATTCCATGCGTTCCACAGGTCTGATGGAACAGGTGCATTAGATGGCCGCTGTTGGGACTGTCGATGATATACTGATTCCTGTACCGGCGCATATACCTCTCCTTCAATCCCGGAAACAGCCGGTCCAGTTGTGCGTAAAAGTATTCCCGGTTGCCCTCCCGCAGTGTAAGCCCCATACCAAAACAGATTACCCCGTAGACCTTTGCCTGAACGCACAATTCCAAAATAGCTGATATGTTTTCCTCGGTATCGTTAATCCAAGGCAGGATTGGCGCCAGCCATACCACCGTGGGGATGCCTGCATCACGCAGCTGCTTCAAAACTTCAAACCGCTCTCTGGTGGTACAGACATTGGGCTCGATCTTCTTGCACAATGTTTCGTCATAGGTGGTCAGTGTCATCTGTACCACGCACTTGGCCCGCTCATTGATCTTTTGAAGCAGGTCGATGTCCCGGAGAATCCGATTGGACTTGGTGATAAGGGTAGCCCCGAAGCCATGTTCATATATGAGAG
>OFFK01002878.1_pt1 | contig 10020 bp, 10 predicted proteins | sample 1521361 | NCBI WGS metagenome assembly OFFK01 (sample SAMEA3504096, study PRJEB24116) | mouse gut metagenome | biome: mouse gut; feature: mouse-associated habitat; material: faeces | place: Denmark | collected 2011
CCGCCGCCACAGCTCGTTTCCAATTCATGGCTCAATTGCTCCTTTATCGCAGTTAAAATTCTCTCAGTTTATGTATTTGTCCAAAAACGCCTCCACCGTGGCCCAGTACAGCTCCGGGTCCTCCTTGGCGGCCTCCCCGTGGCCCGCGCCGGGGACGGACAGCCGCTCCTTGTCCGCGCTGGCACAGGCGTCATACACCACGTCCAGCATCCAATAGGGCACGAAATCGTCCTCCTCCCCGTGGATGAACAGGATGGGCAGGCTGGTCTTTGCCACCTGATCCGCCGCCGACGCCTCCTTGAAGCCGTACCCCGCCCGGATCTGGGTCACCAGGGAGGCCGCGTCCAGCACCGGGAAGGTGGGCAGGCCGAACATCTCCTTCAGCTGCCCCGCGAACTCGTCCCACACGGAGGAGTAGCCGCAGTCCTCAATGACGCACTTCACCGCGGGGGACAGATCCTCCTCCCCGGCGGTCATCATCACCGTGGCCCCGCCCATGGATATGCCGAACAGCACCACCTCCGCCTGGGGGTCCTGCTCCACGATGGCGTCCACCCAGTCCACAATGTCCCGCCGCTCCGGCCAGCCCATTCCGGCGTACCGCCCCCCGCTGCGCTCATGTGAGCGGGCGGCGGGGGCCAGGACGCTGTACCCCATCTCGTAAAACTTCGCGGCGAACTTGCCCCCGTACTGGGGAATGGAGCCGTAGCCGTGGCAGACCACGGCGTATTGGTGGCTGTCCTCCCGGGGAAGATAGAGGGCGTGAAGCTCCAGCCCGTCGTGGCTGGTGAGCCAGCGGTCCTCACTGTGCCCGGCAAACCAGGCGTACTCCCCCTCCAGCTCCAGGTTGTCCAGGTCATGGGCACTGAGCATACCGCCCCCCTGGGGATCCAGGGCGAAGCGGAACAGGTAGTTCCCGGCGAAGGCCAGCCCTCCCGCCGCCAGCACCAGCAGGACCGCCAGGGCGATGAGGGCAATTTTCAGCCCCCGGCGTTTTTTCCCGGTTTTTCCCATGGGTTCTCCCCCTTTCACAGCCGGTCAGAGGGCCTCGGCGAACGCCTTTGCCAGCTCCCCCATCTGCGCCCGGTTTTCTTCCGTGGCGGCGGAGCGGATGGTGATTTTCGGCTCCAGGATGGTCAGGCCCTTCATGGCCTCCAGCTCGCCCAGCATGGTTCTCAGGGCGGTGGGGCCCCAGGAGCCGTTCTCCATCAGGCCCACGGCGCGGTCCCGGAAGCCCTTGTGCTTCAGCCGGGCCAGGAACTGGGCCATGGGCGGGAACACCCCCCCGTCGTAGCTGGACGCCGCCAGCACCAGCCCGCTGTACCGGAAGGCCCCGGCCACCGCCTCCGCCCAGTCCCGGCGGGTGAGGTCCATGGCCTCCACCGCCAGCCCCTGGGCCTTCAGCAGCTCCGCCAGCTCCAGGGCGGCCCGGGCGGTGTTCCCGTGGATGGAGGCGTAGGCCACCAGCACGCCCTTCTCCTCCGGGACATAGCGGCTCCAGAGATCGTACTTCTCCAGGGCCAGGGCCAGCCCCTCCCCGGACAGCACCGGGCCGTGGAGGGGGCACACCCGCTTGATGTCCAACGCCGCCGCCTTTTTCAGCAGGGCCTGCACCTGTACGCCGTACTTGCCCACAATGTTCAGGTAGTACCGTCGCCCCTCGTCCACCCAGGGGGAGTCCGGGTCGGCGTCCCCGAAGCGGCCGAAGCCGTCGGCGGAGAACAGGGTGCCGCTGGCCTTCTCAAAGGACAGCATCACCTCCGGCCAGTGCACCATGGGGGCCATGGTGAACGCCAGGGTGTGCTCCCCCAGGGACAGCTCCTCCCCCTCCTTCACCACCAGGGCCCGATCCCCGTAGTCCAGCCCGGTGAAGGCCGCCAGCATGGGGAAGGTCTTGGCGTTGCCCACCAGCTTCATGTCCGGGTACTTGTCCGCCAGGACGCGGACGCCGCCCGCGTGATCCGGCTCCATGTGGTGGATCACCAGGTAATCCGGGGCGCGGCCCTCCAGGATCTCCTCCAGGTTGGCCAGCCACTCCTCCAGCTTCCGGGAGTCCACCGTGTCCAGCACCGCCGCCTTCTCGTCCAGGATCACCCAGGAGTTGTAGCTGACGCCGTTGGGCACGGCGTACTGGCTTTCAAACAGATCCAAATCCCCGTCGAAGCAGCCCGCCGGGCGGATTGCCGGGTCAAATGTGGTATTCATTACAGGTCACTGCCTTCCTTAAAATATGGTGTAGGTTGATCTCCCCCGATCTTACTATGGACAGCCCCTCCCGTCAAGCGGCAATTTGCCCAGATCCCGGCGGTTTTCCCTTGACTTTCCCAAGCGGCTCTGCTATGATGTGATTATCAATATGATGTTTGGGGTTTTTTTGTATGAGCTTTAAAATCATTGTTGACAGCTGCTGTGACCTCAGCCCCGAGGTGCTGTCCACCGGGGTGTACCAGAGCATCCCCCTCACCATCCACGTGGGGGACAGCGAGTTCCGGGACGACGAAACCCTCCGCACCGAGGTGCTGGTGGACGCCATGGCCATGTGCCAGGAGGCGTCCCACACCGCCTGCCCCGCCCCGGCGGAGTATCTGGCGGCCTACGAGGCGGCGGAGGGGGACGTGTACGTGGTCACCCTGTCCGCCCTGCTGTCCGGCTCCCACAACAGCGCGTGGCAGGCCGCCCAGATCTTCCGGGAGGAGCACCCGGACCGGAACATCCACGTGTTCAACTCCTGCTCCGCCTCCGCCGGGGAGACCCACATCGCCCTGGCTTTGTCCAAGCTGGCCTCCTCCGGGATGCCCTTCGGGGAGGTGGTGGCGGAGATGGACCGCCGCATCGCCCAGATGAACACCCTGTTCGTGCTGGAGAACCTGGACGTGCTGCGCAAGGCCGGGCGGCTCACCCGGGTGCAGTCCCTGGTCACCGGCGCGCTGCGGGTGAAGCTGGTGATGGGCTCCACCCCCCAGGGGGAGATCATGCGCCACGGACAGGCCCTGTCCATCAAGCAGGCCCTGAACAAGCTGTGCGCCATCATGGCGGCGGACCAGCGGCACCGGGGCCGGCTCCTGTGCATCTCCCACTGCCTGTGCCGGGAGCGGGCGGAGTACCTGCGCACCCTGGCCTTCAAGACCTGCGACTTCGCCGACGTGCGCATTGAGGAGGCCCGGGGGATCAGCTCCTTCTACGCCAACTCCGGGGGCATTGTGGCGGCGTATTGAGCAAATTGAATCAAGACGGGGCCGCGGAGGACAGTGCCGCGGCCCTTTTCTTTCGCAAGTCTTAAAAAACTTTCCCTTCCCACAGGGGGCACTCTATGTTATAATTGCGATATCATTTGGCAAACTAAGGCGGGCGGGCCGCGCCCGTCCACAACAGAAAGCTGGGATGAATTTGATGCAGTATGACGCGCTGGTGGTGGGCGCGGGCTACGCCGGGGCCATCACCGCCCGCCGCCTGGCGGAGGATGGCGGTAAAAAGGTGCTGGTGCTGGAGCGCCGCCCCCACGTGGCCGGCAACGCCTACGACTGCCCCGACGCAGCCGGGGTGCTGATCCACCAGTACGGCCCCCATATCTTCCACACCAACGACAGGCGGGTGTTCGACTACCTGTCCCGGTTCACCAAATGGCGGCGTTACCAGCACCGGGTGATCGCCAACCTGCCCCGGGATAATCCCGAGGTGGTGCCGGCCCACAAGACCACGGACGGGCGCTTCTTCTTCCCCGTCCCCTTCAACCTGGACTCCATGAAGAACGCCTTCGGCATGGAGGAGGGGAAGCGGCTGGGTCAAAAGCTGCTGGACGCCTACCCCGCCCAGAGCCAGGTTACCATCCTGGAGCTGCGGCAGAACCCCGACCCGGAGATCGCCGCCATCGCGGACTATGTGTATGAGCACGTATTCGTCCACTACACCATGAAGCAGTGGGGGCAGAAGCCGGAGGACATCGACCCCAACACCACCGCCCGGGTGCCGGTGCGCCTGTCCAGGGATGGCCGGTATTTCCAAGACGCCTATCAGGGGATGCCCCTGGAGGGCTATACCCCCATGTTTGAGCGGATGCTGGATCACCCCAACATCACCGTGGAGCTGGAGACGGACGCTTTGAATCGGCTGGAGCTGGCGGACGGCGTGATCAAGCTGGACGGCGAAGCGTTTGACGGCCCCGTGATCTACACCGGGCAGGCGGACGAGCTGTTCGGGTTCCGGTTCGGCCCGCTGCCCTACCGCACCCTGGACTTCGGGTTCCAGACCCTGCCGCAGGACGCATTCCAGACCCACGGCACGGTGAACTACACCGTGGATCAGCCCTACACCCGCATCACCGAGTTCAAGCACCTCACCGGACAGGAGCTGCCCGGTGTCACCACCATCATGAAGGAATACTCCCGGGCCTACACCGGGGCGGACGGCGAGATCCCCTATTACGCCGTCATCAACCCGGAAAACAACGCCCTGTACGCCAAGTACAAGGCGGAGGCGGACAAATTCCCCGGCCTGCGCCTGCTGGGCCGTCTGGCGGAGTACAAATACTATAACATGGACGCCATCGCCGCAAGGGCATTGACCCTCGCAGACGGTATGCTTTGAAAACCCAGCCGAAGCCCGGCGAAGCGGGTTCGGCTGGGAGAGGAAGCGCAGCGGAACGGGCGGACATCCGGCGCAGCCGGATGGAGCTGAGTGGAGCTTGTGCCGACGAGGACGCCATCCCCGCAAAGGCCCTGGCCCTCACCGGCGAGCTGCTCTCCCGGGTGTAGGGCCGCGCATTGCGCGCCCCCGCGTCCCCCTGCACCGCGGGACGGGCGGACAATGTCCGCCCCTACAGATGCTCCCCTATCACATATACAAGACTGGAGCGAGATAGAAATGGACAAACTGATCACCTTCGCTGTCCCCTGCTACAATTCGGCGGACTATATGGATCACTGCATCGAAACCCTGCTGTCCGCCGGGGAGGATGCGGAGATCATCCTGGTGGACGACGGCTCCACCAGGGACGACACCCCCGCCAAATGCGACGAATGGGCGGCAAAGCACCCGGACATCATCCGGGCCATCCACCAGGAGAACGGCGGCCACGGCGAGGGCGTCAACCAGGGCATCCGCCACGCCAGGGGCTTCTATTATAAGGTGGTGGACTCGGACGACTGGCTGGACACGGACGCCCTGGCCCAGGTGGTGGCAAAGCTCCGGGAGTTCGCCGCCATGCCCGCCCCGGTGGATCTGCTCATCGCCAACTATGTCTATGAGCACGTGGAGGACAACACCCGGAAGGTGATGGGCTACAAAAACGTGTTCCCCACCGGCCAGATCTTCACCTGGGACTCCATCCGCCACTTCCGCACCTCCCAGTACCTGCTGATGCACTCGGTGATCTACCGCACCCAGCTGCTGCGGGACTGCGGGCTGGAGCTGCCCAAGCACACCTTCTATGTGGACAACATCTTCGTCTACCAGCCCCTGCCCTTCGTCAAGACCCTGTACTACATGGACCTGGACCTGTACCGCTACTTCATCGGGCGGGCGGACCAGAGCGTGAACGAGTCCGTGATGGCGGGGCGCATCGACCAGCAGGTCCGGGTGACCAAGCAGATGATCGCCGCCCACGACGTGATGGCCATCAAGGCCACCCAGCCCCGGCTGGGCCGCTATATGCTGAACTACCTGTCCATGATGATGTCCATCTCGTCCATTTTCTCGGTGATCGCCAACACCCCCCAGTCCCTGGGCCTGCGCACCGAGCTTTGGGAGTACCTGCGGCAGAAGAACGCCGCCCTCTACCGCCGCTGCCGCTACAAGGCCACCAACGTGGGCACCAACATACCGGGCTACCAGGGGCGGAAGCTGTCGGTGGGGCTGTACCGCCTGGCCCGGAAAATCTACAAATTCAACTGACAAAAGGAGAAATGCAGCCATGTCTGTACAGAACATTACCAACGAGAATTTTGATGAGATCGTCCTGCGCTCCGACAAGCCCGTGCTGGTGGACTTCTGGGCCGAGTGGTGCGGCCCCTGCCGCATGGTGTCCCCCATCGTGGACGAGATCGCCGGGGAGCGGGACGACATCGTAGTGGGCAAGGTGAACGTGGACGAGCAGAACGAGCTGGCCGCCCGGTTCGGCGTGATGAGCATTCCCACGCTGCTGGTGTTCAAGGGCGGGGAGATCGTCAGCAAGGCGGTGGGCGCGCGGCCCAAGGCGGAGCTGCTGAAGCTGCTGGGTTAAAGCACGGCGAAGCCGTGACGGATGAGGGGACTGGAGGGGGACGCTTTCGGCTTCCTACCGCCGCCCCCTCACCCGCCCCCTTCGGCACTGGACGGTTCCCACCGGGAATCAGCGTCCCTCCCCCCTGTGGGGGGAGGGCTTTTTTGTACCCTTGCCCCGCCCCCTTCCACGAAAGGATTGCTTTTTCCCAAAAAGCTGATATACTGTAATCCGTTAGGGTCTGCGCCGCATAGAATAGGGCGGCAAATCAAACAGACCGCTGTTTTAGTAGGAGGTTATCCATCTTGCCCGACGACCCGTTATTACCGAAGCTGATCATCCTGATCGTCCTGATTCTGATCAACGCCTTCTTCGCCGCCGCCGAGATCGCCGTCATCTCCCTGTCCGAGTCCAAGCTCCGCAAGCAGGCCGAGGAGGGGGACAAAAAAGCGGCCCGGCTCCTGTCCCTCACCCAGGCCCCCGACCACTTCCTGTCCGCCATTCAGATCGCCATCACCCTGGCCGGGTTCCTGTCCTCCGCCTTCGCCGCCGACAGCTTCTCCGACCCGCTGGTGAAGTGGCTGGCGGAGGATCTGGGGGTCACCGCCCTCTCCCCCGCCGCGCTGAACAACCTGATGGTGGTGCTCATCACCCTCGCGCTGTCCTATTTCAGCCTGGTTCTGGGGGAGCTGGTGCCCAAGCGCATCGCCATGAAAAAGACGGAGGGGGTGGCCCGGTTCACCCTGGGCGCGGTATCCGCGGTGGCGGCGGTGTTCCGGCCGGTGATCTGGCTGCTGTCCAAGTCCACCAACGGGGTGCTGCGGCTGCTGGGCATCGACCCCAGGGCGGACAACCAGGACGTGAGCGAGGACGAGATCCGCATGATGGTGGACCTGGGCGAGGAGCGGGGAGCCATCGAGTCCTCCGAGAAGGAGCTTATCGAGAACATCTTCGAGTTCAACAACACCACCGCCGAGGACGTGATGATCCACCGCACCGACATGGTGATGGTGTGGGTGGAGGACACCGGCGAGGACGTGCTCAACGCCATCCTCGCCTCCGGGCGGTCCCGGTTCCCGGTGTACCGGGAGGACGCGGACGACATCGTGGGCATACTCAACACCCGGGACTTCCTGCTCAACGCCCAGGAGGACGCCCCCAAGCCCCTCACGCAGCTGATCCGGCCCGCCTACTTCGTGCCGGAGTCGGTGCGCACCGACGTGCTGTTCCGGGATATGCAGAGCAAAAAGGTACATATGGCCATTGTGGTGGACGAGTACGGCGGCACCTCCGGCCTTGTGACCATGGAGGATCTGCTGGAGGAGATCGTGGGCAATATCTACGACGAGTTCGACACTCCGGAGGAAAAGGAGATCGAGCAGGTGGAGCCGGGCCTGTGGCGGGTGTCCGGCGGCTGCCCCCTGGAGCAGGTGGCGGAGGCCCTGGGGGTGGAGTTCCCCGAGGAGGAGGAGTCGGACACCCTGGGCGGGCTGGTGTTCGCCCAGCTGTCCGTTATCCCGGAGGACGGGGCGCAGATCGAGGTGGACGCCCACGGCCTGCGCATCCAGGTGCTGGGCTTCGCCGACCGGCGGGTGGAGCGCGCCCTGGTGTCCAAGCTGGACCCGGCCCCGGAGGAGAGCCAGGAAGCATAAGAGCTTGTATTCACAGGGCCCGGAGGACCCTCCGGGCCCGCCGCGAAAGGTTGTGTCACTCCCTTGAACATTTTCGATATCATGGGCCCCGTCATGGTGGGCCCGTCCTCGTCCCACACCGCCGGGGCCGTCCGCATGGGCTATGTGGGCCGGAAGCTGCTGGGCTTCCAGCCCGCCCGGGCCAACATCGCCCTCCACGGCTCCTTCGCCGCCACCGGCGCGGGCCACGGCACCGATAAGGCCATCGTGGCCGGACTGCTGGCCATGAAGCCCGATGATCCCGGCATACCCCGCAGCCTCCAGCTGGCCCGGGAGGCCCGGATGGACGTGCGCATCCAGACCGTGGACCTGCGGGACGCCCACCCCAACACCGCCGTCATGACCCTCATTGGAGAGCGGGGCCGCACGGTGGTGGTGAACGCCTCCTCCCTGGGGGGCGGGCGGATCCGGGTGAACTCCATCGACGGCATGGCCGCCGCTTTCTCCGGCGACCTGCCCACCCTGGTGGTCCGCAACCAGGACAAGCCCGGGATCGTCTCGGAGGTGGCCTCCTGCCTGGCCTACCACGACGTGAACATCGCCGCCATGCAGCTCTACCGGGACCACCGGGAGGGCCTGTCCGTCATGGTGCTGGAGTGCGACCAGCCCCTCACCCCGGAGATCATCGGAAATATCCAGCTGCTGGGCGGCGTGGTGCGCTGCATCTATTTAAATCTTTCGGAGGATTGATATGTTCGGTTCAGTGGAAGCGATGCTGTCCGCGTCGGCGGACAAGCCCCTGTGGAGGGCTGTGTTAGAGGACGACTGCCAGGACCGGGACGCGGACCCCGCCGCCAGCCTGGCCCGCATGGGCAGGCTGTGGCAGGCCATGAAGGAGTCGTTGGAGGAGTACGACCCCGCCCGCCGCTCCGCCAGCGGCCTGTCCGGGGGGCAGGGGGCCAGGATGGCCGATTTAGCCGACCCCATCTGCGGATCGTTCGTCCAGGAGGTGGCCTCCGTGGCCCTGAAGCTGGGGGAGCACAACGCCTGTATGGGCCGGATCGTGGCCGCCCCCACCGCCGGGGCCTGCGGCGTCCTGCCCGCGGTGCTTATCCCCCTCCAGCGGCGGGAGGGCCTGTCCGACGAGACCATGGTGGAGTGCCTGTACGTGTCCGCCGGGTTTGGGCAGGTCATCGCCCAGCGGGCCTCCATCTCCGGGGCGGAGGGGGGCTGTCAGGCGGAGGTGGGCTCCGCCTCCGCCATGGCCGCCGCCGCCCTCATCCACGCCCGGGGCGGCCCCGGGGCGCGGATGGCCGCCGCCTGCGCCATGGCCCTGCAAAACGTGATGGGGCTGGTGTGCGACCCGGTGGCGGGGCTGGTGGAGTGCCCCTGCGTGAAGCGCAACGTGATGGGGGCGGTGAACGCCCTCACCTGCGCGGACATGGCCCTGGCGGGGCTGTCCAGCCCCATCCCCTGCGACGAGGTCATCGACGCCATGGGCGCGGTGGGCCGGAGCCTGCCCTCCGCCCTGCGGGAGACGGGCCAGGGCGGGCTGGCCGCCACCCCGTCGGGACGGCGGATCGCCCAGGGGCGGTAAATGAAAGGATTTGTGCGGGATAACCAGCTGCTTTCTCTCTGCGGCCTGAACTGCGGGCTTTGTTCCATGAAGCTGGGCGGACACTGTTCCGGATGCGGAAATGGGAATCAGTCCTGCAAAATCGCAAGATGCAGCCTGGAGCACGGCGGTGTAAGCTACTGTTTCCAGTGCCCCGAGTATCCCTGTGACCAATATCTGCACATCGACGACTACGATTCGTTCATCACCCATCAGAACCAAAAAGCCAACCTTGAACGGGCAAAGGCCATTGGCATGAACCGCTACAACGAGGAACAGCGGGAAAGAGTCCGAATATTGAAGCTGCTCCTGGCCCACTATAACGACGGGCGGAGAAAAACCTTTTTCTGCTTGGCGGTAAACCTTCTGCCCCTCTCCGCGCTCCAAACGGCTGTCAGCCAGCTCCAGGGTTCAGAGGATTTGGAATTGAAAGAACGGTCCGCTCAAGCGGTATGCCTGCTCCAGAGCTCTGCCAACGCCCACGGCATTCTGCTGAAGCTGCGCAAAAAGCCCCGTTCAGGTTCTTAGAGCCTGTTTAAAATCTATCAAAACGCCATCCCGGCACATCTTTTTCCGCT
>OFFK01002879.1_pt1 | contig 10019 bp, 13 predicted proteins | sample 1521361 | NCBI WGS metagenome assembly OFFK01 (sample SAMEA3504096, study PRJEB24116) | mouse gut metagenome | biome: mouse gut; feature: mouse-associated habitat; material: faeces | place: Denmark | collected 2011
CCGCCGGTCTCCACCGCCCCGGAAAAGGTCAGGTAGCGCCGCCCATCCGGCCCGTCCGCGATCCGGAACAGACAGCCCCCGGGGCCCGGCTCCCCGCCGTCCGGGAGAAGGGAGGCGCGGCCCCCCCCCATCTCGCAGAGGCCCTGCCCCTCCGTGGACAGCCGCAGGCTGGTCCAGGCGGTGCTGTTCTGCTGGTACAGCTGCTCCATGACCCGGGCGATGGCCTCCCGGTCCAAATAGGGGTCCCGGCTGTTGACAATCTGAAGCGTGCCCCAGGCCATGCGGTAATCCCCAAAGGCTGCGACCTTCTCCCGCTCCAGGGAGTCCTGGAAGGAGCTGGAGATCAGCAGACTGCCCCCGATTCCAAAGAGGAGGGACAGCAGCGCCAGCATGGACAGGGTCATTTTCTGGTAAAACCTCACTCCTCCACCTCCAGCCGGTAGCCCACCCGGTTGACGGCCTGTAGACAGCGCTCCCACCCCGCCTTTTTCCGCAGGCGCTGGACGTGAAGGTCCACCGCCTTGCTGCCAAAGGGGTACTCCTCCCCCCAGACATGCTCGTAGATGGTCTCCCGGTACATCGCGCGGCGGGGGTTCCGGGCAAAGAGGAGCAGCAGCTCATACTCCGTTTTCGTCAGGCTGACCTCCTGTCCGGCCCGCCACACCCGCATGGAGGACGTATCAATTTTCAGCCCGTTGATCTCCAGCACCATATCCGTTTTCCGGTACCGGCGGAGGACCACGTCGATACGGGCCAGCAGCTCCACCACCTCGAAGGGTTTTACAATGTAGTCCTCCGCCCCCAGCCTCAGCCCCTTTACCCGGTCCTGGACCGCGGATTTCGCTGTCAGAAAAATCACTGGAATCTCCAAGGGGTGAATATACTCCATCAGCTCAAAGCCGTCGATCTCCGGGAGCATCACATCCAGCAGGATCAGGTCATAGTGATTATCCACCAGCAGGTCCGCCGCAGCTGCGCCGTCAAAAGCGCAGGTACAGTGGCAGCCTTCCTTAGTCAGGCTGAGACGGATCAGGTTGGAGATGGGCTTTTCGTCCTCTACAATTAAAACTTGAAGCAAGATAAATCCTCCTTGGTCAAATATGTGGAACGCTCATAAAAAACATAAAGCAACATAACCGCTGCATTTCCCCTTTTATCTTATGTGGGATTTTATCGCTTGGAGGTTACATACTGAAAGGGCATTCGGCGTCATGTTACCTGATGACTATATAAATTGCGTCAAAATTTTATATGGAAAGCATATTATTTTGCATTGCCCATACCCATTGCCGCAATTAACATATGAAAGCAGTGGGGTCCCCCCGCTGCTTTCACTAATTATTGTAGCCGTGTCATAATCTTGAAAAGATAATAAGTTCCTTCTGGCAATCCCAACTGATGCTTTACAATACAGCTCCGTTCAAAGAGCAAAAGCACCCTACTGTTTGAACTACTCACAAAACGTAAAACTTATCACATTTGTCACCACTTCATTTTTCTTGTTCAGAAATGTGTAGTATGCCGAAAAGCGGTCCAGCGCTGTAGCCCTTGCGCCAATAACGGAATTCTCAAGGGGAATCCATGATACAGAATAATCCACAAGAGATAGTATTACAATTTTGTCTTCATATCCGCCCCGGCCGTGCGAGTTAATAAAGATGTTATCGCCCAGAAGGTGCCAGGAAAATGGATCAGCTCCGTGGCATATCGAATAATCTATCTTCAAAAATTTGCAGCTTTTTGAATCCAGGATATAAAATTCATCTCCATAATACCCTTCCCGAACTACTACATAATTTCGATTTGCCTGCACACTGATTTGTTCCATTTCCTGCGGAAGAATATAGCTTTGCAATTCCTTGTTGCTCTCCAAATCGTAGATAATTAGCCTGCGCTCGTCATCTCCAAAGTTTTCGATATATGAGGTTATGCCATCTTGAATATATGCTCTTGTATATGGATTATCATAGCCAATATCGTTTGATAAGCACCGGATCTCGTTTTCGTCAGTATCATAAACATACAGTGAGGGAAGTCCCTCTTGAGGAACCACATACCACGATAAAAAACGCTGGTCCGATTCTAATATCAGTACCGCCGTATCCACTGGGTATGAAGTAAGTGTTTGGGCCTCCTTATTTTTCAGAGAATACATCCTTATCGCTATGATATCTTCATCGCGGTATGACCAAAATAGGCAGCCTCCAGAGTATGCCAGCTCGTTCACTTCTATTGGACCGCCATCGGCCCTTTCTTCTGTATAAAGGGCCTCTATACCTTCTTTTGATTTTTGGGATATTGTAGCTTTTATTTCAGCCCCTGTGTCTTCTGCATAGCTCCCGCTTTCAAAATACAACACATCATCTAAAACAACCGAGCTACCGAAATATTCCCCCTTTTTACACACAAACTCATGTTTCTCCATGTCGTACTCAGGTGATTTTTCCTCCGAAAAAATGATTGGTTCTTGTGCAAAAGAAATGGGGTTCTTTGCCACATCCTCACCTGTTTTCTGTACTGTCTGAGAGCAGGAGCATAACCACAACATCAAAAAAGCATATAATAGTGCTATAGCATTTATCCTCCGCATTAATTAGCAACTCCTTACTTTAAGATAACACAAGTGTTTCATATAGTAGGTTATCTTAAAAACTGGCAGTTAAATAACGATTGCCGTGATAAGGATCTGTTTGGCCTGCATACGTACTTTCCCATTTTACAATAGTCAAGCAACAAAACGGCAACAAATTCCGGGCAAACATATAAACCATGTCAAAATAACATAAGGATTTTATACAAATTGAGTTTTAAGCCCCATTAACTGCAAAACAGCCTTGAATAAAATTTTTGGAATCGCTATAATCATTCACACATAACACCCATTCAGTTTTGAAGAATGGAGACACCCACAGATATGGACGGATATACACTGCTGATGCACGATGACTTTGATGAAAACCATTTGAATACAGATTACTGGCGGCCGACCTATCTGCCCCAGTGGAGATCCCGGAGGAAAGCCCTCCCAAACTATAGGATACAGGACAGCACCTTAACTCTGTATATCGCTGATACACAGGAACCGTGGTGTCCCGAATGGAACGGCAGTATGCGGGTATCCAACCTTCAAACCGGAGTTTTCTCCGGTGATGTCGGAAGCAGCACCGGTCAGTATCACTTTGCAGAAGGCTTGATTATCCAAGAGTTTCAGCCAAAGGAATTAAAGATCACTCCGCTGTACGGCTATATTGAATGCAGGGGGCGCTGTCATATATCGAAAGAAAATGTAGCAGTACTACGGATGGTCGGAGTGGATTATGTGAATGAGTATCAGCTAGATATATATCGGAGACACCAATCATGCACAGAATTTTGATGATAGACGACGATAAAGAGCTTTGCGCAATTGTCAAGCAGAGTGTTCTACAGGAAAAAATCGAGACAGATTATTGTCATTCTGGAATCTCAGGGTTAGAGGCAGTAAAAAAGCGGGAATATCAGCTCGTCATTTTAGATGTCATGATGTCGGGCCTGGATGGCTTTGGAACGCTTGAGCAGATCAGACAGCTGAGCAGCCTTCCTGTTTTGATGCTTACTGCCAAAAATGATAATGTATCGAAGGTTCGAGGGCTTCGGGCAGGTGCGGACGACTACTTGACGAAGCCTTTCAATATGGATGAGTTGGTTGCCCGGGTCATTTCTTTAATACGCCGTTATACACGGTTTAATCAGCCAGCCGAAGCACAGCAGCTCCACTTCGACGGCTTGACCATCGATCTGGACACCCGCTCTATCACTTCAGCTAACGGAACTTTTGGACTTCATCCCAAAGAGTTTGACCTTCTCCTGTTTTGTGCCAGACATCAGGGGAAGATTCTGACCAAGCAGCAAATATATGAAGAAGTATGGGGCGGGGAATATGTCTATGATGACAGTAACATCATGGCAGTCATCAGCCGGTTGCGGAAAAAGCTGGAGGAAGATCCCGGAACCCCCAGGTATCTTCAAACGATCAAGGGAATCGGCTACCGTTTCAATAAAGAGGTGTGATCTTGGATATGAATTTAATCGCCGTTCTCTCTATCGCTGCTGCTGTAATAGCAATTTCCATTTCCTGCTTTATCATTTGGAAAACCCAAAAACAGATCGCCTTGATTTCTGAGGCTTTAGCGGACATCAAAGCGGGGAACGGAAATAGACGGATATTAGCCGGAGAGCATGAACTCACCGCATCTCTCGCATTTGAAATCAACGAGGTTGTAATATCCTACGAAAACAAACTCGCCCTGCTCCGGCGGGCTGATGAAGCCAACAGGCAACTCATGACCAGTCTCTCTCACGATGTCCGGACCCCGCTTACCACCCTGATTGGATATCTGGACGCTGTGCATAAAGGAATTGTTACTGGAGCGGATCGAAACAGCTATATTGAGTCCGCTCGCCGGAAGGCCTACGATTTGAAAGAATATGTCGATATATTGTTCGATTGGTTCAAGCTAAATTCCAACGAATTTGCTATGGATGTCCATCCAGTAGAGGCAGTTGCACTGACAAGGAGTATCCTGATTGATTGGATTCCGATTCTTGAGGAGCAACACATTAACTATACATTTGATATTCCAGAGCAGCCTTTTCAAGTAGACCTGGATTCAGACGGCTATATGCGCATTATAAACAACCTCATGCAAAATGCGGTTACACATAGCCGCGCAGATAAAATCAGTCTCGCCCTGTCGGAGCAGCAGGGCAATATGAGAATTCTTTTAGCAGACAATGGGATCGGAATGGAAAATGCGGATTTAGAACACATCTTCGACCGCCTTTATAAGTGCGACAAGGGCCGCACCAGCAAGGGGAACGGACTCGGTCTGTCAATCGTGCAGCAGCTCGTTGAAAAACTGAATGGAACCATCACGGCAGAAAGTGAGCCTGGAAAAGGAACCAGTTTCATCCTGCAGTTCCCTTTGACCAGTTGAAGGCCCCCGCCACTTTTGTGGCAGGGGCCTTGTACTTTATCCGTTTGCTGGAAACTATTAAGAGATGACGCAAAATGCAAGGTTAATACAAGGTTCCCGTAAGACTATCGCAATATTTACACGATATAATATAGCCCGAAGAGGAGGTTGTACTATGGGTAACTATATCATTGAAATGTTGGGCATTGGTGGCCGAAGCATGGCAAGAGTATGGATGCGCTGCGTAAAGAAGTCCAGGAAATCCTCAATGGTGGTGGCGGTGTCATTTCGTCTGAACAAGGAGCAACTGTCAATTACCAATGCAAAGTTACCGCTAAGGATGGATTGAATTGCAGACCAGAACCGTCACAAAATCCAGTGCTTACAACGTATCCTTATGGAACAACACTGGTTATCAGCAAAGAGAAAAACGGGTGGGGTTTCACCGGCCTTGGCTGGGTTTCACTTAAATATGTTGAAAAGATTGCTACAACTGAATCTACAAAGGAGGATGACGATATGGACGTGAATCGGTTTACTGAGCTGTGGAAAGAAATGCGGAGTGCATGGCAGGACAATGACGCTGGTGATTGGAGCGCAAAGGCTCGTGAGTGGGCGACTTCAAACGGTCTTATTGCCGGCAACGGAACAACCATCAACGGCGAACCGAACTGTATGTGGGCTGATATGCTTACCCGTGAGCAGTTTGTAGCTGTGCTTTATCGGTTTGCTCAACTGATGGGTAAAGCATAAGAGGTAACAATATGGTTGTTTTTGGTGGAGGCGGAAAAAGGTTGGCAAAACCCAAAACAGCCAAAAAGGATTTTTCCAAAAGGCTGATTTCGGACATTAGGTGGCTGCTGTGGGTGGTAACTCTTGGAGGTATCGTCCTGGCAGCCTATTGTGTTCGTAAAGGGTATACTGGCTCTTTGCCGTGGCTAAGTGCTATGGTGGGGCTTCCTTGGACTGCTCATGGCGTTGTGTGCTCGTTCTATCTCAATATGGCAAAGTCAGATCATAGTGAAGGTGGTATCACTTTCGAGTCCGCCAAAGCAAGCAACTTTGAGATGGACACTGGCAGTGACGAAAGCCCGATGATTTAATAAGGAGAAAGAAAATGGTTCAGCTTTTTATCTCCCAGCCTATGCGGGGTAGATCGGATGAAGAGATTGCAGCCGAGCGGGAGTATGCCAAACTTGCCGCTGAAAGAATCTTGAAAGAGGAAGTTGAGGTCATTGATAGCTTTTTTCAAGACGGCGATGGAAAGCCGTTGGAGTATTTAGGCGATAGTCTGAAGCTCCTTGCTGGCGCTGATTGGGTGTGGTTTTGTGAAGGATGGGAACAAGCCAGAGGGTGTAAGATTGAAAACCTGTGCGCTCGTGAATATGGTATTCCTATCATTCATGCGTAAAAAAGGAGGATGATTAGATATGAAGATTATGCAGAAACTTACAAGTCGTAAACTGTGGGCGGCAGTTGCTGGTGTTGTCACCGGCTTGGCTATGGTGTTTGGGCTTGATGAAAATGTGATTACCAGTATTGCTGGAGCAGTTGTTTCTTTGGCATCTGTGATGACTTACATTGTCACTGAGGGACGCATCGACAAGGAAGCTGTGGGCAATACTGCGGGCCAAATTCAAGATGCCATTGATGCGGTGCAAGGTTCTGAGGTGAAGCAGTAATGACTCTCAAAGAAATTTTTCTGAATGGTGGCGGTGCGCTTGTAATTATTTTAACCATTCTTCAAATTGCACCAATCAAGATTGATCCGTGGGGTGCTATTGCTCGGTGGATTGGTCGGGCGTTGAACGGTGATGTGTTGAAGAAACTGGACGAATTGGAAGACGGTCAGGCCGAAACAAGGGTGCAACTGGAAGAGCATATCCGTGTAGACGACGAGCGTGATGCAAACTCTCGTCGTCGAGATATCCTTAACTTCAATGTTGAGCTGATGCGTGGGAAAAATTATACACATGAACATTTTGTAGATATGCTTACAGAGATTGACGAGTACGAGCGGTATTGTGAAGAGCACCCAGGATACAAGAACAATCGAGCTGTAATGGCTATCGCAAATATTAAGCGCGTGTATGAAGAGAACGAGAGGACAAATGGTTTCCTTAAAGTCTAAAGCAAATTGAGGGCGTATGTATCAAATTACGATACTTACGCCCTCTTTTTTTGCTTCGCAAGGAATTTGAAAACCACATCGAGCTTTTCTTCAAATGGTGTAAACTTGGTGTAAAGCTGAAATGGCACTCCCGATATGCCAAAACAATTTACACAAGATATGGTGAATTTTTTTGTGTTTAACACAGAATTACGCACATTCTGGTTAAAGTCGGTTTTGAAATACTTATATCTCTATGATTAGAACCATAACCGGCCTTATATGACTCGGCATGATCACTGATGCCAGAAACAGGATAGCCAAATTTCTTGACCATATAGACATTCCAGGCTACAACCATCTTCCACATACGATCAAAAAATTGCTGGTTATTTGCCACATCGTATCCAATCATTGTACCGCCCGCATAAGTATGACCAGCAGGCTCTGTAATCTCCCACTGCACCTTTGTGTTATTCCAAGATCCTTTGCTGCCCGCTCCACATCCCCATGGACGAGTGTTCCAGTTCAAAGCGAGAATAATTTTTCCCTCACCTTTGTGGAAGTCACCCAGAATAGCATTTACTCCCCAACCAGCGCTTCCTTTATTCATATTCTTAAAGAACACATCGGCTGATGGTTGGGCGCAGCCAACAGAATGATTTACACAGCCAGCAGGTGTAATTGTTCTGCCGCTGGTATATGCTCCGTTACTTGTCGCAGGACAGATTTCCAAATGGCTCTCAACATAATTGATACATTCTTGAACCGTCATCATATCAATCCACCTCTACATACTCTCTGCCCCAGTAAGGCTCTCCTCCATCATCTGGCGTCTTCAGTACGGCATACCACGCCTTACCACCATCTTTACGAAAGTTGGGGTTGACAGTCTTAGAGCAAAATCCAAAGCTACCCTCGTCCTCTTCCGCATCAGCCCGACAAATCTTGCTGGTACATTCCGTGTTCTTTGTGGGATCGCACTCATAAAACAGAACCCTCTGTCCTGTTGTGCCATCCACCAAATACCCATTACGGGGAACGATGTTATTTACATTGACCATGTTTTCACCTCAAAACTTTTTCTGAATATTGGTTAGCAAAATAGGAAGCCAGTCTGATATATAAATCAGAGGCTCCCTATCAGCTTTGAAAATCGGTATAATACAACAGCAAATTGCTCTCTCGTCAAAAAGTCCTGCCACATATAGTTAGGAACTCCATTGACAGTAGTACCATTACCAGCAATTAAGCCAGTGCTTACTGCCCATTGTCTGGCATCTGCGCTCCAATCACCAGCGTCGTTATCCTGCAAATTGCTTCTCATTTCTTGAAAGAGCTTTATGAACTCTTCAAGGCTGGCTGTAGTGAACTGGTCATAATATCGTTGTCCATACTCAGCCCGCTTCGTTTGAACACCCTCACTCTGATTTGCCGGCCTCTCATAGTTTAACAACACAGCATTTGATGCTTCCAGCACAGAGGTAGCAGACTTCAAAACAGATACAACACCAGGATAACTCTCGGACAATTCTTTCCATAAGAAATCCAACTGCATAATCAGATCACCAATAGATTTACCAGCCGCCCTTGCAAAATTGAGAAGATTTTGCTTGCGGCTCCAATAAGTCCATTGCGCCAGCCCAAATCCTGCCTTATCATACACGAAGTTTGTATATGTGCCATTGTCCACAGCTGTGACATAGGCGTTATCATTCATGCTTAGAGATTTTTCGTAACTGTTCTGTAAATTTCTTGGGTTCAACCCACTCTCAGCGAATAAGTTCCCCATAAGACCTGCCACACCGTACTCATTCAGTCCCTTTGCTCTGAGGTAATCATGGATTACCAGTTCGTTCATATGCTCGCCTCCTCACAGATCAGACAGGCTCGTTTGCTTTTGTCCGACAATCTCTCCATCTTGGAAATACTTCCCGATTTCCTCTTCATCATCAATATCCTTGTAGATCTCCACCATTTCCAGACTCTCCCAGCCGATGATAGTCTTGATTACAGAGTCTGGCAGGTTGGCCTTAGCCAGAGATGTAGTGAAGAAGTGTCGGAGGCTATGCCAATACACTGGGATATCCAAAATGTTAGAGAACGTCTCTGTCCAGCTATTCAGCGTTGAAATCGGGATTGGCTGAGTAGGATCATCTTTGTCTGGGAAAAGCCATTCACTATCAATACCAAGTTCCGCCCGTTTCTGCATCCATAGGTCGAAATACGGTTTGAACGGTTTAGAAAGCACATAACACGTCAACATCTTGCCATTTACGCCACGCCCTTTGGTCTTGATTTTTTCAGGCGTTTTATAAAGTGAGCCATAGATGATATTCTCATCGTCAAAATATGACACTTTGAACCTCGGCAACTCAGACTTGCGCCGTCCAGAATAGCGAGCCAGAGCAAAACAGCAGGCTTTCTCATATTGCTTGCGTCCAACCAAATACTCCAGCAGAGTATCCGCTTGTTCATCAGTTAGCACTGTTTTCTCTCTGGTTGGTTCATTGATTGGGTTTTCAATCTTCCGAACGATTGAACGGAATCCTGGAAGTTCATCATCCAAAATTGCCTCAATGTAATTGCTGAGAGAGGAAAGTGTTGCCTTCAGCCGGCGCACACGAGCCGGAGAGTTTTCATTGTCCCGCAACAACCAGTTTTGATAAGCGACAATATCTCGTTTGCTAACCTCTGGAAAATATTTATTGTCAGCATTTTGAAGCACCCACACAAAGAAGATATAGAGATCGCTTGTGTAGGCTTTCACGGTAGACTCTGCTTTGCCAACCGACCTCAGATAGTCCAGAAAGTCATTCATCAGCCGAATGTTCTTCGGATTGATCTGGGCGATCAACTCAGGTGAGGTAATTTTGTTTTGCTTTGTTTTTCGTCCCATATAGCCCTCCTTTCTACTATCTGGATATGGGAAAAGCCCAGCGGATCTCTCCGCT